>Ga0075418_10006425_pt1 | contig 13260 bp, 11 predicted proteins | sample SoiMetdeltSBSDD2_FD_81776 | JGI IMG/M metagenome (GOLD analysis project Ga0075418, IMG submission 81776) | Bulk soil microbial communities from a Populus tree surrounding site in Tennessee, USA - Soil MetaG P. deltoides SBSDD2 | ecosystem: Environmental > Terrestrial > Soil > Tree plantation...
TCGAGCTGTTCCCTGCGTTCGTGATGGTAGTGAGCCTGATCGTTGCGATCGCCCTGTTTGTGGCGAACAGGGGAGCGCCGAGAGATCCAACGCCGCCGGTTCGTGAGCATCCACGGACTCCGGCGCCCACTCGGCCGGGCGATCCGCGCACCGGAACACGACCCAGCACGCGCGGCTGACGCGGCTATTTGGACTTTCGGCTCTCCAGCATCGCGGCGTGATGCTCCGGCGCTTCCCGCCCCGGGTTCTGGTTGTAAGCTGCCGACGCGCCTTTTGGGATGGAAAGCGTCTGCCATCCTGTCCCGTTCAGCGATTTCGCAACGAAGACGATCTGCCCGACGTGGTAGCTGGTGTGTGCCAGCGAGCGAAGCAGGGCATCCGAGACGGCGAGTGGACGGCCGCGAATGGTGACTTCCCGATCCAGGTCCGCATCTGTGAGTGAGTCGAGCGCGCCAAACAGGGCCTGCCAGCCGGATTCCCACTTCGCCAGCAGTTCCTCACGCGTAACGACCCGTGCCTCGAACTCCTCGTCACGGTTGCGCCACGGCTTTTCACCGTCGGTGGTCAGGAAATCGGTGAATCTCGAACGCAGATTTCCTCCGATGTGCCAGACAATCACCGCGATCGAGTTGTCTTCTCCGGCTACCTTCGCGAGATCCGCCTCGTTCACCTGAGCGATAGCAGCCTCTCCGAGCGATTTGTAACGGCGGAATTCAGCGGCTATTGATGAAGTCACGTTCCCGATAATGGCGCAGCGCTGCCTCGGACGCAAGCGATGTGGCCTTGTCGAATCAACACGTCCGTGTGCTCTGCGTGCGCAGCCGAAGCGGTCGCAGGTACGGCGCGTGCAACTAGTACTACGAACACAAAGCCCAATAAGGAAGAAACAATGAACAGAGCAATTGCGATTTTCATGACTCTTGCGTTCGCAGCTGGCAGTTCAGCCTACGCGGCGCAAACCACAACGGCGCCGGCCAAGAAGCCGGCGGCCCAGGCAACGCACATGATGACGGGCAACGTCGTCAGCTTCGACAGTGCGACGAATATGCTGACGCTGTCCACAAGCAAAGGTGAAGAGACCTTCAAGTTGGGGCCGAAGGTCGCCATCCATGAAGGTAACAAGAGAGTCGCAGCGTCCGATCTCGGCAAGTACTCGGGTCACCAGGTGACGGTCCATTACGTCGAGTCCGGCGGCCAAAAGATGGCTGAGTCCGTGATGGTTTCGCCGCGGACCTCCGAGACGAAGCCGGCCGGGACGTCCGAGACTGAGAAGCCTGCGCCCAAGAAGTACTAACCCGCGCAACTTCGTGAGTGGCGCGGCAGTCGTCGAAAGGACGGAGGCGTTAGGTGCCGTCTACTGGGACGGCGCCGCGGGGCGCGGCTCGAAGAAGCGAGCGATATCGCGCCGCATCGCCTCCGGCACCTCCACTGGCGGCTTTTTGGCGAGCCGCTCCCGCAGTTCCGTATACGCTTCGTCGGCACGCGCGTACTCGCCCGGCATCGTCGGCCGACCGGTGTCGAAGTCGACGTTCTGAAGGTTGAGCGCTTGGCGGCGTGCCATGCCTAGCATCTGCTCGTAGCGCTGCCGCACCAGCACGAAGCTTTCGATGAACAGCTTCTCCGCTTCGGGCGTCGGCAGTCGAAACGCCAGCACGCTCAGGGGCCCGATCTTCGGAAGCACCTTGACCATGAATACGATGAATCGGGCCAGGAGTCCGGGTTTGCGATAATGGGTCCCGAACTGCCCCTCGTAATCCTGCCGTGTCAGTGAGTAAACGAATGTGCGCTCGAGCGCGTCCGGCCTCGACTTGAGAATGTCGTCCTGCTTTTCCCGCCATGCCAGCCGCGTGACGTCCGGAATGAGCTTGCTGACCGTAAAGCGGTACGTGTTGATCGCCAGATCGACGTCGGAGAACACCTCGCGCAGATTGAGCCCGTACGTATCGTGGAACGCGCGCGCCAGCAGCGGTTCAGACACTTCGAAGCCGATGAAGTCGCTGTAAGTGGCCGGCACGTAACCGCTGCCGGCTATGTGAACGACATCGAAGGCAAACTCCACCATGATGTGGCGCTTCGGATCGTCAGCGTAGGTGACTTCGTCGCCGAATCTCGCACGCAGCTTCGGATAGATCAGCGGCACAGCGCGGTTCACCGCGACCGTGTGTCCGGTGACGTCCGCCGCATAGTGGGCGAGCGCGCCGAGGGCGAACGCGTACTCGTACACGTCGCTCGCATCGCGAACCATTGCCTCGATGAAATCGCCGGACCGCACGTAGTGCAGGAGATTGGTGAAGAAGTGGCTGCCGAACGGGTAGTAGCCGAGATCCTGAATGACAGAGCCACCATACGCGTACGCGCGCGCTTTCAGAATCTGCGACTCTGAGGCTGCGGGGAATCGCTTCCGCAGCATCGGGGCAATTGCATCTTCCCAGGCGGAGTCGATGAGCGCTTCGTGAGCAAGCACCGAGTACGCTTCGGCGCTGCGCGGAGCACCACAGACGAGCAGGATGGCGACGACGACGACAGCAAGAGAAAGGAATGGCAGCCGCTGCACGCTGAGGTGCGTGCAACGGCTGGGCCACTAGGGCGTCAGTGATGCGCGTGCTGCGGGATCTTGAGCACCTGGCCGGGCTTGATGAGGTTCGGATCGGTCAGTTGATCGCGATTCGCGTTGAAGATTTCCATGTACGCGTTCGCATCGCCGAGAAACTCCTTGGCAATCTTACTCAGCGTGTCGCCGGTTTTGACGGTATAGGTCGTCTGCGTTTGTTTCTGTGTCGTGTCTTTCTGTGGCGTGGATTCCTTCTGCGTCGCGGCGCCGGCTCCGGTCGACTTGATGTCGGCTACGACCTCCTTCTGCCAGCTCGGCACTGTCTTGATCGCGTCCCAGATCTTGTTGGCCTGGTCCTGTGACTGCACAGTTCCTTTGAAATACAGCTTGCCGTCGCGTTCCTCGGCAGCGCCCTGCATGCCGAAGCTCTTCGCCGTCTGAATTGCGTGGTTGTACTTTTCTCGTAGTGACATGTGGCCTGAACCTCCCGCAGGTGCGCGCGGCTGGTGCAACCCTGATGCCTCTGCTACCTCGGCCGCACTACAATTGAGGGCTCGCGGAGGAAACGTGTCATGAAGAGGTCGCTGCTCATAATCATTCCAGTCACCGTCGTGCTTGTCGTCGCTTCGTTGACGACCCATGTCGCTGCCGATCAGATTCCGCAGGGATGGAAAGCGCACAACATGCAGCCGGTCGGCTACAGCGACATGGACGGGCGTCCGCCGTTCAAACTCGCCATCAAGCGCGTTGGCGACAAGTGGTACCTCTACACGGGACATCTCTGGCACGACGGGTGGAGCATCGTCGATGTCACCGACCCGGCAAACCCCAAGTACGTGAAGTTCATTCCAGGAATGCCGAACAGTTGGAACATCCAGGTCACGCTGCACGACAACCTCATGATCGGCGCGCTGCAGCCAAAGGTCGCGGCATGGGGTGGAGATCCCACGAAGCCAGGGAGCGAGGGCATCATCATCTGGGACATCTCCGACCCGCTGAATCCGAAGGAGATGGCGCGCTGGAAATCAGGAGCCGGCGGCACGCACAGAAATTCATATCCGGGCGGGCGCTATGCGTACCTTTCGTCCGGTTATCCGGGCTATCAGGGCGGCAACATCCTCGTCATTCTCGATGTGAGCGACCCCAGGAACCCGAAAGAGGTTGGGAAGTGGGCCCAGCCGGGAATGAACAAGGCGGCTGGAGAGACACTCAGGCCGAATACGCCGTATGGGTTTCACGGTCCGGCGGTCGTCAGTCCCGACGGGAAGACGCTGGTAATGGCGTTTTCGCCGGGCCTCGTCGCGCTCGACATCAGCGACCCCGCCAACCCGAAGGAAATCAGCCGCCTCGATTTCAGTCCGCCGTTCATCAACGCGGGGTCGCAGTCACTGCATTCGGCGTTGCCGCTGTGGGATCGCAACCTCGTGTTCGTCGCCTCGGAAGCGAGCAACGAACGCTGCAACGAGGGGCTCAATTTTGCCGGCCTCGTCGACATCAAGGACATCAAGCGGCCGCGGCTGATGTCGCTGTTCCCGCTGCCGCAGCCGCCCCAAGGCGAGCCGTACAAGAATTTTTGCGAAAAGGGCGGCCGCTTCGGCCCGCACAACATCAACCACGAGGTCCACCTGCCCGACGTCGAGAAGCCGGGCAACCTGATCTATCTGACCTACTTCAATGCGGGCCTGCGTGTGTTCGACATCAAGGACCCGATCAGTCCGCGGGAGACCGGCTGGTTCATCCTCCCACCGCCGCTCAAAAGGTACGGACCGCAGCCGCCGAACGATCTCGTGCAGCAGTCAGAGGATGTCCTCGTGGATACGCGAGGCTATATCTATCTGGACGACAAGCACTGGGGGCTGTTTATTCTGAAATACAGCGGCCCGGATCAGCCGGCACCCACGGCCAAGTGACGGCTGTGTTCAGTCCTTGGATGGCGGCTGTGCGCCGGCCACTGCGTAGGTCTTGGCGAGCTTGGCCTCAATCGCCTGCCGGTCGCCCGGCGCGGCTTTCGCAAGGTGACGGCGTAGTCTGAGCCGCTTCTCGCGGCGATGGCGACGACGATGTATCGCGGTGTTTCGTAAGGTGGCGCCCATAGGCGGACATTATTATCACCATCATGCGTGCTTTGGAAACCCCGACCCCGGCCCACGCGCCTGAGGTCCTGATTCGTCCCTGCCGCGTCGAAGACGCTCAGGCGATGTACGCCGCCGTCCGGGAGTCGGTCGACGAGCTCGTTCAATGGATGCCCTGGTGTCACCGCGACTACTCGCTCCAGGAAGCGAAATCGTGGTTGCGAACGCAGGTTCAGGCGTTCAACGAGCGCAAGTGGTTCGAATTCGCCATGGTCGATCCGCTCGGCGAGTACCTCGGCCAGTGCGGTCTGAATCAGATTGACGAAGCAAATCGACGCTGCAATCTCGGGTACTGGGTCAGGTCGGCGGCCACTGGACGCGGCATCGCCGCGCGGGCCGTGCTGCGCATGCGCGACTGGGCGTTCGAGTACACCAACCTTGCCCGCATCGAGATCGTGATCGCGATCGGCAATCACCGGAGTGTGCGGGTGGCCGAAAAGTCCGGTGCGGTGCGAGAAGGGGTCCTCCGTCAGCGCCTGCTCCTGCACGGTGTTCAGGAGGACGCGGTGATGTTCTCACTCGTGCGTCCCTCCCAATGAGCGCGTCGACAACCTCAACTTCCAACTCCCAACTCCCAACGCCCAACGTAGGTCTTGCCGCGTCAGGACATCTTGGGAGTTGGGCCTTGGGGGTTGGGAGTTAACAGCTGAATCGAATGCTCTCGCCACTTTCCGTCGTCGACACGCGTCCATTCTTTCGACCCGTTTCGTCGGCTCTCGTGTCCCTGCTTGGTGGTCTCACAGACGAGCAGTGGAATCGTGGAACGGTCGCCGGCGCATGGACGGTACGCGACGTCACCGCGCACCTCATCGACATCTCGCTACGGCGGGTGTCGTTTCACCGCGACCGGCTCATTCCTCCTCCGCCGCCCTTTGCGATTACCGGCGAACGCGACTTCGTTCGCTTCATCAACGGGCTGAACCACGAGTGGGTGAGCGCGATGAAACGACTGAGTCCAACGGTGCTCGTCGAAATGTTCGAGCTGGCAAGCCAAGACCTTGCCGCATTTTTCGAAGCGCTTCCGCTCGATGCGCCCGCCCTCTTCGGCGTGTCCTGGGCGGGCGAGCAGTCGTCTGCCGGCTGGTTCGATGTCGGCCGCGAGTTCACCGAGCTCTGGCATCATCAGATGCAGATTCGCCTGGCCGTCGGCGCTCCGCCGCTCGCCGAGCCGCGATACTTGAAAGCGGTTCTCGACGTGAGCTTGCGCGTCCTGCCGCACGCCTATCGGGACGTAGCGGCTCAAGACGGCGCAGCCATCGCGTTCGAGGTGACGGGGCCCGCCGGAGGCACGTGGACGCTGAAGCGCGACGCCGATCGATGGACGCTCTGGAACGGACGGCCGGATCGGGTCGACGCGCGGGTCAGCATGTCTGACGATGTTGCCTGGAGGCTGCTTTACAACGGGCTGCCGGCGGCGCAGATTCCCTCACAAATCGCGGTGGAAGGATCGAGCGATCTGGCGGGTCCATTCTTTCGCGCCAGGTCGATTGTTATTTGAGGGACGTTGGTCCGGCTAAAGCCGGACGCTACGTACTAGCGCTTGTCAGCTCCTGCTTCCGCTGCTGGTGGTATTGCAGCAGCGTCGAGTTTGCTGCGCGCACGACAGCTGTCTGCTCGGCAATGGGACCGCTGTCCTTGCCCGGCACGGCGACGTACATGTCCGCGTCTCCCAGGCCGGTGTAGACGCGATTGCCGATACACCCGCTGCTCGCGACGGTCCCGTGCTTCAGCGCCGCCGGCAGCACCATGCACGTCGGCCTTCCCAGCGTCGTCAACTGCGCCGCGACGCCGGCCCGTATCGCTGCTTCCTGCAGCACCATCACCTTGCCTGGCGGACCCCAGAAGAGGACGACGTCCGGATCTACGGGTGTGTCGCCGAGCGGTGCGTACAAGACGACTTCCGGGGTTTCGGCCAGCCGCGAAATACGCGGCACTTCTTCCATTCGCAGGTACCCGATCGTCGTCATCAACTCGAGCGTGTCGTTCAGTTCATGCGCCCGCTGCCCGGGCAGCGAAATGTTGTGAGTGTAGGACCCGAGCGGACAGTTGTAATGGTCGGCGCCCACTGTATAAAAGATGCGCCCGTCGGACGCGAGCTTCCAAAAGCTGCACCCCGATGGAAGTACCCCTTCGAACTTTTCGACGAGCGGAGGTGCGTTGTCGAGAAATGCCACCGCCACGGGCCGATGCCGCAGGTCCAGGTTCTTGACGAAGAGGGTCTCGATTCGTTCGTAATCGGTCATGACCATGTCTCAGTGTGCGCTGGCGGTGGCCAGTTCAGTGGCCGGCCGGAATGGGCTCACATGTCCCTGCAGATACCCGCTCGCGACAACGGCGCAGGCGGCGCAGATTGCCGGAACAGCGCCCGCCATGAAAATCTGCTGCGGCGTCCACTCCATCGACAGCATGATGCCGCCGAGTATCGGGCCCACAATCGACCCTATGCGACCGATGCCGAGCGCCCAGCCCACACCAGTCGAGCGGATCACCGTCGGATAGTACATCGCGGACAACACGTTGAGTCCAGCTTGCGCGCCCTGCACGCTGACGCCGAGGATGAACGTTGCCACCATCATGAGCGGGAAGTTGGAGAAGATCATCGAAGCCAGCACCACCAGACCCAATGAGATAAGGAACTCCGCCACCATCGTAGGGAAAATCCCGAACGCCTTCATCAGCGGTCCTTGCACCAGTGCGCCGAGAATACCGCCGATGCTGAAGACCATCACGGCCGTGATGCCTGCAGATACCGGCATGCCCGCCTGGCGGAGCAGGCTTGGCAGCCAGCTCAGGATGAAATAGAGGATGAGCAGGTTCATAAAGAAGGGAATCCACAGGAGAAGCGTTCCCGTGGTCCGACCTTCCTTGAACAGTTGTGCGACAGGCAGCCCCTCGCGGTTTTGTGGCTCGCGGCTGACAGGCGTAGCTACCCGCACATCGCCGAGGTCTGGTGCGATGCGGCGAATGATCGCGTCTACCTGCTTCGGGTCGCCGCCTCGGGCCGTCAGAAACCTGACAGATTCTGGCAGCGTCTTGATCAGAATGAGCGCGAGTGCGATCGGCAGGACGCCGCCCACATAGAACACCGACCGCCAACCCCAGATCGGGATCAGCGCACCGCCCACAAGACTTGCCAGCACGGCGCCGCCTCCCATGCCAGCGAAAATGGCCGTAACGAGAATCGGCTGGAGTCGCTTCGGGGCGTATTCCGACGCCAGCGCGACCACATTCGGCATCGCGCCGCCCAGGCCGAGACCGGTCAGGAACCGTAACGTTACGAGCTCACGAATCGAATCGGCGCCCGCGGTCAACAGAGAGAAGAAGCCGAAGACGAGCGCCGACACGATGATGGCCCATCGGCGGCCCCAGCGATCGGCAATCGGCCCCGCGCTCATGGCACCAAACATCAATCCGACGAGACCGGCCGAAAGCACGGGGCCGAACGCGCTGAGCGGGATCCCGAGCTCTTCGGCAATCGGCGGCACCAGAAATCCCATGGCCTGCGTGTCGAAGCCATCGAGGAGCAGCACGAGGCTGCACAGCACGATGGTCACGACCTGAAAACCACTGAGCGGTTGGTTGTCGATGACGTCATTGACCGTCAACGTCCGTGGTTCAGTGGTCATCAGGCGCTCCTATCGAGAATCGGCAACGACGCGGTTGCGCAGAATGCCGATACCCTCGACCTCTGTTTCCATGATGTCGCCGTCCTGGAGAAACTCGGGCGGCGTACGTGCGAAGCCGACGCCGTCGGGCGTGCCGGTGGCGATGATGTCGCCCGGTTCCAGCGTCAGGCCTTGCGACAGCGATTCGATGAGCGTATCGACAGGGAAGATCATGTCGCTTGTGTTTGCCTGCTGCTTCAGCACGCCGTTGACGCGCAGCGCGATTCCTTTCGTGTGTGGATCCCCGAACTCGTCGGTGGTCACGACGTACGGGCCCATGGGGCAGAAGGCGTCCAGACTCTTGCCCTTGAACCACTGCAAGTGGCTATTCTGCAGATCCCGGGCCGTGACATCGTTGATGACCGTATAGCCGAAGACGTGGCTCATCGCCTTGTCCTTGCGAATGTTGCGGCCGCCAATGCCGATGATGGCCCCGAGCTCCGCTTCCCAGTCCACTTGCTGGGTGACCGACCGTTCCCACGGGATGTCGTCGAATGGGCCTGACACACTCGTGGGCGCTTTGGTGAAGAACACAGGAATCTTCGGAATCTTTACCTCGGCGCCGCGGGCCCGTGCCGATTCGGCTGCATGGCCCGCGTAGTTCCTGCCGACGCAGAACACGTTCTTCGGCGGGTGCGGTATCGGCGCGTACCAGCGAACCTCCTGCCCTGGATACTCCTTGCTCCGCCCGTGGCCCGGGGCCGACGCAGCCGTGGTTCGCACGTACGCGTCGATCTTGGCTCCAACCTCGCTCCACACAGTAGCGCCCGCGCGGATGAGATCGATGAGAGTGGGTGGTGCGCTCGGAATCACCGAGCGCAAGTCGATGACTCGATCCCCGTGGACGACCCCCAGACGGGGCTCCGGCGTGTTGCCGGCCGCAAAGGTCACGTATTTCACGAGCGACTCAGCCTATCACGCGCGAACGCCCACACGTGCGCACGCCGAAGACGCAGAGGTATACTCCGGCCGGATCTGGGCTCTCAGGGAGGTTCCGCATGGATCGTGTGGTGAGGATCGTCGTAGGAAGCGTTCTCGTGCTTGTGCTGGCGGCGACGTCGGCATTGGCGCAGGCAACGGCACAAATCAACGGAACCGTTGCTGATCCGAGCGGTGGCGTTCTTCCCGGAGCCACCGTTGCTGCGATTCAGACCGACACCGGCTTCCGCCGCGAAGTGGTCACCGAGACGGATGGCGCCTTCACATTGACGGCCCTGCCTATTGGACCTTATCGCCTGGAGGTTTCACTGTCCGGTTTCCGCACCTACGTGCAGACCGGAATTGTCCTGGAAATCAACAGCAACCCGACGATTGCGGTCACGCTGCCGCTTGGTGCGGTGGCCGAGACCGTTTCGGTCGAAGCGTCGGCGCCGCTCGTGGAAACCCGCAATCCTGCGATTGGCGGTGTCGTCGAAAACGAGCGAATTGAAGAGCTGCCGCTCAACGGGCGGAATTCGGCCGATCTCATCGTCATCGCGGGTGCGGTCGTGCCCATGGGCCCGTCGTCCAGTCGGAGCATGCAGGGTGGCGTCGGCTACTCGGTTGCCGGTGGCCAGCCGTTCGGCGTTGCGTACCTGCTCGACGGCGCAACGCACAACAATCCGTACGACAACTACAACCTGCCGCTGCCGTTTCCGGATGCGTTGCAGGAGTTCCGAGTAGAGACGAGCGCGCAGAACGCCCAGAACGGATTCCACTCGGGCGCGTCGGTCAATGCGGCGACCAAGGCAGGGACCAACGCCCTGCACGGCGATCTGTTCGAGTTCGCGCGTCACCATAAATTCAACGCCACCAACCCGTTCAACGCCATCGATCGCACGACCGGTGAACGGGCTGATGACGGCCTGAAGCGTCACCAGTTCGGAGGCACGCTGGGCGGACCGGTAGTCACCGATCGTCTGTTCTTCTTCGGTGCGTACCAGGGAACCAAGACAGAAGAGCGACCCTCCGAAGATGTGCGATTCGTGCCGACGGCGGCGATGCTCGCCGGCGACTTCACGCAGGTAGCATCCGCGGCCTGCACCACGCGGGGCGCTATCGCGCTCGGCGCGCCGTTTGTGGGCAATCGCATCGACCCCGCGCTGTTCAGCCCGGCCGCTGTGCAAATAGCGCAGCGGTTGCCGCAGGCGACAGATCCGTGTGGCCGAGTCAGCGTGACCAATCCGCGCAGCATCGACGAGCTGCAGGCAATTGGCCGGGTCGACTTCCAGTGGTCGCAGGACCACACGATTTTTGGTCGCTACATGGCGACCACGTACAAGTACGAGCCACCGTTTGCGTCATCAGGAAATGTGCTGTCGACGAGACTCGGCGGGCGCGACAACCTCGCGCAGTCGGTTGCAATCGGCGACACGAGAGTGTTGAACAACAACATGGTGAACAACCTCCGGTTTGCCTTCAACCGGAGCGCCATCCATCGGACCCACTCGAACTTCTTCGGCGTCGACGACGTTGGCATCAGGTCGTACAGCTATCTCGAGGATTACATGCTGTTGGCCGTCACGGGCGGCTTCAACCTTGGCGGCGGCACGGAGAACGAGGCAATCTTCCACACGAATACATACTCGTTCAGCGACGACCTGACGATGATCCGCGGGGGACATCAGTGGGCCTTTGGCGCGAGCGTGGCTTTCTGGGATTCGCTGTCGGCAGCCAACGTCCGGTCGCCCGGTTCCTACGACTTTGACGGCGGCGTCACGGGTCTCGGCCTGGCAGATTTTCTGATCGGTCGTCCGTTTCTGCTTCAGCAGTCGGCTCCGAACACACTCGACATGAAGCAGAAGTACTTCGGCCTGTACGCGCAGGACACGTGGAGGTTCTCTCCGACGTTGACGTTGAACTACGGCGCGCGGTGGGAACCATGGTTCCCGCAGCAGCATCAGAACGGTGCGATCTACAACTTCTCGATTGCACGGTTCAACGCCGGAGAGCGCAGCGGAGTATTCCCACAAGCGCCGCCCGGGTTCACGTATCCCGGCGATGACGGTTTCCCGAATGGCAAGGCCGGGATGCACAAGGAATGGTTGAACATCGCTCCGCGCGTAGGCGTGGCGTGGGATCCAAAAGGCGACGGCCGCATGTCGGTGCGCGCCGGTTACGGCATGAATGGCGAGTTCGTGAACGGTCAGTTCTTCATCAATACGGCGAACGCGCCGCCATGGGGTTCCGAGGTGCGTCTGCAGCGACCGGGTATTGGTACTTTGGATGACCCATTCGCTGGAACCGGTATCACCAATCCGTTTCCCATCACATTCGACGCAAACGCGCCGTTCTCGCCAAACGGTCCATATATCGTTCCGCCGTCCGACCTGGAGCCAACGCGCGTACATGCGTGGAACGTCAGCGTCCAGCGGCAGGTCGGCAGCAACATGGCAGTGTCCGCCAGTTATCTGGGCAACTACACGACCAATTTGTGGGATGTGGTCACTGGCAATCCCGGAACGATCCCCGCCGGCATCTCGCCTACCGGGCCGTGCACACTGAATACGGAAACCGGGCCTCAGACGTTCCCGAACTGTTCGGCTGCGCCGTTGCCGACGCGCCGTGAGCTCACGCAGCAGAATCCCGCGATCGGCCGCTTCATCGGATTCCTCGACTATTTCACCGACCAGGGCTCGCAAAAGTACAACGGCCTCCTCCTGGCGTTCGAGCGTCGCGATCCGAATGGACTCACGACTGGCGTGAACTACACGTTGTCGAAATGCCTGGGTCATCCCACGCAAGGCGGCGGCACATCGAATGCGGGCAGCGGGTACATGCTGCCGGTGTCCCTGTTGAATCCTCCGGCCGATGCCGACGCGCGGTTTGACCGCGATTACGGTCCCTGCGACAGCGATCGCCGGCATATCTTCACGATGAGCGCCACCGTACAGTCGCCCGATTTCAACAGCACCGTGGCACGAGCCGTCGCTTCCAACTGGCGTTTGTCGGGGAGTTTCAGAGCTTCGTCCGGCCGTCCGCTGTCGGTAACCACAGGCCTGGATCGGGCGCTGACGGGCGCGCCGAACGTCCAGCGGGCAAATCAGGTGCTCGACAATCCGTATGGCGCCAAGACGGCGGACAGCTGGCTCAACGCGACAGCCTTCGCCCAGCCGGCGGTCGGCAGCTTCGGCGATTCCGGTCGCAATGCGTATGTCGGCATGGGGAATCGCGTGGTCGACCTGTCTCTGGTGCGCGCGTTCCGATTTGCGACGAGTCATCGGATCGAGGCGCGCATCGAGGCATTCAATGCGTTCAACTGGTTCAGACCGGCCGCAGCGGGATTGGCCACCACGACGGGCAATAATCCGACGTCGCCGGTCACCAACCTGAGCAATCCGAATTTCGGCCGGTATCTGGCGGCGGACGAACCGCGCATTATGCAGTTCGCCGTCAAGTACCAGTTCTGACCGCGGCCGGGTCCGAAAGGATCCCGGCCTACGTCTGCGTGACGCATAATCAGGGTTGATGCGGTTCTGCAGATTTAACGAAGGTCGCTTCGGCATCGTCGAGGGCGCCGACATCAAGGACGTCACAGCCGCCCTCGACGTGCTGCCGTCCCACCGGTATCCGCTTCCCGGCTACGACGTGTTCGTGGCTCATTTGGACGATGTGCGGGCACGCGCGGAGGCTATACGGACGCACGCGCCGTCCATCCCGCTCTCGAGCGCGAAGCTGCTCAGTCCGATTGCGAACCCGGGGAAGATCATCGCTGCCCCCGTGAACTATCAGAAGCACCTCGACGAGGTGAAGTCCGACAGCCAGATCCACGCAAACAATCCGGCGCACACGATCACGATCCAGCAGGCTGGCGTATTCCTGAAAGCGGGAAGCTCGCTGGTGGGTGCGGGTGAGGGTATCGCGGTACGCAAACCCGACCGCAGGACCGATCACGAGGTCGAGCTCGCATTTGTGATTGGCGCACCGGCCAGCA
>Ga0075418_10006426_pt1 | contig 13260 bp, 9 predicted proteins | sample SoiMetdeltSBSDD2_FD_81776 | JGI IMG/M metagenome (GOLD analysis project Ga0075418, IMG submission 81776) | Bulk soil microbial communities from a Populus tree surrounding site in Tennessee, USA - Soil MetaG P. deltoides SBSDD2 | ecosystem: Environmental > Terrestrial > Soil > Tree plantation...
CAGCGAAGGACTTAATCGAAACTTACATGATCAGCCGCGACGAAGGTTTCGGCGCCGAGGTCAAGCGGCGCATCATGCTCGGCACCTATGTGTTATCCGCGGGATACTACGACGCTTATTATCTCAAAGCCCAGCGGGTGCGCACGCTGATTCGAAAAGACTTTGACGCCGCCTTCAAACGCTGCGACGTGATCGTCACGCCGACCGCACCGACAGCCGCCTTTAAGCTTGGCGAGAAAACTCAAGATCCTTTGGAGATGTATCTTTCGGACATCTACACGATCTCAATCAACCTCGCGGGGTTGCCCGCGCTCTCGGTGCCCTGCGGCTTCGACGGCGAAGGCATGCCCATCGGTATGCAGATTATCGGCAAGCACTTTGATGAAGCGACGATCCTTCGCGTCGCGCATCATTACGAACAGTCGACCGAATGGCACAAAAGAAAGCCCAAATTAGAAATTCAGAATTGAAAATGGAAAAATTGGAACAGATCTTTTAATTTTGCATTTTTAATTTATTTCGTCATGAAATACGAAAGCGTCATCGGTCTCGAAGTCCACGCTCAGCTACTGACTGAGTCAAAGATCTTCTGCGGCTGTTCGACCCAGTTTGGCAAGGAGCCCAATAATAATACTTGCCCTGTGTGCGCCGGCTTTCCCGGTGTTTTACCGGTGCTGAACAAACGAGTCGTCGAATTCGCTATCAAAGCCGGACTGGCGGCCCACTGTGAAATCGCGCGGTCAAGCATCCTCGCCCGCAAGAATTACTTCTACCCGGATTTGCCCAAAGGCTATCAAATTAGCCAATACGAGTTGCCCGTCTGTACCGGCGGCTACGTCGACGTCGAATTGGATGGCAAGGTGAAGCGCGTGCGCCTGACGCGCATCCACATGGAAGAGGACGCGGGCAAAAACATCCACGACGCTCATGGAGACGCAAGCCTCGTCGATCTCAATCGCGCCGGCGTGCCGCTGTTGGAAATCGTCAGCGAGCCTGACTTACGCGCCACCGCCGAGGCCGGCGCCTATCTCAAAACACTGAGAGCGATGCTTCAATACCTCGGTGTCTGCGATGGCAACATGGAAGAGGGCAGCTTTCGTTGCGACGCCAATGTTTCAGTGCGTCCCGAGGGCACGGAGACCTTGGGAACCAAGATCGAGATTAAAAATCTGAACTCGTTTCGCGCCGTTGAAAGCGCGCTCGAATTCGAGATCGCGAGACAAATCGAGACTCTCTCCAACGGCGGCAAGCTCGTCCAGGAAACTCGCCTCTGGGACGAGCACCACGAAGAGACTCGCCCCATGCGCTCGAAGGAATCGGCGCACGACTATCGTTATTTTCCCGACCCGGACTTGTTGCCGCTCGTAATCGACGATGCCTGGATTGCGCAGGTTCGCGCCGCCCTGCCCGAGCTTCCCAATGCGCGCAAAGCGCGCTTCGTAAATGAATACGGACTCTCCGGGTATGACGCGGAGCTCCTCACGGGCAGAAAAGACGTGGCGGATTATTTTGAAGAAGCCGTGCTAGCTCACGCCAACCCGAAGGCGCTCGGCAATTGGATTGTTGGAGATTTGTTCCGCGTACTGAAAGAGCGCAAACTCGATGAACAACTCTATCTTGCCCGCTGGCCATTGGCGGCGTTGAATTTAGCGCAAATGGTGCAAATGATCGATCAGGGCAAGATCAACGGCAAGATCGCCAAGACGGTTTTCGACGCGATGCTCGACTCCAATAAAACGCCACAACAAATCGTCAATGAAAAGAACCTGGAGCAACTTTCGGATCTGGGCATCATCGAGGCAGCTATCGATCAGGTGCTCGCGGCCAATCCCAAACAAATTGTCCAATATCGCTCCGGCAACGAAAAAGTCTTGGGCTTTTTTGTCGGGCAAATCATGAAAGCGACGCAGGGAAAAGCCAACCCCCAGAAAGTCAACGAGATCCTGCGTGAAAAACTAAAGCCTTGAGGTAGGAATTGGCAGCCTTAAATGGTCGGAGCTCACCGCGCGCCCTTGCTTGCGTTACTACCAACGCTAGCAACCGAACCGAGCTACGGCATGGAGCTGCGCGCTTCCGGGCGAAACGCCTGGGGCAGATTGATAATGATGCCATTGATGCCGTCTTGCTTGAAGCTTCGCAGTTGCCGTTCAGCATCATCTCGTAAAGCAAAATTTCCCAGCCGTACGCGAAGAGCGCCGTCCACGCCAGCCTCCGTGATCGAAACCGCGTAGCCGCGTCGCTGCATATTCTCCGCCCAATGCTGTGCTTTGTCTTTGTCTTGAAATGCCAGTTGGATGATAAAGCCTTCCAAGGCTTTTGGCCGCGGCTGGATCAAAGCCTTGTTCTCCGGCACCATTTCGATCGGGTTTTTTCTGACTAGAGCGAGTTGTTCACCGATCGGTTTTTCTATTGCTTTTTGTTCGACCGGCGTAGCGGTCGTCGCCGGTACAGGTGCAACAACCGCGGGCTCGCTCTTGACTGGGCTCGGCGCCACAGCAGGCAATGCCGCCTGGACGATCGGCGCCGGCGCTTGCGTAGTTTTTGCCGCAGTACTTGGCTCAAGCGGTTTTGTCTCCGGCTTTTTTTCCTTTGGCACCTCTGTCTTTGCAGTAATGATCGGCCGCACCTCGACTGCAGCCGTCGCTTTTAACGGCGCGGGAGCTTTGTCTTCGGTTGTGCGCAGCGATTGCGACGCCTTTTGTTCGGGCGCCGACACTGCGGCGGACTCGCTTGGCTTGACCGGAATCTCTTGCTGTCGCTTGGACGAGGCGGGGGCCGGCGGCGCTGATTTTGTCTCGGGTAATGCTTTTTCCAATCGTGTCGCTTCGGCGACGGGCGCGGGCGGTTGTTCTTTAATTGCAGGAATCGGTTCCGGCAATTTCGCGATCATCGCGGGCACAGTGACAACTTCCGGCGTTTTTATTTCAACGGCGCGCTTTGGCTCTGACCTATTTTCCACTGACTTCGACGGCATGGCCAATGGCGCGGTCTTCTGCGGTTCTATGACTGGCTTGAGCTCCGCCTCATTCCGCTTCATTTCGGGCGATGGTTTTGGCGTCGCGAGTTTGGCGCCGTCCGCAAGCGGCCTTTCCGCTTTGTCATTCTCCGGGGCCGGTGGCGATTTCGCCGGCGTCTCAACAATCGACGGTAACGCGACCGGAAGCGGATTGGCGCTCGGCACTTCAACAGGCTTTTCCGCAACAATTGGTGCGGATGCTAACGCGACTGGCGCCGGAGATACCTGGGGCTCCGGCAATGGCGGTTCCGGTTTTAACTCGGCCACTGGCGCTACCGGGCGGGCCGTTTCGGCGGCAGCCTCCTGCGCAATCTTTTCGGCGCCGACGTTATCGGCTGGTGGCACTCCTTTTTCGCCGGAGCTACTGGATATGCCATTCGCTGGCGAATTTGTCGGACTATTTTTCGGCGCCGCCGGTGGCGTTGCTTTGACTTCCGCCTTGGTATCGAACGGGCTCGGCTTCGCGGCAAGGCGCGGTTCAATTTCCTTGGCCGCTATTTCTTTTTTTTCGCTCTCCGACTTTTGATTAATCTTCCCAGCCGGCTCTTTCGCTGGCGACGGCGCAGTCGTGGTCCGCGCCGAAGTAGTTTCGGTGGATAGCGAAGCTAAATTGTCCTCGCGGATAGCCGGGCGAAAATCCGGTCGAGGGTTTTGCGGCTGGTACGAGACCAGTGCGAGCGGGCCATTTTCTTCCTCGCCGAAAATCACCGCGTCGCGAAGCAAATCATTTTGTTTTATTTCCTCGCGCAAGAAACTTCGAACTTTGTCCTTCGGAAAATAAATAATCGCGCGCGCCATTCCGACTCGGCTGCCGCCCGGTTCCGTAACGACAGTGCGCCAAGCGAGATTCAGACCGTAGCCGCTGAGCTCACCGTCTTGATAGATTTCGCTGTCGCCGCTGAGACTGCTGAGCAAGTCGAAGCCATAGCGCGAAAAGAGTTGATGAATTTTTTCGCTGTACTCGCCCTTGGTTTCAAAAGTTTCCGGGGTCGCGAGCACGACTTCCAAATAACGCTCGTCGGGAGTTTTGGTCGCCGAATGGGTAAAGAATCCAATGCCGCCGACCGATGAAATATTATTAGCGAATTGGAGACTGGCGGTCTTGGGACTGCGCACGATCCGCTCAACGATGCGATCCAGGTTGTCTTTATATTTCGTCCCGAGATACTTCGCTTTTGCAGTGCTATAATACGACGCTGGCGTGGCAGTGAATCCGCTGGTGGCTGGCTTTTTTGAAGCGCTCTCGTCCATTAATGAACAGCCATGGATCAGTCCTAAAAACACCAAGAAAGTGAAGCAGATTCGGGCTACTGCCATGCGGTCTCCCTCGCTCGACTAAGCGGAAGTGAATGTTTTCTTGACACGTTTTCTCAATTACCTATAATGAAACGGTTTTTTGTGGAGTATACCAGAATATAGTTGCTACTGGGTTGAAAAACAAGTTTTTTTTGAAAGAGAACCATTTGTATGGCGATCGGCGAACTTCTACTAGCCAAAGGCATCATTACCGAGGAACAGCTCAAAGCAGTTCTTCAGCAGCAAAAGATTGCCGGCGGCCGTCTCGGCGATAACCTCGTCGCGCTCGGATTTCTCAGCCGCGGCGATCTGGAAGCCCTTCTTCAAGAGCCACCCCCAGTTGCAAAAAACGTTACGGACACCGGGCTTGACGGCAATTTTTTGTTGAATTGCCTGCTCCGGACCATGTACATCTCGGCGTTGCAAACGATCCCCGAACTCTCCGAACAGATCAAACTGACCCGCTGGGTTGTCGAAGAGCTTTTAACTTTTGCTAAAAAAGAAGCGCTTGTAGAAATCCGCGGCCCATCTGAGAAAAATTACAACATCATGCGCTACGCGCTCACCAATGCCGGCAAAGAGCGAGCGAGCGAAGCGCTGCGCCGCTGCGAATACATCGGTCCGGTTCCCATACCGCTCGAAACCTACCAAGTTCAGGTTCAAAAGCAGAAGATCACCAATGAAGTGATCAGCATCGAGAAGCTCAAAAAGGCGATGTCACACCTCGTGCTCTCCGAGGAAATCGTCCGCCGACTCGGACCGGCGTCGAATTCCGGGCGCGCCATTCTGATCTACGGAGCCGCGGGTAACGGCAAGACGTCGATCGCCGAAGCGCTCGTCGGTGCCTTCGAGCAGCCAGTCTATATCCCCTACGCGGTCGAAGCGGATGGACAGATCATCAAGATTTACGATCCCTCAGTTCACGTGCTGTTTTCAAATAACAACGGAGACAACGGGGGTTCGAATCCGATCTTTCTGCCCCACCTGGAACATGACCCGCGCTGGGTGCGTTGCCGGCGACCCTACATTATCACCGGCGGTGAATTAACGCTCGAAATGCTCGATCTGGATTTTGACCCACACTCGAAATATTACGAGGCGCCACTGCAGATGAAGGCGATCGGCGGCATCTTCGTGATCGACGACTTCGGCCGCCAGCGCGTGCGCCCGCACGAGCTATTGAACCGCTGGATTTTCCCGCTGGAGCGAAAAATCGACTATATGACTCTTCATACCGGAAAAAAGTTTGCGTTGTTGTTCGATCAACTGGTAATATTCGCTACGAACTTTCCGCCCGAGGAACTCATGGACCCGGCCCAGCTGCGCCGCGTTCACTACAAGATGAAGATCAATCCGCCCACCGTGGACGAATTCAAGGAAATCTTCCAGCGGATTTGCGACTCCTATGGGTTAGAATTTTCCGAAGAAACCATGGCCTACTTGCTCAACACATTTTATATCAAGTACAAAATTCCTTTCGCCGGATTTCACCCCAAGTTCATTGCCGAGCACGTCATCGCCGCTTCCAATTACCTTGGCACGCCGCCGAAAATTTCGCGCCAGCTCCTCGCCGATTCCCTCGAAAACATGGTGATCCTACCAACCCCAACGACTCCCGAGTAGCGCTGATGGTGAAACCGCTAGCGCTCATCATTCATTCAACGGAAGCACCGCTTGCGGGGATTTCCAAACTTGTCGAAGCGCGTGATTGTTCAGTTCACCTGAGCCGCACTATTGAAGAAGCCGAGCGCGTGCTCACGGCTTTTCCTATCGATCAGCAGAAGTTCATCTTCGCGGAGCTCGCGATTTGCCAGGGCGCGATTTGGAACGGTTTCACCACGCGGTTGAAAGAAAAGTCCACCAATCTCGCGCTTATTTGTTACGATCCGCACCATCTACAAGGACTTTACGGACTGTTCGGGCACGTCAATCATACACCTGCGGATCCCAGCCATCCTCACGCCATTAAATCGCCGACGATGATCGGCGACACGCCACAGTTTCATGAAGTTTTGAATCTCGCCAATCGATATGGGATGCACGACATCACGGTGTTGATCACGGGCGAGACCGGCACCGGCAAAGAAGTAATGGCGCAGTACATTCACTCTCATGGCCCGCGCGCCGATAAACCCTTCGTTGGTTGCAACATGACAGCGATTCCGGAGACCTTGGTGGAAAGCGAGTTGTTCGGTTATGTCAAGGGCGCTTTTACCGGCGCCGACCGAAACAAGAAAGGTTTCATCGAGGCGGCCGAAGGCGGCACGCTGTTTCTCGACGAGATCGGCGACTTGGCGCCGTCGATCCAGCTCAAACTTTTGCGCTTTCTCGAAACCCGCCAATATTACCGGGTTGGCGAACCGACGCCGAAGATGAGCGACGTTCGAATCATCGCCGCCACCAATAAAGAACTCGAGGAAGCCATCCAGGGGACGGGTTTTCGCAAGGACCTCTACTTTCGCCTAAACAGCGCTCGCATCATTCTGCCGGCCTTGCGCGAACGCCGAGAGGACATGATTCTGTTGATCGCGAATTTCGTTTACCAGGCCTGCAGTCAGTTTCACAAACCGCTAAAAAAACTAACCAGCTCCGCCAAGGCATTATTTCTCGATTATCCTTGGCCCGGCAACATCCGCGAACTCAAAAGTGTCATTGAAAGCGCCGTGATGGTTTCCGACGGCGATTATATTACAATCGGTGATTTGCCCATGAACTTGCAGCACTATGCCACCGGGCGACGCGAGGAAATCGGCACGAAGGCGATCCGCAACATCGAAGAAGGGGAACGCGGCGTAATCGAAGATGCGCTGCGCCAGACCAACGGCAACAAAGCCAAGGCCGCAGAGGCGCTCGGTATATCCACTCGTACCCTTTATCGAAAGCTGGAAAAGTTTGAGATGGCCACCTAATCTGGCCACTCGTACGCGCTCGTAGTTCGACAACGCAACCTTCATCCTATTGATCCTTCATTCTCGACCGTCTGGGCGAAGTTCAACAGCGCCTAGACAAACGTCACCCACCGGTAATGATCCAAGTTCTTCATGATTCATACGGCCTTTCTCGGGCGTTACCGAACCGGCCTCGATGTCCAGCGACAGATTTTGGTAGGTAATTTCCCCTCTTTTTCCTAAGAAAACCAAAAACATAGCTTGCTTTTTGCACGTACAATTTTGTTCGCGCTGAACAGAATTCGTGGCACTATCTAGTATTTGTACCCCTAACGTTCTTTAGATTGCTGAAAACACAGCCGTTTCAGGATGGGTATTTATGGCAACTGTTTTGCTTAGTTGAGGACAGGTGTTCCAGTTGAGAAATTATCATTCGGAATAGGGATTCCGAGTACTCAATGCTCCCGGCAAAGAAACAAGAAGCGCGCCCAGAGACGCCACAGAATTCCTCTGCCTCAAGCACGATGGGCTTCGGCAAAGTCCTCACATCCATACAAGGTTTACAGCAGAGACTGGAAGATTTTTCAGTCGAAGATGTAGTTCGGACTGAAGCGGACGCTAAGAGCCTGGTTTTCGAGCTATCGCAATTACAGATCAAACTGGAAACCCTGGCCGGGCTGAAACAGTTCGTTGCGTCGGCAAATCATCTAATCAGCGAAATCCCAGAAGAGAATTTTGAGCAGATTGCGCCGGATGGCTTCGAAAATCATCCCCGGTTACACGCGATTATCCAAGCGAGCAAGCTTATTCGCTTGCATCGTATCATGCAGGCGGCCAAGGCCGGCGCCGAGTCAATTTCCCTCGATTTAGACACCGGTACATTAAGCTCCGCGATTTGCCCGCCGGAAAGGAACCAGCCTGAATTCGATGCCACAATGTCACCGCCATCCGAACCGGCCGTGGAAAAGCCCTCAGTGGCGCTTTTCGAAACGGCGGCCGAACCCATCGGAGCGGCTGTTACGAGCGTTAGCGAGCCACGTGAAAGCGTTCAGTCTGAAGAATGGACATTCTCGACTGAGGATAAGCTGGATGGGGTCCAAGAAGTGGTTACCGCTCGCTTGGGAGACTTTGAGCTTGGCCACTCGCAGGTCGGGGAAGTGCTGGTTACTCAGGATCCATCAGTGATCAGGACGTCAATCGAAACGCGCGACGATCAAAGCAAGGAAATTATCCCATGGAGTAAATCGGCGGGTGCTTTCGATGAGCGATTTTTAAGTGACCTGATAGAAACATACGGCGAGTTCAGAATTTCATCTGTCGGCGCGCCGCCGGTCGAAGCACCGTCGACGCCGGAGCCCAGTGTACCGAGTGTAATCGTGAGCGAGACCCAGCTTGCGCCCGTTGACTCGTCCGCTGCGTCCAATCCATCGCCAACCGAGATAGCGGTAATTTACTCCGAACAGCGCATGCCTTCGCAACCCGCGGTTGAGCCGCACACCTTACCGGCGTTCATGTCCGCGCCAAGCCTGGAGGAAACTAAAGCGTTCGAATTGCCGGCAATCGCCACGCCGGAAAAGCAGAAGCCAAGAGCCGGCGTAGACACGAAAGAGAAAAAACTTTCAGCCTTATCTAAACATGGCGAACTTGACCGCCAGCTAAAAAGCATCATCAAGGATTATGGGGAGTACGATTTATATCCGCCTCAAAGCTCGATCAATTTCAAGATGGCCGCCCTCGGCGCTTTTGCCGTCCTAGCTTTGGTGCTGGGCGGTTTCTATTTTTTTAGAGTCCCCGCGGCTCCGACGCCGGTCAAGGTGGGCACCGTCGGCCAGCCGGATGGCGCCGACAAGACGACCCATACCGATGCCAGCGGGCCAAAAACCCAATCGAAATAAAAAAACAAACAGGAGAAGGTTGGAAAAACAATGAAGAACGATTTACAAAATCTTACGGAAGACATCTCACGGCTCTACGAAGACATCACGCAGAAAGCCGAGTCCCTCGGTCAGATCGACAGCATCACGCGCCTCTACGACGAGCTCCAAGCGCAACTGCAAGGCATCTCTACGGAAGAAGTCGATTTGCTGCAGAGTCAAATCAAATCGACCCTCGAGCAAATGGTCGGTATCAGCAAGAGTCTCGCCGTCATCAAGACTTTGAAGATGACCTTGAATGGCCATGACGAGTTGGCCGACCTAGCGAAAAAGGCGACGGGCGGAAAAGACTCGCGGCGCTCCATGGATGAGCGATAGGACGGGCGGCCGTTGACATAGCAAACTTATGCAAGGCAATCTTTCACAAATAAGTTTAACCGATCTCCTCCTACTGACCACGAGCGGAAAAAAATCCGGCGTGTTAAAGCTCGTTCGTGGCAAAGAAACCGTCGAGGTTTATGTCACGGACGGGAAGATCGTGCACGCGACCTGCCCCATCGGCGAAGGCGAAAAAGCACTGCTCTATCCGGTAACCTGGGGCGAAGGCAGTTTCAGCCTGCAGCCCAACGGCGCCGCGCCCGCAGAGACTATTCAGAAAACTGCAAGCGAAATTCTCGATGAAGTCAAAGCGATGACGCGTGAGTGGGAGACCATTCTCGAGGTCATCCCCTCGGGCAAGAGCATTTTTCGGATCGCTGACCTGCCGGCGGACCATTCTGGACCGATCACAGTCCCGAACGTGGGTTGGCGAGTGCTGAGTAAGCTCGACGGCTTTCGAAGCGTACAAGACATTGCCGAGCTTTTACGCATCCCCTTCGCCTACGCGGCGAAAGTCATCTATAGTCTTCACAAAGCCGGTCTGGTCGAGGCCGCTGTGCCTGTGGCGAAACCAGTTGCCGACCTCGTGCCGCCCGCGCTATTAAGTCGGGTGACCAGTATCTTGACCGAAGTCATGGGTCCAATGGCTCCTTTGGTATTGCGCGATCAAATCGAGGCTCTCGGCGAATCGCCGAACAGCTTGCCGGAATCAAAGCTCGATGAACTGATCGTACTGATCGGCCGGGAAATTTCCGACAGCAAGATCAAGAACAAGTTCGAAGAATCGATGTTTCAAGAGATCTCGAACTTCAAACGATTCTAAATTTTTCTATCGTCCCTTTGGAGGAGACAATCGATGCCTCAGGAAACTGCGTCCATGGAAAGTTCCAAGCTCGTGAAAGCCGTCCATATCGACTGGCAGCGCGGCGGCCTCCGATGGAAAATTAGCGCGACCTTCAGCGGATTGATCCTGGTGCTAGGATTGCTGGTCATCGGCATCGTCTATTACTTTACCAGCACGGCGCTGCAAAAACAGGTCGACTTGCGCTCGGCCGCCATCGCCACCAACCTCGCCGACGCTGCCGCCGGTCTGGTCTCACGCAAGAGCACTTTGGAGCTCGACGCCTTGGTTGCGAAGTACGGACGATTGGACGGCGTCGCTTACGCCTTCGTGCAAGACCCCAAAGGCGAGACCCTGGTGAGCAGCATGCAGCCGTTCCCTGTGGAGCTTAAAGATGCCAGCGGCGCGGCGGGCCCGTCGCGCACGACCCGGGTGCGCGGCAAGACGGTTTATGAAACCCGTTCGCCGCTGCTCGACGGCCAACTGGGAGCGGTGCGGGTTGGCCTCTGGGCTGAAACGATCCAGGACGACGTGCGTTCGACCTTGTTGCCGATTATCGGACTGATTGTCGGTTGTCTGGTGCTCAGCATCGCTCTGTCGATCATACTTGCCAGCAAGACGATCCGGCCGATTTTGGATCTGAAAGCGATCGCCGACGACATCAGCCGCGGCCGTCTCGATACCTCGGTAACGATTCAATCCAACGACGAGGTCGGCGAATTGGGCCGGTCACTCGAAAGGATGAGAGCGAGCTTGAAAGCGGCGATGATCCGCTTGAACCGCGAATAGGAAGAGAATATATCATCAGTGTTCCGGTTTGAAAGGAGAATTTAATGCCAATTAGATTGAAGTTAGTGCTGCGACGTTTCACCCTCGCCATCATCGGGGTTTTTGGCTTAGCCGTGATGACCAGTGCGCGGACTTCTGCAGCGGCCGACCGACCGACACAGAAAATCAACGTCGCCTACAGTTCGATCTCGGGAAACGTGTCGCCCCTCTGGGTCACGCAGGATAGAGGCTTCTTTCGCAAATATGGACTCGAGGTCCAGTCCATTCTGATCGAATCGGGCACGACGACCGCGCAAGCATTGGTCGCCGGCGATATCAGTTTCGCCTCGGTCGCGGGTCCGGCAGCGATTCAAAGCAACCTGCGCGGTGCCGACGTCGTGATGATCGCCGGGATTATTAACACGCTCACTTTCCAGCTCTATACCGAACGCGGGATCACCCGGCCGGATCAGTTCAAAGGAAAATCCGTCGGCGTGACTCGTTATGGTTCGGCGACCGACTTCGCGATGCGCTATGCTCTGGATAAGTACGGGCTCGACCCGGACAAGGAAGTCGCCATCCTGCAACTCGGCAACCAGCCGGCGCAGCTAGCAGCGCTGGAAGCGGGTAAGGTCCAGGGCGCGATGCTTTCCGCGCCGACTTCGCTCCGCGCCAAAAAGATGGGGTTTCCGATGCTTGCCGATCTCCAAATGCTCGGACTCGAATATCAGCATACGAGCATCGCGACCAGCAAAGCTTTGATTAAATCCAAGCCGGATTTGGTGCGTGATTTCATGCGCGCCTACATCGAAGGAATCCAGTACGCCAAAACCCATCGCAAAGAAACGATGGAGATACTCACCAAGTACCTGCGCACGGACGACAAAGATATTTTGGATGACACCTATGAATCGATTATCCAGACCCTAGTTCCGGAGAAACCTTACCCAACCCTAAAAGGCATTCAAATCATCTTGCGCGAGTTCGGCGCCAAAGATCCCACCGCCCGCTCAGCCCGTCCGGAGCAGTTCGTCGATCTGAGCATCATGAAAGAGTTGGACAGCTCCGGTTTTATCGACCGCGTCTATAAATCCGGCGCCGTAGCGAAAGTGGCGCCAAAAGCCGAACCCGTGACCGCTCCGGCCGCCGCGAAACCGCCGGTCGTCGAAGCCAAGACTAAGCCTCTTGCCACCGAGGAAAAGTCCAAGCTGGCAGCCAAACAGGTTCCCGCGACCAGTGACAAGGCTCAGACGAGCGCGCCGACGCCTAAGTCGAGCGGCTCTCAGCAATACACCGTCAAATCGGGCGACACACTCAGTAAATTGGCGGGGCAGTTTTACAATTCGGGGGATAAGTGGGAAAAGATTTACGAAGCCAACAAAGATGTTCTGAAAAACCCCAACTATATCTACATCGGCATGAAGCTCATGATCCCGGCGGACGACAAAGCGAGCTGACAGGCCCGCGAACGAACGTAAAAGAGCCGAGCGTTGTTAAACGCTCGGCTCTTTTTTTTGCGCGCTAATGGTTCGGCGTTTTAAACGCTACTACCAACAACCACGCCTAACCGATCAGCTTTTTCAGATAGGCAAATTTCTCAATGACGCGGAAATCCTTTTGGTGGCTGTCGAGTTTTTCGCCGATCTGTTCGATTTCCTCGTGGCCCAAGTTACCGAGGAATTCCGCCGCGTGCGTGAGGTATTTTATCTGGCGCGGTTCGATGGTCATGAGTCTTGCGGCGGTAGCATCGACCGCCACCAGATCGGGGCCAAAAATCAGCACGCCGCCCTGTTTTGCCTGCCCCTGCAAAGGGCCGTTGCCTTCCATCCCCACGATGCCATCGACGATGGCGAATCGGGGAATCGGCAAGGAGCTGTTGATATCGACGATGCTGCCGTTGATGCCGGCCCAGTGTAGAGCGTTTTTCGGCCAACCATAGACCGAGCCGGGCACGACGCCAAACATGTTTTTAAGCGACAGCGTCACCCCGGCCCAATGGTGCGTTTTGAGCTTCGGCATGGACACAAGCAAGTCGGCGTTGTAGAGCGTTTCCGGTAGATAAAGCTCTTTCAAGTTGGTGTAACTGCTCTTCAGTTTCGTAAGATGAACGTCGTCGCTGTTCAGATCGACGTAGCGCACGCGATGCTCTCTGACCACATCGTAGAGGCCGGAGGCGGTCAAGAGATATTCGTTGTCGCG
>Ga0075418_10006428_pt1 | contig 13259 bp, 6 predicted proteins | sample SoiMetdeltSBSDD2_FD_81776 | JGI IMG/M metagenome (GOLD analysis project Ga0075418, IMG submission 81776) | Bulk soil microbial communities from a Populus tree surrounding site in Tennessee, USA - Soil MetaG P. deltoides SBSDD2 | ecosystem: Environmental > Terrestrial > Soil > Tree plantation...
CACTGTCCGGGGCATACTCGAGATGGTTGACGATCCCCTGGCTCTTGTCGCTCGCGTATTCGGCCAGCCGCTTCTGGGCGGACCAGTCGAAGAGCTCGACGCGAGCTTTGGCTTCGAGGTGGTCGATGTTTCCGATCTTGCCCGTTCCGCCGACCGCAAGCGTCTTGCCGTTCGGAGTAAAAGCGAGCGAGCGAATGCCGCCGATCGAGTGCAGCCGCTGCACCGGGTCCAGGTGTACATGATCGGGGCTTCCAGCTCGGCCACTCGCTTGCCGGTCTCAACTTCCCAGACCAGGATCTTCGCGACCTTGTCCGCGGTCGCGATGTACTTCCCGTCCGGCGAGAACGCGGCCGTGTAGAGCATTGAGCCGAACCCGTGCGGGGTCTTCTCCGCGTGGCCGCGAAGTTCGTGAAGCATTTTCCCGGTCTCGCCGTCCCACAGCCGGCACACCATGTCGTCCGCGACGCTGGCGATCGTCTTGCCGTCGCGGCTGGCGAACACGCCCCGAATCCATTTCGCGTGCACCTCGTCCGAGCGGATGACCTTCTTGGCCTCGGTGTCATACCAGGTCAGCTTCCCGTCGTAGCTGCCGCTGACCAGGGTCTTGCCCGTGAGCGCCACACCGGTGACATAGCTGCTGTGCGCGTAGAGTTCCTTCGGTTCGAACTTGCCCGCGGTCACGTCGGCTTCGTAGACCATGAAGTCCGAGCAACCCAGGTAGACACGCGTGGAGTTCGGCACGCGGGCGATCGAGAACGTGATCGCCTTGTGGCTGTGTTCCTTGGCGAGCTTGAGTTTTTCCGGATTTGCCATGACTGGTCTCTGCTTGGCGAGCGTCGAGGCGTAAGCCCGACGTGTTTGAACCAGACACGTCGGGCTTACGCCTCGACGCTCGCCGGGCTTATGCCAACACTTCCTTGATCGCCTCCGTCCCCGGCTCCACCAGCGGAATCGGCCGCGAGCCGAGATAGTAGTTCTTGTGCGGGTTGATCCCGAGAGCGGAGTATATCGTCGCGAACAGTTTGGCCGCGTCCGTCTCGCCCTCAATGACCTTGTTCCCGGTCGCGTCCGTCTTGCCGTAGGCACCCGGCTTGATGCCAGGGCCAGTGAGCGAGCAGGACCACGCGTTGCCGAAGTGGTCGCGGCCCAGGCTTGGGTTGATCGCGGGCGTCCGGCCGAATTCCGCGAGCGTGATGATCATCGTGTGTTCGAGCAATCCGCGATCCTTCAGGTCGTCGATGAGCGCGGACATCACCTGGTCCAGCTCGGGCACCATTTCCTGGTGCGTCTCGAAGTTCTGACCGTGACTGTCCCACCACGCACGCGCTACACGGACAAACGGCACCCCGGCTTCCACCAGCCGGCGCGCGATCAAGACCTGCTCACCAAACTGACCGCGGCCATACTTGTCGCGAATCCGGTCCGGCTCCTGGCTCACGTCGAAGAGCTTGTCGCTCGCCATCAGTCCGCGGACGCGCTGGTAGGCCTCGTTCTGGCTGCCGAGCGTCGGCGACGCGCGGCCCTGGGCGAATTGTTTGCTCAAGAGGTCGCGAAGGTCGGCGCGCTGCTGGTGATCCAGTTCCGTGATGCCGTCGAGGCGCTTGATGTTGTCCGGCTGGTTGTTCGTGGTCAGCTCCATCGGGCCGTAGCGGCTGCCGAGGAAACCCGCGTCGCCGGGGGCCATCGTCCGGCCTTCGGTCTGCGTGTAGAAGGTGACGTAATCGGGAACTTTGCTATCCGCCCGGCCCATTTCCTTGGCGATCACGGCCCCGAGGTCAGGGAACTTGACGTTCGCTTCGTCCTTGCGGCCGCGCATCATCAGCTTGGCCCCGCTGCCGTGGTCGCCGTTCCGGGTGTTGAGTGATCGAATGGCGAGCGTGTGGTTCATCCGCGCGGCCATCTTGGGCATCAGTTCGGTGATGTGCACTCCTGGCACGGCGGTCTGGATGGACCGGAACGGCCCGCCGGTCGCAGCGCCCGGCTTCGGGTCCCAGGTCTCGAGTTGACTTGCGCCGCCGGCCAGCCACAGGAGGATGACGCGCTTCTGCTGCTTCTTCATCTCGCCCGCGAGGGCCGAGCTGCCGAGCAGGTCGAGCCGGGTCATGTCGGCGAACGCCGCGGCGCCCGCGGCCGCCGCACTGAAGAATCCGCGACGCGAAATGGTGTGATCGCGGGAGCCGCAGAAGTTCTTGAAGTTCGCCATCGATCGCCCTCACGCACGTAGGACAGGTTTCCCAACCTGTCCAATCAGGTAGGACAGGTTGCGAAACCTGTCCTACGGAAACTGCCATTAGTAATTGAACCGAAACTCGGACCCGCTCACCAGCGCCCAGATCACTTGTCGGTACGCTTCCACCGGCCGATCGCCGCGACGGTCGATGTACTCGACCAGGGTCGCCTGCTCTTCCGCGGTCGGCGGTCGCGACAAGACCGACCTCACGATCAGTTCGACTGCCTTCGCGGTGTCACCGAGCGCCTTTGCCCTGCTCAGCAGCTTGTCGTTCCCTTCCGCCAGGAATTCGCGGGCCACCTTGTCGTTGTTACTGAACAAGAGCGCCTCGCCGACACCGATCTGGAAGTCGTCGGTCGGCTGGGCAAAGTTGCTGGCGAATCCTCGCGCGCTGCTCTCAAGCCCTTCCAGTTTCTTCTCGAGTTCCTCGGGCTTGAGATCCTCAAATGTCTTCGGGTCACTCGTCGCGATCTTGAGTGACGTCGCCATCTGCATCGGCGTGAGCGCCTTCAACCTCCCGACCGCGAACAGCGTCGGGCCCGGTACAGTCTCCGCGATCCACTTACTCGACCGCGAGTAGGCCTGGCTCAGGACGATCCCCCGGATCGTTGGCCGCAGGTCGTACTTGTGGGCCGCGACGTCGCGCGCCAGCCACGCGAGCAACTCCGGATGGCTCGGCTTGTTCTCGCTGTGCATCTGGTCGAGCGGCATCACCAAGCCGTAGCCGAGGAATCGGTGCCACAAGCGGTTCACGATCGACCGCGAGAAGAACTCTGATTCCTTGGACTGAAGCGCCACTTCGACCAGCTTGGCACGCGCGCTGAAGGACGGCGGCGGCGGCGGCTTCTTCTCCTTCTTGAGCTGCTCGAACTTCTCGCGGTCCTTCTTTTCCTCTTCCTTGGTCGGTTCCTTCATTCCCTGGGCCTCGACCGTGGCGCCCGTGAGGAACATCATCTTCGCCTGCCGCTCCGGCCCCTTGGTCGGCTTGAACCGGACGAGGCCGTATTCGCGCTCGGCGACGAAGCCGCCGTTGTCGAATGTGCGGGCGAAGAAGGACTTCATGCCGTAAAAGTGGTCCTGCTTCCAGTCGGTGACCAGCGGGTGATCGTGACACTGGGCACACGAGACGTTGACGCCAAAGAACGCGACGCTCACGTCGTTGGTCACGCGATCGGTGTCGGTCACGCGCGAGCGCAGAAACTCGACGGCGCCCTTCTTCTTCGCATCGTTTTCATCGGGCAGAAGCAATTCGCGGAAGATCTGGTCCCACGTGCGGTTCTCGCCGAGGGCGCGAACGAGGTACTCGCGCAATCCCCCGCTGTTGCCGCGCGTGTTGGGCCCGGCGAGCATGGCTTCGAACTGCGCCGCCTGATGGCGCACAAAGGCGGGGGACGCCATGAGGCGATCGACCAGCTGTTCGCGCCTCTTGGGATCCTTGGACTCCACGAAGGCCCGAGTCTCCGCCGGTGTTGGGATGCGGCCCACCAGGTCGAGCGTCAAACGGCGAATTAGGGTGTAGTCATCCGCTTGAGCGGCCGGGGTATTGTTTGCTGATCTCAGCTTCGCATCGATGTAGTGGTCGATGACTTCGGGAACCGGCCTTTCGGGCGGCAGCAATTCCGCGGCGGGGAGCGCGGAGCCGAGCGTCAGCGGCAAAACGAGGGCCAGGCGGGACCACCGCATGGAGGGACCTCAAACTAGGAAAGACACGAACAGAGATCCAATAGGATCAATCGCCGCACCTGGGACGGGGGCGGCGGGCAGGATGGAGAAATTATCGGTTACTGACCACCCGGTTGCAACCGGAAACCTACGACCGAGCCAATGTCACCGCGGCCCGATCCCCCCGAGCAACTCCGCTCGGCTCCAGAATTTTTTTTTACTGGGAAATCTTGGGACATCCCCAGCGTGACCGTTCTGACCGAGCGCATCCAGGATCTTTTTTCTGGTGCGACAAAGTGCGACATGTTGCGACACACGCTACGGCCCGGGCCGCCACATCTTTATTTAACTGTGTCAAATCGAGTCATTTTGTCTCACACCGTAAGCGAGGTCCGCTGTGGGCGCTCGATCCCCACAACCGAGCGAGCCAGCTCACCTCCATCGTCCACACGTCGAATCGAATGTCAATCTCGGTAGGGGCGTCTGCGGATCGGGTCTTCGTTGGAGTTCCGCCTTTAGGCGGTTGGGGGGCGCCCCCGACCGCCTAAAGGCGGAACTCCAACTAAGGCAGGCGGGACGCCAACCGGTCCGGTCACTTCAGCGGGTCGTGTTCCTTGCCGAGCGTCTTGTACCACTCACCGAGCCCCCCGAATTCGCCCTTCGCACGATCGCTCGGACTGCGAATCACAACCGGTCGCGGCGCGACCAGGGCCGCCAGGTGTTTCACATCCAACTGCTCCAGCAGACCGAAACAGAACATTTCCGGCGACTGCTCGAGCGTGTGGTTTTTCTCGATCAGTTCCTTGAGGCTTCCCGGTGGGGCGATCACCTCGACGCGGCCAATGACTCTGTCCTCCAGAGCCGCCGCGGCCAGCGCGATCACGCTCGACCGCGGGCCGTCGGCCACGATCGTGACCGGGTCTTTCGACGCGCCCTGTGCCCACCGGGCGACGCTGAGCAGCTCATTCGCTTGAAGACCGATCGCGCGCTCACCGACCGTGGCGATGAGCAGGCACCACAGATAACCATGAGTCTTCGGCATCCCCTCGCCGAAGTAGAACAGGTCTGCCGCGAGCACGCGCTGGCCGGCCGCAAGGAGCCGTTCAACCTCGACCGCGGCACCGGACCGCCCCTTGTCTGAGATGACGAGGGTCGTGCCCTTTGGCTCGCCCTTGACCAGTTCGACCACCGGGACCGTCCAGCGCTCATTGAGCTTGAGCATCCAGAACGTAGCCTTGATGCCGTCCATTTCCGCGTGCTTCGGCTCAAAGCGTGGCGAGAACTTCGGATCGACCGTCATCCCTGGTTTCATCCGCAACACGTCGGCCAGCGCCTGCCGCTTGGCGGCCTGCCACTGAAAGGCGGCGCGCGGGTCCTTCGGCCAGTCGCATCCGCGAGGGAGCGACTTTGCCAGGTCCGCCGCGAGCGTGTTCATGTCCAAGGTTCCGGTCGGAAGCGCGACGTCGAATTGTTCCTTGGTCCTGACCTCCTTCTCGCACGGGATCTCGTCGGCGGTGTACTTCGCGTCGCCGGGATAGAAGAACTCGCCGAGCATCCGGTACAGGGCCTGGCGGTTGTCCTTGCCAAAGTTGTGCGTGCCCGGGTCGTCGTTGATGTGCGTTTGCAACGCCTTTTCGCGGTCGAAGAGTTTAAAGAATGGCGCTGCGCCATTCCGCAGTGGCTCGAGAGCGTACCCGGACTCGAAGCAGCACTGGTCCTTGGAGTTGTAAGTCAGGAGCGTGGCCCGTGGCGCCATCATGGCGGTCAGATGTGTGTAGTCCGCGTACATCGCCAGGTCGGTCGGCGTCTGCTCGGAATCGCCCAGGTCTTTGAAGTGGTCGATGCGGGTCAGGAAGCTCGAATAGCCCGCGACCGGGTTGGCGAGCGTCACCCTGGTATCCAGGCTGCTGATCGTGATCGTCTGCCAGCCGCCGCCTGAAAGGCCGCTGACCACCACACGTTTTGGATCCGCGTGCTCGTGCGCGAGCAGGATGTCGAGCCCGCGCGACATGCTCAGGAAGAAGGGCGCCAACCCGCTCGACCCGCACAGGTCGAGCTGGTTCATGACCCCGTGCCGGTAGCCGGCGCCGCGAAGCTGGCCCATGCCCAGCCACTCGACATTGAGGACGATCATCCCCCGCCTGGCCATGTTGATGCAGCGGATCTGCTTGTACTCGATCACCTTGCCGACGCCCTCGTGCCCGTTGACTGCGAGGCTGACCGGCACTTTCCCTTCGAGCTTGTCGGGTTCGTAGAGGATCGCGGGGATCCAGAAGTTCGGCAGGATTTCGTAGCGGAGCTTCTTGAGGCGATAGCCGTCCATGGGAATCGTGTCGAGCCATTCGACCTTGGTCTTGGCGTCGCGCCACTTCGCGGCCTCGCCGCGAAAGACGACGTTCTTGAGGACGTTCTGACGGATGCGCTCGGCTTCCTTCTCCCAGTCGGCGGCGGTCTTGATCGGGCTCTTGTCGGATCCCGGCGGCTGCAGTCGCGGAATCTTCGGCCGGCAATGGTCGCGGACTTCGAGGGTGACTTCGTCCGCGGGCAGAAGGGGGCGCTTCAGGAATTCGGCGACCGGCGAGGGGTCGGCTGCGAAGGCGGGACTGGTGAGAAGCAGTGTGAGGAGAGCAAGGCGTGACATGGATTTGATCCTGGTGAGGGCGCGTGGGACAGGTACCCAACCTGTCCCACGAGCCGACCCAGGTTAGCCCATCCGGAAGGTCGCATCCAGCGCCGATATTCGGACAGGTTGGGAAACCTGTCCTACTTCTTTTGCTTCATCCAATCCCGAAGCGCCATCATCTTCGGAGCCGTCTCCTCCTTCTGGTCCGACCACTCCATCACGCCCCAGCTCCCCCACTTCGTGTACTTGCCGACCGACGAGAACACGCAGAACGTGCTGCCGCCGACTTCCTGCCAATTCTTCAAGTCGTCGAGATAAAGCTCCTTCATCTTGGCATGCCGGTTCGCGTCGTGGAAAAGCTTCATCAGCTTCTCGTTGTTCTCCGCACCACCGTACCCGACCAGGTGCTGGCCGCTCTCGTAGGCCATGAGCTTGAGCCCGCGCTTCTTCGCCTCGGCGGCGTAGGTCGCATTTGTTTTTTTGTTCTCATCGATCATTTTCTTGCAGCCGTCGAGCAATTCCTCGACGCTCATGTCGGCGGTCTTGTCCGCGGTCTTCGGGTCGCCGTAGGCGTTGCCGAAGTAGGGCGCGATCGCGATCGCGTCGGCCGTGCCCGTCTTCCAGTCCATGACCGTGGTCCCCGTCCACGGATTCGCGCCATGGGCGGCGAGCACGCGAACGAGGCGATCCTTGCCGCCGAACTCCTTCTCGAAAATCTTGAAGATCTCTTGCGACCGCTGCGCCGAATAGCGGAGCTGGGCTTCGTATTCGTTATTGCTCAGTCCGAGTGCCATGCCCTTGTCCTTGCAGTACCTGGCCTGGTCGAAGATGGTGTTCCAGGTCTCGTTGCTGTATTCCACGTAGATCTTCAGCTTCGGGTTCAGCTCTTTCTTGACCAAGGCCGCGAACTGGCGGACGTAGTCGTCGTCCGCCTTGTGCGGCAGGCAGAGCCACGGGTCGGCGTTGAGCGCGTTCGCCAGCTTGATGCAGTACTCAAGGGCGACTCCCTTTTCGCCGGCCTGCGTCGCGTCGTCGGGCTTGGGGCGGTCGGCCCACTTCTCGAGCTTCGAATTGTTCGTTCGCAGCCAGTCCATGAAGCGAATGACCTGGAATCCGCGGTAGCGGTCGAGGAACTCCTTGTGGAAGGGCGCGGTCTGGTAAGCGCGCTCGGATTCCGCCTTCACCAGCCGAATGTTCTTGATCGGGTTCTTCGGGTTCGTCTTCCGTACCCGTAGGGCAATGAACCCCCGGCCGGGGTCCACGGTCACTTCGTACTTGCCCTTGCCGCTCGGCCGCCCCTGGGCCGCGTTGCTGAACTCGATCTCCCCCTCGCCTTCGAACAAGCAGACGTACTTACCGCCGGGGAAGTGATTGCCGATGTCCATGTGGATCAGCGCCTCGGCGAACTGCTGGTCGTTGAGCTTGGTGACCCAGCCGCGCTCGTTTGTGGCCAGGTCGCCGCCCATGCCGAACTGGGCGCCTTCCTTCTGGCTGATCCACGGACGCGAGACCTTGAACGCGTCCACGAAGATGATCTCGCTCGACCAGTCGGCCACTCCGGCGAGGTTCATGCCAAGTGGAAACGGCGCCGGGTCCGCCGCGGTCGACGATCCGGCGGAAGCGATTGCGACGGCAGCGCACAGGATGCCGATGGCGCGGGCGCGAACGAAAGACAGACAGCGCATGACAGACTCGCAGACGGGCGAGATGGGCGACCGGGGAAGGGCCGTATTACTGTAATCGCCGGTCGCCGGATCGGTAGGGGTGCGGCCGAGAGGTTGGCAAAATCGGCACACGTACAACCGGTACGGGTCGAACCGCGATGGGCGCGGCAGCCAGCGTGCAGCCGGCGGGGCAGGGGGACTGATAACTACGGGGTGCCGTTCCCCTCGCGGAGAAGGAACTTCGCATGACCGCCAGCCTGCTCACCCTTCTTCTGTCCGCGGCCCCCATTGCCGCTCCGCCGGGCGACGTGCCGCCGGGTGAAAGCAAGAGCCGAACTACCGCATACAACCCGAGCGCCCCATCGCCGGCCGGCCACGCGTCGGTGGTGGGAGGCGAGACTGGACCCGTCCCACCCACCGCGGGCGTCGCGTCGGTGACCGGCAGTTTCGGCTACGTGTACGAGCCGGCCTTCTGCATGAAGAAGCACCTGCACGGTTCGCCGGTGCCGTACGAGCCGCGGGCCGGGGACATTGTCCTCATGGTCTCCGACACCGTGATCTGGCCAATCCTCTACGCGTTTGCCCTGACCAGCGAGCCATACCACGCGGCCATCATCGTGCAGATGCCGGACGGGACGTTCCGCCTGCTGGAAGCCGGCCCGCCCGAGATGGCGGACCACATCCGGCTCTTGCCGATCCCGGAGCGATTCGAGGAGCAATACGGCCGGATCTACATTCGCCGGCGGGCCGAGCCGTTAACGCCGGAGCAATCCGAGGCGCTCACGGGGTTCGCGCTGCGTCAGGAAGGGAAGCCGTACGCATACGTCCGGTTTCTGGGACAGGCGACGCCCTTCCGGACTCGCGGGCCAGTTCGAACGCACCACGTCGGCAAGTCGCGCGGCGAGCCGTGCTCGTACTTCTGTACCGAGTTGGTGATGGAGGCACTGGTATCGGCGGGCCTGGTCGATGTGGAGACGGCCCGACCGCGGGCGACGGTCATGAAAGACCTGTTCTACGACGAATCCACGAACCCCTACATCAACCAGCACCTCAAGCTGTACCCCTGTTGGCTCCCGCCGCAGCAGTGGGTGAGCGATCGCTGCGTGGTCGGGACGGCGAGCTGCTCCGGGAAGTAATCCCCAATGCGACTCTCGTAGTAGTCCGTCCATCCTGAGGTGGTGGGTCCGGGTAGGTACCGCCTGCCGGGCGGGACCTGGGCCCGATGACCCGAATGCGGCGCACACGCGGAGCCCGCCCGGCAGGCGGGACCTACCTCGACCCAGCCGACACCCATATCGCCGCCTGACTCCTTGAAGTTCCCGACCTCCCAAATCAAATCAGACCCTCACCGACCGCGACAGAGCGGATAAGGTCAGCGCGCGTAGCGCGTTCGCGCAAGGCGGGCAAATCTGGCTGAATGCGCAGAAGTCCAAAGTGAGGTAGGTGAGCGTCCTCCCCTTCTGCGCGGTCACGTTGTAGCGATTCGGAGTTTTATGCCGGGCGTGCCGGGTTTGCTCATGATCCGGGACGCGCGTGCCGATTTAGGGACGGAGGAGCCAGACAACGCCATCGGCGGCGACGCCGGACGGGTCGCTTTGCCTGGGATCAGCGATCACGGAGTCGGAACATGCGCAAGGGATTCCTCGGTTCGCTCGCCGTTCTGGCGACAGGGGCCGGGCTGGCATTCGGTCAGTACGGTCCGCCACCCGGCGCGGGCGGTCCGCCCCCGTATCCGATGCCCGGCCCGGGCGTGGTCCCCGGCCCGCCGTCCATGTCCGGCCCGAGCGCCACGAACGCGTACGGCTATTACTCCCCGGACGGCCACCCGGTCATCATGCCGCCCGGCCTGGACGGGATGGTCCCGCCTGGCGCCATGGGCGCGGGCGCGCCCGGCGGCGCTTACCCGCCGGACGGGCACTTCGGCGCCGCGGGCAACGGCGTCTTGCAGCAGATGTTCGGGAGCGGACCACGGCACGTGTGGGCCGGGGTGGACTGGCTCTGGTGGACGCCCAAGGCGCAACAGGTCCGCGACCCGCTGGTGACCACGTCGGCCGCGGCCGACTTCGGCATCCTCGGCCGGGCCACGACCGCCGCGCTGTGCGGCCCGGACGACAATATCTCCTTCGACCAGGTGAACGGCTGGCGCGTTTGGGTCGGCTGCGCACTCGACGAGCGTATGGGGGCCGAAGTCAGCGGCTTCTGGCTGCAGACGGCCAAGCGACTCTTCTCATTCCAGTCGAACGGTGGCGGGCTGCCGCTCCTGGCCGTCCCGTTCTTTGACGCCGACACCGGCGCCGCGACCTCCCTGGTCGTTGCCTTCCCCGGCGTGGCCGTCGGCGGAATCAACATCGCTGCCGACACGCGGGTGTGCAGCGCCGAGGTGAACCTGATTCTGAACGCGTACCGCAGCGACAACTGCGAGCCAGGGGGCCTGGAGTTCTTCGTCGGTGCTCGGTACTTCCAGCTCGAAGAGTCGTTCGGGATCGAGACCCATAGCACGTCGCTGGTGGCCCCGCTGGCCGTGACGACGTTCGACGGCATCCGGACGTTCAACAACTTCTACGGCGCCCAGGTCGGGTTCCGCGGCGAGATGGGATTTGGCAAGTGGTTCGCGCAGCTCACCGGCAAGGTCGCGGCCGGCTACATGCGGTCGTGGGCGGACCTCGAAGGCTCGACCACCTTCACCGAACCGGGTCTGGTCAGCACTGTGCCCGGCGGACTCTTCAACGCCCCGCAGGACCTGTGCCGGCACCACGCCGACCGGTTCGCCATCCTCCCGGAGGGGGCGCTCAACATCGGCTGCCAGATCCTCCCGTGTCTGCGAGTCCACGCCGGGTACACGTTCCTGTGGGTGAACAACGTGGTCCGGCCGACGACGTCGATCAGCCCGGTGCTGAACACCGCGTTGGTCCCGGTGTCGCCGAACTTCACGGGATCGTTCCCGGTGAACTTCGTGCCGCGGAACGTGACCCGCGACGACGAGTTCTTCCTGCACGGCTTCAACGTCGGCGTGCAGCTTAGCTTCTAAGTCAGAAGGGATGCCGCTTTTGCCGCAGCCGGCCGAAAGGCCGGCTGCGGTCGTTTAGTAGCCGTCACGCTCCGCGTGACGAGCCCGGGCCCGTCACGCGGAGCGTGACGGCTACACAAAGGCCCGGGCTCGTGACGCGGAGCGTGACGGCTACCAAGAGGCCCGGGCCGGTCACGCGGAGCGTGACGGCTACACTCCTGAACCGTGTTCGGTTCGTCCCCCCGCGCCTATCGTGGTAGTTACCAACCTGAAGCACCGGGGAAGTAACGACCGGCATGACCACATTCGCACAGAAGCCGGGCCATGCGGGCGGTCCCCCTCACCAGAGCTTCTGGCTGTGGGTCATGTGCCTGACCGGGGTCGACTACTTTTCCACCCTCGGGTACCAGCCGTCGATCGCATTCCGCAACGCCGGCCTCCTGGCACCGTTTGCTACCGTTGTCCTTGTCCTGATCACGCTTTTCGGCGCATTGCCGCTCTATCGGTACGTGGCCAAGCGATCGTTCGAAGGGCAAGCGTCGATCGGGATGCTGGCCCGGCTCGTCACGGGCTGGCCGGGAAAGATCGCGATTCTCGTTCTGCTCGGGTTCGCGGCCACGGACTTCATCATCACCAAGACGCTGTCCGCCGCGGACGCGGCCGAGCACCTGATCCGCAACCCATACTGGCCGTGGCACGCCCCGGACCAGTCGGCCGAGGACCGGCAGCGCCTGTTCGTCACGATGGGATTGCTGGTCCTTCTCGGCGCGACCTTCCTGCGCGGGTTCAAAGAAGTGATCGGACTCGCGGTCTTGATCGTCGGGACATTCCTGGTGCTCAATGCCATCGTCATTGCGTATGGGATCAAGTATCTGGTCGATCACCCCGAGCGCCTGTCGCAGTGGTACGACCAGGTGCAGGCCGGACAGTGGTACCTGGCAGACGCGCCGCTTCGCGGCGGCGGGATAACGACATTGATCCTGGTCAGCCTTCTGCTGTTCCCGAAGCTCGCGCTCGGACTATCGGGTTTCGAGACGGGCGTGGCGGTGATGCCGCTCATTCGCGGCGGCGTCGGGGACACCCCGGCCTACCCGGCCCAGCGGATTCGCAACACGGGCAAGCTGCTACTGACCGCGGCCATCATCATGTCGCTTTTCTTGATGGCGTCCTCCCTGGTCGTGACGACGATCATCGAGCCATCGGCCCTGGTGGAAGTGGACGCGGACGGAAACCAGATGCCCACGCCGGACGGAAAGAAGCCGCCGGCCGCGGGGCGCGCCCTCGCGTATCTGGCGCACGCGGAGGGGCCGGAGGACCGGCGCATCGGGCCAATTTTCGGCTCGGCCTTCGGCACCGTTTACGACATCAGCGTCATTGTCATCCTGTGGTTCGCCGGGGCGAGCGCCATGGCTGGGCTGCTCAACCTGGTGCCGCAGTACCTGCCGCGGTACGGCATGGCGCCCGAGTGGGCGCGGGCGCACCGCCCGCTGGTCCTGCTCATCCTCGCAATCGCTCTGTTCGTCACCTGGATCTTCAACGCCGACGTGGACGCCCAGGGAGACGCGTACGCGACGGGCGTATTGGTCCTGATGACCAGCGACAGCATCACGTCACTGATCGACCGCTACCGCACCCGCACCGGGCCGTGGCGCAAGCGCGTCTCGTGGTGGTTCCTCGGCATCGCTGTGGTGTTTACCTACACGCTGGTTGCGATCGTGATTGAGAAGACCGCGGGCATTAAGATCGCGAGCTTCTTCATCGCCGCGATTCTCATTCTGTCGATCGTTTCGCGCATAGCCCGCGCGCGCGAGCTTCGTTTCCAGGGGTTTCACCTTCCCGACCCGATGTCGAAACTGCTCTGGGATACGATCCGTCACCTGGAACTGTCGATCCTCGTCCCGCACCGGCCGGGGCGGCGGACCCTCGCGGAGAAGGAGGCGATCATCCGCAAGGAGCACCGCCTGCCGCCAGATGCGCTAGTCGTGTTCGTCGAGGTCGATCTGGAGGACCCGAGCGAGTTTCATCACAAGCCGACGTTGCAGATCATGCAGGAGGAGGGGAAGTACGTCCTGA
>Ga0075418_10006429_pt1 | contig 13258 bp, 12 predicted proteins | sample SoiMetdeltSBSDD2_FD_81776 | JGI IMG/M metagenome (GOLD analysis project Ga0075418, IMG submission 81776) | Bulk soil microbial communities from a Populus tree surrounding site in Tennessee, USA - Soil MetaG P. deltoides SBSDD2 | ecosystem: Environmental > Terrestrial > Soil > Tree plantation...
CGCTCGTTCCTGAAAATGATCCCACTCCTGCACGACCGTGGAATCGGGACCTTCGACGCCCTCCGGGAGTTCCAGGAGATGCCGGCCGCGCCCATCGACCTCTCGGGCCGCGCCTTCACTGCAACGGACTTGAAGGATCTGCCCGCGAGCCCCGGCGTCTACCGCTTCCTCGACCGCGAGGGACAGGTGATCTACGTCGGCAAGTCGAGAAATCTGAGAACCCGCATCGGGTCCTACTTCACCCCCAACGCGCGAGGCACGGCTAAGGGCCAGGCGATCCTCGAAGCGACCTATCGGTTCGAGTACGACACGGTCGCCTCGGAGCTCGAGGCCATCCTGCTCGAAGCGGCCCTCCTGGCGGAGCACCGTCCGAGGCTCAACCGGCAGTTCGAGATCCACGAGCGCCCGGCGCCCTACGGCCCTCGCCTCAACCTTGTCGTGGTGCTGAGGGACAACGGCACGGCACTCCCCTCCTGCACCCTCCACCTGTTGCGGGGCGGCTTCTACCTGAAGCGCATCTCCGGACTGAGGAACGACGATGCGGGGGTTTCGGAGGCCGGCTCCGCTGACGCCTGGAGGGAGGCGGCGGCCGCGCTGAGGGCGGGCTACTTCGCCCGGGACGGCGGACCCGGCCCGGACCCGTCGGCCGGGCTCGACTGGCAGCTCGTCGGCTCCTTCCTGCGTCGGTTCCGGGACGAGGTCAACGTCCTCGATGTCGACGAGTCCGGGGACGCCAGCACCGCCCTCGATCGGCTGCGGACCCTGGTCGCGGCGACCCTCGCCTCTCCCGGACGCACGCTGGCGCGCTAGACCGGAGAGCCGGACCCCTCCGCACCCACCTCAGTTGATCCGGTAGACAGGGCTCTCGCCGGATAGACCGGGTGCCGTGACCGGCCGGATCGGTGCGCCGGGATTCAGCTCCTGGAGCAGACCGAGCACTCCCTCGTCCTTGCGGATGAGCCCCACCAGGGCGGGACGGCCCTCGAGGATCAGGCGTCCGGCGTCTTTCGGACCGACAAGGACGGGAGGGCTCGAGCGCATCTCGAACAGGTACGGCTGCACTTCGGCGGGCCAGCCGTAGACCTCGAATCCCCGTCCATTGGCGATCAGGTAGCGTGCCACTCCCTGCGGCTCGGCCAGAAGCGCGCGGGCGGCCGCGCGGTAGGCGCCATCGTGCTCCTCCACGACGCGCGGGTCCCGGCCCCAGACGACGAAATAACGGTAGCCCGTCCATGTCGCCATGAGGGAGGCGACCAGAAGGCCGGTGACGAGGAGCCGGCGTCGTCCGATGCGCGGCGCCAGCAGCTCCTCCGCGATCGCCACGCCGAACCCCGACAGCAGCATGACCGCCGGGAGCACTCCGCAGCTCCTGAGCCCGTGGGGCACGCCCTCGACGGAGAGCAGGTTGGGCAGCAGGAGGACCGCCACCCAACCAAGCAGGACCACGGCCGAAGCGCGCGGCCGGCTCACCAGACGCTCGAAGCCGCCGCGCAGCATCAGGACGGCCGCCCCGAGCCCGACCAGGAACAGCACGCCGGTCAGCGGGTCGAGGAGCGGCGCGCCCGGCAGGTTGTGCCGCCAGTTTGCGTCCCCTTTCAGGTGGAACATGAGGAGCGTGGACAGCAGGTTCGACCTCAGATAGGGCCCCGCGGAGCCTGTGGGGAGCCGCTGGCTGAAGATCGAGACAATGCGCTGCGGGTTGTTGAAGTCCTCCGGGTGGTGGACGTAATGCACGAGCATCGGCCCCGCCACGAGGGCCGCCAGTACGACCGCGATCAGGAGGCCCGGGACGGCGCGCCGCCAGCGTCCGGGATCGAATCCGAGCTCGGCGACCAGCACGATCGCCATCAACAGAGGCACCACACGCGAGGAGGGATAGGTGTGGGCGCACAGCCCGAACAGGAGCCCCGCGATCGCGAGGCGTCCTTTTGCGGCGCGGCGCAGTCCGTCCACCAGTCCCCCGACGGCGAACGACAGCAGCAGGGGCAGCAGAACGGCGCGGAATCCGCTCCGGCTCAGGACCACGTGCCAGAGGGAGACGCCGAGAAGGAAGGCGCCGTACAGCCCCGCCCGTCCGGCACCGAGTGACCGGCCGAGGAACAAGACCCCGGCGCAGGTGAGGACGCCGCAGAGCGCGCCGAGGAACCTGACGCTGGCATCGCTCACGCCCGCGATCAGGAACACCAGCCCCATCAGGTTGGCGAACAGGCCCTCGTCGTAGACGTAGTGCAGCCGCGGATGGCCCGAGGCGGCCCGCAGGGCGTCGAGCGCCGTGGCGGCGACGTCCCGGTAGTGCGCTGGCGGGAGGCTCGACAGCGCAGCGAAGCGCAGCACGGCCGCAACGAGCAGAACAGCCGCCAGAATGAGAAGCGACGCTCTCGGCCGGCTGCCGACGCTCATGGTTCCGGGATTCTATGCGAGGTGGCGGGCTACGACCGTGGCCGGTGGTGCATGGCGGCTGCTCCTGTGCCAAGTCTTTGACGCTTTTTCGTCCGCCCGCGTCTCCCTTGCGTCCGGTGGACCGGTCTCTATATTCAGGTTGAGCCGGCAGGGCCGGACCGGAGATCGATGCCCCCCATTCGGATCCTACTGGTTGACGACGAGGTGAGCGTCCTCGACCTCGTCCGGACGACGCTCGAAACCTGTGGCTACGCCATCGACACCGCGGCGACCAGCCACGAGGCTATGGAGAAGCTTCGCTCGAGCGAATACAGCATGGTCATCCTGGACCTTCTGCTTCCCGATATGAACGGGTTCATCCTGTCGCAGGAGATCCGCCGCATCCGTCCCGGGCTGGGGAACCGCATCCTGTTCATCTCCGGGATCCTGTTCGGCCAGAGCACCATCGACCACCTGGGATCGATCGGCGCCGGGTTCCTGAGCAAGCCGTTCCAGCTCCGGGCCCTCATCGAGGCCGTCGATCGGATCGCCGGCGGGCGCAGCACCGCCTGACGCCCTCGACGCCCTCAAGCCATCGTCATCGGAGCGCGTTCGAGCGCCACGGACGGTGTCGCCTCCGTCCGTGGCGCTCTTCCCGTTGAGGAGGGAGCGTCCACGTCCACTGGACGCTTGCGCTGTGGCTGGTCGCGGTAGTGCAGTTCCCCGGTCGCAGGCCCCGAGGCGGGCCTCAGCGGTGGTCGAGATCGGCCCCAGCCTTGCGGGCCCGCTCGGAGATCGCTTCGAGCTCGGCGTCGTAGATCGCCACGCGTCGCTCGAGATCCCGGATCCAGACGGCCGCCGCCGAGCGGTAGCCGAGCCGGACGTCGAACGAGCGCGTGTCGCCCGCGAAGGCCGATTCAGAGAAGTCGACTCGGTCCTTCTCGTACTGGATCTCGGCGAGCAGCAGGTCGCGCTCGGAGCGGACGTTGTCGAAGTGCGCCTGGAAGGCCGCGGTTGGAACCTGCGGCGCCTCGTAGGGTGGGACCTGGGCCGCCGCCTTCTTCTGCATCGGCAGAGGCGCGAGCCGCTTCAGATCCTCGTTCGTGTAGGCTCCAGGAACCTGGAACTTGGCGAGGTCCGCGTTGGTGTAGGTCTGTTGAGCGAGTGCCGCGGCCGGCCAGAAGCAGACCGCTAGGACGACGAAACCTTTCATGAACTCCTCCCGTGCGCCGGGCTCCCTGCCCGGGAGGACGCGTGGCCGCGTCCCCCCACCGCGGGCTGCAGGCCGTCCCGAGCGGCCTGTTCCAGGAGCCGTGGCGCGGTGTGCACTCCATATACGGCGACACCCTCCGCTCCGCAAGCGGGATCTTCGCGCCGATCGCCCCGAAAGCCTTGATGGTCAAAGGCTCTGGACGAACGGCCGCGCGTCAAGAGTCCGACGGTCGGTCGGATTGAAAGGACCGGCACCCACCGCTATAATGCCCGCCTTTCGCCGGGAGCCGAGAGAGAGATGCCTGTTCACGCCAGACGGCGGGCCGCCGCCCCGATCCTCGCCGCGGCGATCCTGACCGCCTGGGGCGCCGTCTCCGCGGCGCCCGGAGTACCGGACTCCCGGACGCTCCCGAACGGCCTGCGCGTCACGCTGCTGGAGGATCACACGCTGCCCGTGGTCTCGGTCAGCCTCTGGGTCGGGGCGGGGAGCAAGGACGAGAGCGAGGCCTCGGCGGGCTACGCTCATTTCCTCGAGCACCTGATCCAGCGCGGCACCGAGCGGGTCGGCCCGCACGAGTACACGCGCCGGGCGCACCGCTGGGGCGGCAGCGTCGGCGTGCGCGCCAACTACGACCGCACCTCCATCACCCTCACGGGGCTCCCCTCGGTGCTCGACGAGATGCTCGGAGCAGCCGCCGACATGGCGTTCCACGCCTCGCTCAAGGACGGGGAGGTCGATCTCGAGAGGGGGACGCTGTATCAGGAGATCCGGACCTACTACGATCGTCCGGCGTCCGTCGCGTTCCTCGAAGCGATGCGCGCCGCCTACAGCGGACACCCCTACCATGTGCCGATGCTAGGCAGTTTCCAGACGCTGGGGAGCCTGCGATCGGAGCCGGCGCGGGCCTTCTATCAGAACCTCTACGTGCCCAACAACATGGCTCTCGCCCTGGCCGGCGACTTCGATCCCAAGATCGCCACGGCGCGAATCGAGGCCGCCTTCGGAGCCGTCCCCAAGAGCGCGACGCTGCCCGGCCGGCCGGGGCCGCCGGCGAAGTTCGCCGGCCACACCGACGTCGAGAAGCGCCTCGACTTCGACGAGAACTGGACCACGCTGACTTTCGTCGGTCCCGGCTACCGCCACCCCGACCGGGCGGCGTTCGAGGTCCTGGCCGCCTCTCTGGCCGATCCCGGCTCGCCGATTGCCGCCTCTCTAACGCAGGAGAAGGCCGGCGCGCTCTCGCAGGTCTCCTACCACCTCCTGGAGGACGCCGGGCTGCTCTACATCGCGCTCACTCCGTTCACGGCCGACCTCTCCTATCAGGCCGCCGCCGTGGCGCTCAAGCCGATCGTCGCGCTCAAGCGGAACGGTCCCGATGAGGCCGTGGTGACCGGCCAGATCGCCCGTCTCCTGCTGGAGGAGCGTCTCCGCGAGGCGCCGATGACCGAGCGCGCGGAGGGGCTGGGGGAAGCGGCCCTGTTCGGAGGCTTGCGATACTACTGGGATCGGCCCCTGGCTCTCGGACGCGTCACCGCGGCCGACGTCGCGCGCGTGGCGCGGACGTATCTCGTGGCCGAGAACCTGCGCCTCGTCGTCCTGGTGCCCAAGGCGACTCCTCCCATCCCGGACGCCGGCAAGACGGCGTTCCACGCGGTGTTCGACACCCTCGGAGAAGCCGGGGAAGGCACAGCGCCAGGACTCACCGCCGTCGCGTTCCCTCCCTCCGAGGCTGCGCGCGCCACGCCCTCCGCCTGGGGCAATCCGAAGGGCGCCGCGATCCCCGCCCAGGTGTCCAGGACCGTGCTCGGCAACGGCCTTACCCTCCTGGTGCTCGAGGATCACCGGCAGCCTGTGGCCGCCGCGTCGCTCCACATCGAGGTCGGCTCGGGGGACGACCCGGAAGGCCGCGCGGGGCTGGCCAGCATGGCCCTCCGACTGATCGCGACGCGGGCCGCCGCGCGGGCTCAGGAGACGAAGTCCGCCGCCCCGCGCTCGATGCTCTTCATCCCGGAGGCTATGGCGACGCGCGACGCTCTCGAGATCAGGTTCGGCGGCCCGGCTTCGGACTTGACCCCGGGCCTTGCGGCGCTCGCCTGGTCGCTACAGCAGCCGCTGCCTGGTACCGCTCCCACGCTGGAGACGGTGCGGCGGTCCTGCCTGGCCTCCCTGCAGCGGGGAGAACGGGATGCCGACACCATCGGCATCGATCTGTTCCGCGAGAAGGTCTACGCGGGCGACGCCTACGCGGCTCGATCCGAAGGGACGACCGCCGGACTCGCGGCGGTCACGGAAGGGGACGTGAAGGAGTTCGGGACCCGCGCGTTGCGGCCCGACCGCGTCGTTCTGGCGATCGTAGGCGACGTGGAGGCCAAGCCCCTGGCGCGGGAGGTGGAGCGGATCCTCGGCGGCTGGGCCGCGCCCTCTACCGCGACGCCGAGCCCGAAGGATGCGTCGGCACCATCGGCTCCGGCGTCCGCCACCTCGGGATCGAGGGCGGGTCAGTTCACGCGCCTGTCGAGCTCGGCCCAAAGCCACGTGGTGGCCGGCGTGCCGGCGTCCCCGCTGCTCGACCAGGACTTTCCCGGGCTCCGCCAGGTCGGGGGTGTGGTCACCCTGCTCACCTTCGAAGAGCTGGTCTTCGCCCGCCGGGCCGCCTTTTCGGTGGTGACGTTCCCCGAAGGTCTGCGCCGCGGCGGCTCGCTGGCGTTCGAGGTGGTCGCCTCCCACGGCCGACGCGACGACGCCCTGTTCGAGCTACAGCGGGTCATGCGCCGGCTGGCGACCGAGGATCTCCGCGAGGAGGATCGGCGGGACGCCGCGCGCATGATCGCCGGGAGCTCGGCGATCGGGGCGCAGCGCGCGCTGCCGCTCGCGAGCACGCTCGCCTACCGCGAGGCCGCGGGGCTAGGGGCCGGCTCCTGGCGCGACGAGTTCACGCCGGCGCCGCTCTCGAGCGAGCGCCTCAAGGCGCTGGCGGAGCAGTACTTCAAGCCCGCATCCTGGATCAGCGTGGTGGTCGGCCCGCCGCAGCAGTAGTCGCCTCCGCGGGCCAGGGGGGACGGTGTCGCAGGCTCCGGACCTTTCGGTGGTGCTGCCTCTGTACAACGAAGACGCGGCCCTGCCCGAGAGCCTTCCCGCGATCCGCAGCGCCCTCGAGGGGGTGCGGCGATCGTTCGAGATCCTGTGCGTCGACGACGGCTCCACCGACCTCACCGGCCGTCTCGTCGACCAGGCGGCGCGCGCCGACGCCAGGGTCATCCCCGTGCACCTGGCGCGCCATTTCGGGAAGGAAGCGGCGCTCTCCGCCGGCCTCGAGGTCGCCCGCGGCCGGGCGGTCATCCTGATGGACGCGGACCTGCAGCACCCGCCGGCCCTCATCCCGGAGATGGTGCGGTTGTGGGAGGAAGGATCGGAGGTGGTCGAGGGCGTGCGCCAGAGGCGCGGCGGGGAGGGCCTCCCGCACCGGCTCCTGGCGCGCCTCTTCTACGCCCTCATGGGCCGCTCCGTGGGACGGAGCTTCCAGGGCTCCACGGACTACAAACTGCTCGATCGGCAGGTGGTCGAGGCTCTCCTGCGATGCCGCGAGCGCAACCGCTTCTTCCGCGGTCTCGTCGCGTGGGTCGGCTTCCGGGTGAGCCAGGTCCGGCTGGAGCCCCTGCCGCGCGCGGCCGGCTCGAGCAAGTGGTCGCTCCTCGACCTGATCCGCTACTCGGTGCGGAGCCTCCTGGCATTCACGTCGCTGCCGCTGCGCATCGTCGCGGCGGGAGGGCTCGTCATGGTGTTGCTGGGCGCCCTCCTGGCGATCCAGACGCTCTACAACTACGTGACCGGACGGGCGGTGAGCGGGTTCACCACCGTGATCCTGGTCGAGCTGATCCTCGGAGGGCTCATCCTGACCAGCCTCGGAGTGTTGGCGTTCTACATCGCGCTCATCTACGACGAGCAGAAGGCGCGCCCGCTGTTCATCGTCCGCCGCGAGCGGTCCGGCGCCGACGACGAGCCGCCGGCGCCGCCCGCGCCGCGGCCGTAGACGCGCCACGGCGATACGTCCCGCTCCGGCCTCCCGACTTCCACAGCAGGCGCACCGGGCCGATGACCATGCCGCGGTCGAGGGCCTTTGCCATGTCGTAGACCGTCAGCAGCGCGGCGGCGACCGCAACCAGCGCCTCCATCTCGACGCCCGTGCTCCAGCGCGCCCGCGCCACGGCCTCCACCTCGACCGCCCGCCGCGACGCGAGGAAGCGCACCTCGACGCCCACGTGATCGAGCGGCACGATGTGGCACAAGGGGACGATCTCGGCGGTGCGCTTGGCGGCCGCGATGCCGGCGGCGCGCGCCAGGGCGAGGGCATCCCCCTTCGCGAGCCTCCGCGATCGCAGGGCCCGCCACGCGGCGGCGTTCATGTGGATCTGCCCGGCCGCCACCGCCTCGCGCCGCGTAGCGGGCTTGTCTCCGATGTCGACCATCCGCGCCCGACCGCGAGGATCGAGATGCGTCAGGCCCCGTGTCACGGGGCACCCGACGCGAGGCGGGCGCGGACCAGGGCCAGGTCGGCGGGGGTATTGAGGTTCATGAAGATCTCAGGACCGCCGAACGGCTGGAGCGCGTCCTCCTCGAGGACCCGGTGCCGAACCTCCTTCAGGAACAGGTGCACGGCGCGCTCTCCCCTGTCGATCGACCGGTCGATGGCCGGAAGGCACTCCCTCCCGTAGGCCGCCGAGAGGACCTGGAGCTCTCCCCCGGACCGCGGCACGACGGCGTCCCAGATCTCGCCGGCCTGCGCCAGGTGGCGCAGCAACGCAGCGGGCACGAGCGGCAGGTCGCAGGCCAGGGCGACGGCCCGTCCCGGGGACGCCAGCGCCAGGAGGCCCCGCTGCAGCGCCAGGAGCGGACCCTGGGGCACGCCGTCAACGCGATCGTCGATCTGGCGCGCGCCCGCCACCTCGTCGTGGCCGCGCGTCGGTCCCAGGACGATCGGCTCCCCGCCCGCCGCCCGGACACGGTCGACGGCGTGCTGCAAGAGTGTGCGGTCGCCGATCGTCAAGGCGGCCTTGTCGGTCCCCATGCGTCGCCCCTCGCCGCCGGCGAAGACCAGCCCCGTCCACACGGTCATCAAGATAGCACGCACCTTCCGCGTTCGCGGGTATCATGCGGCCTTGATCGGTCGAGCGCCGTTCACGAGGACGCCGTGACGCCACCTCCCGAGAAGACAGGTCCTGGAAGCCGTCCTTACGCGCGCGTGGTGCGCCGGCTGGTGCGCATCGGCGCGCGGGACGACGTGGCGCGCCTCCTCGACCGCATGCACCCGGCGGAAACGGTCGAGCTGCTCAAGTCGATGCCGTCCGCCGAGCGGCGCGAGTTCCTGGGCGTCCTGATGGGCCACGCGGCCGCCGCGCTGGTGTTCGCGGATCTGCCCCAGCCTCTTCAGGCCGAGATCCTGACGCAGGCCTCGGACGAGGGGATTGCAGCGCTCGTCGCTCGGCTCCCTCCGGACGAGGCGACCGACATGCTGCGCCTGCTGCAGGCCGAGCGCGCCGATGCCGTCCTGAAGCACCTCGACGAGCGCACCGCGGCCAACCTCGACCGCCTGATGACCTACGGGCACCACACCGCGGGCGGCTTGATGACGACGCACTTCCTGGCGCTCCCGGGCCCCATCAGCGTCGGGGAGGCGATCGCCCGCATCCGCCGGGAGCCCGAGACCGAGACCGTGTTCTACGTCTACGTCGTGGACCAGGTGGGCCGGCTCGAGGGCGTCGTGTCGCTGCGCCAGCTCGTCCTGGCGCGCGCCGAGCAGACGCTCGACGCCATCATGAACCCGCGGGTCATCAGCGCGCGCAGCAGCGAGCCCCGCGCCCGCGTCGCCGACCTGATCGCCCGCTACAACATCCTCGCCCTGCCCGTGGTCGACGAAGGCAACAGGATGCTCGGGATCGTCACCGTGGACGACGCCATGGACGTCCTGGCCGACGAGACGACCCGCGAGATGTACCTCATGGCAGGACTGGCGACCGAGGACCGCGTCACCAGCCCCCCCTCGCTGTCGGTGCGGCGGCGGCTCCCCTGGATGGTCATCAACCTGGGGACCGCGATCCTGGCCTCGTGGGTCGTCTGGCTGTTCGAGGGGTCGATCCAGCAGGTGGTCGCGCTGGCCACCTTCATGCCAATCGTCGCCGGCATGGGGGGGAACGGCGCAACCCAGACGCTGACGGTGGTCATCCGCGGCATCGCCCTCGGGGACGTGGACTTCAGCAGCGCCCGCCGCGTCATCCTCCGCCAGGTGGTGGTCGGCATCGCGATCGGCGTCGCCACCGGCACCCTGATGGCTGCGATTGCCTTCCTCTGGAAGGGGAACTGGGTCCTCGGCCTCATCGTCGGCGCGGCGATGATCGCCAACCTCTTCATCGCCGGGCTGGTTGGCGCCTCGATCCCGCTCGCCCTCAAATGGCTGCGTCTCGATCCGGCCCTCGGATCGGGCGTCATCGTCACGACCTTCACCGACTGCTGCGGCTTCCTGGCGTTCCTGGGACTGGCGACGCTGTTCCTGCGCCACCTGCTGCCATGAGCGCCGGCAGCGACCCCGCGCCGCCCGGGCCGCCCGACGGTGCGGCCGGCGACCTGCGCGCGGATCCGGACGTCCCGGCCGGTATCCGCTACGACCCCGACCTCGCGGTCCACGAGCCGATGGCGACGGGGACCGAGCCCGTGGCGCCGGGCCGGCGCCGCTCCCCGCTGGTGCTGTTCGCGGGCGGGCTCCTGGGATTGAGCGCCGTCATCTACGCGCTCTTCGGGTTGATCGCGCGCGAGACCCGGACGTCGGCCGACTACCTGAACGAGGTTCGCATCGGTCGCGGCGACGCCTGGCGGGCGGCGTACGAGCTGTCGCGCATGATCCCGGAGGAGGACCCGCGGCGGCGCGACCCGGCCACGGCACGGCAGGTGATCTCGCTCCTCGAGGAGGCGCGGGACCAGGACGCCCGCCTGCGGCGCTACCTCGTGCTGGCCCTGGGCGAGCTGCGCGACCCGAGCGCGGGCGAGCCGCTCGCCCAGGCCCTCGCGGACGCGGACGCCGAGACGCGCATCTACGCCGCCTGGGGACTCGCGGCTCTGGGCGAGAGGCGGGCCGCGCCCGCCGTCGCTCCGCTCCTCGAGGACTCCGACCCGGGCGTGCGCAAGATGGGGGCCTATGCCCTGGGGGTCCTGGGGGACGCCTCCCAGGCCGCGCCGCTTTTAGCCGCCCTCAACGATCCGGTCGACGAGGTGGCCTGGAACGCCGCTCTCGCCCTGGCGCGCACCGGCCACAGGGGCGGGCTGCCGCTCCTGGGGCGGATCCTGGATCGCGGCTATCTCGACGCGCGCACCCGCGCGGACGACGCCGGCCGGCCGGTTCCGATCGACGAGGACCGCAAGGTCGACCTCCTGATCAACACGCTGCGGGCCATAGCGCTCCTCGACGATCGCTCGCACCTCGAGGCCGTGCGCGTCCTCAGCGTCTCCGATCCCAGCCCCCGCGTCCGCCAAGCCGCCATCGAGACGTTGGAACGGATCGACCCCGCGTCGCGCTGAGGCGCGCCTTCCGAGGCACCTGCGCCCGCGGGGGACGGGTCCGCGGCGCCCGCACGCGGCTTGACAGGGCGAGTTGATGCGGTAAAAATAGGCCGCTTTTTTCAGCAACGCGTTGCTTTTGAATGCTCCTGCGCTCTGAAGCAGGGTTCCCGATGACCGACGAGAAGACAACCGGCGGCGCGCCCGTCGAGCCGGCGCCTCCTGCTCCTGCTCCGAAGCCCGCGGCCCCGCCGACGAAGGCGGCGCCCGCGGCGATGACGCGGCGCGGCTTCCTGTCGACGATCGGCGTGGCCTGGACCTCGTTCGCGGCGGCCTGCGCCGCGGGAGCGGTAGCCACCGGACGGTTCATGTTCCCGAACGTGCTGTTCGAGCCGCCGCAGAGCTTCAAGGCGGGTCCCCCGGACGAATTCCTGATGGGCACCGTGGACAACCGCTTCAAGGAGACCTTCGGCGTGTTCGTGGTGCGGGACGAGCGGAGCATCTACGCGCTGAAGGCGGTCTGCACGCACCTCGGGTGCACGCCCAACTGGCTCGACGCGGAGAACAAGTTCAAGTGCCCCTGTCACGGCAGCGGCTTCTATCGCACCGGGGTCAACTTCGAGGGGCCGGCGCCGCGGCCCCTGGAGCGCTACCGGATCGTGCTGGCCGACGACGGCCAGATCATCATCGACAAGACCAAGTCCTACGCCTATGAGAAGGGCGAGTGGATCAATCCCGAATCGTTCCTGAGCGTCTGATCGGAGGGTCCGTCCCCTCTCGCGTGGAGCGCCGATGCTGAAGAAGTTGTGGGAGTACACGCGCAACACCCAGGTCTGGAACTCGATCTTCCGGCACGGCCCTCCCGACACAGCGCGCAACCGCGGGCTCGCCGTCCTCACGAACGTCTTCCTGCACCTGCATCCGGTGAAGGTCCGCAAGAGCGGGATCCGGCTGCGCTTCACCTGGTGCATGGGCGGCATCACGTTCTTCCTGTTCCTGGTCGAGACGGCGACCGGCCTGCTGCTGATGTTCTACTACCATCCCACCGTCGAGTACGCCTACGTCGACATCGTGGATCTCCGGGAGCAGGTGCCTCTCGGCGTGATGCGCGAGCTGCATCGCTGGGGCGCGCACGCCATGGTCATCACCGTCTGGCTGCACATGCTGCGGGTCTTCATGACCGGCTCGTACAAGCCGCCCCGGGAGTTCAACTGGAACGTCGGCGTGCTGCTCCTGGTGCTGACGCTCCTGCTCTCCTTCACCGGCTACCTGCTGCCGTGGGACCAGCTCGCGATGTGGGCCGTGACCGTCGGCTCGAACATGGCCCGCGCCACGCCGCTCGTCGGGCACGAAGGTCCGGGGGCCAGCCTCATGAAGATAGGCGACATCGCGCTGGTGCATGCCGGCAACGACGCCCGCTTCGCGCTCCTCGGCGGGCGCTTCGTGGGCGCCGGCGCCCTGCTGCGCTTCTACGTCCTGCATTGCGTCGGCATCCCGGTCGTCGCCGCCCTCCTGATGGCGGTGCATTTCTGGCGCGTCCGCAAGGACGGCGGCATCTCCGGACCGGTATAGAGCCCGCGGCCCGATGGTCGTCGTCGACTTCTTCCGCCACGCGGTGAACTGGCTCTCCGAGCCATCCCGCTTCTTCCTGCTCACCACGGTGGCCTTCGTCCTCCTGCTGTTCCCGGGGGAGATCGGGCCGCAGTGGCTCCGGTCGGCCACCCGCCCGCTGGTCGCCGTCTATCGCCCGCGCGTGGCGGCGATCCTGTTCGCGGCGCTCGGCGTGCTGTTCACCATCGCCTGCTTCGATCCGAATTTCCAGAAGATCGTCCTCAAGCCCGACAACGTGCCGATCGCCGGGATGATCTTCCTGGTCCTGTTCTTCGTCTGGTTCGCGCTGCAGCAGGCGCGCGACAACGACCGCCGCGCCGCCGAGGGCCGGGCGCTCATCGAGAAGGAAGAGGCCGGCGACCCCAAGGTCATGGTCTGGCCGGACCTGGTCTACACCGAGTTCATCTGCATGATCCTGTTCACCGTCTTCCTGGTGATCTGGTCCATCTTCCTGAAGGCCCCCATCGAGGAGCCGGCCAACCCGGCCAAGACGCCCAACCCCAGCAAGGC
>Ga0075418_10006430_pt1 | contig 13258 bp, 10 predicted proteins | sample SoiMetdeltSBSDD2_FD_81776 | JGI IMG/M metagenome (GOLD analysis project Ga0075418, IMG submission 81776) | Bulk soil microbial communities from a Populus tree surrounding site in Tennessee, USA - Soil MetaG P. deltoides SBSDD2 | ecosystem: Environmental > Terrestrial > Soil > Tree plantation...
GACGATATCGAAGAGAGTTTTGGACTGTTTCAAAGCCGAATCATCGAAGAGTACGAAAAGATGATCGACGAGTTCGGCCTGGTGGCCATCGATGCGAAGCGCTCGATCGAGGAACAGCAAGCGGAAGTGCGCCGTATTGTATCCGAAGCATTGGCCGGCACCAAAAAGACGAGGATTAGGCGATGGCTGGATTTAGCTTCTTTGGCGAAGGGCTCCCGGGCATAGATCTCGCGGAGCTCAAGGGCAAGCTGATCGTTTTGGAAGGGACCGACGGCGTCGGCCGTTCGACGCACATCGGTTTGTTGAAACAATGGCTGGAAAATCACGGCCATGCGGTTTTGGACACCGGTATGACCCGTTCGGCGTTGGCGGGAAAAAGGCTCAAGCAGGCAAAAGAAGGGCATACCCTCGGAGGCATTACTATGAGCCTGTTCTACGCCACCGATTTCGCCGATCGTTTGGAGAACGAGATTATTCCGGCGCTCCGCGCGGGATTCGTCGTGTTGACCGATCGCTACATTTATTCGCTCATAGCGCGCGCCATCGTGCGCGGCTCGGATCCGGAATGGCTGCGTGAAGTCTACGGCTTTGCGCTGAGGCCCGACGCCATTTTTTACTTGCGCTTGCAAATCGACGATCTCGTCACGCGCGTTTTACAGAGTCGGGGATTCGACTACTGGGAATCGGGAATGGATATGCACATGGGCGAAGACATGTACGAGAGCTTTGTCCGCTATCAGAAATGGCTGCTTGCTGAATTCGACAAGATGGTCGAGACCTTTGGCTTTCAAATCGTCGATGCTTCCGGTTCCGTCGAAGAGGTGTTTGAGAACTTGCGCGATCGAGTCGATCGGGTGATCGCGCGCAACGGTTACGGCTCCTGAGCGGCCGCTTCGGCCGAGGATTCGCTCAAGCCGAGGTCGGTGGAGTCTTCGGCAAGCTTTTCTGCTTTGGCGATGAACTCGTCGATCGTCACCTGATCGCGCTGTTTCTCACGCTCCATTTCCAAAAGGAGAGAGCGGCACATGCCCGGCTCTTCCGCCAAAAAATCAGGTCGGCCGATAAATTCAGCCACATAGCGGCGCAAGACCGAGCGATCGCGCCAATCGCCGAGATCATCCTGCAGAGCTTTTAGACCCTGCACTAATTTTTTTACCGAAGTATCGCCGAGCTCGGCAATCGATTCGGCTTGGTAGCGCAAGCGTTTGCCGGAAATACGAAAGGCATGAATTTGTTCGTTTTGGGGCTGTGCTTTCGCCGAGACGAGCGCATTGCGCCATTCGGCAAGCGCTTCTCTCGAGCGTTGCCAGAGCGCATCCGCACCCTCGGGCTCCTGATCGATATTTTCAATACGTGCTTGGACGCGCCCGATGAATTCGATCAGGTCATGTCGTTTTAGCTCGGCGCAGGCTCTGTCGATCTCGGTGGCGCGTTTTTCCTCAAGCCAAAGTCGCACCGCGTCCCAGGAATGGCGCATCGATACCGCGGTCGTCGCTTCGAGTTTTGCTTGAATCAAGCCTAGGCAGACATCGAGATTGCGGCAGGCGCCGAAGGCGCGCCGAACTCTGCGCAAGACCTTAAAGAGTTTTCGGTTGACCGATTTCGAATGAGGCGGCAACACCCGCAGCGCCTGCTGGAGGCGGCGGCTGGCGACGCGCAGGTCATGGACTATTTCCGGCTCATCGCTAACTAGGGCTTTGGGGTAGAGTGTGACGAAGCGCTCGAGACGTTTGCGCGCCAATTTTACTAATTTGCTTTTTAGCGCAGGATCACGAGTTAGTTGAGCCGGAAGCGCGGTCACTGTGAATAGGTCCTGTAGCGAGGTTAGCCAAGCTGCCGCAACTGTTTAGGTGTCAAAAACCAATGAAGTTTGCCGGGGGCGGCAGCTGGGAGCTTGTCGATTTCAATCCGGCAGAGGCCGCCTTTTTTGAATTCAAACACAAGATTAGCGGGTTTCCGCCCGCCCAGCAAATAGGCCGCCGTATCGGATAACAAAGGCTCGTGCCCTACCATTAGCACGTGCTGTCGATCTTGATAGCGCGTCAAGCCAAAAATCAGATGTTCCACTGTGCTCTCGGGCGCCAGCCCGGAGATTTCTTCGAGCTTGGATTCCATGCCGAGAGCGCTGGCGACGATATCCGCGGTCTGGCGGGCGCGCGACAAAGGACTGGTCAATATGGAATCGAACGGGATGTCAAGCTCGCGCAGGCCCTTGGCGGCCTTGCGCATTCGTTTCATACCTTTGCCGGTGAGGGGGCGTTCGGCATCATGGGCGACGGATGGAACGTCACGCGTCACGGCGATGCCATGACGCATCAGATAAAGATTCATGGTCCGGTCCGAGCGTGCGGCGTCGCGAATCGCTCATGCATTGTTGCGCCAGTGATCGAGGAACAGCGCGAATACGCGCTTATCGATCTCATCACGCTCTTCGCGTAGCTCCGAAATCGGCGCGCCGTCAACGCGCTCTGTAGGATTCGCGGCGCGCACGGGCCAGTTTTCGACCTTGACTCGTCCGGGCAAATTGGTGCATTTTTTATGAGCGTCGCCAAAGCTCACGACTAAATCGATGTCTTGGATTGGCACTTCCGCCAAGCCCTTGCTGGTTTGGCCGCTCATGCTGATGCCGAGCTCTTGCATCGCCTGAACCACCCGCGGCGGAATGGAGCTAGGCTTGACACCAGCGCTGAAGATTCGCGTGCGCGGCGGCGCCAGATGCTTGGCCGTTGCTTCGGCCATTTGGCTGAGGCACGCGTTGTCTTCGCAAAGAAAGAGAATGTTTCGATCGATATGCCCACGTCGCATAGGATCCTCCCGTCAAGATCGACTTCGGTTTGAATTTCCTTTTTGAATAACGAGCTCGTTGTGGAAGACTTCTTGTACAAGCTTGCCTTTTTTTGTTGCCCATTCGATTTCATCTTTGACGTTGTCCGCCGCCCCGATCGTGATAGCGAGACGTTTCGAATTCACTGTGCAACTGACCGACTCGACGCGCTGTTCGCGGCGAAAATCCAAAGCGTCGGCGACGCGCAGCAGCGAGCTCAGCTTGCGCACCACGTCCTGGTTGGCCGGGCTGAGTTGGCTGAAGCCGAGATGTTTTTGGCTGGGATGAGCCTTGCGGTGATATCGAGCGATGTTGGCGACCAGCTCGAGGTCGAGCTTGTTAAACGATTTCATGCCGGAGCTCTTGATCAAATAGTAAGAATGCTTGTGATGTTTGGGCCCGGCGATAAACAGGCCGATGTCATGCAGCATCGCCGCGGCATGAAAAATACTCGTGTATTTCTCGGGGAGCTTGTGCATTTTCTGTAATTGATAAAACAGGCTAAGCGCGAGCTGGCTTACATGCTGGGAATGGGCGGTGTCGTTCGAATACTTCTGGCAGAATTGCTCGAGAGATTCGGAGCGGTCGGCGTCGGGATGCCACGCGCCGGAATTCGCATATTGGCGCTGCAGCAGGTCGACCATCAGTCCGTCGCGCAGGCCGCGCGCCGAGACAAATATATAATCAAGACCAATTTGCGACATGATCTCGTGCAGCACCAGTCCGCCTGCAACGATGATGTCGGCGCGCTTCGGGTCGCCGCTGATCATGTCCGCGCGTTCTGCCGTGGTACGGTTCATGAGCAAATCGAGCAACGCTTTCAGGCGTTGACGCCGCAAGACCGTCAACGAACCGGTTTTGCCATCGCCTCCGGCTCTTGTATCGGTTTCGGCGAGCGCCGTAATCGTGCCGCCGCTGCCGAAGGCCATGGTGAATTTTTCTTTTTGGATGCGCCGCGCCACGGTCTTCACTTTGTCGCGAACAAGCTGGCGCAGCTCTTTCACCTGCTTGTGTTGGGGCGGATCGTTGGTTAGAAATTTTTCGGTGAGACGCACGGCGCCGAGCGGCAGACTGAATAAGCAGAACGTATTGGTCGGATCGGCTACCGTCATCTCGACGCTGCCGCCGCCGATATCAAGAAACAAGCCGAGCGGGAGGTGAAAATGCAGCCCGCTCATGATTCCTAAACTGATGAGCCGCGCCTCTTGTTCTTCCGGCAAAACTTCAAGCGGCACGCCCAGGGCGTGCGCGCGTTTCAAAAAGCTCCGCCGGTCGGAGGCTTCGCGCATCGCGCTCGTGCCGACGGCGCGAATCGCTCTGGCGCGGTAGCGATCGGCGACGGTCTTAAATTCGCTCAGAACTTTGAGCCCCGCTTCGGCCGATTTTGGACTCAGCTTGCCGGTTTGAAAAACTTCCCGGCCCAAACGAACAGGGTGGCGCTCCTGCGCGAGAATTCGGTAGTGTTTCGGATGATCGACTGCGGCGATCTGCCATCGTATAGCATTGCTGCCGACGTCGATTACGGCAAAATGATCAGCCATTATAGCACTCTTTATATCATAGAACGTCAGGAGAGGAGCTAGAGCTTCGTTACAAGATTATTAAATCTTGATGAACTTTTTCATAAAACGCGGGCTTGCCATCGACAAAACGTTGGTGTCGATTCTGTTTGATATTGAAATTGTTCTTTGGTTTATGCGCAGGTTGGCCCCCTTATTTGTAACAATTTTTTATGTAATTGGAAAGCTATTTGAGGAAAAACGAACGACTTCAATCGGAAGACTGTGAGTTAAACAAGCAGCATCTGCTCGTTCATAGTCAGCCGGGCTCATATTATCCAGCGACTGATTGTCTGCGCTGGCAATTGTAGAACACCTCGATGTATTCTAGGATCGCCCCTCGAGCTCCATCCCGAGTCTTAAAAGAGCAGTGATGAATGAGCGCGTTTTTCATTGACCTGAAGAAACTTTCGGCCCCGCCCGCTCATGGTGGTCTGATATCCTACGGGGTGTGCCTAACCGACTGATTTACCGGTGCAGCAGGCAACAAAGTTTGAATTCATCAGTAAACCTTAACGGTTGGTTCGGCGATAACTTTTTCGGTCGGCACGGTTGGCAGCATAAAATATTAGAGATAAATTCTCACACTTCGGAGCGTAAGAAGCCAAAATATCGAAATACTATTGGGAGGTGAACCTTGGGATTTCGCACCATAGGAAAGTCGCTGCCCCGCATCGAGGGGGAAGGGAAAGTCACCGGTCAGACTAAGTACGCGGCAGACTTGCCGTTCGAAAATCTACTGTGGGCCAAAGTCCTGCGCGCTTCGGTGCCGCACGCACGCATTGCTAAGGTCGATACATCAAAGGCCAAGGCGTTCAAGGGCGTGCGCGCTGTGCTGACCGGCGCCGATGTAAAAGATATTTACGTTGGCACGCGTGTGAAGGACCAACCTGTTTTGGCTTATGACAAAGTCCGGATGGGCGGCGATGCGGTGGCGGCGGTGGCGGCCGATACCGAGGAGATCGCGGAAGAGGCGATCGGATTGATCGATGTTCAGTATGAGGAATTACCGTACGTAGAGGATCCTATCGAAGCGTTGAAGCCGAGTGCGCCGTTAATTCATGAGGACCGGAACAAATATCGGAATGCAGCCAAATTGCCTGAGGGCATGCCTGGCCACAACCTGCAGTCTTACGTGTTGTGGAAAAACGGCGATCTCGAAGCGGGTTTTCAAAAGGCGGCGCGGATTTTCGAGCACACGTTTCGCACGCCGCTTTCGCATCATGGCTATATCGAACCCTGTGCCTGCACCGTGCAAGTTCACTCTGACGGACGCGTCGAAGTCTGGCCCTCGAACAAAGGGCCGTGGGGTCTGCGTGAACAGATGGCGGAGGACTTCGGCGTACCAGCGAAAAAAATCAAGATCCACATCGTCCACGTCGGCGGCGATTTCGGTGCCAAGGCGTCGTTGATCGACGTACCGATCGCCTACTACTTGTCGAAAGCGACGGGCCGGCCAGTGAAATTAGTTTTCGATTACACTGACGAGCTGCTTGCCGGCGGCCACCGACATCCAGCCGTTATCTCGCTGCACACGGGCGTAGATCAGGACGGACATTTTACCGCGATCAAAGCGACCATCCACTTTAGCGGCGGCGCGTACGGCTCGCAGAAAGCGAATCCACAGGTGACAGTACTCGGCGGGCGGCGCTTGGCGAGCATGTACCGAGCACCGGCGATCAGCTGCGAGACCTACTGCTCGTATACCAATCAGGTTCCTTGCACCCAAACCCGCACGCCGGGAAGTCCGCAGGTCGTGTTCGCGTTTGAGTCGCAGGTTGACATCATCGCCAAGGAGATGGGGATCGATGCGCTCGAATTGCGCCGCAGAAATATTCTGCACGATGGCGATGCCAATCCCATGGGAGAAAAGTGGACTGATATTCTGATGGGCGAGGTGCTGGAACGGGTCGTCAAGACTGCCGGGTGGAAGAAGGGCGGAGCGAAGAAAAACCGCGGCTGGGGCATGGCTCTCTATGATCGTGGCACGCCGGAAGGGAAAGCGAGCTCGGCATTAACGCTGGAGACCGACGGCAAGGTCAACATTCTCACGGGCGTGCCCGATGTCGGTCCCGGATACTATACGGTCAGTCAGCAAATGGTCTGTGAAACGCTCGGGCTGCCGCCTGAGAAGGTCGGCGTGGTTTTCAAAGACACCGATAGCTTGCCTTTCGATCCCGGCACAGGCGGCAGCAAACAGACGAATACTTCCGGTCACGCGGTCCATCAGTCCGCGCATGAGGTGCGCGCGAAATTAGTCGCCTTGGCAGCGCGAGAGTTGGGTTGTCAGCCGGAGGAGATTCAGCAACAGGGTGGCAAGCTCACAGCGCCCAACAAAAAGTCGACGACGACGCAAAAGATGATCGAGCTGGCTGTGAAAGAAAACGGCGGCCCGGTCTTCCACCTGACCAATTTTGTCCCAAGGGACATGCCGAAGGTCACCGGCTTCGCTGCACAAGTGGCCGAGGTGGAAGTCGATCCAACTACCGGTGGCGTGAAGGTTTTGAATTTGACCACGGCGCACGATACTGGCACGGTGCTCAATCATCTCACCCTGACGGGGCAGATCGAAGGGGGCGTCGTGACTGGGTTTGGCTTTGCGTTAATGGAAGAAAATCCAATGATTGACGGTAAAATTGCAACATTAACTTTAGGCGAGTCCAAGTTGCCGTGCATCGCCGACCTGCCGCCCTTGAAGACTGTATTGGTCGAGAGCCCCACCGGACCGACGCCCTACGGCGGCAAAGCGATCGCCGAGAATCCCAACGTGCCCACGGCAGCGGCAATAGCGAATGCCATCGCGGACGCCTGCGGTGCGCGGCTATTCGAGCTGCCGCTGAGCGCAGAAAAAATTTATTGGGCATTGAATGGAAAGAGGTAGGTTACAAAGAACGCGGCACGCCGTGCCCGCAAAGCGCCACTGAGGAAATAACAATGCGCCGACTGATAAAGGCACTGCTGATCCTACAGGTTTGTCAGTTCATCGGATTTGCACGCGTCCTTGCTGCAGGGGAAGCAAAACCAAATTGGCAGGCCGAATGGGACAGTACGGTACGTGCGGCTGAGCAAGAAGGACAAGTCGTAGTCTCTATTGGCGGATACGGCGCAATTATCGATTCCGGGGCGTTTCAAAAGTCATATCCCAAGATTAAGATAACTCACATGACTGGTGCCGGAACCGACCTCACGCAGCGCATTTCGGCCGAGCGCCGGGCGGGTAAATATCTCGTCGACGTCTACAACGGCGGTGGCAACTCGCTGTTTCAGGTTCTCTATCAGGGAAAAATGCTGGACCCGATCAAGTCGACCTTGATCCTGCCGGATGTGACGGATGCGACAAAATGGTGGGAGGGCAAGCAAAAGTACGCTGACAAAGAGGGGCAATATATTTTTGTTTACGAGGGCAACGTGTCGGCGGGCGCGGGAGCATCTTACAATACCCAGTTGATCGATCCGCGCGAGTACAAAACCTACTGGGACTTTCTCAATCCGAAGCTGAAGGGCAAAATACTTTCCACCGACATACGCAAAGTGCGGGGCGCAGGCATTCCCTGGCAGTTTCTTTATTATAGCCCCGACTTAGGTCCCAAATATCTTCGCCGCCTGTTCGGCGAGATGGACGTCACTATGACCGCCGACCTTCGTCAAGCGGTGGACTGGCTTGGCACGGGTAAATTCGCCATAGCCATGCCGATACAAGGCGGAACGGTCTATAAAGCAAAAAACCAGGGCTTGCCGGTGGATGAGTTCAGTCCCTACCACTTCAAGGAAGGTGTTAATTTGTCGTCGGCATTCGGTTCACTTGCGATGATGAAGCGCGCGCCCCATCCGAACGCGGCCAAAGTCTTTATCAATTGGCTCCTATCGCGCGAAGGCCAGACACTGTTTCAAAAAGTGATATCGGTGCAGGGCGATGCGCGAAATTCACGCCGAATCGACGTTCCCAAGGATCACGTCCCGGCCGACGAGCAGCGCCGCGACAAAATGAGCTACTTCGATACGGACGACCCGGACACCAAAGATCTCAATCCCGCGATGAAGTTACTGGATGAAATCTTGGCGGGAAAAAAGTAGACAGCGGCTGCTTTCAAGATACTGAATCAACGATTTAGCGATGCTCGCTGATAATTCCATACGTATTTCCCTTGACCGCTCACCCTGAGCCGGCCGAAGGGCGCCGACCGACAAAGGAACGTGCTAAAAGCGAACGGGATCCATTTTTGTGAACGGAGGATAAACCAGATGAGATCTGCATTTATCCTTTCACTGCTTTTTGTTTTTATAGAGTTGTCGAGGATGCCGCTCTTCGGCGCGGACGCAAAGCCCTCCTGGCAGGCCACCTGGGAGAATACCGTTGCCGCCGCGAAGAAAGAAGGACGGTTGAATTTTTACGTCGGGCGCTACGGCAGCGAGCCGCTGCTCAACGAATTCCGCAAAGAGTTTCCCGAGATCAAACTATTCAGCACCAACGGCACCGGCAATTCGTTGGGTACGCGCATCGTCGCCGAAGCACGCGCCAGCAATGTGCTGGCCGATCTCTACAGCGGCGGGGCGGTGACGAATTTTGAAATCCTATACAAGGGAAAGGTCCTCGGATCGCTCAAGTCCGCTTTGATACTCCCCGAAGTTCTTGACGAGTCCAAGTGGTACGGCGGCAAGCACTGCTACAACGACGCCGAACAGCAGCACGTATTTATCTACCTTGCCAATCCGACTTCAACGAGCCTTTATTTCAATACCAATCTGGTCAATCCGAAAGAATTCAAATCCTACTGGGATCTAGTCAATCCCAAGTGGAAGGGTAAATATGTCTCTCAAGAGCCGACCAGCACGGGCATCGGTCCTTCCCTGCAATTTTTCTTTTACCATGCCGAGCTTGGGTCGGAATTTTTGAGAAAACTCTTTATCGACATGCAACCCGTTTATAGCCGCGATCGGCGCCAGATGACCGACTGGCTGGCGCAAGGAAAATTCGCGCTGTGCTTGGGCTGCCGCGATTCTGATAGAGCCCGCAAGCAAGGTCTGCCCGTGGACGATATGGATATGGTCGATTGGAAGGAAGGTTTGCCGATCTCTCCGGGTGGCGGCTCGATCAGTTTCATTAAGGGCGGGCCGCACCCTAATGCCGCAAAGGTTTTTATCAACTGGTTTCTCTCGCGCAAGGGCCAGATCGCGCTGCAAAAGTACGATGATCTCTATGGTCAAGAGCCGCCCAACTCGCGGCGCATCGATATTCCGAAGGATATGCTGCCGCCGAGCAGCCGGCTCGTCGAGGGACGCCGCTATTTCGATTTTACCGACCCGAAGTACGCCGACATGATGCCGATCTATCAGATCGCCAAGGAATTCATGAAAGGACGTGAGGACAAATGAACACGACGAAGTTTGGTAAGGTCATTTTATTATCCTGCGGCCTGCTCCTGACGTCCCCTGGCTCGGCTTTGACTGCCGACGCAACGCAATCCGGGCAGATGAGTTGGGAAAAGACTCTGGCCGCGGCAAAAAAGGAAGGCCGCCTTAATTTTTACGTCGGCCGTTACGGCACCGAGCCGCTGCTCAACGAGTTCCGCAAAGAGTTTCCAGAAATCCAATTGGTCACGGTCAACGGGACCGGAAACAGCTTGGGAACGAGGATCATCGCTGAAATTCGCGCCGGTCGTGCGGTCGCCGATCTTTACAGCGGCGGCGCGAATACAAACTACGAAGTCCTTTACGAAGGGAAAGCGCTCGATTCGATTAAGGCCGCGCTGATTCTGCCGGAAGTTCTCGACGAGACTAAATGGTACGAAGGGCGGCATCGCTACACCGACCCGGAGCAACGACACATCTTTGTCTACATCGCTAACCCGTCGTCGTCAGGCTTTTATTACAACACGAATTTGGCAAGCCCGAAGGAATTCAAATCCTATTGGGATTTGGTCACGCCTAAGTGGAAGGGTAAATACGTTTCCCAGGACCCGACGAGCACGGGTCTCGGCGGCGGACTTCAGTTCATGTATTATCATCCGGAGCTCGGGCCGGAGTTTATCAAGCGGCTGTTCGGCGACATGCAGCCGACTGTGGGACGAGACCGCCGGCAGATTACGGATTGGCTGGCCCAAGGAAAGTTTGCCCTTTGCGTCGGTTGCCGCGACACAAACCGGGCAAAAAGCCAGGGCCTGCCGGTCGACGAGCTCGACAACGTCGACTGGAAAGAAGGTTTGGAGCTGACTTCCGGGGGCGGCTCCATGAGCCTGATCAAGGGCGGACCCAATCCAAACGCTGCAAGAGTTTTTATCAATTGGTTTCTTTCCCGCCGGGGACAGCTCGCGATGCAAAAGTACAACGATCTGTACGGCGAAGACGCGCCGAATTCGCGGCGGATGGATATCGCCAAAGATATGCTCGTTTCACACAACCGTATGACGTCGGGAAAGAAATACTTCGACGTTTCCGATCCCAAGTACGCCGATATGACGCCGATGTTTAATGTTCTAAAAGAGATTATGAGGGGGCGGGAGGCGAAGTAGAAGTAATCGCCATAGGGATTGAAAAAGTAGGGTGCGGTGACCGAAGGAACCGCATCGTCTTTCTCATTCGGTCAATGCCTAGTTCGGTTCACCGTGATATTTGTTTAGACCCGTTCAGCGCCGCGTAAATCTTCTCCGAAGTGAGCGGCAGGTCATATAATCTCACGCCGACCGCATCTTGGATCGCATTGGCAATTGCCGCTGCGGTCGGGACGTTGGGAATTTCTGCTATCGCTTTGCCTTGATAGGGAATCGGCCCGTTGGCCTCTTGCATCAGGACCGTCGTTAGCTTTGGCACGTCTGCGACCGTGGCCATCTTGAACTCGCCGAGATTTGCCGTTGGCATTCTACCATCGACCAACGAGTTGTCTTCCATCAGAGCGAATCCCAAGCCGGTGATGACACCACCATCGATCTGTCCGGTGTAACTTAAATGATTCAATACCGTGCCGGAGTCGTGCACCGTGGTTAATTTAATCACTTTGACTTGGCCCGTGCCGGGGTCGACCTCGACTTCAGCGACCTGCGCGGCAAAAGACGTGATCGGCGCGCGCGCGGGCTCGTAAACGCTAAGATGAGTGAGCGGGCCGTTTTGTTCGAGCGCGAGAACAATCACATCGCTAAACGGCATCGTCTTGCGTCCGGGAGCGCTGTAGCGTCCATTCGTAGCCCGAATTTCTTCCGGTTGGCAGCCGAGCCGCGTGGCGGCCAGAGCAATGAGCCTTTCTTTGACTTCGTTGACCGCTTGGTAAGCGGCGGTACCGACGCTGTTGGTTGACTTGCTGCCGCCGGTTCCGGAATCGTAGGGCGAGCTGTCAGTATCCGCGACGACGATCTTGACCCCTTCGCGCGCTATATCGAGCACTTCACTGACGATCTGCTGCACTACGGTGTGAATACCGGGACCGACGTCGGGCACTCCCAAGTTCACGCTGACATCGCTATTTTTGTCAATCGTGATCGCCGCGCCGGATTTGCCTGCGCCAGACGGCCGTTCGTAAACCGCCACGCCGCGTCCTATATTTTTTGTTTTGGGCTTCTTCCAACCGGCGGTGTCTAGCGCTTTCTTGAGGATTTCTTTGACGACGACGCCTTTCAATTTCTGGCCGAACGGTGTTGGGTCGCCGTCGTCAAGGAGGTTCTTCATGCGAAATTCGACCGGGTCCAGACCCAATTCGCGCGCGATGGTATCGATCTGCGATTCCACCGCAAAAGTTGTCTGCGGACTGCCTGGCGTGCGTGTCTGCGTGCACGGCACTTGGTTGGTGTAGGCGCAAAGGGTTTCGACTTGAATCGCCGGGATGCGGTAATAGCTGGCCGCGCGGCGCGGTCCTTGTACCGTGACTTCGGCGTTGGCCTTGAGCGCGGCGTAACCGCCGCCGCTGAAAACCGCGCGCACCTGCATGGCGCATAGTTTCCCTTCTTTATCGACACCGGTGCGCAGCGTGATCGCGGCTGGATGACGATGCGAGACGGCAGTTAATTCTTCGGTATATTCGAGCACCATGCGTACCGGCTTGCCGGTTTTCTTGGCGAGAAAGTAACAAACCGGCGCTTCCACCACGGAAGTTTTGCCGCCGAAATCGCCCCCCACCGGGAGAATATGTACTTTGACGTTCGTCTCGTCGAGCCCAAGGTCGCGCGCGAAGCGGCTGCGCAAAGTGAACGGAGCTTTGTTCGAAGCCCAAATCTCGATCCTGCCGTCGTCGTTGATCTGGACGGTGCAGGCGTGCGGCTCGATGTAGCCGTGAAATCCCAACGGCGTGCGAAATGTATGCTCGAAGACCCGCGCGGCTTTTTGGAAACCGGCTTCGAGATCGCCGTTGGACCATTTGCCGTAAGACTGCACATTGGGCAGCTCCGTGTCCCGTGCCGGCGCATTTTTATAGCCGGCGGGGTGATCGTGCAGCACCGGCGCGCCGGGACGAATCGCCTCGAGGGGATCGGTGACGAAGGGCAGCTCTTCATATTGCACGTCAATGAGATTGAGCGCCTCTTCGGCAATCTCGTCGTTTTCCGCCGCCACTGCTGCGACCGGCTCGCCGACGTAACGCACGCGGTCTTGGGCCAGGAGAGGCATGTCTTTCATTCTTAGGCCGACCATCACGCCGGCGACATCCGCGCCGGTGATGATCGCGCGCACGCCTGACAGCTTTGCTGCCTTGCTCGTATCGATGCCGAGAATACGCGCATAGGGCAGGGAAGTGCGCAGAATCTTCGCCGACAGCGCCTCGGGAAATGGGATATCCGCGGCATAGCGCATCTTGCCTGAAACCTTATCGGCTCCCTCGATTCGGGGCACTGCTTTGTTGAGGTTCTTAAAAGCCATCTAGGTCTCCGTGTTGTGTTTCGTGTCGGAGCTGAAA
>Ga0075418_10006431_pt1 | contig 13257 bp, 11 predicted proteins | sample SoiMetdeltSBSDD2_FD_81776 | JGI IMG/M metagenome (GOLD analysis project Ga0075418, IMG submission 81776) | Bulk soil microbial communities from a Populus tree surrounding site in Tennessee, USA - Soil MetaG P. deltoides SBSDD2 | ecosystem: Environmental > Terrestrial > Soil > Tree plantation...
CAAGTTTGCGTTGCATCCTCGCATCGAACCGCTCCACGTTGATGATCAGGCGCTCGTGGACACCCGCGCCGATCGGCTCGCGGTCGTCGGTGGCCTCCAGGCGGAAACTGAGCGTCCGCCCTTCGACCTTGACCAGCTCGGCGCGCGCCCGCACCGTCATGCCTACCGGCGTTGCCGCAAAATGCCTGACGTCGAGATGCGTGCCCACCGTCTGGAACCCTGCCGGCATGTACTCCTCGACCGCCTGCAGCGCCGCCGCTTCCATCAGGTTGACCATGACAGGCGTCGCCAGCACGCCGATCTTGCCGCTGCCCACGTGCGGCGCCGTGTCGCGCGTGCCCACTACGATTTCCGCCGACCCGGTAAGCCCGGGTTTGAACTCCGCAGCAAGTTCCATGTCGTTCCTTTGCGTGTATTTTCCTCGAAACCGCCTCTTCCGGGAAATCGACGGGAGTGGCCTATGCGCGCGCCCTCTCGCATATACTAGGACCCCGTGGAAAAGCTCACGATCCGGGCGCAGCTCGTCCTCCTGGTCCTCCTGGGCACGGTGCCGGCGCTGGGCGTCGTCTTGTATGCCGCCGTGTTCGCCGATTCCGGCATTTTTACGGCCAACATCGCGGGCATAGCGGTCGCCACGCTGGTCGCGGCGGGAATTGCATGGTTCGGCGCCGAGATCCTGGTGCTCCGGCGCATCCGGGCGCTGCTCGATGCCGCCAACCGCGTCCGCGGCGGCGATTTCAGCGTGAGAATCCGCCTCCCGGCCGGCAAAGGGGAGCTCTCCCGGCTCGGTGCAGCCTTCGACTCGATGGCCGAGACTCTCCAGCAACGGGACACGGAGCTGCGCAACGCGATGCTCGAGCTGCACGCGCAGGCGACCACGGACCCTCTCACCCGCCTCGCCAACCGGCGCCACCTGAACGAACTGCTGCCGCGCGAGCTGATGAGAGCGCGGCGCGGGGACGGCAAGGTGGCGTCGGGCAAGCTGGCCGCGCTCCTGATCGATCTCGATTTTTTCAAAAAAATAAACGACACGTTCGGACACGAAGCCGGCGACGTGGTGCTGAGTGAAGTCGGAAAGCTGCTGCGCGCGCTCGTCCGCGCGAGCGATATAGCGTGCCGCTACGGCGGCGAGGAGATCGCGCTGATCCTGCCGGAGACTACGCTCAAGGTCGCAAGCGAGAGAGCGGAGAACATTCGAGCGAAAATCAGCGGTCTTCGGCTCGTGCACGAAGGCAGCACCATCGGGCCGGTCACCGCCTCGATCGGAGTCGCCATTTTTCCGGACCATGCGAACGACGCGGAGTCGCTGCTGCGCGCGGCCGATGCGGCGTTGTACCGGGCGAAGCGCGACGGCCGCAACCGCATCGCCGTCGCCTCGCCGGACGACTCGGTCACGGCCTGACGCGGGTCACGAGCCGGCTTCCTCGCGCCAGAAACCGAGCGCCTCCTGCGCCGCGCGGTCGGTGTAGCTGAAGAGGACCGTTGCCGTGTCGGCCTGCAGCTGGTGGAATTCCCACGAAGGCACGACGAATACATCGTGCGGAGAGAACGCGAGGGACGTGCTCCCGACAGCGACGCGACCCCTCCCTTCGACGACGCAGAATACCGCGCCGTCCGTGCTGCGGTAGCGCCTGCCCGAGAAGCCGCCCGGCAGCCATTGCATGCAGACCGCCATGGTTGGAAACGGATGCCCGCCGGTGCCTGGATTGACGTAGCGCAGCTTGTAGCCGTGGCAGGAGTGCGGATCGCCGCTGGCTGCAAGCCGCTCGAGCGCTTCACGAGTCCGGTCGTAGGGGTACGACAGGAGCGGCGAGCCCCCTCCCCGCGGCCGGTACTCCAGCGGCAGCAGGTTGGCGCCATAGCGCGCCCCGGCGTCGCCGTTCCTGCGCGTGACCGGCTGGCTCTCCTGCGGGTAGTCCTCGCGGAAGTGCGCTCCGAAGAGGTTGGCGAAAGCGGTGTCCAGTCCGTCCAGCCACACGACCGGCTCCGAGCCCAGGTTGCCGTGATCGTGCCACGTCCAGCCGGGTGTCGTGACGAAATCTCCCGGACGCATCATTACCCGCTCGCCTTCCACCGCGGTGTACGCGCCTTCGCCCTCGACGATCATGCGCAGCGCGTTCGGCGCGTGGCGGTGCGTGCGCGCGATCTCTCCCGGCAGTATGACCTGCAGGCCCGCGTAGAGCGTGGTGGTGGCGAAGGTCGTGCCCTGCAACGCGGGATTCTCCAGCATGAGCACGCGCCGCTCGGCCTCCTGCGTGGTGATCAGCTCGGCCGCGCGCATCAGGTGCGGCTGTGCGTCCGCCCAGCGCCAGATGACCGGCGCGGCCGCCGTTCCCGGCGCGAGCCGCATCGTCCGCTCCCAGAGCGGCTTCATGCCGAGGGCCGCCAGCTCGCTCGAGAAGCGCTCGCGGTTGGAATTGACCGGAGTTGATGACATGGTCGGGGATCAGGCTACCGCGTTACATCATCACCGGTCACCGGTTTCTTCTGCACCAGCTCCAGCAGCGGCGAGAGCAGCTCCATCGGCACCGGGAACACGATCGTGGAGCTCTTGTCGCCCGCAATGCTCGCGAGCGTCTGCAGGTAGCGCAGCTGCATCGCCTGCGGCTGACGAGCCAGCATCTGTGCCGCCTGCAGCAGCTTCTCCGAGGCCTGCAGCTCGCCGTCGGCGTGGATCACTTTCGCGCGCCGCGCTCGCTCCGCTTCCGCCTGCTGCGCGATGGCGCGCACCATGGAAGGATCGATATCCACGTGCTTGATCTCCACGTTGGAGACCTTGATGCCCCAGGCATCGGTCTGCGCGTCGAGTATGCGCTGGATGTCGAGGTTCAGCTTGTCGCGCTCGGCCAGCAGCTCGTCGAGCTCGTGCTTACCAAGCACGGCGCGCAGCGTGGTCTGCGCGAGCTGGCTCGTCGCCTCCAGGAAATTGGCGACCTGGATGATGGCCTTTTGCGGGTCTATCACCCGGAAGTAGACGACCGCGTTGACCTTCACCGAGACGTTGTCGCGCGTAATGACGTCCTGGGGCGGGACGTCGAGCACCACGGTGCGCAGATCCACCCGCACCACCTGCTGAATTCCCGGGATGATCACAACGAGCCCCGGACCCTTGATCATCCAGAATCGCCCCAGCGTGAAAACCACGCCGCGCTCGTATTCCCGGAATATGCGCAGCGCCGAGAAGACGAGGACCGCAGCGACTACCAGTCCCCCCAGAACTCCCAGCTGCAAGATCATTGTGCCTCCCCTCGCGACGAGTTGGCGGGCACTACCCGCAGCGTGAGGCCGTCGATTCCCGTCACGCGCAATGACTGTCCGCGGGTGAGCGGAGCGGAACTGGTCACTCGCCACTGCTCGCCGCGCACCCGCGCCCAGCCTTCGCTTTCGAAGTCCTCGATCGCCTCTCCGCTGGCGCCGAGCATGTCCTCGCGGCCGCTGACCACCGGGCGCCGCCGCGCCTTGAGTGCAAGGAATGCCGTCAGGAACACGATCGCCGCGCTCGCGACCCCCAGCGCCACGGAAAACGAGACCGGCACTGCGTAGCTGCCGGCCGCCTCGGGATCGATCAGGATGACCGAACCGAATACCAGGGCGACCGCGCCGCCGATGCCGAGCGCGCCGAAGCTGGGCACGAACGCCTCGGCGACGAGAAACGCCATGCCGAGCAGGATCAGGCCGACCCCGGCATAGTTGATGGGCAGCAACTGAAACGCGTAAGACGCGAGCAGCAGGCAAATGCCGCCGATGACACCGGGTGCGACGAAGCCGGGATTGGAGAACTCGAACAGCAACCCGTAGATGCCGACCATCATCAGAATCAGCGCGACGCTCGGATTCGCGATCACCGCAAGCAGCTCGACGCGCCAATCGGGAGCGATCGTCACGGTTTCCGCACCGGCCGTTTCCAGCTTACGCTCCACTCCCTGCACCGTCACGTTGCGTCCGTCGATTTTTTTCAGCAGGTCCGGTACGTCGTCGGCTATCAGATCGATCACCTTCAGCTTGAGTGCGTCCTCGGCGGAAAGGCTGACGGCCTCCCGCACCGCCCGCTCCGCCCATTCGGCGTTGCGGCCCCGCAACTGGGCGAGGCTGCGGATGTACGCCGCCGCGTCGTGCGTCGCCTTGCGCGTCATCGTGTCTGCGGAGGGCGCTTCTTCGCTTTCCTTGTCCTGCGATTTGCCGTCTTTCGCCGCCGACTTCCCGCCGCGCTTTTTCTCCTGCGTTCTGGCTGGCTCGCCAGCTGCCCCTCCGATCCGCACCGGGCTTGCAGCGCCGAGATTGGTAGCCGGCGCCATGGCCGCGATGTGGCTGGCGTAGATGATGAACGTTCCGGCGCTCGCCGCGCGCGCCCCGCGCGGTCCGACAAAGGTCGCAACGGGCACCGGTGAGACGAGAATCTCCTTCAACAATCGCCTCATCGAAGTATCGAGCCCACCCGGCGTATCGAGCTGAATCACGATCAGCGTTGCGCCCCGGTCGGCCGCCTTGTGCAGACCGCGTACGGCATAGTCCGCAGTCGCGGGGCTGATGGCGCCGTCCACCGTGAGCAGTACCACCGGCGTTTCCGGCACGGCCGCGGTCGCAGGGCAGGCCGTCAGGAGGGCGGCGAACATGAGCACCCACCGCAACATACATTCCCTCACCCCCAACCCTCTCCCCGATTCGGGGAGAGGGTGATTGGTCACCGGTCACTGATCGCGCTATTACTGGACTTCGGTCGTAATCGGCTTCCCCGCCTTTTCCGCAAGGCGGTCGCGCCAGACGAGATACGTGGCGTCGCCATCGTCCGTGGCAACGGCGACGTGGACCATATTGGCGGGGATATGGAACAGGCAGCCGGTCGGAACCACGAAGTCCTGCCCGTCCATGTGAACCTGCAGCGTCCCCTTCAACACGTAGTTGAACGTCTCGTCCGGGTGGTAATGCGGCTTCGAGCCGGTGCCCTTCTTCTTCGTAACCAGGCCGCAATAGATCCGATCGCCGTTGAAGGACGCGCCTTCGCCCGTCGACGTCTTGCCGAGGGTCGGTTTTTTTTCCATGTTGGAAAAATCGATGACGTACTTGCTACCGGGCTTTTCGCTGGTTACGGACATCTCGAGCGCTCCTCTTGCGGTCACTGGTCATTGGTGCTCAGATCGGCGTTACCTTCACCGCCAGCACCGCCGACTGTCCCGCGTCGACCGCGGCGATGCAACCCTTGATCGCCCCTTCCAGCTCCGCGGGGTCGCTCACCGTGGCGCCGTGCGCGCCGAAGGCCTGCGCGACCTGCTCGAAGCGCCGCCCTTTGCCGAGCCGCGCGTAGAAGTTGTCGGTCTCCTTCGCGACCCCGGCCGGGTAGACACGCAGCGTGGACCCCTTCACCGCGCCCCAGCCGCCGTTGTCCAGCACTACCGTGAAGATCGGCAGCTGATACTCCTGCGAAACCGAATAGACGGAATCCGGCGTGGAAAAATGAAAGCTGCCGTCCCCGACGATCTGCACGACGCGCTGGTTGGGCCGCGCGAGCTTCACGCCGAGCGCCATCCCGCCGCTGAAGCCCAGGCCGCTGCCGCCATTCCCGAACATCGTCTGCGGACGGGTGCGCGGGATCTGGTTCATGATCGGGAGCGAGTTGCGGATGCCCTCGTTGATGACGATATCTTCGGCGCCGATCGCCTTGTTGAGCTGGGCGCACAGGTAGTCGGTGGAGATCGCGCCGCGCTCGCCGGGCCGTGCCGCGGCCGCGGCGATGCCCTCCGCGCGCTTCTGCCGCCCCGCTTCCAGGCGCTTCATCCGGGCGGCCACCCGCGCCTTGAACGCGGGATCGGCCCGGCCGCGCACGATCTCGAGCACCTGCCCGAGCACCTTCGCGCAATCGCCCTGCACGCGCAAGTCCGCGGCAAAGCCCCACATCGGGAAGTCTTTCTTGACGGCGTCCACGTCCACCTGCAGCCAGCGGGTGCGCGGATTCTCCTTCGTGAATTGCGGCAGCCACGGCACATCCACGTCGAGCAGCAGGCCGAGATCGGCCTCCTGCAGCGCATGCCCCGGCTCGAATCCGGCAAGGCACGGCGAATCGCGCGGTATGTTGACGTGGAACGCGTGGGATTCGAAAACCGCTATCCCGCACTCGCGGGCGAGCGCGTCGAGGACGGCCGGCGCTTCCGGGCGGCGCCCCAGGTAGCTCGTAATGGCGATCGGATTCTCGGCGGACAGCAGGCTCTCGGCGATGGCGCTCGCCGTTGCCGGATCGCACCCGCCGGCTGCAACGGGGCCGTAACGCGACTCGGGAAAGGAACGCACCTTGCCCGCATCGAGCGTCTCGGCGAGCGTCTCCCGCGGCAGCGTCAGGTAGACCGGCCCGGGCGGGTCGCTGTCCATCATGGATTGCGCTCGACGCAGGACCTCCTTGGCCACGACCCCCGAGTTCAAGGTGTATTCCCACTTCACGTACGGACGCGCCAGGCTTGCGATGTCGTACGGGTCCTGCACGAACTGCACGTAGTTGTCGCGCGAGGCGGGCAGCTCTCCCCGCACCGTGTAGGGCGAGCGGCCGGCCATGAGAAATACCGGCAGCCGCGACCGGAACAGGTTATGCAGCGCATTGCCGGAGTTGGCGGTGCCCACGTCCACGTGAACGAGAACCGGCTGGCCGCGCCCGGTCACCGCGGCGTATCCGCCCGCCATGTGCACCGCGACGTTTTCGTGGGGGCAGATGATGACCTGCAGGTCCGCCCGGCCCTCCTTGCGCCACCGGGCCAGCTCCTCGACGATGGATACGTGGTCCGTACCGAGGTTGGCAAAGAGATACTCCATGCCAAGCTCGACGAGGCCTTCCAGCACATAGTTGGCAGCGATCTGGGTTGCCATATGGGAGCCCTTCCAGGGATGGTCCGGGATGCGGAAGGCTTGCATCGCCGGGACCGATTGTCAAATAATGCGTCCACCAGTACCGATCTCGAGGCCGGCAGGAAGGCGATTCAGGCGAAGAATTTCGCCGACGCTCCGCTGCGGCGAAATAGCCGAAGGCGGCTCAGATACTGCGGGTCAACAACGCTTCATCTGGGCTGCTTCATCTGAGCCGGTCCATCTGAGCCGCTTTTCTTTGAGGTCTCTTCCGCCTTCTCTCCCGCCTTTTCCTCCGCTTCCGGCTCCGGCTCCTCGGCCTTCTGCTGGTGCGGATCCTCCTCCAGCCGGTTCTTGCTGTCGTCCACCTGCTCGACCTGAACGCCCGACGCGGATTCGCGCAGCAGGTCGGGCAGATAGGTCGCTATCTGCGGGAACACCATCAGCAGCACTATGGCTATGCACTGCAGGGCCATGAACTCGAACATGCCCTTGTAGATCGTGCCGAGCGACCAGTCCTTCACCACCTGCTTGAGGTAGTACGCCGACATCGCGACCGGGGGTGAGAGGTACGCCGTCTGCAGGGTGACTGCCACCAGCGCGCCGAACCAGATCATGTCGAACTTGAGCGCCGCGACTACCGGATAGAAGATCGGCAGGAAGACGAGGACGATCGCCGGCCATTCGAACGGCCACCCGAGCAGGAAGATGAGGATGATCACGACCGCGAGCATCGCCATCGGCGGCAGCGGCAGCGCGAGCATGTAGTCGGTGATCCAGGTGGCCGTGCCCAGCCGCGAGAACACGGCGCCGAATACGTTGGACGTGACGGCAAGGAGGAGCACCATGCTCGAGGTAGCCGTGGCCGAGAGCACCGCCTGTCTCAGGCCGGCGTAAGTGAGCTTCCGGTAGGCGACGGCGAGTATCATCGCGCCGAGCGCGCCGATCCCGGCTGCCTCGGTCGGGGTCGCAACCCCCGCCATGATCGAGCCGAGCGTGGCCCCGATGAGGCAGCCCAGGGGCACGACGCCTATTGCCACCTCGCGCAACAACTGCGGGAGCGAGCCGATACGCTCGTCCAGCGGGACGGGAGGTCCCAGCTTCGGATTGAGGAGGCAGCGGATAGCGACGTAGATGATGTAGATGCCGGCGAGCATGAACCCGGGGCCGAAGGCCGCGGAGTAGAGGTCGGCCACCGAGACGCCGAGCACCGGGCCCATCACGATCAGCATCACCGAAGGCGGGATCAGGATCCCGAGCGTGCCGCCCGCGGTGATCGCGCCGGCTGCAAGCTTCGCGTCGTAGCCGGATTTGATCATGATCGGCCCGGCCATGATGCCCAGGACGGTGACCGAGGCGCCCACGATGCCGGTTGCCATCGCGAAAACGGTGGCGGTCACGATGACCACGATGAAGAGCGATCCCCGCACCGGGGCGAACAACAGGCGAAACGCCCGGAACAGGCGTTCCATCAGACCGGCCTGCTCGGTAATGAAGCCCATGAAAATGAAGAGCGGGACCGCCGCGAACACTTCCTCCTTCATCATGCCGATGGTCTGGAAATACGCCAGCGAGAATACCGTGTCGCCCAGGCCGAGGTAGCCGAACGCCAGTGCCAGGAAGAGCAGCGTGAACGAGATCGGGAAGCCGATGAAGATCCCGCCGAGCAACGTCACCAGCATGACCAGGCCGATGAGTTCGTTACCGGTCATGCCATGACCGCCCGCAAGCGAAAGCTTTCGTCTCCCCCCTGTCGCTTCTCATACTTCCACTTTTTCCTTGTGCTCCAGCTCGACGCCCGTGCGCGCGGCGTACACGCTCTTGATGGTCTCGGAAATCCCCTGGATCAGCAGCAGCAGGCAGGTGGCGGGAATGACCATCTTGTACGGCCAGAGGATCGGCCGCCACGGCGTCTGCTCGGACACCTCGTTGATGGTGAACGCGTACCAGCCTTCGCCCCAGCTCACGACGAGAAACACGATCAGCGAGGGAAAAAAGAAGCCTATGTAGGCGATCGCGTCGATCAGTCCCCGCGTCCGCACCGACCACTGCTCGAAGAAGAAATCGGTGCGGATGTGCGCGCCCTTGTGCAGCGCGTAGGCGGCGCCGAGCATGAACACCGTGCCGTAGAACATGTAGGTGAGGTCGAACGACCAGATGGTGGGAGCGTGGAACACGTAGCGTGCGATCACCTCGTACGCAACCACGAACACCAGCGGGACGTTGAGCCACGCGACCCAGGTTCCGGTGGTGTCGGTGAACCGGTCTATCGCGCGGACGACGCGGATATGCGATGGAACCATTGCTTAAGGGTTTTCCCTGAACACACCCTCGATTTTCCCGGCCTCCAATCGAAAAAAGGCGGTCGCGCCGCCTTTTTTCCGTTTCGGGTATGGGTCGTTATTTTTTCTCCGCCTTCGCCCCGGCCTTCTCCTCCGGCCAGTAGTAATTGGCCGCGAACGAGTACGGCGGATACATGAAGCGCTTGGCAGGCACTACTTTCGACGCATAGGCGCGCTGCGACTCGTAGACCTTCTTGAAGAACGGGTCCTTCGCCGACTCCTCGGCCGCCATCTTGTCCCAGGTCTTCATGAACTCGATCAGGATCTCGGGCGGCGTGCGCAGGATCTGCGTGCCGTGCTTGGTGCGCATCTCCTCGATCGCATCGGCGTTCTGCTTCTGCCACTTCACGCCCCAGCGCACGAAGGTCTCGAGCGTGGCAGCGCGCACCGCTTCCTGCTGCACCGGGGTGAAGCTCTTCCACACGTCGCCGTTGATGATCACCTCGAGCATCGAGTTGCTCTCGTGCATGCCGGGCGTGTAGTGGTACTTCCATACCTGCGGCAGTCCGAGCCGCAGGTCCTCGACGCCGCCCACCCACTCGGCGCAGTCGATCACGCCGCGCTGGGCCGAAGGCACGATCTCACCACCGGGCATGTTCACCGTCTGCATGCCCATCCTCTGGTAGATCTCGGCGACGATGCCCGTCTGCCGGCACTTCATGCCCTTGAAGTCGGCGAGGCTCTTGATCGGCCGCTTGAACCAACCGAAAGCCTGCGGGCTCGAGCCGCCAATGGGGAAGCCGACGACGTTCAACTTGAGGATGTCGCGGTAGAACTCCCAGTACATGTCCATACCGCCGCCCTCGTACATCCAGCCGAGGAAGTCCATGTGGTCCATGCCGAACGGCCCCGCGGGCGTCGCCGAGAACAGCGTCGCCGTCTTGTTCTTGCCGACCCAGTAGTAGGCGACGCCGTGGCCGCCGTCGATCACCTTCTTGTGCGTGGCGTCGAGGATCTCGAATGCCGGCACCACCTGCCCCGCCGCCAGCGCCTCGATCTTGACCTGTCCCGAGGTCAACTTGTCCACGCGCTCGGTGAACATCCTGAAGTTGTCCTGCAGCGTCAGGCTGGCCGGCCAGGTCGACTGGAACTTGAGCGACTTCACCCCGGCGGGCGCCGGCGCCGCCGGAGCGGCTGCAGGCTTCTCGGCGGGTTTCTCCGCTGGCTTCTGCTGCGCGCCCGCCGGAGCGGCGATCGCGAGCGCGAGCGCCGTGAACGCAAGGACACCGATCGAAGTTACACGCATGGGATGCCTCCTTTTGCTGGGAATCTTGTGGGAGACGGATTTCGAATCGATGTTAGGGGGTGGACATGCCCCTGTCAAACGCCCGCAAGGGCGGCGCAGATACTACGGCTCAGGTACAGCGGTGCAGATACGGCGGCTCAGGTACAGCGGCGTGTAGCGCTCTATCTGGGCCGTTTTGTCTGGGCCGCTTTATCTGGGCCGCTTTATCCAAGCCGCTCTATCTGGCCGCTCTATCTGGGCCGCTTTTTTTCAGCCCCGGGCCTGAAGCGGGTCTCCGGCTTTAACCCCTTACGCCTCAGCTTCTCGCTGATGCGGCCATTCTCAAGGTAGCGCCCTTCCGCCGTGCGCCTCGCTCCCTCGTCCCATTGCGGGAGCCAGTCGCCGCGCGGCGTCCCGAACCACGGCGACTGCGGGCGCAGCCCGGGCAGTCCCAGCTCCTCCCAGATCCGGCGCGCGCGCTCCATGTATTCCTGCTTCGGCAGCGCGAGCGGCGGCAACTCCTCTTTCATGGTGGCGTCCATGAGGAGCGTCGCGTCGCTCTCCGGCTCATCCGCCACGTGCTCGCGCTCCGGGCCGTGGCCGGGGCTGCGGTACGGCAGCACTCGCAGGTCCTTCTCCGGGTTCATGCGAAAGGCGATCGCCCAGAGAAGCGCATCCGAGTTCTCCGGATCGACGTCGTCGTTCACCGCGACGCAGATCTTGCCGCAGTCGGCCTTGAACGATGCCGTGCCGTGGAGTGCCCGCCAGACCTCCGTGCGCGGCGTTCCCTTCTCGACGGTGACGATCGCGATGCGGCGGAGCGCCGTCATGCGCTCGTGCAGCGTCACCGCCTTGACGCCGCGGATGCCCAACGTCGAGCGCAGGTGCGAAAGAAACATCGGCTCGTACGACACGCGCTTGATCGCGCTCGATTCGCTCGGGGTCACCTGGCTCAGGTACGAGGCCACGATCGCGTTCCGCCGGTGCGTGATTGCCGTCACCCGCATGGGCATGTTGAATTCCTCGAGCGCCACGTGCCCGTGCGACTCGCCGAACGGGCCTTCGGGCTCCAGGTACTCGGTGTCGATCAGGCCTTCGATCACGATTTCCGCTTCCGCCGGCACCAGGAGGTCCACCGTCCGCGCCCGCACCACGTTGATCGGTTCCCCGGCGACGCCGCCCGCGACGCCCGCCTCGTCGAGATCGAGCGGCAGCTTCATCGGCGCAACGAAGGCCACGCAGGGCGGAGAGCCGAGCACGATCGCGCACGGCATGGTCTTGTCCCCCCGCTTCTGGTGCTTCAGATAATGGCGGTAGCCTCCGGCTCCTCCAATACGCGTCGCCATGCGCACCACTAGCCGGTCCGGCGCTTTGAGGCCGGCGCGGTAGGTCCCTTGATTCTGGATGCCGGTTTCCGGGTCTTTCGTGATGACGTTGGTGGCGGTCAGCGTAGGGGCGCCGTCGAATCCCGGCGTGGAAACGGGTATGGGCAGCATGTCGAGGCCGTTGCCTTCGCCTCTCAGGGCGCTGCCCTCGATGACGATCTCCTGGCACGCCGCCCTGGTCACGATGCGAGGCGGCACCGGGTTGGCGATGGCGCGCGCCCACTTGGGCTCGACCTCCTCCGCGCTCGCGCGCATGCCCGCGCAATAGATCGCGCGGTTGCCGGCATAGGCGCCGACGACGACCGGAAACCGGTACCGGCGGCCGCGCCCATCGACCACGTTGGTGAAGAGAAATGCCTTGCGCTCGTGCTCCTCGACGCCGCCGACGTACTGCCAGCGCACCAGCGGGTGCAGCTCGGCATCCTTGTCTATCGGGCGGTCGATGGTAAGGAGCAGGTCGCGCCGCCTGAGCTCGTCCAGATGCTCGTGCAGATCGGCGTATCCGCGGCCGGCACGCTTGCGCTCGCCCTTGCGGAAGGCCCGGGACCGGTCGTTTCTTGCGGAACGGTGCTTCGCCATGATGTGTCGCCTATCGGCGACTCGGGGAATTGTCGCCAAATCATCCTGCTGCCCGCCCGTGCCGCCCGGTACGTTGCAATCCGACGACAGTCGTCGTCCAGCAGGATTTCGTTAAGGGTTTGATTTCTTGCAGTTTATCACGCAGGCATGATTGTCGCTCTTGCCGCCAGAGCACCGGCCCGCGGATTCGTGGGCCGCTATCTTTATGGACAGCCACAAGGAGCAACCCATGAAATCCATCGAAACGAAGCTTCGGAATCGTGCGGTGCTGGCCGCGGTCACGAGCGCGCTCGCCCTCGGCCTCGCCGCCTGCGGGGAAAAGCCGGCCGGGGACCAGTTCGGAAAGAATCTCGAGCGCGGAAAGGAGCGGATGGATCAGGCCGCCGATAGCGCCGAACGGAAGCTGGACCAGGCCGGCAACGCCATCCGCGAGAAAGCGGCTGAAGCGGGCAAGGCGGTCGACGACGCGTCGCTGACCGCGAAAGTCAAATCCGCGCTGATCGCGGAGCCCAATCTCAAGTCGATGACCATCAACGTGGACTCCATGGCCGGCGTGGTCACTCTGAAGGGCACCACCGACAGCCAGGAAAATCGCCAGAAAGCCGCGCAGATCGCCTCGACGGTGGAAGGCGTGCGCGACGTGAAGAACGAACTCGTCGTAATCAGCGGTTAAGTCGGAACACCGGCCCGAGAAGAGATCCGGTCTTCCGCTGGCGGCTTGAGGACATCGGTCCTCATGCCGCTACCAACTACCGAACGAGCCCGCTCCAGCGCGGGCTCGTTCTACTTCTGCGCGGGAGGAGCCGGAGGAGCGGCGGGAGGCGTGGCACCCTGCTTGCCGGCCTGCTCCGCGATCAGCTTGGCCACCTGGGAGGTCTCGGTCACCGGCTCAATAAGGATG
>Ga0075418_10006432_pt1 | contig 13256 bp, 10 predicted proteins | sample SoiMetdeltSBSDD2_FD_81776 | JGI IMG/M metagenome (GOLD analysis project Ga0075418, IMG submission 81776) | Bulk soil microbial communities from a Populus tree surrounding site in Tennessee, USA - Soil MetaG P. deltoides SBSDD2 | ecosystem: Environmental > Terrestrial > Soil > Tree plantation...
ATCAGATGCGCCATTGCGACGTGCGTTATGCGCTGTTTTTCGCTAAGACGGATGGCAAGAGCGTCATGCTCACGCATTTCTACCTCACCACAGGCGAGCAATTCTTTTCTCGTTTCTCACAATTCCAAGGCAAGGTACTCAATAAGAAACTTCAGATACCGCTACCCGTGGATTTCTTCACTGACTAAACCAAACGCTTTCCATACAAGCTGGTTGAGTTCCTTTGCAAGTTGATCAGCGCAAGGAGAAGGGATGCACTCATAGAGAGCTTTGGTTTTCTTGATGATCGTTTGACCGATCCTGCTGCACGGGTCAGGAAGCGGAAAGTGCTCGACATATTGGGTCAGGAAACGTCGGCGCCCGGCATAAAGTTTATTATGAAAGCGGCGGTCATAAAATACTTTGATAAAGCTCGAATTACCAACCGTCGCTGCAAGCCACAAAAGATCTGATTGACCAGGTTTGCGGCAGATAAGCCAATAGCAGTCACCATTGACCACTGTACCCTCCAGGTCCATCCAGAAGGTCGGTTCTTCGGAAATGTCCTTAAAGATTAATTTAGGCAGCTCCCAAACTCCAGGGTCCTGAGGCACCCAGATTTCGTACCATTGACGGCCTGCCTCAAGCACATATTTGCGTCCTCTCAGTATAGAACGATGCCGCTCCAGATACGCTTTAGCGCGAGGGTATTGTGTAAGATCAACAGCTTGCCGTCTATTCTCGACCATGGCATGGGGATAGAGAATGTGCCTTGGTTTCTTGGGTGGCAGAGCCTTAAAGTGCCGGGCAATATGATGGGTGGCAAGAGGTCGTAGAAGTTCTGGACGTTCTTCCTCGGCCATATCCTGCCAATCCGAACGGATAAAGACTTTATCAGCGCATGTTTTGACACCCACACGGATATTACCAATGTCGCGAAAAACGCCCCAGGTATGCGCTTCGACCGTTTCAAGCCATGCATCGCCTTCTCGAGTCGCAATACGCCAGACGCCTTCCAAGGTTCCCCCCGTATCCAGCGCACCGTGTCGGACCAGATAGCAACGACCATCGACAACCGTCACAGGGCCTTCCATTGATAAGGCTGCAATAGGATCAACGGCACATGCATGACTCTCACCGTTAGCAGTCGTTTCATAGATCGAGGTGAAAGCCGGTGTTTTTCTCTTGCGGCCATTTTTCCCCTCAACAAGCAGGACGGCTGGGAGCACAGCAGCGTTAAAAAGTTTCGTATCCCCCAAATCCCAGATATGTTGGATATTGAACATTTCTCGGATAGACCGGCGTACCATCATGCCAGATCTTGTGGTCATAAAACGGTTAGAAACGATGATCCCAGCTATGCCTCGGGGTTTAAGAACGTGAGCCATGCCAAGCAAGAAGGGATAATACAAATCTACACGACCCGTGAGACCGAATTGTTGGGCAAGCAACTGAGCTTGAGAGGCCCCCATGACCTGCGTTCTGACGTAGGGCGGATTAGCAATGATAAGGTCATAGGCAACTGGTATTATAGACCTAAACAGATTGCCAACTCCTCCCTCTCCACAATGCTCAAGGACAAACTCCAGAAAATTCCCTCGCTCAAGATGTATTGATGCCTCTGGAAAACGTTGTTTGAGGCGGGCTGTGGCGAGGTTTATGGCTTTGCTATTAGTCTCAAAGCCGTACACTTCCATCCTCAAGCCTTTTTGCTTGGGAAGTTGTTCTAGGAGACTTGCGAGAAGCTCACCATCACCGACGGCAGGATCAAGGATGCAGATAGGAGTTGCCAGGGCACTTTTTAGGGTAGCCCTGACGATTTGTTGTGCAACAAAATCTGCCAGAATTTTGGGCGTATAAGTTGCACCGCCCGCTTTTTCTTCAGTAACGAGTGTATATCTCTTGGTAAAACGCGGTTGGGGCAATGCTTCCATAAGACACTTCCCCTTTACATTTATCTGGCTGCAAGACATTGTGGAGCTTTGGCGTCTCAACAAGAACATCTATGGACCTGACACCAAATGCAAGCAAAAAATCGACGCGGGCAAGGACAGCCAAGCAGGTGCACCACCCGCTCGCGCTGCCTTCGACGCCGGCAGCTCTATGTCCATGGCACGCCGGCCCAGCCTCCTCCTGCGAAGGAGGAGGACCGCGGTCCGCGCCGCGGCCACTGGGGTGGGCGATGTGCCGTCCGCGCTACTACGCTCGGCTCACAGCACGGCCAGTTTGCGCGGCACATGGCGGACCGGACTGCGTCGCCCTGGAGGAGCGGCGACAAGGAGTTTTTAGGGCAATCAGTGTATAATAGGGCACCTTCTGTTCCAACACGGTCGTAAATGGCATGGCTTGCGGCTAGAACCCTAGCATGATACATTGCCTGTGCTCCTCCTTTTCTACAACGTGCTGTTCTTTCACAAGACAAACAACGGATAGGGAGCAGGGGAGCGTTTTTCTCACCCATGAGCCATATTGTCTAGGGAAGAGAGACCTCTAAGAGAAGCATACTAACCCTGACTGACGCCGTCGTTGTCGCTTGGTATGCTATGGAGACGGCCCAGAGAGCGGAGCGCTATGTGGCCCCCCGTGGCCACGCTATGCAGTGTTGAACAATCATCGCTTCTGTCTTAGCGGACATGTTTGTAGCATTTTGCCCGCTACTCTAATACGGTGCTCCGCCATACGCCCCGAGGGGGCACCGCAAGTGGGGCGCTGTATCGTTTGCACACGCGTGATTCCCGGCGTCAAGCGATGCATAACGTCAATTGCATAAGGAGTACAAACGATGGCAGAACAACTGGATATCATTTACACAAAAGTTGACGAGGCGCCTGAGCTTGCGAGTGCCTCGTTTCTTCCTATTATCCAGGCATTTACCAAGCCGGTAGGGATTCGCGTTGGTACAAAAGATATTTCGCTTGCCGGCAGAATCCTGGCGCAATTCCCTGATAGGTTGACGCCGGCCCAACAGCAACCGGATGATCTGGCTTTACTGGGTGAACTGGTCGAGGAGCCGGCAGCCAATGTCATCAAGCTGCCGAATATCAGTGCTTCCATTCCCCAAATGAAGGCTGCCATCGCCGAATTGCAATCCCAGGGCTATGCTGTCCCGGACTACCCCGAAGAGCCGCAAAACGAGCAAGAAAAAGATATTAAAGCCTGCTATGACAAGGTGAAGGGCAGCGCGGTCAACCCGGTGTTGCGGCAGGGGAACTCCGACCGGCGGGCTTCCGCGTCGGTCAAGCAATACGCCAAAAATAATCCGCATTCGATGGGCAAGTGGACCAAAGACTCGCGCACGCATGTCGCCCATATGACGCACGGCGATTTTTACGCCAATGAAAAGTCGGCGACGATCACCGACCAAACAGCCGGCAATGCGCGCATTGAATTCGTCGGAGCGGACGGCAGCAGCACGGTGTTGAAAGCCAGCCATCCCGTGCACAAGGGGGATGTGGTCGATGCGACGATGATGAGCTGTAGCGCCTTACGCCAATATTTGCAAGAGCAAGTCGCCGACGCGAAAAAGACTGGCATTTTGTTGTCGTTACACCTCAAATCCACCATGATGAAAGTCTCAGATCCCATTATCTTTGGCCATGCCATGACGGTCTATTTTGCCGACCTGTTTGCCAAATATGGCCAGGCGTTTAACGAGATCGGCGTAGATCCGGATAATGGCGTTGGTGACATCCTGGCAAAAATTCAGACGCTGCCAGCAGCGCAAAAAGAGGCCATTGAGGCAGACATCCAGGCCTGTCTGAAGAACGGGCCACCTCTCGCCATGGTTGACTCCGCCAGAGGGATCACCAATTTGCATGTGCCGAGTGATATTATCATTGATGCCTCTGTGGCGGCGGCGCTGCGTATTGGAGGGAAAATGTGGGGGCCGGACGGGGAAGAATATGATACCAAAGCCCTGATACCGGACCGTTCCTATGCTGGTATTTATCAGGCCGCAATGGATTTTTGTCGCGAGCATGGTGAGTTTAACCCTGCCACGATGGGCACGGTGCCCAATGTCGGCCTGATGGCCCAGCAAGCCGAAGAATACGGCTCGCATGACCAGACATTTAAAGCGCCTGGCAAAGGCGTGATCCGCGTGCTGGATGGGACAGGCAAGGTACTGCTGCAACATGAGGTCGAAGCAGGTGATCTCTGGCGCATGTGCCAGACCACCGATGTCGCGATCAAAGACTGGGTCAAGCTGGCGGTCAATCGCGCCCGTATCTCTTCCATGCCTGTAGTGTTCTGGTTAGATCGGCAGCGCGCCCATGATGCGCAACTGATTCAAAAAGTCCAACAGTATTTACCGGAGCACGACACGGACGGTCTCGACATTCAGATTATGGCGCCAGTGGAGGCGATGAAGCACACGCTACAGCGCGCCAAACAAGGCCTTGACACTATTTCTGCCACCGGCAACGTGCTGCGTGATTATCTGACCGATCTCTTCCCAATCCTCGAATTAGGCACGAGTGCAAAAATGCTCTCCATCGTGCCGCTGATCAACGGTGGGGCGATGTTTGAGACCGGGGCCGGCGGTTCGGCGCCGCGCCATGTGCAGCAGTTTGTGCGAGAAGGGCATTTACGCTGGGATTCGCTTGGCGAATTTATGGCCCTAGCGGAATCTTTCGCGCATTTGAGTCGTGCCGCCGGTAATAAAAAAGCGCAAATCCTCTCTGACACGCTCGATCGGGCCACTGGCAAGCTCATGCAAAACCGTAAGGCTCCAGGCCGTGTGCTCGGCCAGTTGGATAACGCCGGTAGCCATGTCTATGAAGCTTTGTACTGGGCGCAAGAGCTGGCCGCGCAGAATGACGATCAGGATTTAAAGAGGACTTTTGCCCCTGTCGCACAGGCATTAGAAGCACAAGTTGATGTGATTCTTCAAGAACTGCAGGCGGTGAAAGGCAAGCCGGTGGACCTCGGTGGGTATTATCACCCCGATCCAGCAAAGATGAAGGCGGCGATGCGTCCGAGTGCCACCTTCAATACCATTGTGGACAGCTTGTAGCATGCCGCTTGAGCGCCTGGCCGGCGTCAACGTCAGGTAAACTTTTTTGCTCCCTGTCCTCTTGGGAGAGGGCTGGGGTGAAGGGCGTTTTCTAGCGCGTGGGATACCCTCACCCTAATCCTCTCCCAGAAGGAGAGGGCACCGAGAGGACCTCACATGCGTATTGTCGTGCATGGACAGCAAGCGTTTGGCAAAAGTGTGCTGGAAGCTCTGTTAGAACGTGGCGAAGACGTCGTTGCCGTCTACTGCGCTCCTGATCCGAAGCAAGGGGGCCGACTCGACCCACTCAAAGAGGCTGCTCTTGCTCGTCACCTGCCAGTGTACCAACCGCGGTCATTTCGTAACAAACCGGAGGTGTGGGAGGAATTTGCGCAACTCAAGGCTGACCTCTGTGTCATGGCCTATGTCACGCTCTTCATCCCCGAGGAAATGTTAAACCTCCCCACGCATGGCACCATCCAATACCACCCGTCACTGCTGCCCCGGCATCGTGGTCCGAGTTCGATCAACTGGCCAATTATCTGGGGTGAGACGACAACGGGGCTAACTATTTTCTGGCCTGACAACGGTCTGGACACTGGTCCCATTCTGCTGCAAAAGGAGGTGGAAATCCTGGATACCGATACCCTGGGTAGCCTCTATTTTGATCGCCTCTATCCTCTAGGTGTCACGGCATTGCTGGAGGCCGTTGATTTAGTACAGGCTGACAAGGCACCGAAAATAGTCCAGGATGAAACTCAAGCGACTTATGAGGGGTGGTGTAAGGCTGAAAACGTGCAACTCGACTGGCATAAGCCCCTCCAGGAGGTCTGGAACCTCATTCGCGGTGCGGATCCACAGCCGGGCGCCTGGACCACTTATAATGGCGCGACTGTACAGATCTACGATGCCCAAAAGCACGTTGGCACCACGGCGGGGCAGCCCGGCGAAGTGACAGCTGTCAATGAGGCGAGTTTTACCGTGGCAGCGGCCGGCGGACAGATCGAAGTGCTGCGGGTACGGTCGGCGGGGGGCCAGAAAATCAGCGCTGCAGCGTTTGCCAGCAGTATGGGGCTACGCCCAGGTGCACACCTGGGTGGCTGAGCAGTAGGAGCGAGCATGGCTGGTATTGTTCTGGATGGCAAAGCTCTGGCGAAGCATATTGAAGCGACGCTCAGCGAGCGCGTGCAATGTTTTAAAGATCTGTCGCGTGGGGTGGCCCCACTGCTGGCAACCATCCTGGTGGGCGACGACCCCGCTTCGGCTACTTATGTGCGTATGAAGCGGAACGCCTGTAGGCGCGTTGGCATGGGTTCCTCGCGCATTGAGTTGGCGCACGAGACCACGACAGAGGAGCTCTTAGCGCACATCGAGCGTCTCAATCGCGACCCCGAGGTGCATGGCATCTTGCTCCAACACCCCGTTCCCTCTCATATCGATGAACGCCGGTGTTTTGACGCCATTTGTGTCGAAAAGGATGTGGATGGGGTGACCTGTCACGGCTTTGGCAGAATGGTTATGGGTGCCGAGGCATACGGTTCTGCGACACCCGCCGGCATTATGCGTCTCCTGGAGCACTACAACATTCCCATCGTGGGGAAACATGCCGTGGTGGTCGGGAGAAGTCCTATTTTAGGCAAGCCTTTGGCCATGATGCTTCTTAATGCACATGCGACTGTGACCATCTGCCATTCGCGTACGCAAAATCTCCCGGCGCTGGTGCAGGCGGCGGAAATTGTTGTAGGGGCAGTGGGTCGACCGGAGTTTATCGAAGGTGCTTGGATTGCTGACGGGGCAGTCGTCATTGACGCTGGCTATCATCCAGGTGGTGTGGGAGATGTTGAATTATCTGCGGTAGTCGACAGATGTATGGCCTATACGCCTGTGCCGGGTGGGGTTGGTCCTATGACCATTGTGACGCTCCTCACGCAGACACTCGCGGCCGCAGAAACGATGTGTCTACTAACCCGTTAGGCCCTGTCCTTGGGAGCAAAAGCAAGCTGGGCACACAGCTCCTGGAGCGCCTGGCGTGGCATAGCTGCCGTACCAAGCTGCAGGTGCGCTAAAAACTCACGGTTGCCCTTAGGCCCGAGCAAAGGCGACACCATCGCCGCGCGTACCCCAAATCCGTACTCCTGGGCTGCAGTCAAAATATCCCAGAGTACCTGCTGATGTTGCTGCGGATCATGCACGACACCACTTTTGCCCACCTGGCCTTTGCCCACCTCAAATTGAGGTTTGATGAGCACCACGCTATCAGCTTGAGGTTCCAGAAGCTTGACCAGCACTGGTAGGATAAGCCGCAGAGAGATAAAGGACACGTCCACCGTGAGCACGGCAATACGCTCGGGCACGTCTTCAGGCTGGATATAGCGAGCATTGGTGCGCTCGTACACGATAACACGTGGGTCCGTACGCAGGCGCCAGTGCAACTGGCCGTACCCCACGTCCACGGCGTACACCCGCAAGGCACCTGCTTGCAAGAGACAATCGGTAAAGCCGCCGGTCGAGGCTCCCACGTCCATGGCTACGCGTTGGTGGATTTCCAGATCAAAGGTCGCTAGTGCCGCGGCAAGCTTTTCTCCCCCGCGGCTTACATAAGGACTTGGTGTCCCGAGGCGGGTCACGGTTGCCTGGAGGTCTACATGGGTGCCGGCCCGCGTCGTTCTTTCGCCATTTACAGCGATCTGTCCTGCCAGGATCAGGGCCCGTGCCTGGGCGCGGCTCGGCGCCAGGCCGCACTGCCAGACCAGTACATCAAGACGCTCGCGTGTGGCCATACTAAACGTTGCGGGAGACGATGTAGGAGGCAATTTGTCGGAGGCGTTCGGCGCACGGGCCAAAATCGCTGAGCGCGGCAATGCCTTGCTGCATGAGTTCCGTGGCGCGCTGGCGCGATGGTTCAACGCCAAGGAGCCCCGGGTAGGTAACTTTTTCGAGCACGGCATCACGCCCCACCTGTTTGCCGATGGTCATGGCGTCGCCTTCGACGTCGAGCAGATCGTCAGCAATTTGAAACGCCCAGCCTACGTCGTGGCCGTAGCGTTCGAGGTCCTGCACTTGTTCGGGAGTGCCGCCGCCGAGGAGACCGCCCACAGTCACTGCGGCCGTCAGCAGCGCCGCGGTTTTATGGCGATGAATGTACTCCAATACCTCGAGAGGAACCTGTTTTCCCTCTGACACGATGTCCATTACCTGCCCGCCAATCATGCCGAAACTGCCAGAGGCACGGGCCACACGATAGCTGACCTGTTGCAACAGCGCCGCAGGGAAACACTCCGTCAGTGGAGGACTGCTCAGGATCTCAAAGGCATGGGTCAACAGCGCATCACCCGCGAGAATCGCCATGGCATCGCCATAGACCTTATGATTCGTGAGCTTGCCACGACGATAATCGTCATCGTCCATGGCCGGTAAGTCATCGTGAATCATCGAGTAGGTATGGATGTATTCCAGAGCACTCGCTGCTGGCAGAGCCCGCTCCGCATCACCACCGACGGCTTCCGCGGCAGCCAGCGTGAGAATAGGCCGGAGGCGTTTCCCTCCGGCAAACACGCTGTAGCGCATTGCCTCCATGAGCAATGGAGGATAACTGTCAGGGGTAGGAAGGCATTGATCCAGACTCACTTCGACACGCTGCCGTTGCTGCTCGAGATAGTCCTCCAGAGGCTGCATAGTAGGCGGTCTCCAGGCTAGGAGGTGGCGTTCGTCTCTCCATTACTGTTTGCAGGCTCATCGCGCAGCACAAACGGCTCGGCTGCCAACGTCCCATCGGCTTTGGTTTGCAGGATGTCAATGCGTTTTTCTGCGCCCTGCAGTTGCTGGTTGCAATAGCGGTACAGATTCACGCCTTCTTCGTAGAACTGCAACGACTTTTCCAGGTCAAGGTCTTCCGTTTCCAGGGCCTCGACGATTTCCTCGAAGCGCTTCAAGGCTTGCTCGAAGGTCAAATTGGCCACCGCCAGACTCCCTCTTCTGAATCGTATCAACGGTACAGGTCAGGTCCCCATCACTCAGGAGTACTTCGACCTGCTGACCAGGGTAGACGGACGCGGTGCTCGTGGCCAGGCGCTGCGTGACGGGATCACGACAGATACTGTAGCCACGCCCAAGGACGGCTAATGGGCTCAGCGAATGCAAGGTACTGCCCAAACCATTGAGTTGTTCGCGGTGCAGCGTCAGACGCGACCGCATGGCTGTGTCCAGCCGATGCTGTAACGTGTGCACATGCGTCCCCAGCCGCTGCCAGCGCAGCCGCGGATTCACGCGTGCGAGAGCTCTGGCAGCCTGGTGCACCCGCCGTGTACGCTCTTGTACACTGTTCTGCCAGCCTTTTTCCAGTTGTAACAGCAAATCATCGACGTACTGTTGCCGGGCCTCGACCAGCCGGCGTGGCTCGCGCAGGACCCGGCACGTCATAAGATGCTCCAGGGCCGTATGCGCATGTCGTAACGTATGCTGTACCACGGTCTGCATGCGGGCCAGGAGGGCCTGGAGTGACTGCCGCAGCTCCTCTTCACTCTTCACCACCAGCTCTGCCGCCACCGAAGGGGTTGGGGCCCGCAGGTCAGCCACAAAATCGGCGATAGTGTAATCGATCTCGTGGCCCACGGCGGAAATGACCGGGATCTCCGAGGCGGCAATGGCGCGCGCGACCTTTTCTTCATTAAAGGCCCAGAGGTCTTCCAGCGAACCGCCGCCACGTCCAACGATCAACACGTCCAGCTGCGGACGCCAGGCATTTAAGGCGGCAATACCCTGCACAATGTCAGGCACGGCCTCTTTCCCCTGCACATGCGCCGGGTAGAGATACAGATGTACGTTGGCCCGACGTCGATGCACCACCTGAATAATGTCGCGAATGGCTGCCCCGGTGGGCGAAGTGATAATGCCAATGCGCTGTGGCACGAGTGGCAGGGGACGTTTACGCGTCTCGTCAAACAGCCCTTCCTGGAACAAGCGTTCTTTGAGCTGCTCGAAGGCTATTTGCAAGGCCCCCACGCCTTTGGGCTCGAGCGTCTCGGCTAAAAGCTGATAGTCACCGCGCGGTTCGTACACCGTCAGGCGCCCACGGGCCACCACTTGCATCCCAGCTTCAGGATCAAACGGTAGCTGACGCAGGGCCGACCGAAACATCACCGTGCGTAACTGGGTCTGGGCGTCTTTCAGCGTAAAATAGGCATGACCGCTCTGCACCACGCGCCAGTTCGAAATTTCTCCCTCTACCCATACCGAGGCAAACGTATCCTCCAGGAGTTCTTTAATATCCCGTGTCACCTCGGTTACGGTGAGAATATGGAACGGACGTTCATCAAACAGAGGTGCGAGCACGAGGAATCTCCGCAGGCGCGGGGCGCATGTAGTGTTGTAGTGCATCTCTTGTAAGGAGACTACGGCAAGGCTATCTCTCAAGCGGCCCCCATTGTACATAGAAAGGCAGATGAAAGCAACTGATGTGCAATGGCGCTCAGCGCTTTCCTTCGTCTGGCGTATGAGGTATATAGTGAGTCATGCGAGAGGCATGGTTGCCAGACTATATCCTGGAGCAGATACAAGAGCAGGTGGAGGGTTGGCCATGACATTTGAGGAAGTCTTGAATCAGGCTCTCGCCATGCTCCAGCGCCAGGGCCGCGTATCGTATCGGGCCCTCAAGCGACAGTTCGGCCTGGATGACGCGTATCTCGAAGATCTGAAGGCTGAAATCATCGCGGTCCACCAGTTGGCTGTGGATCAGGATGGCACTATGCTGGTCTGGACTGGAGATGCTGGAGTGGCCCTGGAGCCGGCCCCTCAGGCCACCCAGAGAGCCACGCCGCAAGATCAGCAGCATATCCAGGCTGCGCCAGTCCTGCCTCCCTCACCTGATGCCGAACGCCGCCAGCTTACTGTGATGTTCTGTGATCTGGTGGACTCGACTGTCCTCTCAGGCCAGCTCGATCCGGAAGACCTGCGTGAGGTTGTGCGCGCCTATCAGGCCACCTGCACCGAGGTCATTCAGCGCTTTGATGGGTCCATTGCTCAGTACCTTGGTGATGGCCTGCTGGTCTATTTTGGCTATCCGCAGGCCCACGAGGACGATGCCCAGCGGGCCGTGCGGGCGGCACTGGGCATCATCGACACGATGCGGACCCTGAATACCCGCCTGGAGCAAGACAAAGGCATCCATCTGGCTGTACGCCTGGGGATTCATACCGGGCTGGTCGTGGTAGGCGAGATGGGTGGAAGCGGGAGACAGGAACAGTTGGCTCTGGGTGAAACGCCCAACGTCGCGGCACGTATACAGGGACTGGCTGCGCCTGATACCGTGGCCATCAGTGAGGCGACCGCGCGTCTCATCCAGGGGTATTTTGTGTGTGACGACCTGGGCCCACATACCCTGAGGGGCCTGGCAGCGCCGATGCAGGTCTATCGTGTCCTGGGGGAGAGTGGGGTGCAGAGCCGCCTGGAGGTCGCGAGTGCCCGTGGTCTGACCCCGCTCGTGGGTCGAGATTCAGAAGTGACATTGCTCCTGGAACGCTGGGAACACGTCAAGGACGGCATCGGGCAAGTCGTCGTGCTGAGTGGCGAAGCAGGAATAGGCAAATCACGTCTGGTACAGGCTCTGCAAGACCAGGTGGTGCGGGAACCCCATACGCGGGTAGAGTGCCGTTGTTCTCCCTATCACCAGCACAGTGCGCTCGCTCCCGTGATCGCCCATCTTGAACGGGTACTGGCCTGGGAACGGGACACCGCCCCGCAGGAGAAGCTCAGCAAGCTGGAAGACGCTTTGGCGCGGCATCCCTGGCCTCTGCAGGAGGTGCTCCCTCTGCTTGCCGCGTTGCTCTCGTTGCCGCTGCCAGCCCAGTACCAACCCCTGACGCTGACGCCCGAGCGGCAGAAGCAAAAAACCCTCGAAGCCTTGCTCGCTTGGCTGCTAGCGGAGACCGAGCAGCAGCCCGTGCTCTTCATCGTCGAAGACCTGCACTGGGTGGACCCGTCCACGCTGGAGTGGCTCAACCTGGTGGTAGAGCAAAGCCCGACGGCGCGCCTGTACGGTCTGTTCACCTGCCGGCCCGAGTTTACACCACCCTGGCCGATCCGCACCCACCTGACACCGCTCACCCTGAGCCGCTTGCCGCGTCCGCAGGTCTCTCGACTGGTGTACGGCGTCACGGGGGGCAAGTCTCTGCCCTCCGAGATCCTGATGCAGATTATGGTGAAAACCGATGGTGTGCCGCTCTTTGTAGAAGAGCTGACCAAGACCGTGCTGGAGTCCGGCTTGTTGCGGGAAGTGGAGGGCGCCTACGAACTGGCCGGGCCACTGCCACCGCTGGCGATTCCCACGACGCTGCAGGATTCCCTCATGGCCCGGCTCGATCGGCTGGCCGCGGTCAAAGCGGTGGCACAGCTCGGGGCGACCATCGGGCGGCAGTTTGGCTACGAGCTCCTCCGGGCCGTCTCCCCCCTGGACGAAGCTACATTGCAGCACGGTCTACGGCAGTTGGTGGAGGCCGAGCTGGTGTACTAGCGGGGTGTGCCGCCGCAGGCCGCGTACACGTTCAAGCATGCGCTCATCCAGGACGCGGCGTATCAGTCGTTGCTGCGGAGCACCCGCCAACAGTATCACCAGCGTCTTGCGCAGGTGTTGGCCGTGCAGTTTCCCGAGATGGCCGAGATACAGCCGGAACTGCTGGCGCATCACTACACCGAAGCGGGTCTAGTAGCGCAAGCGATTCCCTACTGGCAGCGGGCCGGCCAGCGCGCCCTCGAACGCTCGGCCAATCTGGAAGCGGTGGCACACCTCACGCAAGGGCTGGAATTGCTCGCCACCCTGCCTGATACCCCCGAGCGGGCCCAGCAGGAGCTGGACTTGCAGACCACCCTGGGCCCGGCGTTGATGTTCACCAAGGGCCAGGCGGCCCCTGAAGTGTTACAAGCCTACGCCCGGGCGCGCGCGCTCTGCCAGCAGATGGGCGAGACCACACAGCTCTTCCAGGTGCTGCGAGGAGTGTGGCTCTTTTACCTAATGCGGATGGAGTTACGGACAGCGCGGGAGATCGGGGAACAACTCCTCACCCTGGCCCAGCAGGTCGGCGACCCGGCGCTCCTCCTGGAGGCCCACTATGCCCTTGGGACGCCCTTGAACTATCTGGGCGAGTTTACCGCAGCCCAGGCCCATTTCGAGCAGGGGATCGCCCTCTACGACCCCCAGCAGCACCGTGCCCATGCCGTCCGCTACGGGCTGGACCCCGGAGTGATGTGCCGCGTCTATGCCGCCCTGACCCTGTGGTGGCTGGGCTATCCG
>Ga0075418_10006434_pt1 | contig 13256 bp, 13 predicted proteins | sample SoiMetdeltSBSDD2_FD_81776 | JGI IMG/M metagenome (GOLD analysis project Ga0075418, IMG submission 81776) | Bulk soil microbial communities from a Populus tree surrounding site in Tennessee, USA - Soil MetaG P. deltoides SBSDD2 | ecosystem: Environmental > Terrestrial > Soil > Tree plantation...
AAATTTTTTGGTACTCCTCCTCCTAACTCTATCCCTCCAGAGATATTGCTTTTCCATAAGATTGCTGCAGATTCAGAAATATCTAATAACAAATTAAGAGAAGGTAAAGAAGACTCAAAAAGAAGTGGAATCATATTCATTCCAATTGATGAATCAGTGAGTGATGGAATAAAAACTGGAACCTCCTGTTTGAAAGCAGAAACCATAAAAGACTTTTCAGGAGAAGAGGAATGATTATTCGCAGTCTCTCCAAGTCTATAAGAAAGATCGGATGTTGAAAGATCCTTTCCCGATTCAACTGTCCTTTTTCTTATATCTCTTATCATATTTTGTATAAGATGGTCTTGTCTCTGAAGTGTTTCTACTTCTTTGATATAAATATCGTAAATTCTAACGATTTGTTTAGAATATAATATATCATCATCGACATCAAAATGACCTTGCCTAACAGGCAAACCATAAGCGAAATGAAGATCGTGATATGCATTGGCCCCAGTGGTTATAACCCAATCGATAAACCCTTTTTCAATCATCGTTGAAATAGATTTACCTAGACCGATTGGAGTCATAGCTCCTGAAAGAGTTAAACAAACGGTGGCATTCGTGTCAATCATTTTTTTAAACATCATTGCAGCTTCTGATAATCGTCTAGCATTAAATCCAGTACATCCATAGAAAGTAATTAGATCAGAAATAGACATATTTGGATGTATATCGGGGGGTTCTATTTTTTTTCCAGTGAAACTATGTTTATTATTCACATGAGGTGATACTATTATCTGACTTTTATAAAATGCGATAGAAAGTTAATAATAAGTAAATATATTCTTATATTGTTACTATATTATTCTTTTTCAATGATATATAATAAAAAAGAAAAATTCCCTAACTATGATATTAAAGATTATGATATTCAACAAGGTAATTTAAACGACGTCATAAATCAAATGTCCAAAACTGGCGGGTTTGAATCTGTAAATTTGACTAATGGAATTACTACATTAAAAAAAATGATTGCAGAACCTAATTGTACCAAATTCTTATCTTTTGTAGGAGCAATTATCTCTACAGGCTTAAGAGGTATAATTAAAGATATGATAAAAAAAAATATGTTTGACTGTATAATAACTACATGTGGTTCTTTAGATCATGATATAGCCAGATCTTTTGGTAACTACTGTTCGGGGGATTTGAATATGGATGACACTTTTTTAAAAAAAAAAAATATTCACAGATTAGGAAATGTATTCATTCCTGTCGATAATTATGGTCCTTTGATTGAAACTAAAATACAAGAATATATTTCTGAATTTTACAAACTGAACAGAAAGTTCGCAAGTTATGAATTCATTGACTATATAGGAAGTAAATTAGGGGAGACATCTTTTTTATACTGGGCTCACAAAAACAAAATTCCTGTTATAGTCCCAGGTATAGTTGACGGAGCAGTAGGAAGTCAGATCTGGCTTTTTTACCAGAATCACAAGGATATGTTTATAGATATTCTCAAGGATCAAACTAAAATTTCTGATATTGTATTTGAAGCGAAAAAAACCGGAGCGTTAATGTTGGGGGGTGGAATTTCAAAACATCATACTCTGTGGTGGAATCAATTTAGAGATGGATTAGATTATGCTGTTTATATTACTACAGCTAATGCTTGGGACGGAAGCCTAAGTGGGGCTGAGGTGAAAGAAGCAATTTCCTGGAATAAGGTGAAATCAGAAGCAAGTCAAGTAACTATACATGGAGAAATAACGACCTTATTACCTTTTATATATTCAGCTCTTTAACAACAAAGAGGTGTCTTTGTTAGTATATAACACATCAATACATATCTCAATACTAATTACTCCAATTATGTGTATTATATAAATGAATAATTTGGCTCTTTTGCCATTGTAATTTATGAAATAGCCATTACCTTAAAAAGGAAGTAAAAAATAGTAGTTTATTACATTGTTCTCTGGCAATAAAACACTATTTCGAATAAACTCATTTCACTTTCAGGCAAAACATCTTCTTGTGATTTTGGTTCTGGCCATAGCATTTTCTACTGCGTTTATTATAAGATCATATCCTATAAAATATGGTTTTGCTTTAAATGAATTCGATCCATATTTTGATTACAGAGCTACTAAATATATTATAGACAATGGATTTAATGCATATTTAAATTGGCATGACTATGAATCTTGGTATCCTGAAGGTAGGTTTGTACCCACTACTTCCCAAGTCGCTCTTCACTTAATCGCCGCGACTACTTATAAAATTTTTGGTTTTGGTAGCTCCCTTTTGGATTTTGTTATAATGTTTCCGGTAATAATCGGATCTCTTACTACGATAGTTATTTTTGCTCTTGTACGAACACTAGCTGGAACTACAGCTGGGATGTTTGCAGGTTTGTTGTTCGCTTTCATGCCTGCGATAATTCAGAGAGGCAATTTAGGATGGTTTAAGTCAGAGCCTTTAGGGCTTTTTTTAGGACTCTTATCTGTCTATCTATTTCTATCTTCAATAAAAAGCAAACATATTAAACGCACGATTGTAACCGCAGCAGGCGGAGGCTTAATCCTAGGATTAGCCAATTCCTCATGGGGTGGAATTCAGTATTTTAGTATTCCTTTGGCTATTTTCTTCTTTGCGTTACCTTTTCTAAGAAAAGATTCTATTTTCCTTTATGGAATTATTACTTTTACCGTAATGACTTTAGTAACAGCAGGCTCGTTTCCGCGACCAGGTATATCATTCGTTATAGGCCTTCCTGGTATAGCTCTAATTGTTGGAACCATATTTGCAATTGTGGGAACTATTATTAATACGAAAAGTTCTGCACTAAAAGCTAATCGAAATCTTGTAGCAGCTCTTGGAATATTTATTTTACTAACAGCTAGTATATTTATAGTAGGTGCATATCAACCCTCATCTTTTCGCTATCTCGTAGCAATAAATCCATTTTTATCTTCCCATAATCCTCTGGTTGAATCAGTTGCTGAACATTCTACACCGACGGTCATAGATTATTTTACAGATTACTCGATATTACTTGTATTTGCTGGATTTGGGGTTTGGGTGTCATTTTCCAAACGAACAGATATGACGGTTTTTGCTTTAATAATAGGTTTAACCGGACTGTATGTTAGTGCAACTTTTGCAAGACTAATGGTATATTCGTCAATAGCTATTGTAATACTTGCCTCTATTGGGCTTTTTGAATTAACAAGGAGCATTCTACAAAACAGGGTGGAAAATCAGAACAAGATAAAGGAAAAGGAATTTAGAAAAAATATTAAAGAAGGTAAAATTTTACCAGACGTGAAACCACTGGTCAAGATATCTTTCGTAGCAATGATTGTATTTTTAGTTTCAATTCCTCTGATTGATTATAATGGAGTGATATACCCAAAGAATTTTAATTGGATAAGCTCTGCAGATATTCCTCCATCTATAGTAAATGGAGCAACAGGTTTCAGAATGCAAGTAGATGATTGGGTTGATGCATTAGACTGGATCGCTGACAACACACCCAAGGACTCGGTAATAGCCTCATGGTGGGATTACGGATATTGGATAACTACCTTAGGGAATAAAACTACCTTAGCTGATAATGCCACAATCAATCAAACAAGAATACAAACCATAGCAAAAATGTTAATGAGTGAACAAGAAACAGCTACTCAAATTGCCCAAAATCTAAAGGCAGATTATGTCCTAGTATATATCGTAGCAGACCGACATAATGGGCCCAATGGAAATTCTTTTTACACTTTGGGAAGTGGAGGAGATGAAAGTAAAAAACAATGGTTCATGAAGATAGGTGGTTTTCAGGAAAGAGATTATGTAGAAGATGATGGGTTTACTCCTAATTCGAATTTCTGGAATAATACTCTGCTTGGAAAGTTAATTCCTTTTACTCCTATATCATACGCATCGTTTGGTAATGGGATGTTAACAAACATCCAACCAGAATATTCAAGTGGAACCGTCGCGCTAAATCTTAAAGATATAAAATATCCAGTGAACTCAACAAGGGAACTACCGTTTAAACTAGTCTATGCTTCTCCAAGTTTTGAAAATGATAATGAGGACATTGTTTTTGGAGTATTCGTATATCAAGTTAATAAAAATTACAAACCAAATCCAGTTGAAATAGACTTGAGTAAAACTGCTAATGTAACTAAAGACAAAGAATCAAATACAGCAAATGAAAGAGCTCAAAATATGACAAAGGCAAATATGACACCATCAGATAATGTCGCGATTTTAGAAACTTCTCTTGGAAACATAACCTTAGAATTATTTCCACAAGCCGCTCCAAAACATGTTAACAGTTTTCTAAATCTCTCAAAAACCGGTTTTTATGATGGAACTATTTTTCACCGAATAGTAAAAGATTTTGTTATACAAGGAGGAGATCCATCAACTAAGAATACAACCCAAAAAGATCGGTGGGGGACAGGGGGACCTGGTTTCACTCTTGACGCTGAATTTAACGATATTCCACATGAAAGAGGAATAGTCTCTATGGCTAGAACCGCTGATCCTAATAGCGCAGGTTCACAATTTTTTATAGTTACGAAAGATTCAAGGTTCTTAGACAATCAATATACTGTTTTTGGAAGAGTCATTGATGGAATGGACATTGTTGATAAAATAGAAGCTCTTGCTACAAACAAATCGTCTGACCAACCAATAGATTTTGAAGACGCAAAGGTGCAAAAAGTTATAATAGAACAGAGAAAAGACACGAAATAGAAAATTGACTCTTTTTCTTTTTTTCATTATAACAAGATATGAATGAATTAGAAACACTCATCATGAGTGTCCAAAGAAAACTGTTAGTAATGTACGATGATTTAGATCTGTCCGATCTTTCTTATTATAACCAGGTTTTTATTTTATTAGTAGAAGAATCAAAAGGTTCTGCTGGAGGGAGGGGAGGTGGTTCTGGACATCGTAAAATAGCTCAAGTAAGTGCATTTAAGATTGATAATAGAACGATTGAAAAAATATATGATACTAAGGATGAGAATATAATAGAAAAATTTGAGATTCCTTATAGTGCAATAGCAATAGATATTAAATTATCTGACGGAAGAGAATTCGTAGTTCAAGGAGTAATAGACCAAGAAATGATAAAGAATTACGATAAAATAATTTTTTCCCAATCATCGACATAATATAATTAGGAAAAATTATAAGCGTTTAATACATTCCCATAAAAAAGACAATGAACAACAATAAAAAAATTGTCGGTGGAGAAATCATAGGAATAGGTTCAGATTTTGTGGTTATTCATAAAGATGGAAAAAGATTTTTAATTGAAGTAAATTTTGCAACATTAAAGGAGCTTAAATTTTCAACTACCCCCTACGGATCACAAATATAATATCCTTTAAAGACTATATTCTAATCCTAAAAGATAAATTTAGTTATTTCATATTTTATAGAAGTCATACCCTGTGAAAATCAATTCAAAATTAGAACTGAGATATAAAAAGAAGGACTCAGGTAATATTTCTCATCCTACTCTTCATAATAATCCTAAAATAAAATATAATAAAAAAGCTGAATCAGAATTTTTTGTAGACAACTCTGCTTTAGCTGGATTTACAGGGGAACGTATTTTGTACATGGCACTAAGAGAGTTGATTGAGAATTCTTTAGATTCTTGCGAGGTTCATCATATACTTCCCAATATTTCGGTATCAATACGGCAAATTGATATCGAAAATGATCTATGGACTATCTCTTGTCAAGACAATGGTGTAGGGATCAATTCTGAAAAGGTACCTGTTGCTGTCTGTTCTTTTTTAACATCTGGTAAATATGTGGAAAAACAACAAAGAGGATTATTTGGAGTTGGACTTAAAATGATAGCGGCATTTTCCACAAAGGATACAGATAAACCCATAAAAGTATGGTCAAAATCTATCGATGAAGAGATAGAATATTATTATGAATTACGAACTGATATTACAACAAATAAACCTATAGTTTTAAACAAAAAAACTGTAACAAAAACAGAAAATGTGATCAAGTACAAACATGGTTTTAAAATTGTTGCAACCTTGAGAGCAAGATTATCTCATATAACCAAAAATAAAATTTACGATTATATCTCTCAAACTAGCATTGTTAATCCATATTCTGAGTTAGTTTTTGAAAATGATGATGGGAAAATAATCTTTAAAAGAAGAACTGATATAATGCCTGAACCAGCAAAAGAAGTACTTCCTCATCCAGCTGATATGGACTTGCAAACTTTAAAAAAGGCAATTTTAAACTTTTCAAATCAAAAAATTTCTATTCAAAACGTTCTATCTAGTTCATTTCAAAAACTTTCTCTTGAAAAGGCTCGTGAAATCATACGTATCTCTGAGATAGGTAACAAATCAGCTAATCTTTTTTCAGAAAGTGACCTCATCAAAGTAGTGAATGTATGTAAACAGATGAAATTTCAGTCTCCTCATACTGACCATTTGAGTCCAATCGGTGAAAAAATATTAACCACAGGGATGATGGCTGAATATGTTATTGTTAACAATAAAGATCAGGTTAAATCTGTAAATCCTAGTGAAGATGGACATAATCAAAATGTTAGAATATTAAAACCGTCTCTTACTTCTTACTCCTCACGATCTATTGTAATTAATAATAGACCAACAATTATTGAATGTGGGATTGCCTATGGAGGAGATATAAATTCCTTCAAATTATACAGATTTGCAAACAAGATTCCGTTACTGTATGATGAGGGCTCAGATGTTGCAAGAGAGGTAGTATCTGAAGTTGGGATTAATAAAATGGGTATCACGAAAAAGGAAGCAAAAGAACAGTTTGCAAATAATCAAAATAATAAATCAGATAGAGCGGTAGAACTTCTTCCTCTTCATATATTTTTTCATATATGTTCTACAAAAATACCCTATAAAAGCGCAGGAAAAGAAAGTATAGCATCTGAAGGCGAAATGAAAAAATACATGAAATTTTGTCTATCTGACCTTTATAGAAGAGTTAGTGCACAGATACGTCGAGATTTAAAAATCAAAGATGATGAAAATAGATTAAAGTTATACAAATATTATATCCCATTAATTGTAGATGCTGTTTCTGATTCGATCAAAGTTGATCGTAATAGGCTTTCAGAACTATTTATTGAAATAGCTGAAAAGCACGTAAAGAAAGAGATAATACCCACTGCGATAAGTAGTAAGGATAATGGCGAAACAAATGTCAGAAAGAAACAGATGATGTCAGCTAGAGAAAAAAATAGTAAAACAGAAAATAAAAATACAATGGTAAAAGAGGAAGACCTACCACAGAATTTATCTAAAAAAGTTCTTAGAAATAAAAAAATAGAAAAATTAACTCTTGATGACTTTAACAGGAGATAAATTTATTGTCTGCTAAAAATAAAAGACACAAAGAAATTATTAAAAAAATTCAGACTTTAATGAAAGAAATTTCAAATGATGTATTGATTGGAAAAAAAATGCCTGCTTTAGAAATTTCAAAAATAGGATATGATAATACTTTTTGGTCAGAAAAAAAGAAAATGCTGACATTAGGAGATAAAAAAGTTATAGTAAGCCCTAATTCTACAAAAAAAATTCCAACATTTTCTCAATATTTGGTTATGGCTAATGCAATTCGAAAGTTAGTCGATGAAGAGATGGAGAGTACTATTAGAGGTATGTATTATGCAACCCTAAGTACCGTGGGTGATGAAAAAAATAAAGAGAAGTTTTGGAGAAGTCAGGAAGATTCCGATGATGCTATTAAAGCAGTAGAATTAATGACTGGAATTCCCCGAGAAGAATTTTCGGTAACTTCAAAGCCAAAAGGTATGATCTCCGGTCCTATCACTCTTAATGTGGGTGGTGATATTATTGATTGTAGTCTGGGAAGTAGGGCAACTTCCCAGTTAATTCCAACTAATATATCAGATGTAGAAATTGTAGACGTTAAAGCAGACCTCGTTATGGTTGTAGAAAAAGATACTGTTTTAAATAATATACGAAAATCTGGGTTCATTCAAAAATATAATGCCATACTTATGACGGGTTCCGGAGAACCAGATAGGGCAACAAGGATGATGGTAAAAACTTTGAATGAGAAATGGAAAAAACCTGTAGTGATATTTGCTGATGCTGATCCATGGGGTTTAGGGATAGCATTACGCTATAAGATTGGAAGTGAGTCTCTAAGTTATGATAGCGATAGACTGGTAGCACCAAATGTGAAAGTATTAGGTATGATGTTTTCCGACATTTATGATTACAATATCCCAGAAGTTGCCCGACTCTCAGTTACTGCTGAAGATATCAATAGAGCAAATGACATGAAGAAGAAACCATGGTTGCAAGGAAAACAATGGCAAAAAGAATTAAATTTATTTCTGAAAAAGAAAGAAAAATGTGAATTAGATGCATTTTTTAAGCATGGTTTTAAATACTTAGCTGAACAATATTTACCAAAGAAACTTAGAGAAGCAGGAGTCATTTGATTATTTTTTTATGAATCTTAATATTTTGGTCATTTAAATAGACATTTATTTAATGAGAATCGTCAAAAACATTTTTAAGAAATAAAGGATTTTTTAATAATATGTTGGAAGCTAAGTGTCCTAAATGTGAGAAAAAAGCAGAAGTTAATGATGAAATGACAGAAGTTAATTGTTCTTATTGTCTAACAAAAATTCCATATGAAGAGTATCTAGAAATAATGAAAGAAAAGGCACTTAATATGGGTATAGAATTTCACAATCATTGGGATAAAAATCCTTATTCATATTAGTTGTTAGAATGGGAAATTTTCAATTAAAGCTATTTCGTTATCCCAGAACCTATAAGACGCCATCTTTCGCCAATCTTTCTGCTTAAAGCAACTCGGCTGCTCTGTATAATACAAACTGGTTTTTTTAGGTTAATTTCAATTTTATTATCTTTAGTATTTGTAACTAATGCAGTAGTAGCTAAAGTGCCTATATTTATTCTGAGATTTTCATTCTTTTTAATTGGTTCAACTTTCACCGGTTCCTGAGTTCCAACTGCACTTTCGAAAAGATACGTATCAATGGAAACATCATAGATATCTTGAGGTAATGTTCCTGGTTTACCAACTACAGAACCGATAAGTGAATCACTCTTTACTAAAGATGGATCTAAGATTGTCCCAATCGACACTAGTCCACCAGGTTTTACATTATTCACTAAACCCGCACCTGTTCCTAGACTAGAAATTTTAGAGTATATAGGAGAATATTTCCCTTTGTTATTAATATTACCAGGTCTCATTTCAATTTCATCACCCAAGTTAAATTCTCCTTGAATTAAAGCTCCACCAATAGCACCCCCATGAATCGAACCGACAGGCATTCCTGGCTTGTTAATATCAAAAGAACGCAGAACATGCATTATTGGAAATGTTTGCCTATTCCTCTGAGGTGTATGAATATTTTTCTCTATCGCTTCAATCAATATATCAATATTGAGATTGTGTTGAGCAGAAACTGGTATAATTGGAGCATTTTTGGCTACACTATTATCAACAAAATCTTTTATTTGCTCATAATTTTTTACTGCTTCATCTTTTTCTGTGAGATCTACCTTGTTTTGGACAATTACAATCTGTTTAATTCCTAGTACTTCTAGAGCCAACATATGTTCTCGAGTTTGTGGGCGAGGTACTGCTTCATTGGCAGCGACAACAAGAATCGCGCCATCCATAAGAGCGGCTCCTGATAACATATTGGCCATTAAACTTTCATGACCTGGCGAATCAACAAAACTAGCCACTCTCGAAAGTTCACTTTCTTGTCCACAATTATTACATTGTGGCTTGGTGGAATAACATTCTGGAGAGGGACAAGACTTGCATTTGTAAAAAGCAGCGTCAGCGTATCCTACCTTTATAGTTATACCCCTCCTTAGTTCTTCGCTATGAGCACTAGTCCAAATTCCAGTTATAGCTTCAATTAAAGTGGTTTTCCCGTGATCAACATGTCCTGCTGTGCCTATATTTACATTAGGCTGATATCCGTATTCACGAACATACCAATCAGGAAGAGTATCTTTCCAATGCAACAGCGAATAAAGAATTATTGAGGGATATTAAGGTAATTGATAACTACTTTTAAAACGCATTTATTTTTTGGAATCACTGTTATTAGTTTCTATATTATCTTGTTGAGATTTAACTATATCAACCCCATCTAAAATACAGTTCAGTTGATAGATTTCCTCAGTAATCATATTTCCTCTTATCAATTTTCTGACTCTTTTTCCTTCAGTAGAATCCCGCATACCAACTCCAGTGTGTAATAAAACATATTTTTTGACGCCACCATGGAGATCAGATCTCATAGGAGTACCAGATTTATCGCTACCTCCTGTTATTTGTAATTTACCTCCTGCTAATCCTACCAGAGAAGAATCAAATGTGTCACCTATTTTTGAACCTAAAAATGGTTGAGCATCTTTATCTTTAAGTTCATGTGATAAGCTTTTACCTAATTTATCCGAAATAACTATTTTAAAATTAACCAATGAACATCCTAAGAGTAATATTATTAATTAACCTTTTGCAAAAAAGTTAAAATTTGAATTAGCATTATCTTTAAAAATGAAGAAAGAACAAGAAAAAGAGATTACAATTTGTCCCATTTGTGAAAAAAAAATGATTGCTATTCAGGTCTGTCACTTAAGGTGTAATAATTGTGGAGCCGAGCTAACTTGTTCTGATAAAGGTCATTTTTGGTGAAAACTCATCTTTTTTTAAAGCGTTTATTATTTAATCAATTATTAGTTGCCAGACTTCACATCAAAATGTAAAGACATCGTCTTCTTTGACCGCTTTAATTGTTTTCTGTTTGTTTTTCCATATTCTTGATGGAAAAAATTTTCATTAAACAATTGTAATTATGGCCACTTGGTTATATGTTCAATACTGAGGATAATCTATTAAATGTCCTAAATGTAATTGATATCAGAATTTAAGTCAAATTATATCTAACGTTGGTATTACTATTGTAGTGTAATCATATAATAAATTGATATTACTACACATATTTTATAATTAATATGAACATTTAAAGAGGCTCTCTGAATCTTTGATAAAAACTCGATATATCTAATAATTTCTTTTTAATTAATGTGTTGATTTAAGAATTATCTTTCCGAAAATCATCGTATGAGGATTAAAGAAAAGTTCTTCAAACACTGTTCTATAATAATGCATAGATTTTGAAAAAATGAAGATATATATAGATTATTATAGACTATAATTTATCAATTAGATGGCTTTTAATGATTTAAAAACCATTAGGAAACAAAATGATTAAATATTTGTATTTTGTATAGTCACATCGGTAGTAAAATGGCAGCAAGAAGAAATACTAAACCAAAAAAAGAAACTCCCAAGGAACCAAAAGAAATTATTATTAAACCAGCTAAGGAAATAAAAGAAACAAAATCAGTTCCTATAACTGTAGAATTAAATATCCTTAAAGTTCTCATAAACGAACGTCCTCTTATACCTTTATTGAGAGTATTAAAGAAGAACAAAGAATTGCACACAAGAGAATTACTTATCACGATGGGAAGTTGGGGATATGGACAGTCCTTAATGAAACGAGCTACAAATTTAGGTTTGATTGAAAGAAAGGTAAAAAAAGAGAAATCTAGAGGTCGAGGTAAACCAAGAATATATAACGCTCTGACTAATAAAGGCAGAGAAGTGGTAAAATTAGCAGATAGAATAGGCTACGAAAAGTAATATATTTCAAAATAACATTTCCTTTTTTTATATTTTAAACTTTTCTGACTTTACTAGTAAGGTCACCCATTGAGTTATTGAGGAATATCAATGAATATCCTTTGTGACACTAGTTTCTTAATGGTTCTAGTCACAAAACCGCTCAAGCTGTTGGATAGTATTGTAATACGTTACGGAAAAATAAATTTTCAAATCCCAGATGTAGTAATAGATGAACTAAAGAATCATGCAAAAAAAAGATCCTATAAACGATCTCAAATTGCAAAAACGGCTCTTGAGGTAACAAAAGGATTTGAAATTGTCCATACAACTAAATCGAACTACACAGATGATAGTATTTTAGATTATGCAATTAATTATAAATGTGCAGTTGTAACCCTCGACAAAAATCTCATTCAAAGATTAATATCTTCAAATATACTGGTCTTTTCATTACGAAATAATAAATTACTAATTATGAATCCTTAATAAATAAACAACTTTAAATTCTCAGGCAAAGTACTATTTATGTGCAAGTAAATAATATAGAATTTAATTGGTTAGGACATGATGGTTTTAAATTAGTTACCCCCGATAATAAAGTAGTCTATATTGATCCTTATAGAATATCTGAAGTACATCATAAAAAAAATGATGCAGAAATAGTATTGATCTCCCATAATCATTTTGATCATCTTAGTATTGAAGATTTAAGACATGTGATAAATGAAAAGACGATGATAATTGCAGCATCCGAATGTATTGAAAAATTAAAACAGGAAGGCTTTAAAAATGTTAAAAATGTAGAACCTGGACAGACAATTGAGGAAAGGGGTGTTAGTATCGAAATTGTCCCAGCTTATAATACCAATAAAAATTTCCATCCAAAAGATGATAAAAAGATTGGTTTTATCTTCTCCTTCGATAAAATGTTAAAAATATATCATGCTGGTGATACTGATAAAATACCTGAAATGAGTGAGTTTAAACCTGATATTGCACTCGTCCCGGTCTCAGGTGTATACGTAATGTCAGCAGATGAAGCAGCTGGTGCTGTAAATAATCTCATAAAACCAACTAAATTGGCTATTCCTATGCATTATGGAACCATAGTAGGAAGTTTAGACGATGCAAAAAAATTCAAAACGTTAGTTAAAATTTGTCCGGTCGAGATTTTAGCTCAAGAATAACGATGGATTTGAAAAATACATATTTCATTATCACTAGGTATAAACTTACATAATTTTGAAAAGCATTTCCATGTGATATTATCATCCCCTTTTTCTACTTATATTGAAAATCAATAAGGTAAATATATATGGAATATTATTCTCAAATTTTTTTATTTAATTTCGATATTTTAACAATAATAATCGCATAGGAACAAGCAACTTATTTATGGTTATACTTTGAACTATAGATTACGGATAGCGTTAAATTTTTTGTCCAATTAGATTAATTCTGTCATGAAATTATAATTTTAGTAAATATTCTTGGTA
>Ga0075418_10006435_pt1 | contig 13253 bp, 11 predicted proteins | sample SoiMetdeltSBSDD2_FD_81776 | JGI IMG/M metagenome (GOLD analysis project Ga0075418, IMG submission 81776) | Bulk soil microbial communities from a Populus tree surrounding site in Tennessee, USA - Soil MetaG P. deltoides SBSDD2 | ecosystem: Environmental > Terrestrial > Soil > Tree plantation...
AAAACCGCCTGTCGCTGATCTACAACGCCGGTGTGCATGGGAGACGCATTAACGACAACCAGTTTGTTAATCTCATCGCCACGCAACCTGCCAAAATCTTTGGGCTGTTTCCACGCAAGGGGACGATCGCTATTGGTAGCGATGGTGATCTGGTGATCTTTGATCCCAACCGCGAGCTTGAGATCTCCGCCAGCACCCATCTCATGAACATCGACTACAATATGTACGAGGGTATGCGGGTACGTGGCAGCGCTGATGAGGTGTTGCTGCGCGGCAAGCCGATTGTGCGTGAACGCAAATACGTGGGTCAGCCAGGAGACGGACAATACGTCCCACGGCAGCGTTTTAGTTTGTAGGATGTGGGCGTCGTCCTGCAGTGACGAGGTGGCAAAGTCGTGCTATAGTGCCCATACATATGAGCAATGCGGTAGTTGTATCCTGCGAGTTGGACGTTGCAGTCCCATAACGTGGAGGAGAATGAAAGCATGCTAGCACGCGAAGAAAATGAACTGATCACTCGTGTGAGTCCTGGCACGCCGATGGGAGATACCATGCGCAGGTACTGGATGCCGGCGTTGCTCGCGCGGGAGTTGCCAGAGCCTGATTGCCCACCGGTGCGCGTCAAGTTGCTGGGCGAAGACCTGATAGCCTTTCGTGACACCTCAGGTCGTATCGGGCTACTCGATGAGTACTGTCCACATCGGCGGGTATCGCTATTTTTTGGCCGCAATGAAGAGTGCGGCCTGCGCTGCGTCTACCACGGCTGGAAGTTCGACGCGGAGGGCCGCTGTGTCGACATGATGAACGAGCCCGACGCACTGCAGTTCAAGAATAAGATTCGTACTACGGCCTACCGCACAGTGGAAATTGGCGGCATCATCTGGGCCTACATGGGACCACCGGAGCTGCAACCGCCCCTGCCCAATTTCGCCTGGACGCAGGTGCCCGAGCCCCATCGCCACGTGACCAAGGTCATTCAAGAGTGCAACTGGCTCCAGGCCCTGGAAGGCGGCATTGATACCTCTCATGCCCAGATCCTGCACCGCTCTTTTACTCCTACCATTGGTCCCAACAGCCGAGGACCGAGAGGTGGTGCACCTACGGTAGAAGTTGACGTGACGAGCTATGGCTACTGCTATGCCGGTATTTATCCTCGGCCCGGCGAAGTATCCTTCATTCGGGCCTATCACTTCGTCATGCCGTTCCATCAGCTCCGTCCCTCGACGACGGACCGGGGCAACCCCTCGGTGGCCGGCCACATCTGGATGCCCATGGATGACGACAACACCATGGTGTACAACTGGGAGTACAGCCTCACGGACGAGCCGCTGAACGAGGAAGATCGTCTCGAACTCCGCCTGGGCAACGGTCCGCTGGATGTCGATCAGACCACCTTCCGATCGAAGAGGAGCAGGGAAAACAACTACCTCATCGATCGGCAGATGCAAAAGACGGTCAATTTTACGGGTATCGAGGGCATAAACACGCAAGACCGGGCCGTCCAGGAAAGCATGGGGCACATTGTGGACCGCTCCAAGGAGCACCTCGGGCCGGCCGACAAGGCCATCATTCAGGCGCGCCGCTTATTCATCGAGGCCGTCAAGACCGTCCAGACAGATGGTACACCGCGTGGTGTCGAGGCCACGTACTATACACTGCGAGCCGCTGAAGGCGTGATCCCACGCGAGGCTGATTGGCATGAGCTCTTGACGCCTGAGATGGCTGCCGGCGCTATCCTGCCCACGGTGTAGCCTTCGGGTTCAGTACACATATGAGGTAATGCGATAGATACCGCCAACGCCGATCGTGGATGGGTGACCAAGCGCAGACAACAGGAGGAACACCGTGAGCAGTGACCCTCTATTATTTGACCTGACTGACAGGGTGGCGGTCATCACACTGAACCGTCCTGCAGTGCGCAACGCCTTGAATCGCGAGTTGGGTCAGGCGCTCATGGAAGCGCTGCAGCGGGTGCGGACGGACGAGGACATCAGGGTCGCGGTCCTCACTGGTGCTGGCAGGACGTTCTGTGCCGGCGCTGATCTCAAAGAGCGCGCCCAGTCCGGTCGGGCCGCCGACGCCTCTGTAGCGTCTGTCATTGAGGCAAGCCACGTCGCAAGTTTTGCGCGTCTGCCGATGGAAAAACCCTTGATTGCGGCTATTGATGGGTATTGCCTCGCCGCCGGGTTCGAGCTGGCGCTCACCTGTGACCTCCGTATTTGTACCCCAGAAGCCCGCTTTGGCCTGCCAGAAATTACGCGTGGCTTCTTTCCTGGGGGTGGCGGCCCGCAGCGCCTCATGCGGGCAGTCCCACAGGCAGTGGCTATGGAGATGATCCTGACGGGTGACCCTCTCGATGCCGCCACTGCCCTGCGGGTGGGTCTGGTCAGTCGGATCGTACCGGAGGACGAGCTGCTACCCACCACCCGTCAGATCGCTCAGCGTATTGCCGGCCATGCACCACTCGCCGTCAAGGCAGTGAAGGAGGTCGCCCAGACCGCCCTAGACGAGACGCTGGAGCAGTCCTTGCGCTTTGGCAGCACACTGCGCTGGATCATCGGGCAGACCGAAGACGCCCGGGAAGGCCCCCGCGCCTTCGCCGAACGGCGCGAACCGCGCTACCAGGGACGCTAAGTGCTGCCCCGAGGTGCTGTTTCCTGACCAAAAATTGACAAGCAACGCCAAAGCATAGTATCCTCGCCCCATACCACAATGTTAGGGGAGTATATCGTGCAAACGGCAGCCTTTCTTGATTACCTCGAACGCGAAAAGCAAGACATTCTGGACCACTGTACCCAGTGTGGGATCTGTGTAGAAGTCTGTCCTATGCCGCAGTATGATCCGACCATTGCCCAGACTGATCCAGTGCTGGTAGTTGGCAAAGTCCTGGAGTTACTCCGTACTGGCGTGGCTTCGCCAGAAGCCAAAACCTGGGCGCTCAGTTGCTCCAATAGTGGACGCTGTATCCCGGCCTGCCCCGAAGGGGTGAACCCACGCAAGATGCTGGCGCTGGCTCGCCTGGAGCTGCGTCGGCAGCAGACCGCTAGCAATCCTCAGGTGGCACAGCAGGCCGCGCGGGACGATTTTAAAGCGCTGGGGAGCGCACTGCGGCTCCTGCTCAGCGTACAGCTCCGCCCCGAAGATATTCAACGCTTGCTCCCAGGCGCGATCAGCGAGCGGCAACGGCCTGCAGAGGTGGTTTTCTACTTCGGCTGTAACATCCTGCGCACGCCGGAGATTGCCCTGACTGTGCTCGATGTCCTTGACCGCCTGGAGGTGGATTACGAGGTTCTGGGCGGCACAGGCAATTGCTGTGGCATCACCTTCATGCGGGCTGGGGAACCGACGATAGCGCATGCCCAGGCCGCCCAGACCCTGAGCAATATGGCTGCCTTCACACCCCAGGAAGTGCTCACCTGGTGCCCCTCCTGTAACGTTCACATGCAAGATTTTGTGCTCGAACCAGAGACACCAGACTTCCCCATGCGGCACGTCACGGGATATCTCATGGCGCATTTGTCAGAGTTGCAACAGCACTTCGTGCAGCCCGTGCACAAACGTGTCGCCCTGCACGAGCACCATGGAGTGGACGGTGTGGCTGAGGATGTGCGACGTCTGCTCAGCGCTATCCCAGGTCTGGAATTGGTGACAATCCCACAACTGTACGATCATGGCCATCAGTGTTCTGGATTTCGCAGTGCTCCGGCAGCCAGGGAGAATGTGCATCGTACGGTGCTCGATCAGGCTGCCGCCGCTGGGGTCGATGTCCTCGCCGACATCTACCATAGTTGCCACCGCGAGCTGGTGGCTGCAGAGCGGGACTACCCATTTGCGATCCAGAATTTCATTAGCCTGGTCGGTGAGGCTATGGGCATCACGCGGCAGGACCTCTACAAACGCATGGTGCTGTACCGCGATATGGAACGTGTGCTGGCTGAAGCAGCTCCGTACATTGCCGCGAATAATGTTGATACCGGCCTCGTGCAGCTGGCACTCCCAAAGGAGATCTGGAGTTGAGGGCAAGATATGGGCTATCGCATGCTGCCGGTGCTGGCAGGCTTGCTCGGGCCACTCCTACTGGCCACGACGTTGACTGCCCGCACCATGTATACCACAGATACCTTTGAAATTGTGGTGCGTTCTGAGAGCAAAATCGCAGGACGCAATATCATCAAGGTCCTGCCGTCTGGCGCCCCCATCGAGGTGCGGGATCTGGACGACACCTGGGCAACGGTGCGTCTCGAGGATGGGCGTACGGGTTACGTCGAGAAAAGGCACCTGATCGACCGGGAACCCTACAAAGTCACAGCCGAACGCCTGCAACTCGAAGTCGGACAACAACGCGAACGCCTGGCGACGCTGACGCAGCAACTGGCCACTCTGCGCGATGAGCACCAGCGTCTGCAAAAAACCAGCAGTGTGTCAGAGACGCAGTTACAGGATGTCAGTCAAAAGTACGAGCAGCTTCGCCAGGACGCCACCACGACCCAGTTCCTGGAGACCAGAGAGAAGTATGCTGACCTGCAGCATGCCCACGCTGAGGCCCAGCAACAGCTTGCCGCTCTGAACGACGCATACACTTCCCTCAAAAGTTCGACCAGGCTCACCTGGTTTCTCAGTGGCGCTGGCGTGATTCTGCTAGGATGGATCCTGGGGATAACCAGCGCACGCTGGCGCGGTCGCCGGCGTCGGCAGGTGGGCTATTCCTACCAACTGCCAAGCTGACCTACTGCCCATGGCTACTGTTGCTCTCGAAGGAATCAGCAAGTATTTTGGTACTGTACCCGCAGTTCAGGATCTCAGTTGTACTATCGCCCAGGGAGAATTTCTGGCCCTGCTCGGACCCAGTGGCTGTGGCAAGACGACCACACTCTTAATGCTGGCCGGCATTTATCGCCCTGCCAGTGGTACGCTACGCTTCGATGGACAGATCGTCAACGACCTGCCGCCTCGCCAACGCAATATTGGCATGGTGTTTCAGAGCTATGCGCTCTATCCACACCTGACCGTCTACGAGAATCTCGCCTTTCCCTTGCGTGTCCAGCGCCAATCGCGCCCTGTCATCCAGCAGAAGGTCGAGCATATTGCGGCTCTAGTACACCTGCAGGATCTACTGCAGCGCAAACCGGCGCAGCTCTCAGGTGGACAGCAGCAGCGTGTGGCGCTGGGACGGGCACTCATTAAAGAACCCGATCTGCTACTGTTTGATGAACCCTTGAGTAATCTCGACGCTGAGCTGCGTTTGCACATGCGCGCCGAGATCAAGCGCCTGCAACGCTCCCTGGGCATTACCGCAGTACTCGTGACCCACGATCAGACTGAAGCCCTGAGTATGGCCGATCGCATTCTGGTGTTACGCAAGGGACGGCTGCAACAGCTCGCTGACTCACATACACTGTATCACGCGCCCGCCAATGAGTTTGTGGCACGTTTCATTGGCAGTGCCCCGATGAATTTTCTCCCAGTGCAGCCTGCCGGCCATCCACTCATGCTGCAACTCATTGACACAGCATTCTGCTTTGCACTGCCGGCGCCCACCTTGGCTGCTTTGAAGCGTGCACCACACAGCACAGCACGCTACATTCTCGGCCTGCGTCCAGAAAACATCGTACTCCAGCCCTCTCCTGGTGAGCATCTTCTCCCAGCAACGATTAGCTTGCTCGAACCACTCGGGCGCGAAATACTCCTGTCGGCCACGTGTGGTCCATACCTGCTCAAGGTCCTGGTACCAGCCCCTTGCTGGCTCGCGCCAGACATACCTGTATGGCTCAACCTCAGCCAGGGGCCACACCACTTTTTCGACCCGCACACTGGGGTGGCACTCGTGCAACGTTGAGAGAGCCTGGGCTCGATCAGCAGTCTTACGCTGCAGTCTCCTTTAAGCGTTTGAGTTGTGCCACTGCCTCAGTAGTCCACTGCAGCGCGGCTTGGAGCATGCTCCTCTGAAACTGGAAGGTCAACAAGAGAAACGGGAGGTTTGCTTCGGCCCCTGGGGCTTGCATACTGTCACGCACTTCCTGTTCGCGCTTCTCATACCCTTGCAACTCTGCAGTCAGCTTCTGCTGACGCCTCTCAAGCTGTGCGATGAGGACCTGGCGTGGCAACAGGTGGCCGAAGAATAGATGCAGCAACAGGGGACTCTTGAAGACGTCAGGCTCCACATCGGGATTCGCCAACCACTGCTGCAGGGCCTCCCGCCCAGCCGGAGTAATCCGATAGAGGCGTTTGTCCGGACGGTTCGTCTGTTCAACCTCTGTCATCGTCGTCAAGCCTGCCTGCTCTAGCCGCCGCAGTTCCCCATAAATCTGGCTTTTCGCCGGGCTCCAATAGACATGGTGCACCTGCTTATCGAGCAGGAGCTTCAGGTCATATCCCGACCGCTCTTGAGCGCTGAGCATGCCGAGGAGGATGTAGGAGGTCGTAGGGAGGTTCATCATCTTCTCTCACTTGGCTCATGGGTGTTCTGGAAGCCTGTCTGGCGCGTTGACTGCCGGCGCCTTGGGCACTTGCCTGAAGCGCATAAGGGTCCAGCGTACAACGCTGCCAAAAGGGTACTCTTAGGCACTATAGCAAACCACATTCCGAAAGTCTCGGAATTTCTCTGATAATACTCTCAGGGCTTTCTGATTATCTACTAGAGGGAACAATAAGGCAAGATCTCCTTCTTGTCTCCTCTCTCCAGAAGAGGATCGGCGTGAGAGACCATGAGGGATACTGCATGCCCTGGAGGTCTCTCAGCCTGTGATAAAACTCTCGCCCAGCGAGAAAGAACAGAGCTGGCGTCTTCTGAGACAAAAGCTTATAGCTCAGCCAAGTGGCCCCTGAAAGACCTGATCTACGTAGGTGTCAGACAGCGGCTCCAGGGCCTCCGGCCACTCAGTCGTCACACGTCGCCGTTGGCTCTGCGGGCGCACCTGACCGTCCCAGCCAACCTGCTCCATGTAATAGTACAACTGGATACAATGCCCATCAGGATCGAGAGCGTACGCAACGTAGTCTGTACCGAGTGAAAGCTCGGGGGGCAGTGGGTCGAACATGGTGACGCCGTGCGCTTTGAGGAAGGCGACGGCCTCGCGCAGTTGCTGATAGCTGCCCACTTCCACTCCGAAGGATTGACACGTAGTGTGGGGACTGAACCCAAGTTCGGCACGGAGTTCTTTGGGGAACAGCGCGAGGCTGTGGTGCTCGCTGCCAGCGCGTAAGAACACACAGCGGGCGCCGTGATAGGTACTCTCTTCGGTCTTCACAAAGCCCACCGTGTCCGTATAAAACGCTTCAGCGGCATCAACATCCTCGACAAACAGATGCACGGGTCCGATCTTAGTGATTTTGAAAGGACGCGGCAGGAGGACGCCTTCAACGTCATACGTGGCCGGCAATTTTTCTTCGTAGCGATGCCCGCCAAAGATGTCCACACCCTTGTCGTGTAGGGCCTCAACAACCTCAGCGTTCTCAGACATCTGCGGCAACGGCGGTTCCTGACGAAAGCCACGATAGTAGATGGCCCGCGGTTTGCTCAGATCATTCCAACCTACCTGCTCAATGCCGTAATAAAACTCATTGGTGTGCCCATCCGGGTCGTAGACATAGCAGTGCCAGTTGCTGCCAGGCATGTCACGGCCCACGCGTTGGATAGGGACATCACGCTCCTGAAAGTAATGAAACGCATCGACCACTTCTTTGAGGCTGCCAACCTGCCAGGTGATCTGGTTAATGGTCACTTCAGGGCGGAATTTGCGATCCGGCCGGAGGTCCATAACCCCTTTGTTGAACAGCACAAACGAGTGATGATCTGTGCCGTGGCGCATGAAAAAGCCGCGTGCGTCCCCGAGCGTTTTGACTTGCTCTGGCATGCCAGGCACCTTAGCAAAATCGAGCTCGTCGGAGATTTTGAAGCCCAGGAGAGCGTTGTAGAAGTTCAACCCTTCTGCCATCTTCAGCGCGTTAAAGCCAAAATGGCCCAGCCGCCGCACCTTGAACGGGCGCGCCAGGAGAATCCCGCCAACGTTGTACTGCTGCGATGCGATTGCCATAGACGTGTCCTTCCTGAGTTTTAGGGTCCTCCCCCTCGCCTCTCCCTCTGGGAGAAGGTCTATCCTGCGGGACCTTGACAATGGCAGAGATTATACCGCATCCTGAGCACTGGATGCCGTCTCCCATGAAGCAACCCTGGTGCAAGGCCCTCGTAAGGAGCTGACCATGCCACACACTGCGGCCCAGATCATCATCCCGGACGATTTCCCTTCGGTGATTTCAGGGACGCCGGCGTTGCAGACCATGCAGGCGCACGGCCATGTAACCGTCTACACCTCACGTCCAGAGACGCAGGACGAACTCATAGGGCGCATCTGCGAGGCGCATACGGTCGTCAATATCCGTGCCTATTGTAGCTTCACCGCCACAGTCTTGCAGGCATGTCCGCACTTACAACATCTGGCTATCTGGGGCACTGGTACTGACAATGTCGATTTAGCAGCGGCGCAGGCTGCGGATATCGTGGTAACGAATACCCCCAATACGGCCACGGATGCAGTCGCCGAGCAAGGGCTGGCGCTCTTACTGGCCGTCGCACGCAAAGTGCCAAGCCTCGACGCGCAGGTGAAAGGCGGCGCCTGGGTACGTGGCATGCTCACGCAAGTCTGTGGCAAAACCCTCGGGATCCTCGGCACCGGCACCATTGGCCTGCGCATGGCGCAACTCGCCAGAGGCATTGGCATGTCGGTGCTGGCCTGGTCCTTCCATCCCAACCTGGAAGCCGCGCAGCGCCTCGGCTTCCGCTATGTGCCGACCATGGCCGATGTGCTGCGCGAGGCCGATGTCGTGTCTCTGCATCTGCGCTCTACCCCCGACACGGAACGCATCATGGGGGCCCAGGAATTTGCCCTCATGAAACCCACCGCGCTTTTTATCAATACGGCGCGTGGGCAGCTCGTGGATCAGCAGGCGTTGTATGAGGCCCTGCGGGATGGGGAAATCGCCGGTGCTGGTTTGGATGTGTTCATGCAGGAACCCATCGCTCCTGACGATCCGCTGCTCACCCTGCCTAATGTAGTCCTGTCTCCCCACACGGCTGGCACGACGCCAGAAGCGCTCATGAATGGGCTGAACCTGTGTGCGGCGAATGTCGTGGCGTTTTTACAGGGGCAGGTGCAGAATCGGGTAGTGTAGATCTAGAGGAATGGTGAGGGGGCACGGGAACAATCCTTCCCTGTCATCCTCTCCCACTCCCCCATTCTCCCCCTCTTCCCTCATCCCCTCTTCCGGCGTACTGCCTCCAGCACGCGTTCCGGGGTGAGCGGCAGTGCCATGACATGTGCCCCTATGGCATCGGCCGCCGCATTGGCAATAGCCGTAGCGGTAGCGACAATGGGCGGCTCACCCACGCCACGTGCGCCGTAGAGCGTGTCCTTGGCCGGTACCTCGACGATGACGCTTTTAATGTTAGGGACATCCAGGGCACTGGGAATCTTGTAATCCAGAAAACCAGCGTTGATGTTGCGGCCCGTTTTGGGGTCAAACATCATCTGCTCTGCCAGGCCGTAGCCCAGGGCCTGGGTAGCACCGCCCTCCAGCTGGCCCTCCACTGACATCGGGTTGATGGCGAATCCGGCGTCCTGGACCACCGTTAAGTCCACCACCTTGACCTCGCCAGTGTCTGGATCGACCTCAACCTCGGCAACCTGTAAGGAGTATTGCAGCGTTGTGCCTTGCATGGGCGTGGAGGCCGAGGCCGTCGGTGGACCGCCCTGGGACATCGACGCTACTTTGTAGACATCACTAAAGGTCATGCCACGGTCCGGCGTGCCTTTGACCTGAACCCGGCCCTCGTGAATTTCCAGGTCATCGATGTTCGCCTCGAGCTGCCCAGCCGTGACCTCTAAAATCTGCTGCCGCAATTTTTCAGCCGCGACCTTCACGGTCATACCCATGCTCCGGGTGATGTTACTCCCGGCGCTCAGAGGGGCCACGGGCGCGACATCCGTATCGCCCGTCAGCACACCCACTTTGTCGAGGCCAACACCCAGCTCCTCACCGGCGATTTGCTGCAAGGTCACGTGCGTGCCGCTGAGATCCACCGAGCCAGTGGTGATGGCCACAGTGCCGTCAGGATTCAGCTTTAACGAGTTACTGCCAGGCATACCACGCGAGGCCCAGAATCCTACGGCAATCCCGCGCCCACGGTTTTTCCCCTTGGGCTTGTGCCAGCCGGATTCGTGCTCAATGCGCTCGATCATCTCGTGCAGGTCAGCGGCGTCATCCAGTGCCCCAATGATCGAACGATCCCCAGCCTTCAGGGCATTCTTTTTCCGGATGGTCAGGGGATCAAGCCCAAGCCGCGCAGCCAGCATGTCCATGTGCGATTCCACCGCGAAGATAATCTGTGGGCTGCCCGGGGCACGATAAGCTCCACACGGCGGCTGGTTGGTGTAGACTGTACAGGCATACATGTCAACGTGCGGCACGTTGTAAGGACCTGCCAGACGACCCGCCATGCCCTCGCCGAAGTTGTAGCCGGTAGCGATGTGATAGGCACCATTGCCAAAGTAGGCCCGCGCCTGACGCGCTACCAGCGTGCCGTCCTTCATGATGCCGGTTTTGAGCTCAAAAACAGCCGGGCGCCGTGGCGTGCTACTGAGAAAATCCTCGTCGCGCTTGTAGGTGATTTTGACGGGCCGGCCGCTTTTCTGGGCCAATAAAATGGCCGCTGGCTCAGTGACTGCAGCGATCTTCCCGCCAAAGCCACCGCCAATCTCTGTGGGGACAACCCGTATCTTGGTCTGTGGCACACCAAAAATTCCTGCCAGACTGTCGCGCAGTGGGAAGATGCCCTGCGTGGCCGTCCAGACAGAGATGCGCCCCGTGGGCTCCACTTGCGCCATGGCAGCACGTGGCTCAATATACGTCTGGTGCGCCATCGCGACATCATACCGATCCTCGAAGACATAATCGGCCTGTGCAAAACCCTGCTGCACATCGCCCCACTGCACCCGGCCGCCCGACGTGACATTCCCCTGGCGCCCCAGGTTCGGAATCGCCGGATACCCTTCCCAACCCTCGTGGATCATGATCGCACTGTGAGCAGCCTCCTTGGGATCAATCAGCGCTGGCAGAGCCTCGATCTCTACTTCGATCAGGTGTAGAGCTTCCTCGGCGATATCGACGTTGTCCGCCGCCACCGCGGCAATCGGGTCGCCATGGTAGCGCACCACGTCAGTGGCAAATATCAACTTGTCGCGCACAATGCCACCATAGCGTATGGCAGGAGCGTCCTGCGCCGTCACGATAGCACGCACACCCGGCAACTTGGCGGCCTTACTGACGTCGAGACGACGCATACGCCCATGCGCGACTGAACTGCCAAGAATCTTGCCGGCCAGGACGCCTGGTAGTGTCATGTCATCGGCGTAGACCATACGCCCTGTGACGCGATTGATAGCATCCGGCTTAGGGATGCGCTTCCCCAGGAGTGCGTATTCCGCCATGCTGTGCCTCCCTAATATGTACTCTATACTTTGTAGCTGTCTGCAAGTGTTAAAAGGTAGGGAATATGATGGTTACCGTACCACGCCGGGTTAGAGCTGTCAATGGGCGGGCAGCAGGATCGGCTCCCTTCCCTACGGCGCGCAGACACAACACACACCGATGGCTCCTATCGGGATACCGCAGGCCCCAGTGTCTGAAGTCACAGAGCACCCTGGGGTCGTAAGGCCAGCAATCTGACGCGCAATTTCACGGCCCGCACAATTGCACTTGCCTTGACCATCCCCACCGCCACATACCGCAACAGTACGTACCGGAGTTCCTGGCGATCCTGGCGGTCCTGGGGGCCCTGGGGATCCTGAGGGGCCTGGGGGCCCTTCTGGTCCTATTGCACCAATAAGCTGCCCTCGGACAAAAATATCGCCGTTGTTCGACACGCGAAACACTCCCCCTGGCCCAGCACGAATCAGGTCCCCACCGCCATTGTTATGAAATTCTCCTCCCGCCCCAGACGGCGCCCTGGTTTCTCCCCACACCCCAACATGGCCCTGGCTCTGCCCTTCGACCCCATTCTTGGTATCGCTGACCCCAACCACGCCGCGGCCCTCCCTGGCATTGCCTTGGACGCCAATGCCGCCCTCGCTCGCACCAACCACGCCGCGGCCGGTAGTCGCATTCCCAAACACGCCATCACCATTCGCCGTATTAGTACCATAGACGCCGGGGATAGTTGAGCTGGTCGAGGTGTAAGACGCAGGAGGCTCCGCCGCAACCTTCCCCGCGGAGACGAAACATACCAGTAGAAAAACGAGCACGAAGCGGGAGCTGATGGGTGCTTGCACTGTCCGACTCCTGTCCTGCATCTGACGCGTGCATAATAGCGGGGGAGCAACACAGCAATATCACTGCTTTCCCCTGGAAACTGACTGTTGCACTGCCTCGGGGAACACCTCCCGGGGTCCAGACATCCTCGCTGGCTTCTATGGGGTGTATCATACACCAGGCCGTGGCGCCCCTGCCATACCGTGCTGCGCAATGGTAGCAGTCGTACTACGGATCTCCCCCGGTTACTCCCCAATCCCTACCATGGGCTACTCCAATAGACCTGAACCAATTTGCCAGAGCGTCTCCCCACGCAATGCCCCATACACGGGCATATGCAGGAGTAGCATGTTGCCCTCGGTGGTCGGAAAAGCCAAATAGGCGATCTCTTTGCGGGGGAGGTGGCAGGGGGGGAGGGCACCATAGATGGCTTGCACATCTGTCAGGGTCCTTTGATAGTCCCGGATGGCACGAAACACCGTTGGGAGATGCGGCAAGTCTATCGTACTCAGGCGCGGGCGTTGCCGCCGCTCAGGTGGGAGCTGGGCCATGTCCGCAAGCGTCTGCTCAACAGCGGTCGTGTAGGCCTGTACACGGTCTTGTAACTGAGGACAGTTGACATAGGCATTGATGTCCTGGCGCCTGGCGTTCTGCTCTGCCAATTCGGTCAGCCGAGCCTGAGCCTGGGGCACCCAGACACTGTCGGGGTAGGCCCGGATGAAACGGACATAGTCCGGCACCCCATCGACCTGTTGCACAACAGCCCACTCCAACGCTGCGAGGCGGGCTCGAGCATGAGGCGCAAAGACACTGGTCGGATACTGGACCAGGAAGCGCTGATACAAATAGATACTTTCAGCGAAGCGCGCTTCGTTCCAGGCCAGAGTGTCGGGAGGCGGAGTATGCACCAGAGGATTGGGCCCAGCGCAACTCACTACATACGCAAGCAG
>Ga0075418_10006436_pt1 | contig 13249 bp, 9 predicted proteins | sample SoiMetdeltSBSDD2_FD_81776 | JGI IMG/M metagenome (GOLD analysis project Ga0075418, IMG submission 81776) | Bulk soil microbial communities from a Populus tree surrounding site in Tennessee, USA - Soil MetaG P. deltoides SBSDD2 | ecosystem: Environmental > Terrestrial > Soil > Tree plantation...
ATTTGTCGGTGCTCGGCGCGCAGGTGATCTCCGCGACGATCCTGCGGCCGAATCAACGCGTGCGCATCAGCGTGCCGACCGACGACTTCGTGATGCGCTTCCGTGGTGCCGTCGCGTGGGCCAAGTTCGAGCTGCCCAAGCCCGCCGAACCGCCGCGCTACCGGGCCGGTATCGAGTTCCTCGATGCGGATTCGACCGCGATGGACGAATACTGCGACCGCCGCAAACTCTAATTACACGCTCATTTCGTCACGAGTTCGTGCAGGAAGATGCCCTCGCGAATGATCGTGTCTTCACGCGCTGATCCGGTCGACACAATCGCTGCCGGCACGCCCGTCACTTCCTCGAGCCGCGCGATATAGGCCCTCGCCTCTCGCGGCAGATCGTCGAACCGCCGGACGTTTTTCGTCGGGCTTGTCCACCCTGGCAGCGTTTCGTACACGGCCTCGCACGCGGCGAGCTGCGCCAGGTCGCCTGGAAGCTCCGTCAGCGTCGAGCCGTGGCAGCGATACGCCGTGCAGACCTGAATCTCCGGCAGGCCATCGAGCACGTCCAGCTTCGTCAGCGCCAGCCCGTCGAGGCCGTTGACGCGCACCGCGTATCGCACGGCGACCGCGTCATACCACCCGCACCGCCGGGGACGTCCGGTCACGGCGCCGAATTCCTGACCTGTTTCACGAAGACGGTTGCCAATCTCGCCGGTCAGCTCGGTCGGCAGCGGGCCCTCACCCACGCGTGTCGTGTATGCCTTTGCTACGCCGAGCACCTTGTCGATCGCCCGTGGCCCGATGCCGAGCCCGGTGCACACGCCGCCGATGGTGGCGTTCGACGAGGTCACGTATGGATAGGTGCCGTGATCGATGTCGAGCAGCGTGCCCTGAGCTCCTTCGAACATGATCGACCGCCCGGCCTGCCGCGCGCGGGCGAGGAACAGCGACACGTCCGTCACCCAGGGACCCATCCGCTTCCACGCGCGAGCGAGCTCCGCGAGCACCTGGTCGGCGTCCATGGTGGACTCGGGGATCAGCTTGTTACGCGCGTCGACGTTGTGACGCACGGCATCGGCGAGCGAGGCGGGGTCGGCGAGGTCGCCCACGCGAATGCCTCGCCGGGCCACCTTGTCCTCGTACGCCGGACCGATGCCTCGCTTCGTCGTCCCAATCGCTCTCTCGCCGCGTCGCGCTTCGCTCAGCAGATCGAGATCCTTGTGGTACGGAAGGATCACGTGTGCCTTGTCGCTGATGAGCAGCCGATCGCCGATCTCGATTCCAGCCGCGGCCAGCTCGTCGATCTCGGTGAACAGCGCCTGCGGATCGACGACGAGGCCGTTGCCGATGACGCAGGTGATGCCATCGTGCAGGATTCCTGAGGGCAGGAGCCGGAGGACGAACTTGCGGCCGTTGGCATACACGGTGTGCCCGGCGTTGTGCCCACCTTGATACCGGGCCACGATCAGGAAGTTCGGTGTGAGAAGGTCGACGATCTTGCCTTTGCCTTCGTCACCCCACTGTGCGCCGAGTACGGCAATGTTCATACATGAAGTATTCTACCTTCTTGCGAGCACGACAAATCTTCCGATGATCTTTCTCGACGGCGACTCGCTGACGCTCGAACAAGTCGTCGCGGTGGCCGACGACGGCGCCGAGGTGGCTCTCGCGCCGGCCGCGGTGCAGCGAATAGAGAATGCCCGGGCGGCTATCGACCGTGATGCGGCAGGCGACGACCCGGTCTACGGGGTCAACACGGGCTTCGGCGCGCTGGCGGAAACCGCGATCCCGCGCAACGAGCTCGCGGCGCTGCAACTGAACCTGATACGCAGTCACTCCGCCGGTGTCGGCGTTCCGCTACCAGTACGGGCGGTCCGAGCCTCGATGTTGTTGCGAGCCAACGTGCTGGCCAAGGGTTTCTCCGGCATCCGCCGGTCGACGCTCGAACACCTGATCGCGATGGTGAACCGGCGGGTGCATCCGCGCGTGCCGAGCCGCGGATCGGTGGGCGCCAGCGGAGACCTCGCGCCCCTCGCGCATCTGGCGCTCGTCCTGGTCGGCGAAGGTGAAGCGACCGTCGGTGACGATCCATCGATCAGGCCAGGCCTCGAGGCGTTGTCGAAAGCCGGGTTGAGCCCGATCGCGCTCGCGCCGAAGGAAGGGCTGGCGTTGATCAACGGCACGCAGCCGTCGGCGGCGGTCGCGGCATTGACCCTCACCGGTGCCGAACGGCTCGCTCGGGCCGCGGACATCACGGTTGCGCTCTCGATCGACGGCCTGCGCGGCTCGACCCGCCCGTTCGATCCGCGGATTCATGACGCGCGGCCCCATGCCGGACAGGTGACCTCCGCGACCAATATCCGGATGCTGCTGGACGGCAGCGGGATCAACAAATCACACGAGCATTGCGGCCGCGTGCAAGATGCGTACTCTCTTCGCTGTGCCGCGCAGGTTCATGGTGCGGCGCGGGATGCGCTGAATTTCGTCCGTCAGACCCTCAGCGTCGAAGCGAACGCCGCGACCGACAACCCGATGGTCTTTGCAAAAGGGCGCGACGAGGCAGAAGTCATCTCTGGGGGCAACTTTCACGGTGCGCCGGTGTCGGTGGCTTCCGATCTTGTGGTGATCGCGCTCGCGCAGCTCGCCACGATCAGCGAACGGCGATCCGATCGCCTGGTCAATCCTGTGCTGAGCGAGTTGCCGGCGTTCCTGACGAAGCACAGCGGTCTGCAGTCAGGCTACATGATGGCGCAAGTGACGGCGGCGGCGCTGACGTCTGAGATCAAAACGCTTGCCCATCCGGCGAGCGTCGACACGATTCCCACATCAGCCAATCGCGAAGATCACGTGAGCATGAGCATGGGCGCGGCGCTGAAGGCGGCGAGCGTGCTCGAACTCGCACGCCGCGTGCTGGCCATCGAGATGCTGTTTGCGTGCCAGGCGATCGACCTGCTCGCACCGCTCGAAACGTCCGCGCCGCTCCGTCGAGTGCACGCACGCGTGCGCGAGATCGTGCCAACGCTCACCGACGATCGTCCGCCGGCTCCTGACATCGAAGCGATCGCGTCGATGATCGCAAACGGATCACTCGAACGCGCGTGCGTGTCAGAAGTCAAGTAAGAAATTTTTCAATTTCAAATTGACAACGCGCTCGTACGTTTTTAGATTGCTTCCTTCAGTGCGCGTGCTCGACCCGCAACGCGGAGCCGAGACCCCAATCGCGCCGATCGAATAATCATGAGCATCCTCAGCCGCCACGTCAGCGCCCCGCGAGGCGCGACACTTTCCTGCAAGGGATGGCCTCAAGAAGCGGCACTCAGGATGTTGATGAACAATCTCGATCCCGATGTCGCCGAACGCCCGGACGATCTGATCGTGTACGGCGGATCCGGACGCGCTGCTCGCAGCTGGGAGGCCTTCGACGCAATCGTCAGCACGCTGCGCCGCCTCGAACACGACGAGACGCTCGTCGTGCAGTCTGGCAAACCGGTCGCGGTGTTCCGCACCCATCCCTGGGCGCCGCGTGTGCTCATCGCCAACTCGCTGCTCGTGCCCGCCTGGGCCACGTGGGAACATTTCCGCGACCTCGAAGACCGCGGCTTGACGATGTACGGACAGATGACGGCCGGCAGCTGGATCTACATCGGCACGCAGGGAATTCTGCAGGGTACTTACGAGACGCTCGCGGAGATGGCCCGGCGGCATTTTGGTGGCACCCTGGCAGGCCGTCTCGTCGTAACCGCTGGTCTCGGCGGAATGGGCGGCGCGCAACCGCTGGCTGTGACCATGAACGGCGGCGTGGCGCTGGTCGTCGAAGTGGACCCGTCTCGCATCGAGCGCCGGCTGGCCACCCGGTACGTCGACGAGCGGACGCACAGCCTCGACGCGGCGCTGGCCAAGGTCGACGAGTGGCGCAGCCAGAACGTCGCGCGCTCGATCGCCCTCGAGGGCAATGCCGCGGACATCCTGCCGGAGCTCGCCCGGCGCGGGGTTACGCCCGACGCCCTCACCGATCAAACCTCTGCGCACGATGCATTGAACGGATACGTTCCCAACGGGATGAGCCTCGCCGATGCCGAGGCGCTGCGCCGGACGGATCCCGACGCCTACGTCCGGCGATCGATGGCGGCGATGGCCGAACACGTCCGGGCGATGCTGGCGCTCCAGCGCCGCGGTGCGATCGCGTTCGACTACGGCAACAACATCCGCGCGCAGGCCAAGAAGGCCGGCGTCGATGCCGCCTTCGATATTCCGGGGTTCGTCCCCGAGTACATCCGCCCCCTCTTCTGCAAGGGGAAGGGGCCCTTCCGGTGGGCGGCGCTGTCCGGAGACCCAGCGGACATACACGCGACCGATGAGCTCGCCCTCGAGATGTTCAAGGAGGATGATGCTCTCGTGCGATGGATCCAGCTCGCCCGCGAGCGCGTGGCCTTTCAGGGGCTGCCCGCGAGAATCTTCTGGCTCGGATACGGTGAGCGCGCCAGGTTCGGCCTGGCGATCAACGATCTCGTCCGCCGCGGCGTCGTGAAGGCGCCGATCGTGATCGGCCGGGATCATCTCGATACGGGATCGGTGGCGTCTCCCAATCGGGAAACCGAAGGGATGCGCGACGGCAGCGACGCGATCGCTGACTGGCCCGTCCTCAACGCGCTGCTGAACACGTCGTCTGGCGCCACGTGGGTGTCGGTGCATCATGGCGGCGGCGTCGGAATCGGATATTCGCTTCACGCGGGAATGGTCGTCGTCGCGGACGGCTCGCGTGAAGCGGATGAGAAGCTCCAGCGAGTCCTCACCTGTGACCCGGGTCTTGGTGTCGTGCGGCACGCGGACGCAGGGTATGAGGACGCCCTCGATACCGTCCGCGAACGTGGAATCGATGTGCCCATGCCGGCGTCGCCCGGCGCGGGCGTGTCCCGAGCGGGCTCGTCCAATACGGGCCCTTCTAAAAAAAGAGGAGGCTCTGGCCGATGATGATCCCGGAGCGCCCTGCGCTGGAACGCAGGGTTCTGGCCGCTCTCGATGGCACTGCCGGCAACGGCCGCCGGATTCCTGTCGTCCTCGGAGGGTGCGGAACCGGACGTACGTCGCTGCTCTTGCGTCTGCGCGACCTGATAGGCAAGGAGACCTGTCAGTTCGTGGACGTCGAGCGCATGGCGACGACACCGGAGCGCTGCCTGAAGAGTCTGCTCGAGTCGTCACCATTCGCGGCGCACCCCTTCGGAGAGGCGCGGACCGTCGAACTCGACGCTCGTGAGTCGTTCGACCGTGTGCTGGCCTTCCTGGATACGGCTCGCGCTCCCGGTAACCTGCCCGCGACGTTTTTGCTGGACGAGGTGCTGGAGCTCCGGACGTTCGAGAGTTTTCCGGGGCTGCGCACCGTGTTGAAGGATCTCGTCAACGCCCTGACGACCAGCGGGAACCGGTTCGTCCTCACGAGCCGCTACACGGCACGCACGCTTCGGCTGCTACGCGATGCGCCGTCGCTGTTCGAAATCATCCATGTCGCGCCGCTGAGCGCCGCCGAAATCCGCTCGACGCTGCCCGCAAGTGTCGACGGCAAAACGCCGGGAAGCGTCTACCAGGAAGATGAAGAAGACCGCGCGCGCGACGAGCTCGCGCGTCTCGTGCAGGCGCTGTCGGACGGCCGGCCGGCGTACGCGCACCAGATCGCCGACATGGCAACCGCCACGGCTGCTCGCGGCGCAGCCGATCCCGTGAGCGCGCTCACAGCGTTGCTCGCACCTGGCGGTCAGCTCGCCCACGCGTGCAAGTTCTCATACGAGTTGCGGCTGCATCGCGCACGTGGGTACGGCGCCCTGAAAGCCATCCTCGAGGTGCTCTCAGAGGAAGAACCGCTGACGCTCACCGAGATCGCCACGCGCCTCAGACGCACGCCCGGGTCCACGAAGGACTATCTGAGCTGGCTGGAAGATGTCGACTTGATCGGCTCGCGCCACAAGCGCTACAGCTTTGCCGATCCGATGCTTCGGCTGTGGGTACGCCTGCACTGCCGGACTGCGCCTCCGGGAGACGATGACGTCTCGCGCGAGGTTCACGGTTATGTGATGAGCCGGCTCCCCCAGAACGAACCCGCTTTGGCGCTCGCCGCCGCAGGCCAGGGCGATGCGGGCAGGGGCAAGAACTGGGGCATTATCGAGATTGACTAGAACGCCCAACACCCAACTTCCAACTCCCAAAAGCTTCTGAGAATTTGGGAGTTGGGAGTTGGATTTTGGGATTCGTTACGACTCATTCCCCACCCTCAGCGTTGGCCTCCCCAGTCCAGAATCCTTCGTCGCTCAGGCGCGCGAGCGCGGCCTTCGCAGCAGCTTGTGCCGCTTCTTTCTTGCTGCGGCCTTCGGCCTTGGCGAGCGCGTGACCGTGGACCAGCACCTCGACCTCGAAGCGGCGGCGGTGCGCGGGACCAATCTCTGAGACGAGCCGGTACGCGGGAAGGCCCCGATCGTGCGACTGCAGCCATTCCTGCAACGCGGATTTGTAGTCCTCGGTGAAGGCGGCGTCGGCGCCGCTCTTCCGCGCCTCCTCGATCTGACCCTCGAACATCCGCTGGATGAAGCCTTGTGCGGCCTCGATGCCACCGTCAAGGAAGACGGCGGCGATCAGCGCCTCGAAGCAATCCGCGATCAGCGCCAGCTTGCGGCGGCCGCCAGTCTTCTCCTCGCCACGCCCGAGGATCAGATAGTCCCCCAGGTTGATGCGTTCTCCGAGCCTCGCCAGCGACGTGGCCGATACGATCGACGCTTTGAGCTTCGACTTCTGGCCCTCGTTGTGCTGCGGAAACTGCCGGAACAGCATGTCGGCGATCACGAAGCCGAGCACCGAATCACCGAGGAACTCGAGCGACTCGTTGTCGATGACCCCGCCGCTGGCATCTTCGTGAACGCGGGAGCGGTGCGTGAGCGCGTGTTCGAGCAGGCCGCGATCGCGGAAGCGGTAACCGATGACCCGCTCGAGCGGCTCGTACTCGCTGCCAAACGGCACGACACGTGCTGGCGACACCTCTTCGCGGTGGCTATCGATGATGCGGCGCGCCTGCTCGGCGTCCACAACGTTCACGGCGACGCGCAGCTCGTTGAGCGCAAAGGGAAATGCCGTGCGCGAGAGGTCGGAGGTCACGAGCGCCGCTATCCCATGGGTGTCGAGCAGGCCCTTGACCACGTCGGCTTCGATCTGTGAAGGCGTGCGGAAGATGACGATCAGGTCTTCCATGCGGTCAGTGGGATCCGGTCTGGTCGCCCCTCGGGCTGCCGGCTGACGAGCCTGCCGCGTCTCGCTCGTACACGATCCTCCCTCCGACCATCGTCAGGACCGGCCGCGTGTCGAGAATCTGTTTCGCTGGGATCTTGAAGAGGTCACCCGACAGAATGACCAGATCGGCCAGCTTGCCTTCCGTGAGCGTGCCCTTCCGCTTCTCCGCGAACTCGGCGTAAGCCGAGCCGAGCGTGTAGTACTCGACAGCCTGCGCCATTGTGATCCGTTCTTCCGGAAACCAACCGGCTGAAGGCGTTCCGTCTGGGAATTGACGCGTCACCGCGGCATACAGGCCGAGCATGGGGTCCAGCGGCTCGACGAACCAATCGGTCCCGAACGCAATGCGTGCTCCGGCATCGACGAATGACTTGAAGTTGTACGCGATTCGGCTGCGCTCCCGGCCGATGCGCGCTTCGGACCAGCGCATGTCGTCGATGCAGTGGCTCGGCTGGATCGAGGCGATCGCGCCAAGCGCTTTGAAGCGCTTCTTGTCCTCATGGCGAACCACCTGCACGTGCTCGATGCGCGGGCGCCAGTCACGAGCGCCCGTCGACTTCGCCATCCGCTCCAGGATGTCGAGCACGATCGTATTGGCGCGATCGCCGATCGCGTGGACGATGAGCTGAAAGCCGGCCGCGTCGGCTTCGACCATTGCCTTCTCGAGCGCTTCCGGCGACTGGATGAGCAGGCCGCTCGTCTTCGGGTCGTCGGTGTATGGCTCGAAGAACACCGCGGTGCCGGCGCCCATCGATCCGTCGGCGAACAGCTTGATGCCGCCGATGCGCAGCCAGTCGTGGCCGAACCCGGTGCTCACGCCGGCGTCGCGAAGTCCCGCGATGCCATGATTCTGGATCGAGTAGATCCTGGCGGTCAGTTCGTTCGACGCGTGCAGCGCCTGATACGCGCGCAGTTCCGCCGCATCGGCGGTCATGTCCTGAATCGTCGTGACCCCCACCGATGCCGCCAGCTTCAGCGCCGCGCGCGCCTTCTCGAGGGTCTGTTCGAACGAGTCGGGCGGGATGGCCCTGGCAATCAGGTCCATCGCGTTGTCTTTGAAGACGCCCGTGGCCTCACCGCTGGCATCGCGGACGATCGTGCCACCGTCGGGCGCGGCGGTGTCGCGGGTGACCCCGGCGAGCTTGATGGCCAGGCTGTTGGCGAGCGCCAGGTGTCCGTCGAGTCGCTGGACGAACACGGGATGATCCGGCGTGGCCTGGTCGATCTGCGCGCGGGTCGGCAACGACTTGCTCGGCCACGCCTCGTGATCCCAGTAGCCGCCCCTGATCCAGCGCCCCTTGGGCACACGCGCGACGTGGGCGCGCAATCGGCTGGCCAGGTCCGACTCGTCCTTCGACGGACGCAGGTCGACCCCGACAATCTGCTCGGCGCCGCTGATCAGGTGCACGTGGGCGTCGTTGAAGCCTGGCACGATCAGCTTGCCGCCGGCATCGATGACGCGCGTCCTGGGCCCGGCCAGGCGCTGAACGTCGGCCGTGGTCCCGACCCTCGCGATCACCTCGCCGCAGATGGCCAGCGCCTGCGCTGACGGCTTCGCGGCATCGACGGTGTGCACGTTCGCGTTCACGATGATGATGTCGGCGACGCAGTTCGACTGCGCCTCGGGTGTCGAAGCAGACAAGGCAAGAGTCGTCACGGCTGCAATCCAGGTTCGTCGCACGTTACACCGCTACCCGGGCCACTTCGGCCCGGTCGATCTTCATCAGGATCATCGTCATGTCGTCGTGCTGATCGGCACTGCCGACGAACGCTTCGATCTCGCGGAGGATGCGCTCGCGCAGCTCGCCGGACTCGAGATGGCCGTGCTCCTCGATGATGCGGCTGAGCCGATGATCACCGAAGAGATCGCTCGCGGAGTTCATCGCCTCGGTGATGCCATCGGTGTACAGCACGATGACGTCACCATTGTTGAGCGGGATCTGTTCTTCCTCGAGCAGCTCGGCGAACTTTTCCGCGGCGCCGTCGATACGCAGTCCGAGGACCATGCCGCTCGGGATGAGGATCTGTGCATCCGGAACGGCAGCGCCCGGGCCGGGAAGGTAAATGAGGGGCGTGTGTCCAGCCCTGGCGTAGGTCATCACGCCTTTGCCGAGGTCGAGGACGGCATAGGTCATGGTGATGAAGCTGCGACTGTCGAGATTCTCGGAGATGATCCGGTTGACCTCGAGCAGCAGTTTGCGCGGTGAATGGTGGATTTGGCTGAGCGAGAGCAGGAGACCCTTGAGCTCCGCCATGTACAAGGCCGCGGACGTGCCCTTCCCCGACACGTCGGCAATGATGATGCCGACTCGTTCGGGGCCGAGGATGAAGAAGTCGTAGTAGTCGCCCCCCACCTCGCGCGCGGGCACGCAGAGCGCCGTGACGCCGAGACCCGGCATCTCGAGCGGTCCTCGGGGCAGCAACGACATCTGGATCTCCCTGGCGATCCTGAGCTCTTCCTCGAGGCGCTTCTTCTCGGCTGCGGTCAGCAGCAGGTTCTCGATGCTGCCGGTCATCTGGTTGAACGAATCCGCGAGCTCCCCGAGCTGGTCCTTGGTGGTGATCTCGATGCGATGGGCGAAGTCGCCCTGGCGGACGCGTTCGGTTCCCATGAAGAGCTCGTGAATCGAGCTCGTGATCGACCGCGCCAGCGCCAGTCCCATGGTCAGCGCGGCCATCTGGATGATCAGGAACAGCACCGCGACGAGGATCAGCGCCGAGAGAATGGCTTGCGCGACGCTCATCGAGCCGACCTGGGCGGACTGCGCGGTGACGAGCCGCCCGTAGATCTCGCTCAGCCGGTATTTCATCGGAAAGGTCGTGCGCGTATTCTTTCCGGTGAGCCACTCGTGCGCATCGAAGAACGCCACGCTGCGCCCGAAGAGGACGAACTCGTCTGGCTGCGGCGCTGCGGCCCTGGCCCCTTCCGTCAGCGCGCCGCCGGGTGCCGACGCGTGGACTTCTGGTACGGCGGACCGTATGCCGGTCGTCTCGTAGAGCTGATCGATCAGCGAGCCATCCACGGGAACGTCCGCCACGACGTAGCCCAGGCGCGTGGAGCCCGCCAACGCCGGCTTGACCGAGCGGATCACGAGCGACGTGCCGGTCGCCGTTTCCGAATCGGGCACGACGACCGTGCCTTCGAAACCACCGGCGCCGACCCAGGCTGGAACATCATCGGGAACAGGCGCGTGTTTCCACTCCCCTGCCGAGACGCGAGCGAGCTTCGATCCCGGCGCCGGCACGAAGAGCATCGACAACGACGCATAGTTCCGCGTGCGTGCGCCGTTGCGTTGAACCCTGGCGATCGTTTCGGCCGCCGACGCCGGCATGCGCGCAATCTCTACGGCCGCCGCGTCGCTCAACACGCTGGCGTCGCGAATCACGTCGTCGTACCCGTCCTTGAACAGATACGCGCTGACGTTCATCGAGAACACTGCTGCTCCGAGAAGGAAGAAGAACAGGATCAGCAGTGCCGGCACGACGCCGATGAAGATGTACGAAAGGATCAACTTCCGCCGGACACGCCACAGCAGGCGCCTCTTGATCATGATGAAGAGGCGCGCGATGAAATAGACCAGGGACGTCGCCATCGCCAGCGTGGCGATGCTGCTCAGAACCTGGATGAACGCCGGCGGCTCCCCTCCCACGCGAAACAGCGCAGCCAGAAACTTCGTGATGACCGCGACGATGAACAGGCGGCCGGCCCACGATCGGAGCAGGACATCCCGAGCGGAGCGCGGAGGTTCAGGAGGAGGCAACGGCAGACTCGGGAGGGCCTGCCGGCGACGAGCCGGCGCTGGCGTTTCCGCGAGTCGGGTAGGTGGCATCGAATTGAAAATCGAATGATAACAGACTATCGTACTGCCGAATTTCAGCCTTTGCCCTCGGGTCATCCGCTGGGCAGACCTCGTCCATCACCCCCCGGAGTGACGTGAGTGAAGCTGCCTGACACCGCGCGTTTCTCGACCATCTGTATTCACGCCGGCCAGGAGCCGGACCCCTCGACCGGCGCCATCATCACTCCGATTTATCAGACATCGACCTACGTTCAGGACGAGCTCGGCCGTCACAAGGGTTACGAGTACGCACGCACGCAGAACCCGACGCGGGCGGCGCTCGAACGCAACGTGGCGGCAATCGAGGGCGGCAAGGCGGCGTACGCATTCGCATCGGGCATGGCCGCGATCGGCGCGACCGCGACCATGCTCGAGGCCGGCGACCACGTGGTGGTGACCGACAACACTTACGGTGGCACCTTCAGGCTCTTCGACAAGGTCCTGACCAAGTACAAGCTGACGTTCTCGTACGTGGACACGTCACGGCTGGACCTGATCGAGCAGGCGATGCGGCCCGAGACGAAGATGTTGTTCGTCGAGACGCCCACCAATCCGGTCATGCGGCTGACCGACCTGGCGCGCGCGGCGGAGATCGCTCACGCGCGCAACGTACGGCTCGTTGTCGACAACACGTTCGCGAGCCCGTGCGTTCAACGGCCGATCGAGTCGGGCGCGGATCTCGTGATCCACAGCACGACCAAGTACCTGAACGGCCACAGCGACAGCGTGGGCGGCATCGTCATCGCCGTGCGAGACGACGATATCCAGTGGTTGCAGTTCATTCAGAACGCGGAAGGCGCAATCCTCAGTCCGTTCGATTCATGGCTCGTGCTGCGCGGAACGAAGACGCTGGCGCTGCGCATGGCACAGCACAATGCGAACGGCCTTGCCCTCGCGGAGTTCCTGGCCTCGCACCCGAAGGTCGAGCAGGTCTTCTACCCGGGCCTCACGACGCATCCGCAGCACGATTTGGCGCGCCGGCAGATGCAGGGTTTCGGTGGCATGCTGTCGTTCGACGTGGGATCGTTCGAGGGCGCGCGGCGCGTCCTCAACCGCGTGCGGTTGATGGCGCTGGCTGAAAGCCTGGGCGGCGTCGAGACGTTGATCTCCCATCCGGCGTCGATGACGCACGCCTCTGTTCCGCCAGAACGCCGCAAGGCGATCGGGCTGACCGACAGCCTGGTCAGGATCTCAGCAGGGATCGAAGATTCTCAGGACCTGATCGACGACATCGAGCAAGCGCTCGGATAGTAGGCGCCTGAAGTATGGGCGATGGGCAATGGGCAATGGGCGACGGCGAAAACAGCCTCGTTTTTTTCCATCGCCCATCGCCCATCGCCCATACTTCAGCCGTCCATCGCCCATCGCCCATTTTCATTCAGGGCAGCTTGGTGCCCTCACCCACCCACCTCAGGTACGCCTCGTTGCCGTCGACGATGGGGAGCACGATGAATTCGGGAACCTCGTACGGGTGAAGCTCGCGCACGCGATCCCACAGCGCCACCACCCGCTCGCGTGATGTCTTGATCACCACCTGGCGCTCGACCTCGCGTTCGACGCGCCCTTCCCAGCGATACACGGACTCCATCGTGGACAGAAGATTCACGCATGCAGCCAGGCGCTCCTCGACGAGCGCGCGGGCGAACCCCGCCCCATCCGCATCGGATGGCAGCGTCGTCAGGACCATTACGTAGTCGGAATTCATGCGGGCTTCAGCCTCCGTGGCATTTTTGTGAGGGCCCCTACTTTCGCGCGGCGCTCGGGACGAAACTATTGTACAAAGGACCGTCCCCAAACACGCATGCCGCGCTCCCCCGAGAACACCATCCCAGCCGCGCCTGTGGTCCGCCGCAAAGACGGCCCAGAACCGCTCAGGCGCAAGCAGATGCAGCCGCCGTCAGGGCTGCCGCGGTGGCGCCGCGGCCTGAACTTTCTCCTGGTGTTCGTGACGATCGTACTGGTTGTCGATGCGTTGATTGGCGAGAAAGGGCTAATGGAGACCATGCGAGCCCGGCGTCAGTCGAGAGACGTGGCAGCGGCGGTCGAGCGGCTGCGGGTCGAAAACGCGCGGCTGCGCGAAACGATCGGACGGCTGCAGGGCGACCCTGGAACCATCGAATCGATCGCCCGCCGTGAACTCGGCCTCATCAGGCC
>Ga0075418_10006437_pt1 | contig 13248 bp, 9 predicted proteins | sample SoiMetdeltSBSDD2_FD_81776 | JGI IMG/M metagenome (GOLD analysis project Ga0075418, IMG submission 81776) | Bulk soil microbial communities from a Populus tree surrounding site in Tennessee, USA - Soil MetaG P. deltoides SBSDD2 | ecosystem: Environmental > Terrestrial > Soil > Tree plantation...
CGCTGTCGAAACTCGCGTTGCGCGACTCCCTTGATCCGGCCGTCCCGATCGAACAGGAGAGCCCGCGAGCTGGTCGTGCCCTGGTCCAGGGCGAGGATGTACGACATGGGCCCCTCCAGGGGCGGGAAACGATGCGCTTGACGCTCGCCGAGTCCACATGGCCAAAGGTTTCATTCTGTCGCCGGCTTTATAATCCGCGTCATGTCGACAAGACTCGCATCAATGTGTCTCGCTCTGCTTCTCGTGTCGCTCGCCGCGCTGGCTCAGACGCGGACACCGCCACGTGACGCGACCGACATCACGCAGGCGGACCTCGCCACCGTGTTGAAGACGATGCCGCCGGACGGTGTCACCGACCAGCAGATCAGGGTGGTGGACATCGGAAAATACAACGTGGCCGTGGGCGTGCTGCACCGCTCCGCAAAGGCGAAGCAGACCGCGATCTCGCACGCGCAGGTGACCGAGGTCTATCACATCATCAAGGGCTCGGGGACGTTTGTCACCGGCGGCGCTATGGTGCAGCCGACTGAATCGCCGGCCGACGGAACTACGGTGAAGATCCTCGTCGGCCCGAGCACCAACGGCGCGTCGATTGCCAACGGCCGGAGCCGTCATGTCGGCCCGGGCGACGTCATCATCGTCCCGCCGGGATGCGCGCACTGGTTCAGCGCGGTCGAGTCCGACCTCGACTACCTCGTTGTCCGCGTCGACGCGGAACATGTGTTGCCGGACGGGTATGTAAACGCCGCGCTCAAGAACTAGCGTCGTCTTAACTCGTGGTCGCGAGTGCGTCGTCATCGCCGGGTCAGAATCATCTGATCGTTCTGCGATAGACATTGCGAGTAGGTGACCTTTTGGTCTACCGGAGTCGTGAAGCAATTGTTGCTACGGCCCATTTCCGATTTCAGGCGGTTGACGTTTCCACAGAGGTTCCTCCCGAGCCGGCGATCTCAAGATAGGTAAACGGGGGGAAGTGTTCAAAGAAGGCCGGCCCGTCGATCTCGAACCTGAGGTGGTTGCCGGCCACGCCAATCCCGAACCCGAACGAACTGAGGAAAGGCCCACTGACCGTCACGTCGTAGCGGGTGTTGGGCGGAAGGCCCGACGACGGCGGCGCAGGTGTGATCGTCGCGCTGTACGTTCTCGTCCGCAGATCACCTGGGATGTCAGTGCACGCGCTATCGGCCACGAGCGCGAGGGTGTAGTCCCCCGCTTCGATCTTCACAGGCGGGGCGAGCGACTCCAGAGTGAGAGTGAGATGGGCGACGGCGCTTGGCCAGGGAAATTGTAAGGGGCCGCTGACCGTAGCACCGACGTAGCCGTCTTTTGTTGCACGAAATCTGATGCCGTCAACAAATTGCCCGCCGCTGAATGAGAAACGACCCTCGGCGTCGCTGGTCACCGAAGCACCAGCGCGCACGCCATCCACGATCTCCACTCTGACACCGGCCAGCGGGCTGAAAGCCGTGTCGAACACGTGGCCCGAAATCTCTGTGAAGACGTACTGAACCGGCGAAGGGGTCAGCGCCGCCGGTGCTGGCGAGGAACTGCCGCATGCAGCAGCGAGCAACGCGACCCCGAGGACAAGGCCCGGCCGGCCGATGCAAATACTGATGTTCACTTCTGTTGCAACCGGGGCCTAACGACTTCGCGTCTGTGCTTCGAGCGGAATCGACACTCGGTCAAGACGTTGCGCATCGCGCCTTGCGGTCGCTGCCGCGCGAAGCTATCCTACGCCACCGCCGTAATTTCCACTCTGATGCTCGTCGCAACCTCGGTCGTCACCACCGTCCGCAGGAGGAACTCCATGGGAATGACAAAGGGCGTCGCGTGCGCGGGGTTGATCGCTGCCAGCTTGGCAGCGTTCCTGATCGCCTGGCAAGCCCATCTCAGCGCCGGCCAGCAGACGAACCAGACAGTCGCAGTCGACTCCGACGACCTAGGCGGAGTCGTGATCGGACCCAAGGGACCGGAAGCGGGCGTCTGGGTGATTGCAGAAACGAAAGACCTGCCGACGAAGTTCGTGAAGATCGTCGTCACGGATGACCGTGGACGGTACCTCGTGCCCGATCTGCCGAGGGCCAACTACGACGTGTGGGTTCGCGGGTATGGGCTCGTGGATTCGCCGAAGGTCAAGGGCGAGCCAGGCAAGACGCTGAACTTGACGGCCGTCACGGCGCCGAGCGCCCAAGCCGCAGCGCAGTACTATCCGGCCAACTATTGGTGGTCCTTGCTGCGCGTGCCCGACAAGAGCGAGTTTCCGGGAACCGGTACCGGCCCGCAGGGCAACGGCATCAGTGAAAGCATCAAGAGTCAGGCGCAGTTCCAGATGCGGTTGAGGACGGAAGGCTGCCTCGGGTGCCATCTCATGGGCGGCAGGGCGACGCGCGAACTTCCCGAGAGCCTCGGGAAGTTTCCGACCTCGGTCGCCGCGTGGGAACGGCGAGTCCGCTCAGGCCAGGCCGGCGCCGGAATGGCGAGTCAGGTCGTTGGCATGGGCCAGCCGCGAACGCTGAAGATGCTGGCCGAGTGGACTGATCGGATCGCAGCCGGCGAGGTACCTCCAACGCCGCCTCGCCCGCAAGGCGTGGAGCGCAACGTCGTCATCACGATGTGGGACTGGGCCGACCCGAAAGCGTTTCTGCACGACGAGATTTCCACCGATAAGCGCAACCCGCGCGTGAACGCCAACGGACCGGTGTACGGCTCGCTCGAGCTTTCTGACGACTATCTGCCAGTGGTGGACCCGAACACGCACCTTGCCACGAAGCTCCCCCTGGAGGTTCGCGATCCCAGCACGCCGCGAGTGCCAACGGCGATGCTGGCGCCGTCGCCCTACTGGGGAGACGTGGTGCAGTGGACGAGCAGGACCCAAGCGCACAGCTTTGCGATGGACGGCCAGGGGCGTGTGTGGACCGCGCAGATAATCCGGCCGAATGAGACGCCCGCGTTCTGCCGAGAAGGCTCGGACCACCCGTCAGCGAAGGCGTTTCCCATCGACCAGAGTGGCCGCCAGGTCTCCGTCTACGATCCGAAGACGAAGAAATTCACCCTCATTGATCTGTGCTTCGCGACACACCATCTGCAGTTTGCCGAGGACGCTAACAACACGCTCTGGTTCTGCAGCGGTGGAGGTCAGGTGGTCGGATGGCTCAACACGAAGCTCTTCGACGAAACGAAAGACGAGGCCAAAGCGCAGGGATGGACGGCGTTCATCCTCGACACCAACGGCAACGGAAAGCGTGACGCCTACGTGGAGCCCGATCAGCCGATCGATCCCAGCAAGGACAAACGCATCATCAGTCCGTTCTACGCGGTGATTCCAAGTCCGGTGGATGGATCAATCTGGGGCGCTGTGCTGGGATTCCCGGGCTCGATCGTCCGGTTGAATCCGGGACCGAACCCGCCGGCGACGGCACTGGCAGAACGGTACGAGCTGCCCTTCGGGAATGACAAGGCACCGGTGCAGGGCTACTCGCCGCGCGGCATCGACATCGATCGCAACGGCGTGGTGTGGACGGGTCTGTCGAGCGGACACCTCGCGAGCTTCGATCGACGTAAGTGCAAGGGCCCGTTGAACGGCCCGACCGCTACGGGGCAGCACTGCCCCGAAGGTTGGACGTTCTACCCGTACGCTGGTCCCCAGTTCCAGGGCGTATCGGATTCCGGGGCTGCCGACAGCGGGTATTACAACTGGGTGGACCAGCACAACACGCTGGGCCTGGGCGCCAACGTGCCGATGGCTCCAGTGTCCGAGGCGATCGCGGCCCTCTCGCCGTCCACGGGCAAGTTCACCTACCTCCGCGTGCCGTACCCGATGGGCTTCTATGCGAAGCTTCTCGACGGCCGCATCGACAACCCACAAGCTGGGTGGAAAGGCCGGGGCCTTTACTCCACCTACGCCACACGGGCCATCTTCCACACCGAGGAGGGCAAGGGCGGGACGAGCAAGCTGGTGAAGTTCCAGCTGCGTCCCGACCCGCTGGCGAAGTAGGAAGGACAGCCACGACGTATGAGACGTCGTGGCTGCGTGGATTCATGCTGGATTGGCGACTAGCGGGAACCGGCCCTCGGCATCGCGAACCGCGCCTCGTCGATCGTGTTGTCCACCGCCACCGTGTCCATGTTGTAGACCAGGATGGTCTCGCGTGGTCCGTTGTTGATCCACTTCGTCGGCAACCGCACGCCGCCAGCGATCACCAGAGTCTAGGTACGAGCAGTTTTGTCCTTGCCATGTACGCCGCGTATTCATCGCCGAAGGTTTCGAGCATCATCCGTTCCTCTGCGCCGATACGAAGCGCGAAGAGTATTCCAAACGCCACGAAGTAGGACGGTCCTGCAACCCAGTTCGGAACCACGAGCGCCTGGCCGATGGAGTAGAGGAAGAGCGCTGCGTACATCGGATGACGGACATCGCGGTAGATCCCTTGTGTTATCAGTCGATGGTTCTCGCGCAGTTCAAGGGTGACCGACCAGTACGTGCCGAGGTCCGAGTGTGACCGGTGGAACAAATAGAGTCCCGCTGCGAGGCACAAGACTCCGGTGCCGAACGGCCAACGACGGAGTGAGTACTCGGCGAACGAGAAGACCGGGGACACGACCCAGATCAATGGAACGAGAAACCCGATCCACGCGAGAGTCAGCAGTGCAACTTCGCGCGGACCTTTGCAACTCCGCGCGACCTTGACTCCGCGACTCCGTCGCCCGTGAGGCGCTCGAATGACGACCATCACGACGCTGGCGGCGAGAATCACGGTCTTGGCGATCCAAGGGTTCATGCTCGACCGTCCTTACCTCGACGTCCGGAAGGGCGCGGCCGATAGCCCGACTGCTGCGATCGATGTGCTCGAAGTCGCGCTACGGCAGAACAGCAATCGCCTCGATCTCGACTTTGTAGGCCGGATCGGCCAGTTGCTGGACTTGGACCAGCGTGTTGGCCGGCGGATTCGCGCCTACGTACTTTGCGCGCACGGCAGCGACTTCAGGTGAGCGAAACTCCGAAATGCTGGTGACGAAGGTGGTTGTCTTGGCCACATGGCTGAAGTCGGCTCCTTGCGACTTCAGCGCCGCCGTGAGGTTGGCCATTACCTGCTCCACCTGTTCTTTCATCCCGGGCCCGACGACCTTCCCGTCGGCGCTAACTCCGGTCTGACCGGCGATGAACAGAAGCTTTCCGGACTTCACGACGTGCGTGTACGTCCCCGGTTGCGGCTTCGACAGCCCCTGCGGATTGTTTCTTTCCAGTTTTTGAGCGGCGGTCGCGACAACGGCCACCAGGAGCAGCGAGATGACGGTAATGGTGCTTGTCATGAGTTGTCTCTTACAACAATGGAGTAGTTGATCGTCAATGATGCCAGCCTGGGCAGACATCGCGCGGTCACGGGGCAAATTAGTCCCCGTGTGGTCGCCCACTGGCGACGAATCGCCCGTCGGGAATCAGGAGCGAGATCGGGCGTTAATCGCGAGCTAACGCTGCGGCCGTGTGGCGTTCGGCGTCGTACTGACCAATCCCCGAATCTGCTTCACCGCATAGTCGACCTTCATGTCGAATGCCATCTTGCCGAGCGCCACGCTCGACCTGCGCGCATCGCCGGTGATGCCATTATTCACGGGCGATGATGCAGTGGAGTTGCTCGACTTGATCGGTAGCGCGCATGCTCGCACCGGAGCTCTGCCACAACCGAAAAATCGAATCGCATCTTCTGGTCGTGCTGTTCTGAATGTCATCGGAGGAGTGATTCCTAACCCAGAGGCGCCTTGTGTGTACCAATTAAGTATTTCTCGATGAGTTCGCATCGAAGCGCGGCCATGCGCGACACCTCCACGTCCAGCTACCGCATGTTGCCGGTGTGCCCCAGCGAGAATCGTCCCGGCTGCGGCCACACACACAGGCCGTGAGGTTCCACGCCCACACCGATCCGCGCGATCAGCGATCCGTGCGGGGTGTCGATGGCATACACCTCGTTGTCGTACCTCCCTGACACCCAGAGCTCCTTGCCGTCCGCGCTGAGCCCGCCCATGTCGGGACTTCCGCCACCCGGAATTGGCCAGGTCGCCAGGATCTTCTGCGTGATGGGATCGAGAACAGTGATCGAGCCGGGGCCGTGACGCCCCCCGGACAACGTGTTCCAGCCGCGATTGCTGAAGTAGAACGGCTGGCCACCGCGTCCCACGACGATTCCATGCGTGCCCTTCCCCATTCTGATGAATCGGAGTTCTTTGAACGCAACAGGATCGATCACATGCGCGCCGTCGGCCATCATGTCGGCGACGTACATGACGCGACCGTCTGGCGACAAGCGAATGTCCTGCGGCATGGCTCCGCGTTGGAGCCGCAGGTAGCCAACCGGCTTGCGTGCGGCGAGATCGAACTTGACGAGCTCGCCTGAGAACTCGCACGTCGCGATCGCATACTTGTCGTCGGCCGTGAAGTCCACGTGATCGAGGCCGGCGCAGTCGACATGCACCGACTGAACCAGTTTCATCGTCAACGGATCGCGCAGGTCGAACCGGTGTTGCGCTTCTGCGATGACCATCGCCAGCTTGCCGTCCGGCGTGAAATACAGGTTGTAGGGGTCGCTCACACGCACACGGTCGCCATCAGCGCCGGTCGTCGGGTCCACGGCCGTAAGGCTGTCATCCTGGTCATTGGTGACCCACAGCCGATGCATGTCGTACGACGGCACGATGTGCTGCGGAAGTTTCCCGGTGCGGAACGTCCGTACAACGGTGTGCGTGGCGGGGTCGATGACGGTGACCGTGTTCGAGAGCGTGTTGGGGACGTACACGAGCGGTTTCGCAGCCGCAGCGACCGGACTGAGTGCTCCGGCCCCGGTTGCTCGATACACGTTCGTCGTGCTAACGCCTGACCCGTCGTCGCGGATCCTGTAATGTTCCGCCGCGGACGCGCCGGTGCGGTTCTGTTGCCCGCACGCCGTGATCAAGGCCACACTGGCGCTGAGACCTGCAAGTAGCCGCGTCAAGCGCATACGTTTATGGTAGCCAACGACGTATCGTCACACGACCACATTGCCGGTACCCGACGTCCGCTGCGATTGCTACTGAGTAGCCAAGGGTTTACCGACCGCCGGCGCCGGTCCTCAGATCCTGAGTCCGTTGCCAGAACACCGGCGACTGTCGGCGGATCCGTGTCTCCCACTGATAGACAACGGCTTTGCCTGCTGCACCAATCCGCTCGGCGAACGCAGATTGCGTGAGCCGTAAATCGCGACGAACACGTCGCAACCGTCGATCGTAATCCGACGGCACACTGATATTCGGCGGCGTTGGCTTCGCGCAGTACCTCGAGTAGCAGCGTCTGTAACAGCGCCGAATGAACTGAGCGGCCGCCGCGCGAGTGGCCTGCCGAATCGGACGACCGAATGCGAATCGCGGCGAGAACTCCACGACGAGGCGACCCGACCGTGCAGCCGCCCGCAAGGTCCGTTCGTCGACGCCGAGTTCGCGGGCCAACACATCGAGGGAAAGCAGCTCCGTCTGGCGCGGTCTGTCGGCAACAACGTGCTTGGCTTCGGCGAAGACACGCGCCGGAACAGCTCGACGTCCACTATCCCACGTACGCAACGTCTCGAGCGGCACCTGCAGCAGCAACGCAAATTCCTCCTGCTTGAGCCCGATCGATCGACGGAGTTCGCGCAATGCATTCACGTTCGGCAACACCATGCCATCGAGCGCCGGCGATGTAAAGCGACCTCCAGCGTCCCATGGCCGGTGATCGCTCTGTCCAACTGAGCTACTCGAAGAGAAACGCGATCTGCAGATCGATCGAAATGCTCAGAGAAACCGCTTGCGCGGAATGTGGCGCACATTCGCAAACCGGTCACTTTTTTCGATTGGTGCTCGCCGAGAGATTTTTTCGCGATCGAAATTCGCGAATTCTTTTTTTTAGAAATTGGCGCGCCCGGCAGGACTCGAACGTGCGGCCCCCCGCTTAGAAGGGCGAATTCGTCTCCGCTAACGATTTACGCCTCACTGAGTTGCGCAACGTGCCACGCGGCGGCGCCACGCGCAATCTGGCTTGCCGCGACTGCAGCGTCAATGCCTTTACAACGCCTTTCGTTGTTGCACCCACAGAACCGTTGGCAGCGTGAACAGTGACCCAGTGTCGCCGCACAGTTATTTGTATTTGCGGAGCACACGGTGCAATCAGGCACCCGTGGCGGAGAGGGGAGCGTAAGGCATGAAACTCCAAGTTCGCCTTTGCAGCTATCCTGCCGCGGCGACCCCCTTCTTTTGACCAGCGCATGCGAGGGCGTGAAATAGCTGCGACTCGCTGACGGGCTTCACCAGATGTGCATCAAAGCCCGCTTCGGACGTGCGCTGACGATCCTGCTGCTGTCCCCAGCCGGTCAATGCAATCAAGGTGGCGCACTTGCCCCAAGAACGCTGCCGCATCTTCCGCGCGGTCTCGTACCCATCCATCTTTGGCATGCCCAGGTCGAGGAGCACGATGTCAGGCTTGAACGTTTTCGCGACTTCGAGCGCCGCCGCCCCATCGTGAACCATTCTGACGTCATGACCGGCAAGTTGCAGCTGCAGCGTCAACGATTCCGCCGCATCATGATTGTCGTCGGCCACCAATATGCGGCGTGGCTCCATGACCGCAACCGGGTCCGGTTCGGCGCGCTGACTCGTCGCAACCTTCTCGGCCCCTAGCGTCGGAAGACGAACGGTGAACTCGCTGCCCGACCCGGGTCCATCGCTGCGGGCCGTAACGGCTCCCCCGTGCATTTCGGTCAGCCGACGCACCAGAGCCAACCCGATTCCAAGTCCGCCCTGAGCGCGTTCCGATTTGGAATGAACCTGCGTGAACAGCTCAAAGACTTTCGGAACGAGATCGGGAGGAATACCAATGCCGGTGTCAGAAACCGAAATCGCTACTTGCGAACCCTCGCGGACGACCTTTAGGTGTATACGGCCGCCCGGATCCATGAACTTCGATGCATTGTGAAGGATGTTGGCAACGACCTGAATCAAACGGGTCTTATCGCCGTCAACGGTGATGAGTTCGTCCGGTAGTTCCAACGTCAGTTCATGGCGTTGCGCATCGATGGCCGGACGCGCGGTTTCGACTGCACGTGCGACGATCGCACCCACTAACACGGGTTCACGCTGCAATGTGATCATGCCTCGCGTGATCCGTGATACGTCCAGAAGGTCGTCAATCAACGCCACCAAGTGCTCGACCTGACGTTCGATGACGTCGCGAGCGCGGGCGCGTTGTGGCGGTCCAAGTTCCTTTAGCCGCAGTAACTGGACCGCCGTTCGGATCGGCGCCAGCGGATTACGGAGTTCGTGCGCGAGCATGGCCAGGAACTCGTCCTTGCGCCGGTCGGCCTCCTGCAACGCGGCAGTGGTGGCCTCGAGCGCTGACGTGCGCTCGGCCACGCGTTGTTCCAACTCGCTGTTGAGACGCGCGAGTGCCCGGGTTTTACGATAGAGCTCAGCAAAGACACTGACCTTGGCCCGCAGGATTTCAGGAACGACCGGGACGGGCACGTAATCGACGGCTCCGCATTCATAGCCGCGCAACCGATCGAGGTCGTTGAGCATGACGGCAGAGACGAAGATGATCGCCGTTTGCTGAAAACGTGGGTGCTGCCGAATCATCGCCGCGAGCTCGTATCCATCGAGATCCGGCATGCACACATCGACAAGCACCACCGCGATCTCGTTTTTCAGCAGACACTCCAGCGCCTCGGTGGCCGAGGTCACGGTGATCAGCGTCTCGCCGAGGCTGCTCAAAATCGTTTCGTACGAGAGCAGTTTTGCTGGCTGATCGTCAACCAGCAGGATATTGACTCTGTCGATCCTTGTCGTCGTTGTCGTAGACGTCATGTTGCCGCCCCCTACCGATGAAGCCACATGCGCAGCGCCGACAGCAATTGCTCGGTGTTTACTGGTTTCGCGAGGTAATCCGACGCGCCAGCCTCAAAACATTTCTCCCGGTCGCCCTTCATGGCCTTCGCCGTCAGCGCGACGATCGGCAATCGGCGGAACACGGGTTTCTCTCTGATCTTCTGCATCGTCTGATACCCATCCATCTCGGGCATCATGATGTCCATCAGGACCATCGAGATGTCTGGCGTGGTTTCCAAGGTGCGTATCGCTTCACTCCCAGTGCTTGCAGTCAACACCTTCATCCCCCGGCGTTCCAGCACACTGCTCAAGGCGAAGATATTCCGCACGTCGTCATCAACCACGAGAACGGCTTTACCGAGCAGATCCTCGTCGGAGCGGTGGAGGCGGTCGAGCAGGCGCTGCTTCTCGGGTGGCAGTTCCGACAAGATGCGGTGCAGGAAGAGCGACGTTTCGTCCAACAACCGTTCTGGTGACTCGACACCTTTCACCACCACGCTGCGCGCGAGCGTGTGAAGTTGGGCGTCTTCCTCCGGGGACAGCTCTCGTCCGGTGAACACCACGACGGGCACACTCGAGAGCGTCTCATCCTGGCTGATCCGCTCCAAGACCTCGAAACCCGACATGTCCGGCAGCCGGAGGTCCAATACCACGCAGTCGCAGGGTTGGTCGGCCATGGCGGCGAGCGCCGCTTCGCCGGTGTCGGCAACGACGACCTCGACGTCGTTGTGCCCGAGGAGTTCGCGGATGCTCACCTGTTCAGCGGCATTGTCCTCGACGATGAGTAAACGTTTGCGCCGCGGCGTCGCATAGGCCTTGATCTTTTCAATCGCGGCCTCCAATCCTTCGGTCGTCGTCGGTTTGGTGATGAACGAGAAGGCGCCGCGCGCAAGGCCGTGCTGTCGATCCTCGTCGAGCGTCACGATCTGCACGGGGATGTGACGTGTCTCGGGATCGTGCTTCAGCTGACTAAGGACGGTCCATCCGAGCATGTCCGGCAAGAAGACATCGAGCGACACGGCCGTCGGCCGGAACTGCTTGGCAAGTGCAAGCGCCTCGGCGCCCCGCATGGCCACAAGCGTTTTCAGCCCCTTGTCGCGGGCTAGGTCCACCAGAATACGGGCATAGTGCGGATCGTCTTCGACAATCAACAATGTCGAATCGTCCGGCTGTACGTCGTTCCGATCATCCGGCACGACTTCGGCGGGCCGCTCAGCCATTCGCACTGAGGGAAACCGTGGGACCGTTACGGGTTGAGACTCCTGAACGTGCGGCTCGCTGGCACGGCCGACGGTCGCAGGGCCTACGTATCGGAGTGGCAAGTACAGGGTGAAGGTGCTGCCGACGCCTGGTGAGCTACTGAGCTGAATCTCGCCGCCAAGCAGGTACGCTAACTCACGGCTGATCGCGAGGCCCAGACCGGTGCCGCCGTACTTCCGGCTTGTGCTGGCATCGGCTTGCTGAAAGGCCTCGAAGATAATCCGCTGCTTCTCCGTTGGAATACCGATGCCGGTATCCGAGACCTCGAACGAAACGACGGTTCCCGCCTGACCGAGCACCGGATGGTTGGGTGTCCACCCGCCAGCGGCGGACGACACGTTGAAACGTACTCCCCCTTGCGACGTGAATTTGAATGCATTCGAGAGCAGGTTTTTGAGCACCTGCTGCAAGCGCTTGGAATCCGTGAGGATACTGCGACCGAGGCGTGTATCGATCTGCACGTCGAACGAAAGACCCTTGCGCTCGGCTTCGTGATTGAAGGTGCGCTTCACGATGTCGACGAGGGTGCTGAACGATGCCTCTTCGGCGTCGACAGTCACGGTGCCAGACTCGATTTTCGACAGGTCCAGAATGTCGGTGATGAGGTTGAGCAGGTCCGTACCAGCACCATGGATCGTGCGGGCGAACTCGACCTGCTTGTCTGTCAGATTGTGTTCGGGGTTGTCGGAGAGCTGTTGACCGAGAATCAAGATGCTGTTGAGCGGCGTTCTCAGCTCGTGCGACATATTCGCGAGGAATTCTGACTTGTATTTGGAGGTCAAGGCCAGTTCCGCAGCCTTGTCTTCGACAGCGCGGCGTGCCTGCTCGATTTCCTGGTTCTTGCGTTCGACCTCGGCGTTCTGTTCGGCAAGCTGCTGCGCCTTTTGCGCGAGTTGCTCGTTCGTCTGCTGAAGCTCCTTCTGCTGCGTTTGCAGCTCGCCCGCAAGCTGCTGCGACTGTTTCAGCAGACCCTCGGTCTGCATCGTCGCCTCGATGCTGTTGAGCACGATGCCGATACTCGCCGTCAGTTGTTCAAGAAAGGTCAGGTGCGTTGCTGAAAAATCCTTGAGCGACGCGAGACCGAGCACAGCCTTGATCTGCCCCTCAAAGACGACGGGAAAGACGACGACGTTGCGCGGCAGCGCCTGGAAGAATACCGAACCGACCGGCACCGTGTCCGGCGGCACATCAGAGACCAGCAACCGTTTCATGTCTCGCGCACATTGACCGATGAAGCCCTCCCCCAATCGGAGTTCCGGAGGATACGAATTCTCGTACGCGTCAGCGTAGGTGGCGAGGATCTTGAGATGGGGCGCCGACTCCGAATCCATCCGATAGATCACCCCCTGGTGAGCATTCACAAGGGGCACCAGCTCGGTGAGCAACAATTGCCCGACGGTGGACAGATCGCGCTGGCCCTGCAACATGCCGGTGAATCGCGCCAGGTTCGTCTTCAGCCAGTCCTGTTCGGTGTTGGTATCCGTCGTCAACCGCAGGTTGTCGATCATCGTATTGATGTTGTCCTTGAGCTCGGCCACCTCGCCACGCGCGTCGACCTGAATGGACCGGGTCAAGTCACCCTTGGTGACCGCCGTCGCCACTTCAGCGATGGCGCGTACCTGCGTCGTCAGATTTGCGGCCAGGAGGTTCACGTTTCCTGTGAGGTCCTTCCAGGTCCCGGCTGCACCCGGGACGTTCGCCTGACCCCCCAGTCGCCCTTCCACGCCTACCTCCCGCGCCACTGACGTAACCTGGTCAGCGAACGTGGCGAGCGTTTCGGTCATGTTGTTGATCGTGTCCGCCAGCGCGGCGACTTCACCCTTGGACTTGACCGTCAGGTTCTGCTTGAGGTCGCCGTCGGCGACGGCGGTGACGACCTTCACGATGCCGCGGACCTGCTCGGTCAAATTGACGGCCATGACATTGACGGTGTCGGTGAGATCCTTCCACGTGCCCGCGACGCCGGGCACTTGGGCTTGCCCTCCCAGCTTGCCCTCGGTACCCACCTCGCGCGCCACACGCGTCACCTCCGCGGCGAATGCATTCAGCTGGTCGACCATCGTGTTGATCGTGTTCTTCAGCTCGAGGATCTCGCCCTTCACGTCGACC
>Ga0075418_10006438_pt1 | contig 13248 bp, 4 predicted proteins | sample SoiMetdeltSBSDD2_FD_81776 | JGI IMG/M metagenome (GOLD analysis project Ga0075418, IMG submission 81776) | Bulk soil microbial communities from a Populus tree surrounding site in Tennessee, USA - Soil MetaG P. deltoides SBSDD2 | ecosystem: Environmental > Terrestrial > Soil > Tree plantation...
AGGGTCACCCATCCATCCATCGGGCAGGAGAGAGAATCATGCGAAAGCTCGCGGTCGCGGTGGTGTGTACGTTTGTCGCCGAAATGACGTTCGCGCAGACGCCGGGCTGCAATACGGGTCTGGAACTGACGAATCCCGACGAGATTCGCGCGGAAGGCAACGTCCTGAAGATGGACCTGTACGTCGGCATCAACAAGCAGCAAGTGCCGATCGTCACGCTTCAGAACAAACAGGAAGTCTGCACGATGTCGGACGTGCTCTCGCTGCGCAATTACGGGTACATCAGGCCCGGCACGGCGAACATCGTCTATGGCTATCCAGGCCCAACGCTGCGTCTGCGCAACGGACCCGCGCCCGGCAGGCCCGGCGACGCGCTGCAGATCCTGCTCGAGAACCGCTTGCCCGTAATGGGAGCCGACCAATGCAATGCGCTTTGTCCGCAGGATCAATGCGGGCCCGAGTCGACGCTTCCCTGCTGCCAGCCGTCCGCTGAATCCGCAACACTCCCCAACTGCTTCCACGGCGAGAACACGACGAACCTCCATTTTCACGGCACGCACGTCTCGCCGCAGAAACCGCAGGACTGGGTGCTCCTCGAGCTGCAGCCCGAGGGATCGCCACGGACGCGGTCACGGAGTCACGGCTCGCACGGCCGGCTCAGCGAAGTCCACATCGGCGACTTTCTCTACAGCGTCAATCCGCTGCCATGGACGCAGCCCGCGGGAACGCAGTGGTATCACCCGCACAAGCACGGCGCGACCGCAATTCAGGTGGGCAACGGCATGGCGGGCGCGCTGATCATCGAGGGCGCGTTCGACGATCAGCTCAATGCGCTGTTTCCGCAGAAGCCGGCGGAGAAAGTCATGATCGTGCAGCAGGTGCACGATCTGAATTTCTACAGTGCGAATCCGATCGTCACGCCGATTCCGCTGATCAATGGCTATTACAAGCCTCAGGTGACGATGTATCAAGGCAAGGTTCAGCGGTGGCGCATCGTTTCTGCAACAACGGATGCGAGCGCACAATTGTCCTTGAATTTCTCCGGCGCGGGTGACGTGAAGGTCGCCCAGATCGCGATGGACGGCGTGCAGTTCGCGCCGGAGAACTACAAGAGCCAGCCATTCCTGGGAAATCCGCCCGCATCCTTCAATCTCTCGCCCGGAAACCGCGCGGACTTTCTCGTTCAGGCGCCGTCTGCCGTCGGCCGCTACAAGCTCACGTTTCGACGGTTCGGCGCGATCAGCGTCCAGGGCCAGCGCGCGCCGCGCGGCGCGAATCGCAAGACGAAAGAGAAAGCGCAGTCGCGCGTCAATCTCGACGAGCTCGCCGCTGCTGCCGGCAATCTCGTCGAGCTGCTGACCATCAATATCGTCCCGCCGTGCGGGGAGAAGTGCCCGCCGATGTCGCTGCCCGACCCGTCGAAGTTCCCTGCAATGCCACCGTATCTCGACGACATCGACAAGGTCGACGGCACGCGCACGGTCCAGTTCTTCGTCGATCAGCCGCCGGCGCGGCCCGCAACCTTTCCGCAGAAGCTGGGCATCATCCTCGATTCGACGCTGCCTTCCAAGGTGCAGCAATTCCAAGGCGACTGCGCCGCCATTACCGTGCCGTTAGGCCGCCGCGAAGAGTGGTCCCTCTCGCAAAACAACGACAGTCCCCTCCAGCAGCCGTTCCACGTCTTCCACATGCACACGAATCATTTCCAGATTCTCAATGACGGAACGAAGAGCTTCAGCGCGCCGTATCCGTGGATGGACAGCATCACCCTCCCCGATCGCGGCCCGGATCCCGATCACCCCGCGACGGCAGTGATCCGCAATCGCTGGCTGGACTACACCGGACAATTCGTCCTGCACTGCCATTTCCTCGGCCACGAGGATCGCGGCATGATGCTCAGCGTGCAGACCATCTGTCCCGGCTCCTGGAAATTCGGCAAAGCCGATCCGAACGGCGGGGCCGATGACTGCGGCATCCAATGGCCCGCCCTCCCCGCCTGTCCGCCGCCTTCGACTCGCGTGCGCATGAAGAAGAAATGACCTGGACTTGTCCCGAATGCGGGCGCACCTTCGCGCGCAGCAAGCAGTCGCACTCGTGCGACGCGCGAAGCGTGGCCTCGCATTTCGAAGGCAAAGACCCGAAGCTCGCGGCGCTATTCAACGATCTCGTTCAGAAACTCGGCGAGACTCGCGTGGACGCGGCCAAGACGTCCATCCATCTCGTCAGCACCCACGCCTTCGGCGGCGTCACCGTGCGCCGCGACCATCTCCGCGTCGAATTCTTATCGCGCCGCGTCCTTGAGAGCGCGCGCATCGTGAAAACCGAGCCCCTCGGGCGCCGCTACGCGTATCACGTGATCGTGCGCGAACTGTCGGACATCGACAAGGAATTGATCGACTGGCTCGCCGAAGCTCAGGCGATGCAGGCCTCGAGGAAGTGACGGAGCGCGCTCAGCCCCGCGCCGCACGAAGGGACCGTGTTCCGGCGAGTTTCATTCTGCCGACGGACTCGGGCTCGCGTCCTTGGCGCCAGGTGCGGGCTTCGCATTTTGTGCTTCCTCTTCCTGTTTGCGGATGCGAAGCATCCGGCTCGCGGCGCGCGAGAGTTTCTTCCGCGCCTGCTCCGCCTGCTCCCCCTCGATCACATCGCGCTTCAAAACATCCTGCGAGACGGAGGTTCTCAGTTCCTCGATCTCGACTCGCAGATCGGGCGACATGCGCCGCAATTCACGACGGATCACTTCGAGAACGGGATCGCTCAGCATCGCCGCGGCGAGGATGAACTTGCTCGTGGCCTGCTTCTGATCGTGATACTCCTCCAATGCCGACTTGACGATGCTTTCCCGGGAAAGCAGAAACAGCTTCGCGACGTGATCCTCACTCTTCCCGCTCAATGCGGGAAGGTTCAGATCCACGACCAATTCTTTATCGATCGGTTTTCCGAAACTCACCCGAAACACCTTCCAGTTGACGGCATTCGTCAGCGCGACCCACTCGATCCCCTGATTCGCGGCGTAATCGACGGCCTGCTTCGCGTGTGCTTCCTTAAGCTCCACTCCGATGGCCTTGACCTCGATCAGGAACTGAAACTTCTGATCGATACGCACCGCGAGGTCGCAATACGTCCCGCGAATACAAAGCTCGCGCGTGATCTCGTTGTATTTGTCGAACCCGAAGAGATCGGCGAGCATGTCCGACACGATCATCGACGTATCGGATTCATTGACATCCCGGGAGCGCGCGTTCTCGAGGATGGGTTGATAGCGCTTCAGCCCAGCGGCCAAACGCTCTGCGACTCGCTTCGGAACAGCCGTCATTGGACCCTCCTGACGGATATGTGTTCATCAGGATACACCTCGCGCCACTTGCGACAGAGTCAGTGTTTCACGAATGCGCCGCGAGAGCGCTCAAGCAGTTCCACGAATTCGGGCGGATACCTGCTCTTCGGCCTTCCCCGCTCGCTCTCCCTCGCGCACGGAACGATGCCGATGCAAATCCCTTCGTTCGCCGCGCTCGCGTGAACGCGCGGCTCACTGAGGTCATTACACCGCGCCTCGCGCCCGTGAGCAGATTCACACCCAAATCCCCGAGCAGCGTCCCACTTCGCACGCGAGCTCGTCGTGCTCATCGACGCCGGAGCCGATGACAGATGGTGCGGGTGGCAAATTGCAGCATCACGGCAAAAAGTCGTTCGATTCGGCTTCGGCGCGACGTCGCAACTCCTGAATGAATGGTTGCCAGTTCGAACCTACGTTGACGTTCGCGCGGATCTCGCCAATGTCGCGCTTCTCGCGCTCGACCTCTTTGACCATCGCCGGATGCATGTCGACTTTTGCCTCATTCACGCGGTCGCTCATGTCCAGCCCGAGGACGTAAATGATCCTGAGGTCGAGCGCATCCTGCCCATAGGTGGCGGTTTCCATCGCGATGTCCAACGGCGATTCCACGAACGACCGGAGAGCAGCGACTACCGAGAGCACGCTGCTCTCGGCCCATGCCCGATGGAGCTCCCACGCATCGGACTCGTTCTCGAACAATTGTTCGCACTCGCCCATCAATGACGATGGATCGAGCTCTCCATCGTCGATATGAGACCAAACGTTGTCGAGCGCATTACGGAGCACCTCGAGTCCGCTTGCTCCGGTTTCGTTCTGAAAATGGGCGTACGCGCCCAATTGGCGCGTCGCACATGCGGCGATTAATGCCCGCAAGCCCGCGGAGGGCAAATTTGTCAGGAGACTCCGGAGCTCAGGATCTCGAAGGCGCGGCATCGTCTATTCATCCTCGAAGGCAAGAGCGCCACCAAGCGGAATACGCTCCCAAAGATTCATCGGGGAGAACTTCCATGCAGTCCCTTCGGATAGCAATTCCCATCCTTTGCCAAGAAGCTTCTGACGACATTGTTGTGATCCCGGCTTGAAGCAGAAGTACTTCGGTCCGGCGATGGCGATACTAACCGGCTCATCCTTGAGCTTCGCAACTTTGTTAATGGCTGTGAATTCCGCGTGGACGCCCGGCTCGACTCCAAACTCAGCGCCAAGCTCTTCGGCAAGATCGCGTTGAGCGCGGTTCAAGTCGCGTTGAGCTCCGACGACGGTCTTCCCACGTTTGGTTCCGACCGATGCCACGGTTTGTAGTTTACGATCCTGCACGTATTTACTGTTGAGCGAGAAGATGTCATCCGCAACTTTCTGCTGGCGAGCGATCTCGCGTCCAACGGTCCGGCCGGTCAAAACATCTCCCGCATCTTGACGTAAGACTCGACCCAACGCGCTGGTCTTGACGGCTCTGATGGCATCATCGACAAACGAAAGCGCGCCGATTTCTTTGGTGGCAACGCTTGCGATCGCACGTCCGGCCGTGGACGAGGCGACCGCGCTCGCCACGCGCGCGACACCGGGCACCTTTGCGACCAGGCCACCCACTCCCTTCGCGATCGTTCCGCCCGCGACATCCAGAGCGGCGACGCCCAGCCCCTTAGCCGCGGCGATCGTGCGTTCTTTCGGTGAGTAGGTCGAGTCGCCGGCAACGATCGACGCGTCGGCGATCACATCCAACGCTAGAAGATCGGAGACCGTGTTGCCAACGGTGTCCAGTGCAACGGAGGCGGCTTGGGACCATGCGCCTTTCACGTCGACGATGTCGCCGAGATTGGCGAGCCAGTTCGTACCACCGTGTTTCGTCGTCTTGGCCAGGCCTAACGGATCCATGCAATTGACCGGATCGCCGCCGCAGAACGAATAGAGATTCGACGAATCGTCATATCCCATCGGGTCCGGGCTCAAGAACGCGGCCGCGACCGGGTCATACCAGCGCGCGCGCACGTAATTGAGACCGGTCATCGGCTCGGTGAACGGATGTGCGTGCATCCGTGCGCTGAGCAGATCGTCGATGACCGAGGCCGCGCCGCCTCCGCTGCCGAGCAAGCCAATGTTCTCGACCTCGTACAGTTTCGTCGTCTCTTCGCTGTCTTCCGGGATCGTTCCAATGAAGGAGCCGAGTGACGTCAGGGACTCACGAACCTCGACAGGCAATGTGCTCGATGTAAAGACCGATGTCGTCGCCCTTGCCCACGGCGGCGCGGGCATGACCGGCGCGTCGGAGCTCCAGGCCACCGCTCGCAACGTGTTCGTGGCGGCGATCGAAAGCGCCGCCGGCGTACGGCTCACACCTCCCACGTCGGCCGGGCTCGGGTCGATGAGCGCGCTCCATTGCGCGGGCGTAAGCGTCCATCGAAGCGCGAACGCGTCGCCTTCGACGACCGCAGGGAGAACCGTCGTCGTTCGAACGACGTTGCCGTTACTGTCCACGGTTGCGAGACGCCCGCCGTTCTCGATGGACGCAGGCGACAGTTGTTCCGTGGAATGCAACGTCACTTCGACGTTCTCGACCACTCCTGCCGAGTCCTTTTTCACCTTCACGGACGCGAGGTCGATGGCCGCGCCTGTGAAATCAATGTCTTCCGCGCCATATGGATCATTGGGCATCGTGCGGGCCACGACCGTGCCGGAAGCATTCAGCACGACCTGCAAGGACCCGCCGCCGGCTTCGTCGTAGATCGGATAGAGACGAGCGACGTTGCCTGTCGCGGGGTCGAACGTCGTCGTTTCGATCGGATCGTCGTACGACATCGCTCCATGGATCACTTGTTTGAGCATTCCGCCATTCGGATCCGAGGAAGTCGCACCTGCTTTGAACACCGACAGTAGGTTGTCGCTCAATGGATCCCATACGAACGTCGTCTCGGCGGGCAGACCCTCGGCAGCAATGATCTGCGGGCGATCTTCCAACTTCCAATCGGCCGGCGCCGGTGAGGCAACGACGGCATATTCCGCCCGCCGGCCGACGAGCCGGCCCGTACCGCTATAGCTGTACACCACGCGGCGAATCGGAGTGCCAAGGGTCTTCTCCGTCGCCTGGAGCAGGCGTCCCTTTGCATCGAACTGGTAATTAAACCGGCCGTCATCGACGCGCTCGGCGCCGTTCCAGCCAAACGGATAGACGTTCGTTCCCTTCGTGACCGACCCGATCTTGTGTCCGCCGCCGGTCTGCTCGTCGAACATCGCCGAAGGTGGATCGAGTTGAGAGGTATCGACACCTTTCTCGGCGAGGATATCCAAGGTTGCAGGATCGAACAAAGAAGTTCGCTGTTGTCCGAATCGGAAGTCCGCGCTGTTCAATTGTTCTTGGGCACTGCCGCCGATAGAGGCGAGAGGATCCGCATTGGCGGAAGCACCGGCCATCGACGACGTCAACCTGCTGCGATCATCGTAGCGCCACTGCATGTATCGCTGGCCGGAAGAAACGCCGATGAGCTGTGCAGAGGTCTTCTGAAGACCGTCGTACGACACATCGCTTCCAGCGATAGGCACGCCGTTGACGTCGACGGAGAGTCTCTTCAACAGCGAGGAAGCATTGTCATAGCCGTAATTGCGCACGATGCTCGCTCCGCTCGCAGTGACGACTGTGCGCACGTCGGGACGTCCGGCATTGCGATACGACGCGGTGAGGAGAGGTGCGCCGCGCGTAATGGCACTCACGTTGCCCATCGAATCGTGATCGTGATGAACGGACGACGTCCAGCCGGACGCTAACGTCAGTCCGGGGTAGCTCGGCATGGAATAGTCGGTACGCTCACCGTGCTCGTTCCAGGTGTGCGTCTGTCGGAATTCATCGAGCAGTTCCGGCGACGACGATAGGCCCGTGCCGTTCTTGAATCGACGTTGAACGGTCGTTTTTGGATTGCCATCGAGATTGAAATCGCTCCAGACGATCTCCGAGTCCGCGTTTTTCCATGACGTCAGGCGGCCTGCGTTGTCATACGTCAGCTCATCGATCACACCGGCCACGCCATCGACGATCTGGCGCAACTGGCCCTTTGAGTTGTAGTTGTAAATCAGCGTGCGTCCCTGGCGGTCTTTGACCGACTTCACGCGTCGCCCTTCCCACGTGATGACCTCGGTCGTGCCATCCGCGAAATTGCGCTGCGTAGGCCGTCCCAGGAGGTCTGTCACGGTGGCCGTGCTCTCGCTGCTCGGGTCCGTGTAATCGGTTTGCGCGCCGCTCCCGTGATACGCAAACGTGTTCTGCGCGCCTCCAGGCAATGTCTCCGACTTCATCACGCCGCGAGCGTCGACGGCCCATGTCGTCGGCACCCGTCCGGGCATGCTCGCCTGGGTCACGTTGCCGAGTTGATCGAACGCCTGTTTCCAGATCAGCGAGCCGAGACTGCGCTCGGTGACGTCGCCCATCGTATTGCGCTGCAGTGAGATCGAATAGTTTCCGCCGCTCTTCTCGGAGGAGCTCGATGCGAGGGGAAGTCTGCCCTCATATGAACTGAACGACGTCGTCGTGAACGCATCGGTAATCGAGCTCACGTCACCGGTACCAGAGGCGAGATTGAGCATTCGACCCGACGTATCGAATTTCGACTTGGACGCCCGGTCATTGGTGGCTACGCTCGTGCTACGACCGCCGCCATCCCATGCAAACTTCGTCGAGCGAGCCGAGCCTCCATCGATTTGGGTGGTCACCGAGGAGAGAACTCCGGAGTCGGTGAAATCCAAACTCGATTCGTGGACGACCTGTGAGCCATCATCGCTCAGGCTCTTGATTTTCTTTGGTCGGCCCCAGTCGTCATACTCGGCTGTCGTAATCGTGCCATCGGCGTCCATCGTCGCAATGACGCGACCATGAGTGTCGAAGGCCGACGCTGCGGCCGTGAACATGTCCGTAGAGAAGACCTGATTGCCGGCGAGATCGTAGGCATATTGCATCTCGATCGGGCTGCTACCGGTCTCGGTGAAGGAACGTTTCGTCCGTCCGAGCTCGTCGAGATAGGACGTGGTGCGAGCTCCTCCCGGATGCTCCGTCATGATCGTGCGCCCGTCTAAGTCGTATGTAACCGACTTGGTCGCCGATCCGACCGTCGCAATCTGATCCGTCGATACGCTTCGCTGCCGGCCAATCACGTCGTATTCGTAAGTCGTCGTGACATCTCCGCCATCCCTGCTTTGCAGGATCCTGGTAATGCGGCCCGTGGCGTCGTACGTGTATTCCTCTCTCAGAACAATCGGATCACCAGGTTTCGTGACCGTGATGCGCTTGGGCCGGTTCCACGCATCGAACTCCGTGATTTTGACGACGCCGCGCGGGTCGGTCTTGATGGTTTGCGTCTCGGTGTACTCGATGGTTGTCGTGAGGTCGCCGTCCTTGACGATGTGCGGCAATCCACGTTTGTGAGCCGGATCGGTGTCCGGAAAGTACTCGATCTTGCTTTCGGCTCCGGCGCTCGCTGGGTCGGTCCCGCCCGTTGCAGTCACGTTCGTCAATTGACCATGCTCGTCATAGACCTCGTGCGTGGCGATGCTGCTGTTCGTCGCCGACGGCTCGTCATTGTCACGATGAGGCTCGGGGGCTTGGATCGTATCCGCACCGGCCTGCATCGCCTGAAGGAAAGCCGAGCCAGGTTGATAGTGGAATGTCTTGGAGATCGTCGTTTGCGGCGGCATCCACGACGACGACGATGTCGATGTGACAGCCGCAGCAGGGGCGGTGATCGGACTGCTGGTACTCGTCGTCATCACTTTCCCCGGCCCCGATGACAGATCGGAGTAGCCAAGAATCGTCTGCTTCAAGCCCGGCACTTCCGTGTTCGTCAATACGCCGTTCTCAAACGTGAACTTGCGCGTTCGGTTGGTCGTCCTGCGCCCCGGCGCACCCGGCGTCACGGATGCCGGCAATTGACCGAAGCCAGCACCGGTCCACACCTCGACCTGCTCATCGATCTGCGTCACGTGAGCGCGATCTTCGCTCGGATCATCCGTGCTGTTCTCGCTGAGCGTGTATTTACGTTGATGACCGAGGACGTCGGTCACCTCGACGCTCGTCGCGGAGTTATAAGTAAATGTGGCGTCCTCTCCGGTACCCCACTTCTGAGACTTCACTCGATCGCGATTGTTGCCGCTGCTCTCGTAGTCGAAGTCGACACGCGCGCTGCCTCCGCTGAGTGCCTCCCTGGGATCGGTGATCGTGCTGAGGTTCGATGCCAGCTCGATCGTGTCATTGTAGGTTCCGCCTGCCGATTCGTAGCTGTATTGAATGCGAGGACGACCTCCGGACGCATTCTCCACGTTCGGCAGACTTACTTTCTCGAGCCGCCGATTGGCATCGTGGTCATAGTCGATCTCGCGCGCCGACGAGTGCCAATCCGTGATCTTGTCGACCAGCCCCGTATCTGCGTCATACGCGATCTTCGTCACGCGATTGACAGGATCGACCACGTACACCAATCGACCCTTGTCGTCATATGAATAAAGAATCGTGTTCCCCGAGCCGCTCTCCCTCGGCTGCCAGAATTCATCGGACTCGGCGACCAATCGTCCGAATTCATCGAAGCGCATGATGCGCAATTGCTGATCGATCAGGTTCCAGCCACTGTCGAATTTCACCAGACGCAGGAAGAGGCCTTCAGGCGCGACATAGTTGGACCCTTGGAGGTCGAAGCGCCAAACCTCTCCATCGCCGTCACGATATTCGACGTCGCCTGTCGGCAAGGCGCGAAGCCGTCGGAACAAAGTGCTATCCCAACCGCCACCGAGCGGAGAAAGGCCGAGGGTGCGCGAACGATAGTTGCGCTCGACGACGACATTCCAGCCAGCCCGCCCTCCGGCATCGAAGTCGACATTCGACAGCTCGACTTCGCCGCTGTGGAGATAAGTCGTTTCCTGCAACATGCCACCCGCCACGGGTGGATATTGCGCGGCCACAAGCACATCGGTGGGCCGCACGGTATCGGCGGGGGTCGTCGACACTCGCGTCGTCAAGCGATTGTCATCGGCGAAGAACCCGTAGAGACCACTGGTATTGAATTCAGGACGCACGGCGAGAAAGCGACCGAGGGTGTAGATCTCGCGGGTATCGCCTGTCACATCGTCGAGATACTTCGGACGATCACAGGAGTAGCAACCTTTGTCTTCTTTGTCCTCCGGGGTGGCCGTGCCCCACTCATAGTCCTTCGCCGCACGTGGATCCGCGACCGCGACGATCCAATCCGACGCGAAGCGGTTCCAGCCCTTCTGGTAGCGCAGCTTCGGCATCGAGACGGGATCGAGCAGGCGTTTGAGCGCGAAGTCCGACGTGGAACGGTCATCGATATCGCCTTGGCGATCCTTGAAGCGAAGATGCGCAACCGGGTAAGGCTCCGGAGTCTGCGCCGTATCCGCCTTCGGAACGCGCTCGCTTTCCAGTGCGATGGCGATATCGTCGCCAAGCGTCTCGGTCATCGAGCCCGGCAGACGCGCCTCGATTCGGAACACGCCGAGCGATGCGTGACAATCGGGATTCGTTGCGGCGTCGGTGCACTGAAGCACACCTTCTGGCGGCTCGATGCCCAGCGGAACCACGCTGCCGACTTCCTTCAATTTCCCATTCGCGTCGCCGATGTCGACCATGAACCGAAGCTTCGGATCGATCGCCGAAGCGAGGCGCACCCGCTTGCTGAGAAGGTCGGCGCCGATGAGGATTCCGGTGTCAGGATCGACGACCGGCGGAATGGTTCCGCGCGCGATCGGCTCGTCCGACTTCCACAAAATGCGCGCATCCTGTGCTCCGCTGCTCAAGGCCTCGGCGACGGTCGGGAACAACTCGTTCGGCGCGGAGACGTCGTCGCGCTCGTCGATGCGGGCGAGATCGATGAGAGAAACATGTCCTTTCCCGTCGACCACGGCCGCCATGTTGGTTCCTTCGATGTAACGCACCGCCCATGCGCCGTCCTTGATCGCCACTGCACCCGCAAAACTGTCCGGCGTGATCGGCGTCCCTCCGACTTCGACGGCAATGAGGCCGAAATCGAGCGCGGCGATCAGGAGATAGTCCTTCCCATTATTCGGGTTGAAGTACAGCGCGGAATTGCTGAAGCGTGCGATCGGCGAGGCGATGCCCGAGGCGATCAATGCCGCGCGCAGCGCTTCCCACCGCGGATGGCCGCTACCCTGGAGAATCAGACTGCCGGTGAACATCATGTCGGCAGGAGGCGAGAGCAGCAGCTCGCTGACGCCCTTTCGCGTGTCGAGCGGGTAGACCAACATCGCCTCACCACCCGTAGCGAGGATCTGGGATTCCGGACTGTATGCGAGCGTGCCTACGTACTGCGGACCGGGAGGCAGAGGAATGTCCTCCGCGTTCGCACGCAGTGCGATCTGTTCCTTCGCCACACTGTAACCCGATGGCGGAGGCCCCGGCACTTCGTTGTTCTCGATGGCGTTGACGTCGAAGATGCCGATACCCCATCCGAACAGACTCACCACCGCATAAGTCGTGAGATTGTGCGTGACGATGAGCTTCTGCCCCGGCGCACCGAGTACCGCGCCGATGTCGGCGTCACCGCCGTCGATGGCATCTTCCGACCACTTCAATCCGAGCTCGGGGTTCTCGACCGTGATGCGCTGAATGCGATACTTCGAGCCGGCCGCCGGAATCTTCGCGGAACACTTCTCGAGACCGCCGCCCGCGTCGCTGGTGCCGGAGCAGAATCCAGACGCGAACACACTCCACTCGTACTCCTGCGCGGGAGCATCACCGACGACGAACTTTGCCTTGCGCGGAATCGCCTCGACACGATCGTTTGCGACCACGGCGCTCGGCAGACCGACTCCGTACGCGGTGCCCGGGACCTGCGACACGATCGCGCCGCCGGTCTGCTTGCACACGCTGTTGTCGATCGCGTCCGGGCAATCGAGCGGGTCGGGTCCTGCATTGATGAAGTCCTCGACGCGCCACGTGCGGATCGCGCCGAACATGTTCGTCATGCCGGTCGAGAAGACGCGGCCGTGACGATCGACATGAACCGACCAGTAATCGGTCGGCGCGTGAGCGCCACCGGGCGCCACGCCGACCGGAATCGGCGTCCCGGTTCCGAGCGCGGCCGGATCGGAGACATCGTACGCGAGCACGCCTCCATCGACGGCAGCGACGAAGAGAAGGTTGCCGTACCGATCGATCTCGCGGATCGCACCGAACTGCGCGCCGGCGCTCTGACGGATGTCGAACTCGGCGAACGTCCCTTTCGGCGCCCGCGTTTTGAACCAAAGCTCGATCGGCTTGGCGGTGCCGATCGGCGTAAGCCCGCCCGTCGATGGGTCTTCCTCACCGGCTTGAGCGAGCAGAAGCCCATTGCCCGATCGATCTTGAATGGACTCGTCCAGCGTGAGCCGGAATTTCGCTCCAGCTTCGAGCAAAGATGGAAGAAGGATCGTCACGCGGCGTCCGCTCGAATCGAGGCGGAGGAACGCGCTCTTCAGCAGATCGACGCCCGTTCCGCCGGGCGAGTCGACCTGCTCGAAGTCGATGACACTCGCAAGGAATGCATCGATGTCGTCGTCGGAGGATGCGCCGCCGACGTCGATCGGCTCGTTGAAGACCACCGACACGGTCGACGACGGATCGACGTCTTCTTCGTCGATGATGAAGATCAGTCGATCCCCTGCCTTCGTGCCCGGCAGGTCGAACGGAAGCGGCTGCGGTCCGCGCCGTTCGCCGCTGTTGATGTTCAGCGCCGTCACGTTCGTCGTCGCCAGCAGTCCCGTCGACATCACATCCAGTTTCTTCGTGTCATGCAGGAGCAGCTTGATGCCGCGGATGGCAGTCAGTTCGACATCGACCGGCGGAGCCTGTGCAGACTCGACACGGAACGGCGTTGCGAAGACTGGATATGGGCCGTTGAAATCTGTAGCGGGATTCGGAATGACCG
>Ga0075418_10006440_pt1 | contig 13245 bp, 9 predicted proteins | sample SoiMetdeltSBSDD2_FD_81776 | JGI IMG/M metagenome (GOLD analysis project Ga0075418, IMG submission 81776) | Bulk soil microbial communities from a Populus tree surrounding site in Tennessee, USA - Soil MetaG P. deltoides SBSDD2 | ecosystem: Environmental > Terrestrial > Soil > Tree plantation...
CCCAGAACTTCAAGTTGTTGCCGGTCATTCAGTTCGCAAATAATCGCGCACGTCTTGGTTGTTCCGACATCAAGCCCCACAACATACTTATTCTTCTTGGCCAACTTCCCCTCCGCATAACCCCGGTTGAGCAGGCCGGATTATAGCCGAAGGCTTTCATGCGTGTCACTCGCGTTCCCAACTCCGACAGAAGATCTGCCTGTGGCTGTCTCTTGTCTCCTTCAGTTCCCCGAACTCGACGCAATCCTTTCGTTCGCAGCGTTCACTACGACCTGATTTTCAAACCGGAGATCAACTGATTCGAGCAAACGGTACTTCTGTTTGATCTCGCGGCTCATGGCAAGATAGCGCCGAAATCTCTCCTGAAAATGATCAGCACCGATGTGGACCAGAACCGTGTCGTCGTTCAAGACAATCGAGACGCTACCGGCATCCTGCAGGTGAACTTCAGAAAGATCATGACTCAACCCCGCACCGTTGTCGTCTAGTTCCCTTATCAATCGCCGATACAGGTCGATGCGTTTCCGGTTGCGCGTCAGCAGCTCAGTCTCAAACCCAGACTCAAGACCCATCAGGACGGGAAAATCAAAATTAGGCAGACCCTCGCCTTTGGATTCCAGCAACACGCCCTCTTCATCCACCATCTGAGTCGAGTCATCGATCCTGACAAACGCAATAGGAACCCGCTCCGTCACCTGAATCATCAGGCGGTCAGGCCAGACGCGGCGGACCGTCGCGGCCTTTACCCAAGGTAACAGCTCCACTGACTTTCGCAAGGCGTCAAGATCCAGCGCGAAGAGACTCCGATCTTGCTCTTCAATCTCCTTAAGCTTCAACAGCACCTGGCCTTCGCTCAGGTGCCGCAAGCCCTGGATTTCCTTGATGCCGATGGCAAACTTGGGGGCGCGTAGCAAGTAGCTCCGAAAGCTTGCCAGGAGGGAAACCACGACAACAAACGCCAGAATAGCTGCGCCAATCCTGCTCGTGAGCCACGCAATCTCGCGGAGGCTTCTCGCTTTCTTGAGATCGAGCGTCTTCTGCTGCCCCAGTGTGGGCCGGGCGCGTGCGGAGGCGTACTGCGTGAAGTTTCTTTCCATGTTCTCTGGTTAGGTGTCAGATGTCCGGTGCTAATTTCGTCATTTGAACTTCGTCATTCACACGTCTCATCAGTTCAGCCTCTGCAATAGTTCGTCTCCTACCTTCCAAACATTTCCGGCTCCCATGGTGATCACAAGATCTCCGGCTTTTAGCTCGAGCTCTAAAACTGCAGCGATTTCGGAAAGACCTGCCACATGCCGTGCGTTCTTATGGCCATGGGTCTTGATTGCATCCACCAAACGTTCGGAGTTGATCCCTTCGAGTGGTTCCTCCCCTGCAGGATAGATGTCGGAGATGATAAGCACGTCTGCCTGATAAAAGGCGCGTGCAAATTCCTCAAAGCAATATTGCGTCCGGGAGTAGCGATGCGGTTGGAACACAACGACAACGCGATGATCCCCGGATTGTCTGGCAGCATCGAGAGTCGCCCGCACTTCTGTGGGATGGTGCCCATAATCATCGATCACGGTGATGCCGCGTGCCTGTCCTTTGACCTGAAAGCGGCGGTCGGCTCCACGAAAGCCTTCCAAGGCTGTTTGCAGCGTTCCCGCAGGAATTCCCAGATCAAGCCCTACAGCAATCGCTGCGGTCGCATTCAAGATGTTGTGACGACCCGGAGTGTTTAAGTGGAATTCACCCAGAGGCTCTCCTCGATGTCGCAGCTGAAATTGAGATTGAAATCCCAGATACGCCGGATTCACGATGTTCAGGTCCGCTTGCCCGCTGAAGCCATAACTCACGATGCGCCGCTTAATGCGCGGGATGAGAGACTGCAAGTTCGGCTCGTCCAGGCAAAGAATCACCGCACCATAGAACGGCACCTTGTTGACGAATCGCACGAAAGCGTCCTTCAGATCGTCCAAGCCTGCGTAACTCTCCATGTGGTCTTCATCGACGTTAGTAACAATTGCAAGAGTTGGAGAAAGCATCAGAAACGAGCGGTCGCTCTCGTCTGCTTCAACCACCATGAAGTCCCCGGTGCCCATCCGGGCATTGCTGCCCAGCGCATTGAGCCGTCCGCCAACCACAACGGTCGGGTCCATGCCCGCTTCCTGCAACAGTACGGCAACCATGGAAGTCGTCGTCGTCTTTCCGTGGGTGCCTGCCACGGTGATGCCGTACTTCATGCGCATCAGCTCAGCAAGCATCTCCGCCCGCGGGATAATAGGAATCTGGCGGCGATGCGCCTCAAGCACTTCCGGATTGTCGGGCCGTACCGCCGATGAAATCACCACGACATCTACCCGCTCGAGGTGCTCGCTACGATGGCCCTCAAAGACGCGTGCACCCAATGAAGCAAGGCGCTCAGTTGTTGCGGAAAGTTTGACATCCGAACCGCTGACGGCGTAGCCCTGATTCAGCAAGACTTCGGCAATGCCGCTCATACCAATGCCGCCGATGCCGACGAAATGAATGTTCTGAATCTTCTTGAACATGGTGTCTGGCTGCCACAAAAGAGTGGAAGCGGCATCCTGCCGCTGCAAACTCCGCGACTGGAAGCCGCTTCCACTCTGGTTTTCTTAACCACTGCTCTAGATCTCGTCCACAACGAAGCCGCTCCCGCAGAGAGGATCTGGATTCCCGCCGGGCTTATCTTACGCCGGGGTGACGTTCTCTCGCAGGAATGGCACCCACAAGACGCAGACCTCTAGACTCCGAGACCGGCTGGTCTCAAACCACCCAATTCCTCGACGAGATCGACGATGCGTTCTGTTGCATCAGGTCGCCCCAGGGTCCGGCTGCTGTGTTCCATTCGCCGAAGCTCCTCACGGTGTTCGAAGTAGTAGCGAATACGCGCAGCTAGGGCTGGACCGTTCAGGTCTTTCTGCAAGATCACTTCCGCAGCACCTGCCTGTGAGAGAGCCTCCGCATTCCTTCGTTGGTGGTCGTCGGCTGCTTGTGGGAAGGGCACCAGAATGGCGGCCTTGCCGGAAACGGTCAGTTCGGCAAGCGTGGTCGCACCGGCCCGGCACACCAGCAAGTCAGCCGCGGCAAATTGCTTTGGAATGTCGCCGAAGAACGGGCGAACGTCTGCATCCATCTTCATTGCCTCATACGCCTTTTTGATTCTCGGGTGCTCGCGCTCTCCAGTTTGGTGAATCACCTTCAATTTTTGAATCTGCGGTTTCAAGATGGCAACAGCCTCGATCACAGATTGATTGATGGGTTGCGCTCCCTGGCTCCCTCCGAACACCAACAACGTGAAGGGATCGGTTCCACTGCGGCCAGGCACGTGTGAAAAGTCCGCGCGTACTGGATTACCGGTTAGAACGGCTTTGCTGCCAAAATACGCCTCGCATTCCCGAAATGCAGTCGCCACCTTGCGTGCGACCCGAGCCAAGAGCCGATTCGTCAATCCCGGCAAGGCATTCTGTTCCTGCAACATCGCAGGAATCCCCATCAGTGCAGCCATCAATACCGGTGGTCCCGACGAATACCCCCCCACGCCGACCACGACCGAAGGTTGAAACCGCTGCAAGATCCTTCGAGCATCCAGCAGACTCTTGGGAATGGCTAGAAGACTCTTGAGTTGCTTGAGGAGTCCTGTACCTTTCAGCCCCGAAATCGTTATGGTTTCCAGCCGGAAGCCCTCCGCCGGCACGATCTTCATTTCCAAGCCCCGCTCCGTACCAACGAACAAGAGCTCAACAGCCGGATGTCGTCGCCGGATCTCCCTTGCGATGGCAATTCCTGGATAAATGTGGCCTCCCGTTCCTCCGCCAGCAAGGAGAATGCGGAGTGGCTTTGCAGGTTTTGGCAGGCTCGACTCCATCTCTCGTTCGCCATCCACCTATGTTGCTGCGGCCTGCATGGCGGTGAAACAATGACATCGGACAAAACGATCAACGATAAATGGATACTAAGCTTCTCTCCCGTGCTGCGAAATATTCAGTAGGACCCCCACAGCGAGCAGGCTAATCAGCAAAGACGATCCACCCGAGCTGATGAAGGGCAATGGAATACCCTTCGTGGGTAGAAGGCTCGTGACCACGCTCATGTTGATGAAGGCTTGGCAGACGATCATCATAGTCAGGCCCACACCCAAGTACCTGCCGAACGGATCCGGCGCCCGCAACGACAGCCGCAATCCTCTCCAAAGGAAGACTCCAAACAGCAACAAGATCATAACGGTGCCGAGCAGACCTCGTTCTTCGCCGATGACAGAAAAGATGAAGTCGGTGTGCGGCTCGGGCAAGTAGAAGAGCTTCTGTTTCCCCTCCATCAAGCCGAGACCGAAAAGCCCTCCTGAACCGAGGGCGATAAGCGATTGCGTGATCTGAAATCCAGCACCCAGTGGGTCCTTCCACGGATCAAGGAACACCAGCACACGCTTCAAACGATAGGGGAAGAAATAAACCAACAGAAACAGCACCGGAATCCCTGACAAGAGCGCACCGGCCGTGTAGCTATATCGCATCCCGGCAGTGAAAAGAAGTATGAACGCCACAATCGCGATACATACCGAAGTTCCCAGATCCGGCTCGGCCACGATGAGTACAAAGAATGGGAGTACGACCACAACACATGGCAGCAGCGTATGACGCCAGTCGTTGATCTGTCCCAAGCGCTTTTCCAGAAAGTACGCAAGGTACGCCACAATGAAGAGCTTGCTCAACTCGGACGGCTGAAACGAGAGTGGGCCGAGGCGAAACCAGCGGTGCGTATTGTGATTCTTGTCGAGAAAGAAGACTGCGCCTAGCAAGATGGCACAAGCAAAGAGTCCTGTGTATATCAGCAGCGGGCGTCGGTACTGGCGATAGTCCACATGCATCAGCACCGACATGCCTGCCAGCCCGAGCAACGCCCAGACTCCCTGTCTGAGAAGAAAGTAAAGCGGGCTGTGGAACTTGTCATTCGCCAACACGGCAGAAGCACTAAAGACCATGATGACTCCGATCAGTACCAGTCCCACAGTTACAGCAAACAACCCTTTGTCCACGCTTAGCTTTCTCGCCATACGAACTCTCCCTGTAACCTGTCACCCGTTCCCCGTCACTTGTAACCTGCCTACCGCTGCCTTGAATTCCCTGCCCCGATGTTCATAGTTCTGGAACATATCAAAGCTGGCACAAGCCGGCGCCAGCAAAACCGTGTCTCCGGGCGCCGCCTGCTGGAAAGCTAGTCTAACAGCGTCATCCATACTGTGGGCCTGTGTCATGGGGACCGTTCCAGCCAGTTGCATCCTGATCTTGTCGCTGGCCTCTCCTAACAGGATCACGCTCTTGGCGCGTTGCTGAAGCAAATGGGAAAGTACCTTGAAGTCTCCACCTTTGTCCCTGCCACCCAGAATCAGGATGACACCGGATTCAAAGGCTTCCAGCGCCTTGATCGTGGCATCCACGTTTGTCGCCTTCGAGTCGTTGAAGAAGTGTACCCCGTTGATTTCAGCGACCGGCTCGAGACGGTGTTCAACGGCTTTGAAGTTCCGAATGCTCCTGGAAATAGAGCTCGAGGAAATACCAGCCAGACGAGCTGCAGTGATCGCAGCCGCCACATTCTCGATGTTGTGCCGCCCTTTCAACGGGACTTCGTTGCAGGTCATCACCTGTTCAGACACCTTTCCCGAATCAAAGATAATCTGCCCGCCGCTTACATATGTGCCGCGCTTTACTTCGTGGCTTCCACTGAACCAGAAGAGTTGCGAGTGGACCTTCGAGGCTGCATTCTGCAAGTTGGGATCTTCGTGATTGAGCACGGCGAAGTCGCTGCTGACCTGGTTCTCGAAGATGTTGAGCTTCGCTTGCGTATAAGCTTCGAAGGAGGCATAGCGATCCAAGTGGTCGGGCGTGATGTTCAGGATCACCGCAATGTCGGGTCGAAACGTCGGCGCCGACTCTAATTGAAAGCTGCTCAACTCCACCACGCTCCAGGTATCCTCCGCGGAGGACTCCACAAGCGAAACCAGGGGCGTGCCGATGTTGCCCCCCACTTGGACGGGAAAACCGCCTGTCCGAAGAATCTCGCCGATCAGTGTCGTGGTGGTCGTTTTGCCGTTGGTGCCCGTGATTGCTATCACCTTGCCTCTCAGATACCGCGACGCCAGTTCGATTTCGCCAATGAGCGTCTTCCCTGTCTGTGCTGCGTGCCGCAGAACCGGAAGACTCAGCGGCACTCCCGGACTCACTACAACCAAGTCCGCTGAGTCGAACAGCTCCGTCGAATGGCCACCTACTTCATACCGGATGTTCCGCTCATTTAGAATTCGGATCTCCGACTCTAATGCTGCCGCGGGTCGACTATCTGAAAGTGCGACGAACGCGCCTCGCGTCCAAAGAAACTCTGCGGCCGCCATACCACTGCGTGCCATGCCGACGATCGCGACAGATTTGCCTGCAAGATCTTCAACCATGACTACCGCAACTTCAGTGTCGTTAAGCTGAAAAGAGCAAAAATGAGCGCCACGATCCAGAAGCGCACTACGACCTTGGTTTCTTTCCAACCCAACAGCTCAAAGTGATGATGCAGCGGCGCCATCTTGAAGACTCGTTTGCCCCGCACCTTGAAGGAAGCCACTTGAATCATTACCGAGAGACCCTCGATCACAAAAACCCCGCCAATGGGAATGAGCAGAATTTCCTGCTTGATAAGGACCGCAATTGTGCCGATGGCGCCGCCAAGTGCCAGTGACCCTACATCTCCCATGAACACTTCCGCAGGGTGGCAGTTGTACCAGAGGAAGCCAAGCGAAGCCCCGACGAGAGCTCCGCAAAAAATGGTCGCTTCTGAAACTTGGGGTAGATGCTGAATGTCCAGATAACTCGCGAATCGACCGTGACCGGTGGCATAGGTCAGCACGGTCAACGCTCCGCTTGCAATGACGACGCATCCGATGGCCAAACCATCAAGGCCGTCGGTAAGGTTCACAGTGTTCGACGATCCAACCATCACGAACGAAATGAAAAGCAGAAACGGAATGAACGCAACCAGGTAAAGATAGGGGGAATTGGAGAAACCTTCGAGTACCAGGCTCGGGGTGAAATGCTTGAAGAACGGAAAGATCAAGTTGGTTTTGTATTGCCCGGCGGCACTCAGCCAGACCAACGTCAGGCCAATGCCAAAACTCAGGCTGAATTGCAGAGCCAGTTTCATCTTTCCGGTCAAACCCAGGCTTCTCCTCTTCACGATCTTGATGTAGTCGTCTGCGAAACCGATGGCACCAAATCCGACAATGGAAACCAAAAGAATCCAGGTATAGGCGTTCGTCAAATCCGCCCAAAGAAAAGTGGGCAAGATCGTGCTGATGACGATGAGAATGCCGCCCATCGTCGGCGTGCCAGCCTTCACCTGGTGATGCGATGGCCCTTCGTCCCGAATCTGCTGGCCGATCTGGAAAAGGCGCAGGCGATGGATCAGCCATGGCCCCATGATCAGCCCCAGCGCAAGTGCGGTCAGACTCGCGTACGCAGTGCGGAACGTAACGTACTGAAAAACATTCAGCACCGAGTAGCTCGGATTGCTGCGATACAACCATTCAAACAGCAGGTGATAGAGCATTCCGCCTCAGTCAGTAGTCAGTGCAGTACCAGGTCAGAACTGCGTCGTTGATCAAGCGATCCACGTTCAAAGCTCATTTGCCATTGGTCACTGGTCAGCTGTCATTGGCCATCGCAAGACGCAGCAAATCAAAGCAGAAGTATGTGTCCAGTTCACTGCAAAACCGACAACGATGACAAATGTTGGATGACCGATGACCAATGACAACGCTTCCCAGTCTTATGTCCCGGCGTTGTGTCTCAATTCGCCAAGAGCATGATCCCGTCTGATGATCTCAATGACTTTCTCCGTTCTGACGCCTCGCGAACCTTTGACTACAATGAAGTCTCCATTCTTCACTTCCCGAGTCAACCACTCGCCTGCCGCAGTCGAATCCGGGAAGAACGGTGTCTCAGCGGGCGCACGTCCTTGCTCCCGTGCCGCGCGCGTGATGAACTCCGCCAAAACTCGCACGCCCACAATGCGGTCGATTCTGGCAGTTGCGGCCAGCTTGCCGCAGTCTCGATGAAACTGCTCCGCCTCGGCTCCGAGTTCCAGCATTTCACCAGCGATGAGGATCTTGCGCTTGAACCCTGTTAAGGTTTTGAGAAATGCGATGATCGCGTCCATGGCGGCAGGATTCGAATTGTAGCTATCGTTCAACACTGTAAACCCACCGTGAAACCGGAACAATTCGCCGCGTCCTGGCGCTGGCTTGAGAGCCCTCAAGCTTTGGCCGATCGTTTCGAATCCAACGCCCAAATGGTGGGCTACCGCGATGGCCGGAAGAACATTGTGAACATTATGCTCGCCAATCAGTGGCAACCGCAGCCTGTGTCCCTGCGCCTTGTGGTCCAGCCTAAACTCCTGGCCCTCCAGGCCCAGAGACCGAATCTCGCTGGCACGGTAAGCCGCGGCGGTTTCAACCCCAAAGGTCAACACTTTGCCTGGGAACACTCGCCCAAACTTGCGAACGCGCCGGTCATCGTTGTTCAGAACAGCCACGCCATCTGCCGGTAAGCTCTCGATCAGCTCGCGCTTGGCTAAAGCGATGCCTTGCATCGATTGAAAGTTCTCCAGATGAACGGGACGAACATTGGTGACGACACCGATGTTGGGTTCGGCGATCCGGCTCAGCCGCTGAATCTCGCCCGCGCGGGACATCCCCAGTTCAAGCACAGCCACCTCATGCTCGTTGGCAAGCTTCAGAATGGACAGTGGTAACCCGAAGTCATTATTGAAATTACCGACAGACTTGAAAACCCGGAAATGTGCCTGCAACAAAAGGCTGGTCATCTCCTTGGTCGTTGTCTTGCCGGTGCTCCCTGTAATCGCGATCACCGTCTTGCCCCACTTGCGGCGGGTGAAGTTAGCGAGTCGCTGCAAGGCAAGGAGTGTGTCGTCGACCCTGATCACGGGCCAGTCAGGCTCGATCGGACTCTCGGTGTCCGCTCGGGCGATGACCAGAGCTGCCCCCTGCTTCAATGCGGCGCCAATGAACTCGTGACCGTCAAAGTTGGGTCCCTGAATGGCAATGAAGCATTCTCCGGCAACCAAGGTTCGAGAATCGATCGAGTAGCCGAGTGGTACGATGCTGGCGGAGGCGTTGAGGCGCTGCGCCTGCGTCGCAGTGGCGATCTCTTCAGCCGTTAACTTCATGAATCGAATCCCAGCTCGCCCAAGGCCAGTCGAGCCTCTTCACGATCGTCAAAGTGAATGGTTCGCTCTGCCAGGACTTGATAGGTCTCATGACCTTTGCCAGCAATCACGACCGCGTCGCCGGGCTGCGCATTGCGCAGGGCGCCCCGAATCGCGGTAGCGCGATCGGGTTCGGTCTGATGGCGTGCCGGGTTTGCTTTCAACCCAGTTTCGATCTCAGCCAGGATCTGCATTGGATCCTCGCTACGAGGGTTGTCGGAAGTGATCCAGATAAAGTCGGCGAGCTCCTCGGCAATCTGTGCCATCGCAGGACGCTTGTCCCGGTCGCGCTCTCCGCCGCAGCCGAAGACAACTAACAAGCGTTTCGGTTGCAACTGGCGCGCAGTCTGCAAGACTTTTTGCAAGGCATCCGGCGTGTGGGCGTAGTCGACAAACACGTGAAACGGCTGGCCCTGGTCAACCCACTCAAATCGTCCCGGAATGGCGGGGCAGTTTTCGATCCCACGCCGAATGGCCGCCGGATCAATGCCCAAGTCCGACGTGACTGCAACTGCGGCCAGCGTATTCGAGAGATTTGGTTTCCCCATCAGCCGCGTTTGCATCTCGAATGTTGCCTTCGGTGTCTTCAGTCGAACCCACAATCCCCTTTTTTCCAGACGTGAATCGAAACTTTGAAAATCGGCTGCCCCCTCGATGGAGTATGTGACACAGCGGCCCGTGCAAAGGGCCTCAAGAGCCGGTCCGCGCGGATCATCACGGTTGATCACTGACTGACCCGGAGGCCCCAAACCTGTGCCGAGAAAGAGCTTTTGCTTCGCCAGGAAATAGTTCTCCATACTGTGATGATAGTCCAGATGGTCCTGCGTCAGATTGGTAAAGACAGCCGACCTGAACCGGCAGGCGTGTACACGGTCCATGTCCAGGGCGTGCGACGACACCTCCATCACCACAAACCCGCAGCGCTGCTCCACAAATGTTGCGAACAGTGCCTGGAGATCCAAACTCTCCGGAGTGGTCCGTTCGGCAGGCATCTTCCCTGCAGGCCCCCGATACTCGATCGTGCTTACCACGCCAACGCGCTCTCCGGCAGCAAGCAAAATCGATTCAATCAGGTAAGCCGTTGAGGTTTTGCCGTTTGTGCCGGTGATTCCAATCAATTCAAAAGCCCGGGTGGGATGTCGGTAGAAGCTGGCAGCGGCCCCGGCCAGTGCCTGACGGGCGTTGTCCACTTGAATCCAACAACCGTTGAATCCGGCAGGGGCACTGCTTTCCGACAGGATCGCAACGGCGCCTCGCTCCACGGCCTGAGGGGCAAAGAGATTTCCGTCCGTCTTTTCACCTTTGATTGCCACGAAGAGGCAATCTGGTCCCACCTTTCTGGAATCGTAGGCCAGGCCCCGGATCTCAATTTCCTGAATGGTCTTTTTGGAAGTGTGCGGGACATTCTGAAGTAACTGTGAGAGCTGCATGTAAACGACTCGATTTCACTGTCGGCGGCTAAGCTTGATCATGACCTTTGACCCGGGCTCCACTTTCGAAGCGGGCGCGGGCGATTGTTCAACAACAAGTCCGGAGCCGAAGGCCCCTAGCTGCAGGCCAATCTTCGAAAGCTCCGCAATGGCGGCACGTATTGACCTGCCACGAAGATCAGGTACTTCGATGGTTCCCGATTCGCTGAAGCTGCCCTCCGCTGCCGTTTCTGCGATTGGCAAAGCAGACGACGATGCTACAGGCTGCGGAGCTGGGGGCGTGTCTGTCTCCCCTTCCCAGACCGCGTTCACCGGCTCAAACTGGTCGTGCGCCAGATCGGGGATGGAGGCTTGTAACTGGCGTCTCTTCGCCATCTGAGCAGGAGTCAGCTCCTGATCGGGAGAGATCGACAGGTAGCGCAGTGCCTGCTCGGCGATGTTACGAAAGACAGGCGCAGCCACCTCACCCCCATAATAATGCCCACGCGGCTCGTCAATAGTGACGACCATGGCCAGCGCCGGACGCTCGGCGGGCGCAAAGCCGACGAACGAGGCTATGAAGCGCGAATGAGAGTAACGGCCGTTCGGATCAATCTTCTGGGCCGTTCCGGTCTTCCCGGCAGCACTGAAACCTTCGAGCTGCGATCCTTTGGCGGTGCCGCGTTTCACCACTCCGGTCAGCATTTCGGTCAGCTCCGATGTTGTCTGACTGCTCAAGATGCGGCTGCGCTCTGCTTCCGGTTCAAAGCTCACCTTCTCAACGGCACTCGACCGGCTCTTTAAGACGATGCGGGGCTTCAAACGATAGCCTCCGTTGGCAATGGAACTGACCGCCGTGACCAATTGCATGGGCGTCACGCCGATGCCTTGCCCCATGGCGATATTCGCCAAAGTCACGGTGGGCCACTGAGAAGAAGGGCGTAACAAGCCCTTGGCTTCACCCGGCAGATCCACGAAGGTCGGTGCGCCAAAGCCGAAGGAACGGATGTATTTTTCGAAGCGCTCTTTGCCAATACGAAAACCAAGCTGCACAGCCCCCACATTGCTGGAGAAGGCCACAACCTCGCGGACGGGAAGAACGCCGTAAGGCTTGTGATCCCGGATGCGATGCTTGCCAACCACAATGGAGCCATTCATACAATCAATGAGATCGTCCGGCTTGGTGAGATGTTCTTCGAGCGCAGTGGCTGCGGTGAAAATCTTGAACGTTGAACCCGGTTCATAGATGGAGAGAATGGCCCGATTCTTCCAATGTTCAGGCGAATACTTCGCATAGTAGTTTGGATTGAAGGCCGGATAGCTTGCCATAGCGAGGATTTCACCCGAATGAGGCTCCATCACAATCACAGTTCCACCCAGGGCGTTAGACTGTTTCACCTGGCCAGCCAGCTCTTGCTCGGCGATATACTGCAGTGTCTGATCGATCGTCAGAACCAGATCGTCACCTGGCTCCGGTGATTTCTCAACACTGCTGAAAGAACGCTGGCGCGCATCCGACCGCAACAACACTTTTCCAGGCAACCCGCCAATTTTCCTTTGGTAAGCAAACTCAAGGCCGCTCAGTCCTTCATCATCCATGCCGACATAACCGAGGACATGGGCTGCCAGTTCCCGATTGGGATAGAACCGCTTGCTCTCCTTCTCGAAATAGACTCCTCGAAGTGCAAGGGCCTTCACCTTGGCAGCTTCGGCATAGTCGATTTTTCGTTTCAGCCAGAGGAAACCTCGGGTGCCTTTCAGTCTGGCGACAAGAGTTTGCCGCTTCAAACCCAATGCCTGCGCAAGCAGGTCGGCCGCCTGCTTCTTGTCTCCAATCTCTGAGGCAATTGCGTACACGGAATCAACGTTGACGCTGACGGCTAGCTCGCGTCCACGACGGTCGTAAATTGTCCCTCGTTGCGGACTGATTTCGAATGACCGGCTCTGCTGGCGTTCAGCTTTGGCGCTGAGATCGGCGTACTGGAAGATCTGCAGATGAACAAACCTGAAAATCAGGAGGACTGACCAGATCAGAAAGAAACCGCTAAGCAGGAAGATTCTGGCTGGAAATGATTCCCTGGGTTTGGCAGGCATGGGTGCACACCCATTGGAAAGGAAAGGCCAGCTGCTGGCAAAAAGTATTCAAAACAAGGCCGGGAACGGCAATTAACGCACGAGAGCAACCTTTAACAAGGTCGGCTCGTTAGGTGCCTTGTCCGACCGAGCCACCAGCGTTGCGGCTGGCTCGGTTGGAAAAGGCGTGGAGAGAACAACGATCTGGTCATGTGCTGGCGCACACAATCCGAGCTTCTTTCTGGCGATGAGGTCAATCCGTTGGGGGCTCCGCAAGGAGGCGCGCTCCAGGACTAACTGGTCGTTTTCTTCAGACAGTTGGGTGACTTCCTTCCTTAGCACTTCACCTTCGTAGCCATCACGAATCACCTGGAAATGCTGCCACGTCAAAAACAAAAAAATGAGGAGGCAGAAGAACCCCAACGACATCAACCACAGGCACTCCTTCGTCCGCCTGTAGTCCAGCTCTTTGGTGAGCCGGGTGTTGTCAATC
>Ga0075418_10006442_pt1 | contig 13242 bp, 14 predicted proteins | sample SoiMetdeltSBSDD2_FD_81776 | JGI IMG/M metagenome (GOLD analysis project Ga0075418, IMG submission 81776) | Bulk soil microbial communities from a Populus tree surrounding site in Tennessee, USA - Soil MetaG P. deltoides SBSDD2 | ecosystem: Environmental > Terrestrial > Soil > Tree plantation...
AGCCATTTCATTCCGCCGAGTCCTGCGGCGGACACCCGCCCGGAGTACGTCCTTGACGGTCAACGGGAGGTAAGGGGCCGTCGGGTTCGACCCGCCCATCTCGCCGCCCATCTCGGCATGGTTCCCGATAACACGTGGTTCGGTGATGTGCGTCAAGGTTGTCCCGCTATCCATCCGCATCGGCGGCCGCGTGGCGAATCGTCGCGCGCCTGAGTCGGCGGCTATTCATCGGTTCGCGCGCCGACTTCTGGTGTTCCAGTTGCCGAATCAGCTCTTGCTTGGCCTCAGTGAGGGCGCGGGTGATGTGCGCGCTCTCAGCGACGGCGATCAGCTGCGGAAGGCCGGGCAGCGTAGTACGCAATGTGACGCGTTGCTCCTTGCCGCCGCGATCCTGCAAAGTCACGTCGACGTCCACGTCGCGCGGGTTCCACCTGCCCAGATGGGACGCGAGCGTGGATAACGCCGCCAGCACATGCGGACGTTCCTTTGCCGCGAATCCCGCGCCGACGTGGATTACGTTCTCGCGGAAAATGGTTCGTTGTTTGTCGCCAGATTTGCTCATCGTGCCCTCATTTCGGGCTGTTGTTCAGCGAATCTTTTCGGGAATCGAATTCAGCGCATGCAAGACGTGCACGGCGAGCTCGCCTGCAGCCTTGTCCCCAAGCTTCGAGTGAGCCGTGATGGTGTCCTTGACCAGTTCAAGACGTAGGTCGTAGGGCGTACGGAACGTTGTTGGCGAAGTCATCGAATTTCCTTTTCAATCGGACATTTTCGCTCGCAACCGAGCTGCCCGATAACTCCTACGGTACGCCCTTTCCCGTCGCCGCGTTTAGCTACGGGGAGGCGCTCAACCGATCGACACCAGTTGGTCGATCGAGTCCCTCGGAAGATCGCCGTCGACGACCGCCGTCACCTCCATCTTGCTAAGCGTGATCGCTCCCTTGTGGTTGTCGAGGAAGGCGATATCTGCGGCATCGCGGCCGGTGGCGATGCGCACCAGTGTCTGCCGCGGCGCCAACAAGGTCCCGTCAACCACCCGCCACTGCCCGTCGACGAACGCCTCGGCCACCGCGTGGAAGTCCATCGGAGACAGTCCCGGCGCGTACACCGAGACGACCCGGGCCGGCACGTTCACGGCCCGCAACAACGCCACCACCAGATGCGCGAAGTCGCGGCAGACTCCCGCACCGGCAAGAAGGGTGTCGACCGCGCCGTCGATCGGGTCGCTGGATCCCGGCACATAGTTCAGCCGGGTCCCGACCCACGAGGACACCTTCGCCAACAGCGTTGTCGAATCGAGATAGTTGCCGAACTCCGTTGCAGCGAAACCGAAGAACTTGTCCGCCTCGGCGTAACGGCTCGGGCGCAGGTACATCGACAGGTCATACTCGGTCACAGGTGCCGGGCCTGTCCGCCCGACGATCGCGGCGCTGTACTCCACCTTCAGATTGCCGACCGGCACGTCCAACTTGTGAATGCGGTTGCCGTGCGTACCGCTGATCTCCAACGGCTCGACACTCACGCCGTCCAAGACGAACGACAGTGCCTCGGACACCGACGTATTGGGATGCGGTGCGACCGCGATCTGGAACTCCAACGTCGTCGGCGCCGTAATCTCGACCTCGAGTTCAGCGCCAACCTCTCTTCTCATCTGTCTTCCCTCTTCACCGATAGTCCACGAGTGCGGCCAGCAGCTCACCCAGCGGCACAGTCGCGACTCCGATTGCGGCGTCGCCGATTCCGTACGGCACCACTAATGTATCGCCGTGCACCAGCGCACCGCACGAGTAGACGACATTGGGGACGTAACCGTCCTGCTCGTCAACTGCGGGGCTCAGCAGCGGCTGGTGAAGCTGACCGAGAATACGTGCCGGGTCGTCGAGATCGAGGAGCATCGCCCCGATTCGGTACGTCCGCATCGGGCCGACGCCGTGGGTGAGCACCAACCACCCGGCCTCGGTTTCGATGGGCGGACCGCAGTTGCCGAGTTGCAACGCCTCCCACGCTCGAGCCGGCTGCTGGCATGGAACCGATTCCGTCCACTCGAACGGATGATCCGAATATGCAATCGAATTCGATTCGCGGTCCGATCGGCACATCGCCGCGAAACGGCCGCGGATCCGGCGGGGAAACAGTGCGAGACCCTTATTGGCCGCGGCAGGGCCCACCATCGGCGTGGACGTGAACATGCGGAAATCTTCCGTGTCCAGCAGCTGCTGGCTGATGTGGGACCCGCTGTAGGCGGTATAGCTGGCATAGAACGTGACCGAGCCGTCGTCGTCGACGAAACGGACAAATCGTGCGTCCTCCATGCCGGCGCCCTCCGCGCTCATCGCCGGCCACAACACCCGCTCGGAAAGCGGGATGCCATCGTCGAATTCGACACCGTAGGTCCGGTCGGCGATGGTTCGGATCAACGAAATCGTCTCGGCCGCACGGCCACGCGTCCGTCGGTGGGTCAGAAGCTTGTCGACTTGTTCGTCGAGGTCGGCGCGGGTGAACTGGTCGCCGAGCGCATCGAGGACGTAATCGGCGGCCTCGCCGGCCCCGTGAAGCCGACGTAGCTCGCTGCGCATCACCGCACCGTCCAACAGCGTCGGCACGACTGGTCCGACGCTGGCAAGCGGAGCCGGATCGTCGATTGTGACGTCGTCTGCCCCGTCGACGACGCCGGTGCGGAACCCGATGGACGAACGGTGCCCCTCCCCGATGCCCCGCACGCTCATCACGAATCGCAGGCTGCCCTCGGGGGTTCCCGCCTGGTCCGGGTGCGCCACCATGCTGGGGTTGCACAACGCCGCGCCCTCAATCGCGTACTCGTTGGTGAATACCGCACCCAGCAACAACATTCGCGCATCGGAAAGATCAGAGGCGGGATCCACACGATCGGCGACTTCACGGGCGTGCCTGCGGAATGTACCGACCAGGTCCCGGTGGCGCCCGTCGAAGCGGGCGACGACATCGTCCAGAGAGGCCCGTACCTCGTCCTCGTCGAGGGCCAGGACGCGAGCAAGCACCGCGCCCGCGCGGGAATCCTGGTGTTCGAAACCCTCCTGCCCGGGCACAAACAGCCGCGTGATGACTCTGGACCGGTCGGCCGCTAGCCGCTGCGGGCTCCGCGTGACCAGCCCGACCTGCAAGGAAGTCATTGCCGCACAGTCGATAAACGTCGCGCGTGCTGCAAGGTAGAGATCACCGCCAAGGTCGACTCCGCGCCCTGGTTATTGTTTACCCCATCGGCATGCAGTCCGTCGTATCCGCCACCGCTGGCCGGGTCCCACATGGGCTCACCCGCATCGTTGTCGCCCATGAACCACGCCGCTGCCGCCTCGACGCCGTCGCGCCAGATCGGGTTGATGTCGACGGCCGCGGCACGCGCGCACGCATCGGCGAGTGAGGACACTTCGATGGGCTGCTGATCGAATCCGGGCCTGGCATCGTCGGGGCCTCTGCCCGCGACAGGGGTGGGCGACAGATGGCCGTGCGCCGTTTCGAATTCGACGAGCCACGCCAGCAGGTCCAGGCCGCGCTGACACAACGTCGCGTCGGCGAGTGCGTCACCGGCAGCGATCATCGCCTCGGGCAGAACGGCATTCGCGTACGTGAGTCGCGGCTCGGGCCACGGCCACGACGAGTCGGTGTTCGGAGCGGGCACCGCTGCGGCATAGTCGGTGAGCAGTGCGCGAGCCGGGCGGTGCTCCGGGTCGAAGGCGAGGAGTTCGGCAGCGCCCAGTGCCGCGAACGCCATCGCCCTCGGCCATGGCGACCGCTCCTGGGCGGCGCGCTCGAACTGCACGATGGCCGACTGGCGGGCCCACACGACGTTACTGTGCGCGGCCGCGGTTCCGAGACCCCAGATGCACCGCCCCCAGGCGTCCTCCATAGTCGGCTCATCGACCCAGTTGCCCGTGCTGTCCATCCGATTACGGCAGCCGCCGTCAAGAGCCTGCGCATCGTTCAGGAATCGCAACGAGACTCCGGCCAGACCGTTCAGCGTGCGGTCGGGCCCATGGTCTCGGGTGGCGACAACAAGCACTCGCGCTACATCGTCGGTGCAATAGCCGTGCTCGGGCAGCGGCTCGGCCAGCCGAGCGTGCTCCAAAGTGCCGCGACGGTCCGTCAGCCGCAGCAGATGGTCGAATACCGGAGCCGGGACCGTCGCGGTCATGCCCACGCCCGCCGCTGTGCGAGAACCTGATGCGCCAGCCTCAGATACGCACTTCCGACAACCGGCCACGCCATCTCCGGCGCCAGCCGGCGCGCCTCGGCCGCCATCGCACCTGCGAGACGCGGCTGCGTCAGCACCCGGCGCAGAGCGGATGCCATCGCGTCCGGGTCGTCATGGCCGACGACGATGCCGGCCCCAGTGCCGAGCAGCTCGACGGCGTGCGGGAACGCGGTGGCCACCACGGGCCGGCCGCTCGCGATGGCGTCGACCAGAACTCCGGAGGTGACCTGATCGGTCGAGTCGTACGGCAGGACGACGACCGCCGCGGACTGGATGAGGTCAGTCAGCATCGCAACGCTGCGGTAACCCGTATCGAAGGACACCGAATCCGCGACACCCCTGCGCCGGGCCTGTTCCATCCGGGCATCGCGGTACGCCTCGCCGTCTGCGGCCAGCACCTTCGGGTGAGTTTGGCCGGCAACCAGGTAGCGCGGCCGGCCGGCGACATCGCTGAGCGACGCCATCGCCTCGATCACCCGCTCGATGCCCTTGCCCGGGCCCAGCAGGCCCCAGGTCAACACGGTAGGTCGACCGCGGCGCACGGTGGAGGCAGTCGTCGGGATGGTTGCACCGTGCGGAATGGTGGCGACTTTGCGGCGGTCGATGTCGAAGCCTCGGCTTAGCCGTTGGCGGGCCGCCTCGGACATCACGATCACCTGATCGGCCCGTGCTGCGAGCGCCTCGAGGACTGAACGCTGGTGTCGCGTAGGGTCTTTGAGGATAGTGTGCGCAACGACGATCGACGGAACGCGCAGCCCGTCCATGACGTCGAGGACTTCGACGCCGTCGACGCCTCCATAGACGCCGTACTCATGTTGGATGACCGCGACGTCACTCTGGTTCAGCAACTCGGCGCACGCCGCTACAGACGTCGGTGAGCCGTTGACCATTTCTCCGATGACACGGGCACTGTCCGACGGCGGCCCGTCGGAGACTCGCACGACGCTTACGTCGGCGCCATTGGCGGTCAATCCCCGTGCCAGCGCAGCGCTGAATGTCGCCAGCCCACACGCTGTCGGTGGATACGTACTCAAAATGCTGAAACGCGGAGACCCGGAAAATCCATGACTCACAACGGGATACGTCGAGGGAATAGTAGACGTGCTCAAGGTGATCCCAACTTGCGGTTGCTACCTGCGTGTCCGGCGTGAGCGGTTGCTCGGCGTGGTCAGCGGCGACACGGCTGACTCATCCCGGGACTAGCTGGGTTCCCAACTTCTTAGACGATACACCCGAAGGTCGATCGCGACGTAACGGGGCGCAAATGCCCGTCGTGCCGTGGCGGCATAACGTCGAACTTCACATCACCGAATGCTGTTGTGCCTCAATCCTTCTTGGGTTGAATGGTTTCGGGGCTATCGGAGAAAACGGGAGCTTTCACCGGTTCCGAACTGCGCGCAGTCTTCGACGCTACTTCGGGCTCGTAGGGATGCGAAAACAGATTAGATGTATCCATGTGGTAGGTCCTCAGATTAAGCCCGTAGGTCTGACTTATCGGGCGAAAGCGCGATCGATTCGCGGGCTTACCTACCAATCTACACGAGTGTCAGAACACGACCGCCCAGCGGCGACCGTCAACGCCAGAAACCCTTCTTGAACCGCTTCTGGTCGCCTTCGACGTCGGTCCACTCGCCGGACGCGTAGCTGAAGGGGTGCTTGGCGCCGGTGCGGACGACGTCGAGTGTGCCGTCGTGGTTCTTGACGTAGGCGTCCCCGAACCGCACGTAGTTGTCGGTTCCGCCATCGGGGAGTGTCACGGTAACCGTCATGGTCGAAACCTCCGGACGCGCCGGCGAAATGTCGGGCGGTGGTAGCCGTTGGGCGGCGCTTCTTCTTGTTCCTGCGCGTCGATCCCGAGCAGGTCGCCAACCGTCGTAGCGTCGTCCGGCGCCGCCGCGGTCATCATCGCCTCGTGTGCAATGTCCGGATCGGTGTGCGGAGGAACCACCAGCAGAAGGAGCTTCTCGCGGCCAACCCCCAGCACCTGGAGGGTGTTGGCTGGTTGCCGGGTGTACCCGTCCAGTCGAACCGCTCGCCCGCCCGTCATAAGTCGCTTCGGCATCTGCGCCCATTCACCGAGGTTGTACAGCACCCGATCGATGGCGCCTAGGCGCACCGACAGCACAGCCAGCAGGTCCGGCAGCTCATTCGGAAGGTCATCACTGCGCGGCCACCACGCCCCGTCGACGTGCCCGGACTTCCGCGCCTTGGGCTTCAACCGGAGCCGCGGTGTGCTCTCCGGTCCTGTCTGCCGCCCGCCGGGGACCGAGCCGCCTTCATGTCGGGTCATACGACGACCCCTTCTTGGCCGCGAAACGGCCAATTCACTCAAGTCGGCGACGACGCGATCTCAGATGGTCGCGCACGACATATCGCCGACTCTGTTCACATTGCATCCCGAACGGACGCGAATGCTAGCTCTCGATGTGAGAGCTGTTGCGTCTCAATGCTTCTTGATGTGCAGGATGTCGGTCGTCGACGACGAGCGCTCAGCCTTGGCGCGCTTGACTGCTCGCTTTTCTTTCAGCGACTTGCCAGATTTCTTAGTCATCGTTTGTCGGGGAGATTTATCGGCCACACTGACCCCTAGATACTTGGGGGCCTGAATGGTCCCAATGCCTTGAGCGTACGCCTACCGGTCGGATCCGGCCCAAGGACTCCCCCAAACGCATTGTGGGCTGGCGGGAAACGACCCACCAGCCCACATGAGGTACAGCGTGTTAGACGGCAGTCACTCCGACTGCCTGCGGGCCCGTGGCCCCCTGCTCGATTGTGAACTCAACTCGCTGGTTCTCCTCGAGCGACTTAAAGCCGTTGCCCTGGATTTCTGAGTAGTGAACGAACACGTCTGCGCCGTCGCCGTCAGGAGCGATAAAACCGAAGCCCTTATCGCCGTTAAACCATTTCACAGTTCCCTGTGCCATACTTTCCAACTTCTTTCATTCTGAACGGATGCCGACAGGCATCCCAGCCCAGCCTAGCATGGAAGTGCGTAAAAACGTCTTCGATTGGGGCAGAATACTTTTCGTGCGCTAGCCGAGCCGGCCGCCAGCTCGCACTACGTCCATAAACCCCTCGGTGTTAATGTCAACGGCGAACCGTTTCGTAGTCAGCGGTGATCCTCACGATCAACGTGCGATCCGATTCGTAAGCCGGCCTGGGCACCCGTAGCCGGCCTCGAAGTGGAGGAACCGTCCATGGATCACACGAGCTTCTACGTCGATCTTCCTGCAATTCAAGCGATTTCGCCATGAAGTCCGAGATACACGCGCGACGGTTGAGCAGTCCGGTCCGGTTCACCCTGGCGTCCAACCTCGGCAGCGGCCTGGACGGAGCCTGGTGGCCACACACCGTCTCGATAGCACGCGAGCTTTCCGGCCTGGCCGATGCCGTGCGAAATCCACTGGGCCAAGTGATCGATATCGGGGTCAACTGGTCGCCATTGCAAGGTGTCCCCGACCTCGACTTGCTCAATCGCCGTGGTGTCGCGGCAACGCCCGGTCGGGACAGCCGTCATCTTCGCGTCATGACGATCACCGGCAGCCGCGCCAAAGCGCATCTACTCGTGGTGCCCTGCGGGACAAGTATCGCCCTGGCTGTCATGCTGCTGCGTCAAGCCGCCGACCTTCCGGTTCTGTACGAACACCAACACACCTCGGCTTTCGAAACTGCCGGTGTCATCGTGCGGAACGCGCGCGCCCAAAACTCACCAAGCGCCGCACCTGCGGAGACGTCAGGCTGACGCACTCCGCCGGCGGCTATGTCCGGTGTGTGTGGAACTGGCGGCACTTGCCCCGCCTCTCGGGCGCCGGGCACTTGACGAGCGACGACCGCGCGACCCGCCCGTCTTCGTGTTGGCCGGTTTCGGAGTCTGGTCAGCCAGCACAGCGGGAGCCTGAAACGGCGCGACGTCGCCGACCAGTTCGGTCACCGGGGTCGAATCAGCTTCGACCTGTTGCGGACGCACGTTGATGCCCGCTCTGCGCATCAGTACCTGAACGTCCTTGCGCTGTTCGGGAAGCACCACGGTGACGACGTCGCCCGCGTTGCCCGCCCGTGCGGTCCGGCCCGAGCGGTGCAGGTAGGCCTTGTGCTCCATCGGCGGATCCACATGGACGACCAGCTCGACATCGTCGACGTGGACACCGCGGGCGGCGATGTCGGTGGCCACCAACACCCGCGCCACACCGGTGCTGAAGGCCGCGAGGTTGCGGTCGCGCGCCGGCTGAGAAAGGTTGCCGTGCAAGTCAACTGACGGCACCCCGGATTCGGTGAGAGTCTTCGCTAGCTTGCGCGCCTGGTGCTTGGTGCGCATGAACAGGATCCGACGGCCGCTGCCGGAGGCAAGCGTGTGCACCAATTCCTTCTTGGCCTGGACTCCCGCGACATGGAACACGTGGTGCGTCATCTCGGCCACGGGTGAGTGCGCCTCGTCGACCGAGTGCGTCACCGGGTTTCGCAGGAATCGCTTGACCAGCTTGTCGACTCCGTTGTCCAGAGTCGCGGAGAACAGCAGCCGCTGCCCGCCTTGCGGCGTGGCGGCCAAGATGCGAGTAACGCCTGGTAAGAAGCCCAGGTCAGCCATGTGATCCGCTTCGTCGACGACGGTGACGTCGATGGTGTCGAGGCTGATGACGCGCTGCTTCATCAGGTCTTCCAGCCGACCGGGGCAGGCCACGACGATGTCGACACCGGACCGCAGCGCAGCCACCTGCCGGTTCTGCGGGACGCCGCCGAAGATGGTGGTGACCTTGAGGTGGTATGCGGCCGCTATCGGCTCGAGGGTGGCCGCGATCTGCGAAGCCAATTCGCGGGTGGGCGCGAGGACCAATCCGGTCGGTCGCGACCGGCGCTTCATCGCTGCCAGCCGCGTGATGAGCGGGATCGAAAACGCGAGCGTCTTTCCGCTACCAGTCTTGCCGCGGCCCAACACATCTCGTCCTGCGAGACCGTCGGGAAGCGTCTTTTCCTGAATCGGGAAAGGAGTGAGGATTCCGCGCGCGGCGAGCGCCTTGACGAGCGGCTCGCCGACGCCGAGATCGGCGAAGGATTGAGTTGTAGTCACGTAGAGGAGTGCCTTTCAGGCATCGGGTTGTACTAGACGAGCAAGCACAAGGGTGGCGAGATTGCCGGTGGGCAAAATCGATCGCCGCGAGAAGTGCTTGTGCTGGGGGCACGGATCCGGAGGGATGGAAGCGTTCCACGACGGGGGTTGGCATCGATTTCGGTTTGACGCCAACGTTGTTGCACAGCTTACAGGCACGGGCGTCGTCAGCTCGCAAAATCCCAGGTCGCCAGCACGTCAAGCTGCCAGACGTCGCGACAATGCCGGACGGAAGTGGTATAGCCAGAAGGCTTTTGACGATCGCAACCCGGCCCGCGATCGCCGGATGTGATAGCGATCACTAATTAGTAGAGCACGTGTTCAACACCTCGGCGGCCACGGGCCCCGACCACCCCGACGGACGCGTTCGAGGCACCAGTCACCACGGCCGCCCCGCTTCGCTGCGTACATCGTCCGGTCTGCGTCGCGCAGTATGTCCTCCGCGGTTCGCTCGTCGTCGCGGTGCACCTCCACCAGCCCGACGCTGGCGCGGATCGGGGTGGTGGTATCGGCCAGCACGACCGGCTCAGCGAGCCGAAGCCGTAGCCGATCCACCAGGGAGTCGATTTCGCCCTGCGTCTCCGCGCCGAAGATCAGCACAACGAACTCGTCGCCACCGTGCCGGCCCACCACGTCGGCCGGGCCGACGGCCTGCCGAAGTCGTGCCCCGGCTGCGCGCAGGAGGTCGTCGCCGGCGTCGTGCCCCAACGTGTCGTTCGTCGTCTTGAGGTCGTCGAGATCGATGAACAAAACCGCACGCAACCGCCCGTCCGTCGCCGCGAGCGCCTCCGCGATTCTGCGCAGCACGAATCCACGGTTCGGCAAGCCCGTCAGCGGATCATGGTTGACCTTGTGAACCAGCCGATCGACCTCCGCACGCTCTGCGGTGATGTCGGAAAACGAAAAGAGCATGTCCAAGTCCCCGGGGGCATCGGGGTTGAGCAGACGCCCGCTGGCCACCATCCACTTCCGCTCGCCGTTGGGTAGCTCCGTTCCGTTCACCCGCCTCGAGAACGTCACCCCGGTGCGGAACAACTGCGCCACCGGTCTCAGCTGGGGCGGCACCGGTTCGCCGTCGGCGTCATAGATCGGCAACGCGGCCGTCCACCTCGCGAAGTCCGCAGCCTTGTGCTCTGGCCCGAGACCGACGATCCGCATAGCGGCCGCATTGACGTACTTGATGTAGCCGTCTTTCCGCAATACGACGACCCCGTCGTCCAGCAGCTCAACGAGCGCATGCATTTGGTGGACGGCGCGACGCGGATCGGTCAGACCGTGGTCGGTGTGGTGGTTGTCCACCTACGGCCTTCCTTTCTCGCGATGGCGTCATCGACCAGTCGACGCGGACGGTTTCACGAGCCAGGCGTGCACCTTGCTGTGACTATTTCAGCACAACCAAGTGATTGATTGTTGAACAAATCAGATGCCGGTGTGTCCACCGACCAGGACGACCAAGTCCTTGCAAGGTTGCCTGTTTACAGTGGCAAAGCGGTGGTCCGTGCGCTGTTTGCGGGCCACCGCACGCGAAGGTCGAGTTCTAGCAAAAATTATCGCGACAGCAAAATGCGACACGTTTGCGAAATCAGCGCTTTCCGGCCAACTTCCGCTACTCTCAGCTGCGACACCACCGGGGGCGGATCGAGGTGAGCGTGACATCAATCCTCCGCGCCGTGTCCAGCCCCCTGCGACCGTCGAGTCCTCTACTGCGGGTGACACGTCCGTGACAGTCCAACCTCGTCTCGTGCCGCCTCTGGCGCAAGGCCCGCACCTGCCGCGGCACGGCGCCGCGCACGCAAGTGTGGTCCGCGAGCTTGGGTTTCGACCTGACCAGGGCATTGACGCCGCGTCGGCCGGTGTCGGTCTGACGCCCTGGTTTCAACCGGTGGTGTCGTTACCCGGTGAACAGGTCGTTGGTTTCGAAGCTCTGGCACGGTGGCCGACTTTCGTCACGATGACGGCCCACAACGTGTTCTCGTTCGCGAACCGCTCGCGGCACGCCGATGTCCTCGATCAACAGTGCATCGATGCGGCGGTCCATGCCGCGCTCGATTCGGAGCTGCCGCGCGACAGCCTGCTACTGATCAACACCGAACCCGCTGTCGCACACGTCCCCTTAGCCAAGAATCCGGCGCTGACCGAAGCGGGTGAACGATTTCAGCTGGCCTTCGAACTCACCGAACGCCACATGCTCGCGCATCCACAGACGCTGCTGGAGAAAGTCGCCGCGATCCGCGCTGACGGGATCGCGATCGCCGTCGACGACGTTGGCGCGCATCCGGATTCACTCGCGGTGCTCGACATCATCGACCCCGACATCATCAAGCTCGACATGACGATGATCCAAAACTGCACAATGCGAAACAAGGCCGACGCCCTGACCGGTGTCCTTGCCCATCACGAACGGACCGGCGCGCTGATCATCGCCGAAGGCGTCGAGACTGACGAAGATCTCGAGCAGGCGCTCGCGATGGGGGCCGGCTTCGCGCAGGGTTATCGCTTCGGCCGAGCCCGCCCGCTGTGCCGGCAGCCGCTCCCGGCAGGTCGACCGCCGGCGGTGCGTGCACAGCGGCACCCTCGCAGTTCTGCCCACGCCGCAGCGGAGGACGGCCGGAGGCCGCTGCGTGTGGCGCGCCAGCACGTTGTTGGCGCATTCACCCGCCACATCGAGGAGCAGGCGCGGCACTCCGTCGATCAACCGATCGTGTTGGCGGCATTGCATCGAGCACACGACTTCTCTGCCGCTTCGCGACAGCTCTACCAGGAACTGGCGGAGACGTCGCCGCTCGTCGTGGTGCTCGGCCGCGACATGCCCGCCGACCTCGGCGGAGGGGTGCGCAGCGTGGAGTTGCAACCCGAAGATCCGCTGTGCCGGGAGTGGGTCGTCGTCGCGCTCGGCGCAGACACGTGTAAGGCATTGGTCGCCCGCGAACTCGCCGATACCGCAAAACACAACGGCGACCGGCGATTCGAATTCCTCGTCACCAGCGACCGTGCATTGGTGGCGAAGGCCGCGCGAAACCTGTTGGCTCGCGTGGCGTGAACTCCACCGGCAACGCTGCCGGTGAGCGGAACGCGACGCCGTTGATAACCGGCGCTGGTGCACTCGGATCCAGGTGCAGGTCCGGCAGTCGATCCAACAGCGCGTTGATCGCGACGGTGGTCTCCATCCGCGCCAGCGGCATCCCCAGACAGACATGGGGGCCGCCGCCAAACGTCAGATGCGCGAAGTTCTTGCGCGTCGGGTCGAACCGGTCCGGATCCGGATAGTGCGCCGGGTCCCGATTGGCCGCCGCGACACTGACGCTGACATTGGTGCCCTTCGGAATTGTGATCCCGCCGAGTTCGCAGTCTTGGCGCGCGACCCGCACCACCGTACTGATCGGCGGCTCCCATCGCAGCGCCTCTTCGATCGCACCCCGGAGCATGGAGCGGTCCGCGCGCACGGTGTCGAGCAGTGACGGCTCAGTCAGCATCGCCACCAACAGATTTCCCGACGCGCGGTACGTCGTCTCCACTCCTGCCGGCAGGATCAACAACAGAAACGCGAAAATCTCGTCATCGCTCAGCCGTTGGCCGTCGATCTCGGATTCGGCGAGCGTGCTGATCAAGTCGTCCTGCGGATCCTTTCGACGCTCGGCCAGGATCTCACCGAAGTACTCCTTCAACGTCGCCGACGCCCCCATCCCGACGTCCCAGTCGTACACCACGCTCAGCAGCTCAATCGACAACTGCTGAAACCGCACATAGTCCTCCCGCGGCAGCCCCATCAGCCGCGCGATCACCTGCACAGGGAACGCAAACGTGAACTCCCGCACGAGATCTGCCTTGCCTCGCGGCGCGAAGCGGTCGATCAGCTCATGCACCACCACCTCGACCAGCTCGGTGCGCCAGCGCTCCAGCAGCTTCGCCC
>Ga0075418_10006443_pt1 | contig 13242 bp, 11 predicted proteins | sample SoiMetdeltSBSDD2_FD_81776 | JGI IMG/M metagenome (GOLD analysis project Ga0075418, IMG submission 81776) | Bulk soil microbial communities from a Populus tree surrounding site in Tennessee, USA - Soil MetaG P. deltoides SBSDD2 | ecosystem: Environmental > Terrestrial > Soil > Tree plantation...
CCTCGGAGACGGCTACTGCAGCTACGACTTCTTCGCCAAGTGCCCCCACCGCCTGGCCTGCGCCCGCTGCCCCTTCTACCTCCCCAAGAACACCACCAAGGGCCAGCTCCTCGAGGTCAAAGCAGGCATCGAGCGCATGCTCGAACAGCTCGACCTCACCGACGACGAACGCGCCGCCCTCGAAGGTGACCACGAAGCCGTCACCGCTCTGGCAGACCGACTCGCAGAAGTCCCCACCCCGGGTGGCCCCACCCCCAAAGAGCTTGGCACCGCCGCGGCGTTCATCCCGCTGACCACCGTTCTCGAATCCCTCCCATCCGCGAACCAGGGCGGCGCGAAGTGACCCGGCACGTACTCCTACGAGCTGGCAACCGCCGCCGTCAGGCTGAGCATGGTCCTGGCGGGGCGTTACGTCGCCTTCTCGAACACCGCGACCTGACTGGTGCTGTCCGAGGTGAAACGCTCCTTCGTCCAGTCCGCCCAGCGTTCCCGCAGGCGGAGACCGGTGAGCTGCGCCATCAGATCGAGCTCGGACGGCCAGACATAGCGATAGGGCGCCGAGTGTCGGACCATCCGGCCGTCGACATCGATCCAGTGGTGGGACCAGGCCACCTGACCAACGAGGTCATCGAAGGTCTCGATCCCGACATGGCCAGGCTGCATCGTGAACACCCGGCCGGTCTCGCCTGGGGGCACGCGCCGCAGCTGGGGAACAATCACCTCCACCACGAAACACCCACCCGACTCGAGGTGGGCGGCCGCATTGGCGAACACTGCGACCTGCTCCTCCTGCGTCGTCACGTTCATGATGGTGTTCCGTACCAGGTAGACGAGCGTGAACGCGCCGGGTACCACCGTAGTCGTCATGTCGCCGATGGTCACCGGAACAGCCCCGGCACCCGGTTTGGCCTGCAGCTGCTCTGCCATGTGCGCCGACAGCTCAATCCCATGCACTGCCACGCCACGAGCGCTCAGCGGAAGCGCCACGCGACCGGTGCCAACTGCGAACTCAAGCGCTGGCCCCCCATGCGCCAGTTCAGCCAACACGTCGACCGCCGGGTCGAGAACCCCAGGCTCGAACAGCGCCGCGTACGTGAAGTCGTACGCCTCAGCCAGCTCCTTCCCCCAAGTGATCGCCGCCACAGCTGCAGCTTTGCAGCCACACCTCCCGGCAATCCCCCGATTTCCAGCCAGCCCCGAAACCGGCTCCGACTGCGCCGTCGCGCCTGGCCAACCCGACCTTGTAACCGGATATTCGCCATAACTTGCCCGATGCACTTGCCCGCCGAATGGCGCCGGGATGTGGGACCACGACCCAGCGGGCGTTCGCCGACGACGCCGCCTGCGACCGAGCCCCTGCGCAGCCTCGAGATCGAGGCGACGCGGGCCGGTGGGGTGCCGCGCGGGCCGGTGTACCTGCACCGCTCCGGCCGACCGCTCAACACGCCGGGCCTCTTGGACAACGCCGAGGACCGGGGGCAGCTGACCCTGTTCGGCGGCGACGACGGCTGGTGCGGGCTTTGAACACCGGCCGCTACCTGATCGGTGACGTCTTCGACGTCCTGCCCACCCTCCCCGCCGGGTCGGTCGAGCTGGTCGTGACCAGCCCGCCGTTCCAGGCGCAAGGTGACGACCTGGTCGCGAACGATCGCATCGACGCTGCCTTGACCTTCGCCCGCTCCGATCTGGCCTACCGCGTCGTCGCCATCCTCGGGCTTTGTTGGGCCTGCCCACGCCCGTCCCAGAAACGGCGGTCAACCAGCTGGAACGGCAGGCAACACAGGGGAACATACGTTCCCGGCGTGACCAGCACAAACATGCTGGTCAGCGCCGCTGTGAGGGGCGCCCCCGGCAGGACTCGAACCTGCGCACACGGCTCCGGAGGCCGCTGCTCTATCCGCTGAGCTACGAGGGCGGGAGGCGCTGATCCTAGCGTCGTCGCCGCGCCGCAGGCTCACTCGATTTGGGGTGCAGCGTGCTCCGGGGCCAGGACAGCGTGATCGAGGTCGCAGTCGGCGGAGGTGACGAACCAGGCATCCGGGTCGCTCACCCGAGCGCACACGTCGGGCTCGTCGGCGCAGTTGACCATGAACCGGATCGGGGGATCGTTGACGCTCTCGCGGCGGACGAACCCCGCCGCTCGCAGGTAGCGGTCGGCCGGCTCGTTGCGGGCCCGGACCACCAGTGCGGCCGCGCCCTGTCGGCGAGCCTGCCATCCGGCGAGCAGCAACAGCGGCGCCACCCACGTGGGCGGCGCCAGGTAGTCGACGACCACCATGGCCGGGAAGCCCTCGGCCGGCCCTGACCCTGACGGCGAGCCGGAGTCATCGGCCGGCCCCGAGCCGGAGCTGTCGGCCGGCCCCGACTCATCGGCCGATGGCGAGAGCGAGCCGTCGGCCGAACCCGAACCGGAGCCCGAGCCATCGGCCGAACCCGAGCCGGGCCCGGAGTCAGGCGGGGGTCCCGACGACACGGCCGGGCGGAGGACGGCGTAGCCGATGGCCCGGCTCCCGCGCAGGAGCAGGTAGCGCTGCAGGCGGTCGGCATCGGGCCGGGCGTCGATGCGCCACGCCAGGTCCACGAGACCCCGGCGGGCCAGGACGGGGTAGTGGGACGCCGCGGCGGCCCAGACCTGGTCGACCCGCTCGTCGAGGCGGTCGACGGCCACCAGGCGTGCGTCGCGGGCGCGCAAGCCCAGACGCAGGCCCAGCCGCAGACCGGCATCGGCGGCCTGGAGCACCGGCCCGGCGATCGGGGCGAGACGCCGCAGCCGGGCCGGCACCGGCGACCTCGGCGCCCGCAGCACCCGGCGAGCATCGAGCGGGCGCACGTACACCGGCACCACGCCCAGGTCGGTCCAGCCCAAGCGGGTGTAGGCCGCGTAGCCCTGCTCGGACAGGTTGAGCACGCCAGCGATCGAGCGGTCCCGCAGCTGCGAAGCGATGAGCCCCGGCCCGATGCCCGCGAGACGCCACTCCTCCCGCACCTGCAGGTCGATGGCCCACGCCGCCCGCCGCTGCTCACCGCCGACCTTGAGCTCGAAGGGGATCTCGGACTCGTAGCCGACGATCGCGCCGCTCTTCCGGCAGATCCAGATGCCCGGACCGGCCTCGCCCAGGCTGGGGTTCTGCTCGTAGAGCCAGGCGTTGCGGCCGGCATCGGCCTGCCGGGAGTCGGGCCCGAACTCCCGGACCAGGAACTCCATCACCTCGCCACCATCGTCGGGTCCCACCCGGGTGATGTCCCTCGTGAGCCGCCCCGGCGCTGGTCGCAACGAGGCGGGAGGAGGTGTCGAGCGACGCTCGGACCGCCCTGTCCGGGAGGCAGCGTCGTCTTTCGATCCGTCAGCTCGTGTGGTGCCCATTGCGACCCCAGTGCCCGCCAAAGCATCGGTGCAAGGTCACCTTAACCAACCTTGTCGAAGCCCTCGTCCATGCCCTCGCCGTCAACTAGCCTCGGCTCGCGTGAGTGGCGGAGCTCATGAGGCGGGTGATCGATTCAATTGATCAACTACCTCACTCGAAATTCAACGGCGGTTCAACCCTGTAGTCGAGGGGCCCAGTGACAGCCAACTGGGCCTCCGTACTGTGGCGTACCGCCGAGCGCGCGCCGACCCGGGTGGCCATCCGGGACGGCGACACCAGCGTGGACTACGCCGGCCTCCGGGACCGCGCCGCGACCTACGCGCAGCTCCTCGTGGAGGCCGGGGTCCAGCCCGGCGACCGGGTCGCCCTCCTCTTCCGGCGGAGTTGGGACGCGGTGGCGGCCTTCGCCGGCGTCCTCGCCGCCGGGGGAGTGGCCGTGGTCCTGGCCGACGTCCTCCGCCCCCGGCAGATCGAGCACGTGGTCGGCCACAGCGGCGCCGTCGCCCTCGTCATCGCACCGGACGCCACCCAACACCACCGCGAGCTCGAGATCGCGGCCAAGATCCTGGCCCCGCCGCCGCTCCCCGAGCCGAGCAGCGCCACGACACCCCATCCGCCTGCGGCCGGGCCCCGCGGTGAGCCGGTCCTCCGTGCGGGCGGCGACGTTGCAGAGCTGGTGTACACCTCGGGCTCGACCGGACTCCCCAAGGGTGTCACGGTCACCCACGCGAACCTCCACGCCGGCGTGGCGGCGGTCAGCGAGTACCTCGGCATCGAAGACGACGACCGGATCGCCGGCCTGCTGCCGTTCAGCTTCGATTACGGCAAGAACCAGATGCTGGTCGCGGTCGCGGCGGGAGCGACGCTGGTCATCGAGCGCTCGTCGGTGGCCGCCCGCATCGACCGCACCCTGCGCGACGCCGAGGTCACCGTCACGGCGTGCGTGCCGACCCTGTGGAACCAGCTGCTGCAGGTGCCCCGGTTCCGCGACGAGCCGATCCCCAGCCTGCGGATCATGACCAACACCGGCGGCCGCCTCCCGGAGGACACCGTCCGCCGGCTGCGGGCGGCGCAACCGCAGGCCGCGCTGTTCTCGATGTACGGGCTCACCGAGGCCTTCCGCAGCACCTACCTCGATCCCGCCCTGATCGACCAGAAGCCCACCTCGATCGGCCGGGCCATCCCTGGCGCCGACGTCTGGGTGGCGCGGCCGGACGGATCACGTTGCGACCCGTACGAGGTCGGCGAGATCGTGCACCGGGGTCCGACGGTCACCCTCGGCTACTGGGAGGACCCCGTCGCGACCAGCCGGGTCTTCCGTCCCGCTGGCGAAGGCGCGGGCCAAGGCGAAGGCGAAGGCCATCCCGACCCCGGTGACGTCGTCGTCCACTCAGGCGACTTCGCCTGGATGGACGCCGACGGCGACCTCTACGTCGAGGGCCGCCGCGACCGCATGGTGAAGCGGCTCGGCTACCGGGTCAGCACCGACGAGGTCGCCGAGGTCGTCTTCGCCAGCGGATTGGTGCGTGACGCCTGTGTCACCGCCATCCCGGGCCCGGAGGAAGGCGCCGACGCCGATCTGGTCGGCCACGTCGTCCTGACCGACGGCGCCGACGTCGAGGCCCTCGACCGCTATCTCGCCGTCGAGCTGCCCCGCCACCTCCGTCCCTCCCGGCTGTTGGTGCACGACGCCCTGCCGACCACCCCGCACGGCAAGCACGATGTGCACGCCCTGGAGGAGCTGGCGCGGTGATCCCCGACCGGCTCCTCGGCCTGATGGAGGCCCAGGAGCGGTTCGACGCCCTCCAGGCGCGCGCTGGCCGGCTGGGCGAGCGTCTGTCCGACCTCTCGTACGCCAACTTCGACGGCCCGCTCGACCCAGCCGTCCGCGAGGTCCTGCAGCAGGCGCTGGCCACCGACCGGAGCCTGGCCTTCCAGTACAAGCCGTTCGGCGGATCGAGGACCGCACGGAAGGCCGTCGCCGACGCGCTGGCCGCCAGCCAGGGCCAGCCCTTCGACGGGCGGGACGTGATCCTCACCAACGGCGCGGCAGCGGCGTTGACCGTCGCCCTGCGGGCCATCGGCGGGCCGGGCGACGAGGTCGTGATCCCGGTGCCGTGCTGGCTGGACCACCCGCTGTACGTGGAGTCGTGCGGCATGACCGCCGTCCTGGTCCGGCTGAGGTCGGGCGACCGGTTCGACCTCGACCTCGACGCCATCCAGCAGGCCCTCACGCCCCGGACGGCGGCGGTCATCGTGAGCAGCCCGGGGAACCCCACCGGCCGCACCTACCCCGAGGGGACGCTCAAGGGCCTGGCCGGGGTGCTGGCGAGCGCGGATCGGAGGTTGGGCACGGCCATCACGCTGATCGCCGACGAGACCCACCGCGATCTCGCAGGCCCGGAGTTCGTCCCCAGCGCCGCGCACCACGATCGAACGCTGGTCGTCTACTCCTTCGGCAAGTACCACATGCTCCAGGGCCAGCGCCTGGGCTACGTGGCGGTGGCACCCGGGCATCCCGAGCGGCCGGCGCTCGCGGCCGAGCTGGTCCGGTGGTCCCGCATCGCCGGCAACACCAGCCCGACAGCGCTCATGCAGCTCGCCGTGCCCGGCCTGCTCGCGCTGCAGCACGACACGACGACGCTGGACCACTGGCGGGAGCGCTACGTCTCGAAGCTCGCAGCGGCCGGCTTCCAGCCGGTCCACCCGGACGGGACCCACTTCGTCTACGTCCCGACCCCCGGCGGCCAGTCGGACTGGGAGTGGGTCGAGCGGCTGGTGCGGGAGCACCGGGTGCTGGTGGTGCCGGCCCCGCTCTTCCACCACGCCGGCTACTTCCGTGTGGCGCTGACCGCCACGCCGGCGAGCCTGGAGGCGGCTCTGGCCGCTCTGGCGGACGCGGGAGCTCGCTGGTGCTGAACCTCAGCGTGGTCGGCCCGCTGGATCCCTGCTTCGTGTGGGACGGTGCGAAGGTCTCGCTGACCCTGCCCACCGGGCCGGGGAGTAGGGCCGATGGCCTGGAAGGGGCCTTCGCCGGCGTGGGCGGCCCGCACGATGACGGCGGTGGAGCCGCCAGCCTGGCCCGCGACCCGCTCGGGCTGAACAAGCTGTTCTGGGCCGATGCTGGCGATCGGATCGAGGTGGCTGCCCGACCCTCCCGGCTGACCAGCCGGGGCCACTCCCTGGACGCCTGCTCGGCCGTGCCGGCGAACTCGCTGATCAGCTACCCGCCCGACGGAGGGCCGCCGACGGTCAGCCCGATCGCGTCGGGCGACCGGCCCGACGCCGCCGACGCCACCCGTCGCGCCGCCGACGCCGGGGTCGCCGGCTACGCCGGAGAGCCCGAGCCGCTGGAGCAGATCGCCCGGCGGATCCGGGCCACGACCGCCGCCTACGTCGAGGCCGTGCTCGAGCAGCGCCCGGGCCCGGTCGTGGTCTGCCTGTCCGGCGGGCTCGACAGCACCTCGGTGGCCGCCCTCGTCCGCGAGCACCGCGACGACGTCATCGCCGTCACCTTCGACCTCGCCCGCCCCGAAGGCCGCCGGGACCACAGCTCCGGCACCCGCCGCAGCGACGACGCCCGCGCCGCCCTGCAAGCGGCCCGCCATCTCGGGCTGACCCTCACCGAGGCGATCCATCCGCCGGACCAGCTCCTCGACCTGGTGGACGTGGTCCTCGAGGCCGGGATCGACTGGCGGGACTTCAACGTCCACGCCGGCCTGGTCAACGCCGGCCTCGGGGTGACGATCGCCGAGATGGTCGGCGAGCGGAGCAGTGAGACCACGGTCTTCACCGGCGACCTGGTCAACGAGTTCCTCGCCGACTACCACGAAGAGACCTACCGCGGGCAGACCTACTACCGCCTGCCCCGCCTGCCACTTCCGCAGACCAGGGCCACGCTGGTGCGGGGCCTGGAGACCTCGCACCGCGAGATCGGGGTCTTCGGCCACTTCGGCCTCACCGTCGTCCAGCCCTACGCCGCCGCCCGCGCCGACTTCCTGCGGCTGCCGGCGGACATCCTCGGACCGGGCGACGGCAAGAGCCAGCTCTACCAGCTGATGTTCGGCGCGGCGCTGCCCCGCACCAGCTACGAGCGGCCCAAGACCCGGGCTCAGACCGGCTCGGCCGAGGGCGACCTCGGCGTGCTGGCGGCCTGCGTCGACGCCGGCATCGACGCCCGCTGGCTCGCGGACCGCTTCGCACAGCTCCACCACGCCCCTGACTCCGGCGCGCTCAGGAGCTTCCTGCGCGCCGGGCGCTATCGAACGGCGATCCCCCGAGGTGACCATGACCGTACTCAGTGACAACCAGGTGGCCGACGAGCTCGAACGCTTCGTCCTGGCCCAGTTCCCCGCCACGACCAGCGGAGGAGTGGACCGGGACATCGACCTCTTCGACTCCGGGGTGATCGACTCGGTCGGGGTGGCCGAGACGCTGGCCCACATCGAGGACCAGTACGAGGTCCAGATCCCCGACGAGCTCCTGCTCTCGGAGGACTTCACCACCATCGACGGCATGGCTCGTTCGATCGTCGCCCTCGCGGCACCCTGATCCCCCCACCTAACCGGTACGGGGGCCGAGCGGACCGACCAGTAGCATCGATCTACTCATGATCCAGCGCGACCTCGAAGCTGCCCTGCGCAACGCGCTCGCCGCGACCGGCGTCGAACCCCCCGCGACGATCCACCTCGAGCGGCCGGCACGGCGGGAGCACGGGGACTGGTCGTCCAACGTGGCCCTGGCCACCGCCAAGGCGGCCGGCCGCAAGCCGCGGGAGCTGGCCGACGAGCTGGCGGCGACCCTCAACGCCGACCCGCCCACCCACGTCGAGCGGGTGGACGTCGCTGCCGCCGGGTTCGTCAACTTCCACCTGGCGCCGACGTGGCTCCACGACGTCCTGCGCGAGGTCGCCACCCAGGGCGAGAAGGACTACGCCCGCACCGACCGGGGCGCCGGCCAGCGGGTGCAGGTGGAGTTCGTGTCCGCCAACCCCACCGGTCCGATCCACGTGGGCAACGGCTGGTTCGCGTCCTACGGCGACTCGGTGGCCCGGCTGCTCGAACGCTGTGGCTACAGCGTCAGCCGGGAGTACTACGTCAACGACACCGGCGGCCAGATCCGCCGGCTCGGCGAGTCGGTGCTGGCCCGCAAGGCCGGCCAACCGGTCCCCGAAGGCGGCTACCCGAGCGGGTTCGTCAAGGGCCTGGCCTGTGCCTACGACGGTCCGGACGACGTGGACGCCGCCGGCCGCTGGGCGGCCGACCACATCGTTGGCTTCATCCAGCGCCAGATGACCGCCGTGAACATCGGCTTCGACGAGTGGTTCAGCCAGGCGTCGGTCGAGGAGAGCGACGCCGTCGCCGAGACCATCGCCCTGCTCCAGGAGCGCGGGATGGTCTGGGAGGAGGACGGCGCCCTCTGGCTGGACACCAAGGCCTTCGGCGACCCCCGCGAGAAGCGGGTGCTGCGCAAGTCCGACGCCCAGGGCGGCGACTACACCTACCTGGCCGGTGACCTGGCCTACCACCGCGACAAGTTCCTGCTGCGGGGCTTCGACCGGGTGATCAACGTCTGGGGGGCCGACCACCAGGGCCAGGTCTCCAGCCTTCTGGCGGGAGTGCAGGCGCTCGGTGTCGAGCAGGGACGGCTCGAGATCCGCATCGGCCAGATGATCTCGCTGGCGGGCGGGCGCATCGGCAAGCGGCTCGGCAACGCCGTCGACCTCGACGACCTGGTCGAGGACATCGGACCGGACGTGATGCGGTTGCTGTCGCTGGTCAGCTCCATCGACCAGGCGACCACCGTCGACCTCGACAAGGTGCGCTCGGAGTCCCGGGAATCGCCCGTCTACTACGTGCAGTACGCGCACGCTCGCATCCGGTCCATCGACCGCTTCGCCGCCGAGCACGGCGCCGCGCGCCAGCCGCTGGCCGACGTCGACCTGAGCGTCCTCACCTCCCAGCGCGAGCTGGACCTCCTGCGGTCGTTGTCGCAGCTGCCCGAGCTCGTCGAGCTGGCCTGCGAGGAGCGGGCACCCCACAAGGTGACCACCTGGGTCCGTGAGCTCGCCGACCGGTTCCACGGCTTCTACCACGACTGCCGGGTCTTCGGTGACGGCATCGATCCCGAGCTGACCCAGGCTCGCTGGTGGCTGGTCGAGACGGTGCGCATCGGCCTGGCCATCGGCCTGGACCTGCTCGGCGTCAGCGCACCGGAGCGGATGTAGCGATGACGGCTCTCCCCCGGCACCTGCTGCCCGACAACGTCGAGATCCACCCGGACGGCTGGCTGAGCATCGCCGGCTGCCGGGTCGACGACCTGGCCGCCGAGTACGGCACGCCGCTGTTCGTCTACGACGAAGCCCACCTCCGGGCCCGCTGCCAGGAGGCGATGGAGGTCTTCGGCGAGGGGGTGGCCTACGCGACCAAGGCCTTCCACTGCCTGGCCATGGCCCGCCTGGTCCACGAGGAGGGCCTGTGCTTCGACGTCGCCACCGGCGGCGAGATGCACGTCGCGCTGGTGGCCGGCGTCCCGGCCGACCGGCTGATCCTCCACGGCAACAACAAGAGCCTGGAGGAGCTGCGCTGGGCCCGCGAGCTGGGCGTCCGGCGCATCGTGGTCGACAGCTTCGACGAGTTCGACCGCCTCGACCAGTTGCACGCCGAGGACGGACGGGTCCCCCAGATCCTGGTCCGGGCCACGCCCGGCATCGAGGCCCACACCCACGAGTTCGTGCGCACCGGCCAGGTCGACTCCAAGTTCGGCTTCGGCGTGGGCTCCGGCGACCTGACCAAGGCGGTCGACTGGGCCTCGGGATCGCCGGCCGTCGAGCTGGTCGGCGTCCACGCCCACATCGGCAGCCAGGTCTTCGTCGCGGACTTCTTCCACCAGGCCATCGAGGTCATCGCGCCCTGGGTCCGGGACCTCGAGCTGCCCGAGCTGTCCATCGGCGGTGGGCTCGGCGTGCCGTACGTGCAAGGCGAGACCGCGCCGACCATCACCGAGTGGGGACGGACGGTCGTCGACTCGTGCCGGGCCGCCGGCATCACCAGCCGGGTGGTGGCCGAACCGGGCCGGGCCATCGCGGCGCAGGCGGCGATCACCGTCTACAGCGTCGGCACCGTCAAGGACGTGCCCGGGGTCCGGACCTACGTCTCGGTCGACGGCGGGATGAGCGACAACCCCCGGCCCGTGCTCTACGGCAGCGGCTACGAGGCGTTCCTCCCCCGGGCGACGGCCGCCGACCGGCCCCGCACGGTCACGGTCGTCGGCAAGCACTGCGAGTCCGGCGACATGCTGGTCCGCGACGCTCTGGTCCCGGCCGACCTGCGGGTCGGTGACCTGCTGGCCACCGCGGTGACCGGGGCCTACGGCCACTCCATGGGCTCGAACTACAACAAGGTCCTGCGGCCGCCGGTGATCTTCGTGCAGGACGGCGAGGCCCGGCTGGTGGTCCGGCGCGAGACCTATGCCGACTTGTTGGACTGCGAGGCCTGACGCACCCGTCGGCCCATGCGGCGGGCCCGCATGCTCATGGCCACCCGTCGCGCGGCCAACGCCACCTCCCCGACCTTCCCGGGGGCGGTGACGACGATCGACCGGGTCACCCGCTCGTCGTTGCCCCACTTGGCCTTGTAGGGAAAGTCTCCGGCCCGCAGATCGACCTCGGCCGCGCCCTCGGCCAGCGAGTGGCGCAGCGTCTCGTAGAGCTCCGCCTGCCCGAGGCCGTACTTGGCGAGCGCCGGCTCGAAGGCGGCGTTGTCCGAGATGTACCGGTCGCCGACCCGGAAGACGCTGGTCGCCGCCACCGGTCGGCCGTCCGCGTCGAGTGTCGAGACCCGTCCCTGGCCCGCGTCGACCAGGGTGTGGATCACCGCTCGGGTGAAGGCCTCGAGCCGGGGCGTCGCGAAGATGCGGGGACCCGTTCCCGGCGCCCAGCGGGCCCGCAGCATGTCGCGCATCGCGTCCAGCGCGGCGTCGACATCGGGGCTGTCGACGACGTAGGTGACGTCGCCATGGGCCTCGCGCAGGCGGCGCATCCGGCGGGGGATGCTGTGACGGCGGGCCAGGCGGTCGAGGTAGGCCTCGGGATCGTCGAGGGCGTCGAACCGGACGAGCGTCGCGTGGGCCACCAACCCCATGGGGCGCCGCACGATGTCGTCCCGCTCGGCCAGCGCTCGGAGCATCGGGCCACCGTCATAGAGCCGTCGGAGGTTCACTGCCACGCTGCGCCCGCGGACCAGCTCGCTGAGGTGCTCGGCGATGGCCGCCGCGACCGGTCCGGGGTTCGGCCCGAGCAGCGGTTCGCCGTAGTCGCCATGCTCGGTACCGGCTGACACCAGCAGCCGGAAGCCGCGACGACCGCCCAGCCGCGACTGGGCGTACGGCGCCAGGCCGACCAGCTCCTCACCCCGGCGGACGGCGATGGCGTAGATCCCACCGGGCCGTTCGAAGTGGCGGTACCAGGTCAGGACGTAGCCCGGGCTCGCGAAGGCGGTCGACCCCGGGGAGCGGAGCAGGAGCTCCTCCCAGGGCGCGGCCAGGGCTTCGAGCCCGGCGAGGTCGGTGACGACCTCAGCGCGCAGCATGGTCTAGCCGGCGCATCCTCACCTGGTGCTGCCGTCCTCCCCGGGACCGGGCTTAGCCCGTTCGTGAACCTTCCAGACTCCCCACGGAGAACTTAACCTGCCGTCCACCTCGTGTGTACCCACCTTCAGTGGCCGCCGGAGGCGAGCGTCACGAGACATCCCACTAGGGTGACGGCCTTGACTCTGCGGGTACCTCAACGCTTCCGGGTGGGCATCACCCGTCACCAGCCCGATAAGCCGGAGGAGGCCGCCGAGCTGGCCGACTGGTGGCGGGCGACGTACGGCGAGGTGTGGCTCGACCCCCATCGCAACGCCTGGCTGTACAAGCAGAACCCCTGCCTCGGCGAGGACGGTCCGGGGCCCTGGATCTGCCGGCGTGACGGGAAGATCGTCGGCCAGCAGGGCGAGATCCCCTTCGACCTGCAGATAGGGGCGGGCGCGGATTGCGAGCGGGCGGTGTGGGCGGTCGACCTCGAGGTCGACCCGGCCTGGCGGCTGCGAGGCGTAGGCCCGGCGCTGATGGCCACCCTGCTCGAGCAGCGCCCGATCGTGTGCCTGCTCGACCTGTCAGACGACGGGTACGCCGCGTTCCACGGCGCCGGCTGCGCCGATCTGGGGCGCTTGGCGGTGTACCGCCGGCCGCTCGATCCCCGCCGGGCGCTGCGGATGGGAGGTGTCCCGGCGAGCCTGCGGCGGCTCGGACCGGTGGTGGTGCCGGCACTGCGGCTGGTGGACGGGCTGCTCACGGCGGCGATCCGGGCCACCGGGGCCAAGCTGGTGCCGGTCGATCGGTTCGACGAGCGGGTGGACCAGGTGTGGGCAGCGGCCCGGTCCGCCTATCCGGTCATGGCCTGCCGGGACCTCGCGGCGCTCGCCTGGCGCATCGACCAGCGGCCCGACCGGGACCGCTTGCAGCGCTTCTACCTGGTCCGCTGGGGCCGGCCGCTGGGCTACGTCGTCCTCCGCCCCACCACTTCGTCGGGCCAGCCGGCCAGCGTGGTCGTCGACTACCTCGCACCGCCCCGCTGGGTGGCCCCCCTGCTGCTGGCCGCAGGCCGGGTGGCCCGGGGCGAGGGTGCGGTGTCCCTGTCGGTGAAGACCCGGAACGCCCGGGCCGACCGGTCGCTGCGGCTCGCGGGCTTCGTCCGGCGGCCGCTGGAGCACGACGAGGACCTGCGGATGATGGTCTACTGCGCCAACCGACCCGAGCTGGCGGCGCAGCTCGAGGACCGCGACGCCTGGTTCGTCACGTCCACCGACAGCAACCTGGAGTTCGCTGGCGGCCCGAC
>Ga0075418_10006444_pt1 | contig 13240 bp, 7 predicted proteins | sample SoiMetdeltSBSDD2_FD_81776 | JGI IMG/M metagenome (GOLD analysis project Ga0075418, IMG submission 81776) | Bulk soil microbial communities from a Populus tree surrounding site in Tennessee, USA - Soil MetaG P. deltoides SBSDD2 | ecosystem: Environmental > Terrestrial > Soil > Tree plantation...
AGGCCGGTCAGTGCGGCTTCTGCCTGAACGGCGTGATCCTCACCGCGAAGGCCTTGCTGGACCGCGAGCCGAAGGCCAGCGACGAGCGGATCCGGGAGGAGCTGGAGGGCGTGCTGTGCCGCTGTTTCGTGCACGTGCGCATGATGCGGGCCATCAAGCGCTACGCGCGGGAGCGGATGGGATGAGCGGGCCGCTGAGCCCGTCGCGGCGCGACTTCCTGAAGGGCTCGGGAGCGCTCGTCGTGGCCTTCGGCGCGGGCGGGATCACGGTGCTGCGCAGTGCGGAGTCGGCCCAGCCGGTGCCGGGATGGCCGGGCGACGACCTGGATTCATGGATCGCGGTCACCGAGGACGGCCGCGTCCTGGCCTGGACCGGGAAGTGCGAGCTGGGGCAGGGGCTCTTCACGGCGCAGACGCAGCTCATCGCCGAGGAGCTCGTGGTGCCGCTCGATCGCGTGACCCTCGTCCAGTGCGATACGGACCGCACGCCGGATCAGGGCACGACCTCGGGCGCCCAGTCCCATCATGCGAATTTCAACCGGTCCAACCTGGCCCTGGCCGCGGCCACCGCCCGGGAAGCGCTCGTGCGGCTCGCCGCGGAGCGGCTCGGCGCTCCCATCGGCGCGCTCGAGGTCAAGGACGGCGTCGTCCGCGTCGCCCGCGATGCCGCGCGTTCCGTGAGCTACGGCGCGCTCGTGGGCGGCCGGAGGCTCGACATCAAGCTCGACGAGAAGGCGGCGCGGCGCTCTCCCCGGGAATGGACCGTGCTCGGCCGGCCGGTGCCTCGCCTCGAGTTGCCGGCCATGGCCACCGGGCGCTTCGAATACGTGCACAACGTACGGCTCCCCGGGATGCTGCATGGGCAGGTCGTCCGGCCGCCCGTCGTGGGAGCCACCCTCGTGAGCGTGGACCAGGCGTCGGTAAAGGACGCGCCCGGTGTCGTGAAGGTCGTCGTGAAGAAGAACTTCGTGGGGGTGGTGGCCGAGAAGCCGTGGCAGGCCCTGCGGGCGGCGGAGATGCTGAAGGTCGCATGGACGAAGGGCGTCGGCCTTCCAGCCGCGCGGGACATACACGATTACCTTCGGCGTCAGCAGCCGAAGCGCGACACCCTGGTCGTGGACTCGAAAGATGTCGAGGAGAAGCTCAAGGGCGCCGCCGCCACGGTGAAGGCCACCTACCTGCATCCCTATCAGATGCACGGCTCCCTCGGGAGCTCGTGCGCCGTGGCGGACGTCTCGGGCGACAAGGCCACGATCTATTCCGCGACGCAGGCGGTCCACCCGCACCGCCACACCGCGGCGATGGTCCTCGGCCTGCGCCCGGAGGACGTGCGCGTCGTCTACCGGCTGGGCTCGGGCTGCTACGGGCTCAACGGGGCGGAAGCCGTCTCCTACGACGCCGCCCTCCTGTCGCAGGCCGTCTCCCGGCCGGTCCGGGTCCAGCTCACGCGCAAGGACGAGATGGCCTGGGAGAACTACGGGCTCGCCTTCGTGGTAGACCAGCGGGTCGCGCTCGACACGGAAGGCACGATCCTGGCCTGGGACTGCGAGAGCTGGGCACCGGTGCTCGGGAGCCGGCCGGGCATGGACCGTCCCGGCAACGTCGTCACGGGGTTCCTGGCCGGCTTCGAGCCGGCGCCCTTCACGCCACGCTCGGCGCCCGAGCCCGACTCCTTCAACAACGGCAGCAACGGCGCGCCCTCGTACCTCGCGGGCGCGGTCGGCGGACGGGCGCAGGGGACGGGCACCGTCAAGAGCGAGCGGGTCCTCGCCCACTTCGTGAAGTCGCCCTTCTGGACGGGGCCGCTGCGCTCGCCGCAGCGGCTGCAGAACACCTTCGCGCACGAGTGCTTCATGGACGAGCTGGCCCAGCGGGTGAAGGCCGACCCGGTCGCCTACCGGCTGAAGCACCTCGTCGATCCGCGTCTCCGCCACGTCCTGGCCACGGCCGCCCGGGCCGCCGGCTGGGAAGCGCGGGCATCGCCGCGACCGGGGCGTGCCTCACGCGGGACGGTCGCCGGCCGGGGGATCGCGTGCGTCCTCTACGAAGGCGACAACGGCTACTGCGCGATGGTGGCGGAGGTTGCGGTGGTCCAGGAAACGGGGGAGGTTCAGGTGAAGCGCCTCGTCGCCGCGCTCGACTGCGGCCCCGTCTCCAACCCCGACGGGCTCAGGAACCAGATCGAGGGTGGCGCGCTCCACGGCACGAGCCGCGCGCTCGGCGAGGAGGTCACCTGGGACGCCGAACGAGTGACCTCGATCAATTGGGGGACCTACAAGAGTCTGAGCCTCGGCTTCGAGGCGCCCGTGATCGAGACCGTGCTCGTCGACCAGCCCGACGCGAAGGCGGACGGGGCCGGCGAGACCGCGACGACCGTGGTGGGCGCGGCCATCGGCAACGCGATCTTCGACGCCACGGGCGCGCGCCTCCGGCAAATGCCGTTCACCCCCGAGCGCGTGAGGGCCGCGCTCCAGGCCCGGTCGTAGATCAAGTATTAAAAAAATGAGTAAAGAGGGTCTGGGCGGGGAGTGACGGCGATATCCCTGCTACGCTGTTCGTAGGAGGGACCGCTGATGCCACGGCTTTCATGCTGGCTCTTGCTCCTTGTCTTTGCCGTGCCCGGCGCCGCTTGGGCGCAGGGAGGCACCCCGCTCGGTCCGGAGTTCCGCGTCAACACCTATACGACCGGCTACCAGGACAGCTCATCCGTGGCCGCCGATCCCGTCGGCGGGTTCGTCGTCGTGTGGGACGGCCAGCGCGCGGACGATCCGAACAGCGGGATCTTCGGACAGCGCTTCGCGATCTCCGGCGCGCCCGTCGGGCCGGAGTTCCGCGTGAACGCCTCCACCACGGATCTCCAGACCCTGCCCTCGGTGGACGCCGCTTCCGGTGGCGGCTTCGTGGTCGCCTGGTCCAGCAGCGGCGGCTACGGTGGCGCGCCCGCCGACGTCCTCGGCCAGCGCTTCGCTAGCGACGGCACGCCGCTGGGCCCCGAGTTCCTCGTCAACAGCTATACGACCGGGTCCCAGAGCGTGCCCGCCGTGGCCGCGGATCCGGCCGGCAACTTCGTCGTCGTGTGGGGCGGGGAGGGCCTGGGCGATGCGGGCGGCGGGGTCTTCGGTCAACGATTCGCCGCCACGGGCGCTCCCCTCGGGGCCGAATTCCGCGTCAACACGTACACCACGGATCTCCAGTTCGCCCCGTCCGTGGCCGTCGACAGCGCCGGCAACTTCGTCGTCGCGTGGAGCAGCGGCGGTTACGGGGGCCCGCCCGCGGACGTCCTCGGCCAGCGCTTCGCCAGCAACGGCACGCCCCTGGGCCCCGAGTTCCGGATCAACACGTACACGACCTACGGCCAGTACCGCCCGGCCGTGGCCAGCGACACCGCCGGCAACTTCATCGTCGTCTGGGACGGGTCGCGCCTGGACGACACGAGCGCCGTATCGGGTCAGCGCTTCGCCAGCTCCGGCGCGCCGCTGGGGCCGGAGTTCCGCGTGAACACGGTTACGGCGGACTTCCAGATCATCCCGTCCATCGCCGCCGACGCCGCCGGCAACTTCGTCGTGGCCTGGACCAGCAACGCGGGTTACGGCGGCGTGCCGCCGGACATCTTCGGCCAGCGCTTCGCCAGCGACGGCACCCCGCTGGGCACCGAGTTCGGGATCGCCACGTACACGACGAGCGGACAGGACCGCACGGCCGTGGCCGCCGATTCCGCGGGGAACTTCGTCGTCACCTGGGACAGCCTGGGGCAGGACGGGGACGGCACCGGCGTCTTCGCCCAGCGGTACGGCCCCATCCTCCCTGTCGAGCTGATGCGCTTCGGGGTCGAATAGGCGGGGGGCCGAACCTGCTCAGGGGACGTCCCGGCCCAGGGCGGCCAGGACCTCCCGATCGAAGGCGGCAAGCAGGCTCTCCTGCACGCTGTAGGGGCCTGGCACGTAGGCGCGCGAGCTCACGCCCTGCTGGGCCAGCTCGCACACGTGCCAGTCCTGCCGGTTGGTCCGGTCCCAGAACTCCACCGCGTCCCGCGCGTCCTCGCTGCCCGCCGCCTCCGGCGCGAACAGCCACTCGCAGACGATGCGCGTGCGGTCCAGGGCCACCGGCCAGAGGGTGTGGCACAGCGCATAGTCCGGCAGCAGGGTCAGGAACAGGTTCGGGAAGACCGAGTAGTAGTACACGCGGCGGCGGTCGTCGCCGGGCCCGAGGAGCGGGGGACCGGCCGGCCGTCCGCTCAAGGTCAGGCTATCGCCGGGCGGATCGATCGTCATGTAGCCGCCCAGGATCGGGCCGGTGGTGAGGTCGTTGGCTCCGCTGCGATAGTGGGACAGCCGCGTCAGCTCCGGGTGGATGCGCGGGCAGTGATAGCACTCGGAGAAGTTCTGGAAGAAGAGCTTCCAGTTGGCGCACACGTCGTACGCGATGCGGTGGCCCGCGCGCAGCTCTCGGAGCCGCCAGGCCGCGAACTTCCCGACTAGCGGCGCCATCTCCGACTCCAGCGGAGGCGGTTGCGGCTGGAGGTGGATGAACAAAAACCCCTCCCAGGCCGCGATCCGGGCGGCATGAAGCGGGAGCTCCGACTTGTCGAAGCCCTCCACGTCGTCCATGTGCGGGGCGCCGAGCAGACGTCCGTCGGGCGCGTAGGTCCAGCCGTGATACGGGCACACGATCGGCCCGGCCAGGCGGCCCGAGCCCTGCTCGCACAGACGCGTGCCGCGGTGCCGGCACACGTTGAAAAAGGCCCGTGGCTCGCCGCCCTCCCGCAGCACGATGAGGCTTTCACCGGCCACATCGGCCAGGAAGTAGTCTCCCTCTCCGGGGATCTGATCGCCCCGGCCCACGCAGACCCAGCGCCGCGCGAAGATGCGCTCCCGTTCCTCCTCGTAGAGCGACGCCGATGCGTAGTACGCCCCGGGCAGCGTTCGCACCTGGCCGGGAAGCACATGTCCGCGGTACATGTGCCGCGAGGGTAGGCCCGGGGCATGGAGGTGTCAACGACTTGCGCGGGGTGGCACCCCTGTTGCAGCCGGTCGTATCAGGGGCCCGTGCGGCTCCAAGGGGGTGAACCTTGAAGTGCAAGGCATGCGGAGGCTCGAACTGCTCCTGTGATACCGGCGGACAGTGCAACTGCGGGAAGGACTGCGCCTGCGCGAGGCCGAAGCGCTAGGCGGGTGAAGCGCGCGGCGCGACCGCGGAGGTTGGACCTCCGCGGCCGCGCTGCGCAAGACGTTACTCGATGGCGAAGCCTTGCAACGCCACCGGCTGCGGGATGCAGTCGGTCGACGGGAAGGCGAACTGCCCGATGCGCAGCCTCCAGTTGGTCGTGCTGGTCGTCGGGTAGTACTCGTTGATGTACCAGAACGTGCAGTCGGTCACCGGGTCCACGGTCATCGCCGTGTAGTCGCCCCAGCGATGGCCGCTGGACGTCTGGGACCCGGTGCCGTCGACCATCGATTCCTCGCCCTGGGGCATCTGTCCAAGCGGATCGCCCGACAGGCGGCCGGTGTACCAGATGGACGGGAACGTCCCCGCCGCGGCGGAGGCGCTGTACCCGAGGGCCATGTTCCCCGCATGGTCCATGGCGATGCTGCCCATCCAGCGATGGATGCTGTCCGTGGCGGCCGGCGAGTAGGTGCCCTCCTGGAAGATGACCGGAGTGGTTTGCGGGCTCCGGATCTCGTACCAGCGAATCCCGGAGAAGGTGGCGGGCGCCTCGACCGACTGGTTGGTCACCAGCGACTCGTGGGTGCCGAAGTTCCGGTAGGCGAGCCGGTAGGTCGGCCGCTGGCGGTAGCCCAGGTGGTCGAGCTTGACCGCGGTCGTCGGCTGGGGCACGCAGTCGCGGGTGGCCGGGCACGGCGCCGGCATGAACGTGTCGACCGGGCTCACGGGCAGCGTGTTGGTCAGGATGAACGTGGAGTTGGCAGGCGTGACGAAGTCCACGTGGAACTTCCAGAACGTGAGCGCGTCCTGCGGCGCCCCGTAGGTGGCGCCGTCGTCCATCGATCCCACGAAGAAGTTGGGGCTCCCGGCGGGGGGCAGGGTGCTTCCGTCCAGGTCCGACGGCAGCAGGCCGTCCCCGATGTTGAACATGCCGCCCGCGCTGGCCGGAGTGGCCAGGAACGAGATGACCTGCGCGGCGGGGTTGCCCGCGATCACCTGCGCGCGGTCGACGGCGTAAGCGCCGATGCCGGCGAACGTGGTGCCGTTGGCGAACTCACGGGTGCTCCAGTAATAGGCGTCGGACCAGACCGCCCACTTCGGGTAGTCCGGGAAGTTGATGCTCGGCACGGTGGGGAAGGCGTAACGGAAGTACGAGCCGGTGGGGTCGCTGGTCTGGGAGATGGCCATGCAGTTGAAGAACGTCGGGCCGGAGGCCGTGAACTGCGTCAGGAGCCAGCGGTCCGCCATCTGGTCGTAGACCACGACCGGGTCACCCGAGTTGTCGACCTCGCACTCACCCCCGAAGCCCGCCCACAGGGTGTTGATGTTGACGGGCCCGAAGAGGAGCGCGCCCGCCTTCGAGTAGATGGCGAAATCGTTGTTGGCCATGGCGACGTAGTGGTTCGTCCCGACCTCGCCCACCGGATCGGGTGGCGAGCACCCGCCGCAAAGGTTGGTCCAGGCGTCGAAGCTGAGGTTCGGGCCGGGTATCTCGCCCCTGCCCACGCGCGTCTGCACGATGGTGTCGGGGGTCTGCGGCCCGAGGGGGCCTTCCAGGCCGCTCGGCTGATCGTTGTCCGCCTCCCTCTCCTGGTAGCTCCGGGGCGGAACCGGCTTCATCAAACGAAGGGGAGGCGACACGTCGAACTTCGCGGCCTTGACCGCGCCACGGAAGATCCCGTGGGGCTTCGGGCCTGCCGCCGCATCTTGGGGGCCCTCCGCGGCCGCCAGGAATCCGGCCCCGGCCAGGCCGAGGCACGACAACGCGAGCGAGACGCGCCTGAATTGCATAGCCTCTCCTAATAGGGTGGACCGCGCGAGCCTACCACACCTGTCGCCTCTACTACCAGGGTCGTCTTTGGTCTTTTTTCGCGGCCTCGGCCGCCTAGCGGGGCCGCGCGGTCAGGGGCGAGTCGAAGCTGAAACCGGTGGAGGGCTCCAGGGCCACGGTCTTGCCCGCCAGGTCGCCGTAGCGCCCGTCGTGGCTCACGGTTATGGTCCCGCCCTGCGCCGCCACCCCCGCCACCGTGGCCGTGTTCAGGACCAGCGTCTGCTTCGAGGCCAGCGTGAAGGGGTGCTGGCCGAGGAGCGCGCCGGAGCTCTTCCAGAACCAGGCATGCCCGTGGATCGTGTATCCGGCCGGGTTCTGGAGCAGCAGCACCGTCACCTGGGTGCCCGAGTTGTTGAAGCGGGGGATGGAGTACGTCGTCTCGAAGGCCCGGATGCGGTACACGTCGTCCGCTCCGCAGGGCGTGGCGCAGGCCCCGTCCACGCGCACGTGCTGGTTCGTCACCGTGAGCGCGGTGGTGTTCTCCCAGGCAAGGCTCATCGTGTCACCCACCGCGACGGGAGAAGCGGACTGCAGCACGGCCACGTTGTCGTCGGCCAGCCGCTCGAGCGTCACGGGGACGATGTCGCCGGACGTCCCGTCCACTACCACCTCGTAGGAAGCGTAGGGCTTCTGCCCGATGCGGTAGAGGTCGGGCCGCACCAGGAGGTCCGCCCGCTGGACGGCGCCGTGGACGAGCTCGTTGCTGGACAGGGACGGGGCATCGTCGTCGCCGATCGTGCCTGTACCCTGGGCGTCGCCCAGGGTGGCGTTGGTGGGGGCGGACAGGTCCACCAGGAAGGTCTCGTCGGTCTCGATCGTGGTGTCGCCGAGCACATCCACGGCCACCGGCTGACTGGTGGTGCCGGGCGTGAAGGTCAGGACTCCCGACGCCGCCGTGTAGTCGCTCCCCGACGTGGCGGTGCCGTCGGCGGTCGCGTACGAGACGCTCACCGTGAAGCTGGACGGCCCGGAGAGGGTGACGTCGACGGTGCATGGCGCGGTACCGGCGTTGCCTTCCACCACGGCGCAATCGCTCACCGACACGGCGGGCGGCGGGTCGTTGTCGAGGATCGTGCCGGCGCCCTGCCCGTCGGCGATGGTGGCGTTGACCGGCGCGGAGAGGTCCAGGGAGAAGGCCTCGTCCGGCTCGTCCAGGAGGTCCCCGATCACGGCCACGTCGACGGTCTGGCTGGTGGCGCCGACGGGGACAAACGCGGTACCCGAGGCGGCGAGGTAATCCTGCCCGCTCACGGCGGTGCCGTCCGTGGTCGCGAAGTCGACGCTCACGCCCTGGCCGCTGGGAGCCGACAGCGACAGCGTGAACGTACACAGCGTCTGTCCGGCGTCTCCCTCGGTGGCCGAGCAGTCGGAAACCGAGACCGCCGGCGGCAGGTCGTCGTCCTGGATCGTCCCCAGGCCCTGGCTGTCCGCCAGCGTCGCGTTGACCGGTGCCGAGAGGGTTACGACGTAGGTCTCGTCCTGCTCGTCGAGGGCGTCCGCGACGATGGCGATCTGCAGCTGCTGGGTCGTCGTGCCGGCGGGGAAGTTCAGCGTCCCCGCCGCTGCGGCGTAGTCCAGGCCGGCGGTGGCCGTGCCGTCGCTGGTGGCGTAGTTCACGCTCACCGCGAAGCCGCTGGGCGCCGACAGCGAGACAGTGAACGTGCAGATCGCCTGGCCGCCGGTCCCTTCCCCCGTCGCGCAATCGGAGACCGAGGCCGCCGGCGGCGGGTCGTTGTCCACGATGGTTCCCACGGCCTGCCCGTCAGAGATGGACGCATTCACGGGAGAGGACAGGTTGACGGAGAAGGTCTCGTTCGGCTCGTCCTTCAAGTCGCCGGTGACGGGCACGACCACGATCTGGCTGGGCGTGTTGGGCGGGAACGTCAGCGTTCCGGAGACCGCGGTGTAGTCGGCTCCCGCGGTGGCCGAGCCGTTGGCGGTGGCGAAGTCCACGGTCACCGTCTGCGGGCTGAGAGGCGACAGGGACACGGTGAACGTCGCGTTGACCGGTATGTTCGCCTCGTTCACGGTCACGTTGGCGATGGAGAGCGATGACTGACTTGCCGCCTGATAGAGGAATTGTGCGCCGGCCTGGTCGTCGGTGCCGAGTGCCGCGCCGCGGCCGTCGCCATGAGCGATCGCGCGCATGAGGGCATCGTCCAGCGCGGTGCCGGGGATGCAGGGCGGGCTCTGTGAATCGCCGCAGGAATGGCCCAGCCCCAGGGTGTGGCCCAGCTCGTGGCCGAACACCTCCTCGCCGTCCTCGTTCGCGTTGCCTTGCAGGAAGCAGCCGGCCCCGTCCTGGATGACGATGTCGCCTTCAAAGATGATGAAGAAGAATTCGCCCTTCCAAAGGGCCTGTCCGCTGGCGCAGTAGCCGCCGGAGGCCAGGACGCCGCCGGTGGTGCAGCTGAACGAGCCCGGGATCTCGTCGAACGGGTCGTTCCAGCGGATCGCGTTGCCTGTGTTGCACGCGGGTTGGGCGTTGCCGGTCGTGCCGCCGTTGGTCAGGTTGATGGGCGTGGCCGCCTCGGCGTTCCAGGCGGAACGGGCGTCCGCGAACTCGGCGAAGCCGCCGCCGGGCATCCCCGCCTGCCCGCCGGTCAGGGTGAGCCACGGCACGCTGCCGCCGGTGTCGAACTGGAACCAGCGCGCCTTGCCGAGCAGCTCGAAGTCGAGCGGTGGCGAGGAGATGTCCTTCAAGAAGTAGTCCGCGGCGCGCGCACGGCCGGCGGCCCGGTCGGCCAGCCACTCCACGAAACGGTGGAAGTCGCGCGTCTCCTCCCTGGCGGAGACGCGGCCGGGCGGGACGACCTCCGTGGCCTCCGTCAGGTCGCGCACGGCCAGCGGCTGGCCCGCGGCCGGCGACTCGCGCTCGTGGAACGCGCCGAGGACGGCCTGGAGGACACCGAAGGTCCCGTCTGGAGCGGGCTCCAGGAACACCAGTGCGCGCTCGCCCACGTTGAAACGCGGCATGCCGAAGAGGCGGAACCGGACGCCGCCGGGCGCGGTGCCACCGGCGACCCGGACCCGGATCCGATCCGCCACCGTGCCCTTCACGGCGCGCTCCACGTCGACGAGATAGTCCGTGGCGGGGGTCCCGGCCCGGAGCGCGGGCTCGACGGCACGGACCTGGACCACGGCGATCACGCGGGCCTGGTCGGCCAGGTCCTCGTCCGCCATCCTCACGTACGTGGTGGCGCCGAGGGGAGAAGCGGCCAGCCAGGCGGCGAATCCGATCGTCAGCCGGCCGAGATGTCGAAATCTCATTCCGCGGTAGGTGGGCCCGACACAGTCTAACGCGGCCGGGGCATCATGGGCGAATCGAAGCTGAAGCCGGTGGAGGGCTCGAGCGCCACCGTCTTGCCCGTGAGGTCCCCGTAGCGCCCGTCGTGGCTCACCGTGATCGCCCCGCCCTGGCCGACCGCGCCGGCCACCGTGGCCGTGTTCAAGACGAGGGTCTGCCGCGCGGGGAGCGTGAAGGGATGGCTGCCCAAAAGCGCCCCCTTCCAGAACCAGGCATGCCCGGAAATGGCGTAGGTCGTGGGGTTCTGGAGAATGAGCACCGTCACCTGGGTGCCGGAGTTGTTGAAGCGGGGGATGGAGTACGTCGTCTCGAAGGCCCGGACGCGATAGACGTCATCGCTGCCGCAGCCTCCGGCGCACGTCCCGTTAACGCGGATGTGCTGGTTCACCACGGCAAGCGCCGACGGGTTCGCCCAGCGCAGGCTCACCGTGTCGCCCACGGCGACGGGAGAGGCGGACTGGAGCACGGATACGTTGTCGCCGGCCAGCCGCTCGAGCGTGACGGGGACGATGTCGCCGGACGTCCCGTCCACCACGACCTCGTAGGACGAGTAGGGCAACTGGCCGATCCGGTAGAGGTCGGGCCGGACCAGCAGGTCCGCTTGTTGGACGGTGCCGTGGACGAGCTCGTGACTGGACAGTGACGGCGCGTCGTCGTCGCCGATGGTCCCCACGCCCTGGGCGTCGCCCAGGGTGGCATTGGTGGGGGCGGACAGGTTCACCAGGAAGGTCTCGTCGGGCTCGACGGCGACGTCGCCCAGGACCTGGACGGGCAGGGGCTGGGTGGTCGTGCCCGGCGTGAAGGTCACGACCCCCGAGGCGGCGGTGTAGTCGGTGCCGGCCGTGGCGGTGCCGTTCGCGGTGGCGTAGGCCACCGTCGCCGCGACGCTCGACGGAGGAGACAGCGACACCGTGAACACGCAGGGCACGGCGCCGGCGTCGCCCTCGGCGATGGAGCAGTCGGAGATCGACACGACGGACGGCGGCGTGCGCTCGTAGGCGCCGATGTCGGAAGCCGGCCCCGCCGGCCGCGGGTTGCCCTCGATGTCCACGGTCACCTGCGGCAGCGTCTGTCCCGCGTCCACGGCGGGGGAGGCCGGCGACAGGTGATAGTCGCCGGCGTCGGGGTCCACGAACAGGCTGGCCAGCGGCGCGGACAGCGAATGCGGCTCGTGCCCCAGGGCCTGCCACTCGGCCAGCGTGTACACGGTGTTGCCGTCGTCGGGGGTGACGAGGTCCATGATGTTGTAGTCGCTGTCCGTGTTGGCGACGTCGGTGTCGTCCAGGTACGTGATCCCTCCGCGGGAGGGGTTGCGGTTGTACAGGATGTTGTTCCGCACGAGGTTCGTCCCGCTGGTGTTCCACATCAGCAGGGCCCAGCGCCCATCGACGGCCTGGTCCACCGTGTTGTGGAGGATGCTCATGCCGCGCGGACCCTCGGCCCCGTCGCCCATGTAGTTCACGATGCCGGTGGCGTGGTTGTCGTAGAGCAGGTTGTTGCGCACGACGGAGTCCTGCACGCCGTCCAGGTTGATGGCGGCACCGCCCAGGATGCCGTTGCCGTAGACCACGTTGTTCTCGATGAGCGCGTCCGTGATGATCCCGTCACCACCCGCGCTGAGGTCGGCGTTGAGCTGGATACCCGAGGCGTTGTTGTCGTGGACCCGGTTCCCGCGTACCACGGGCCGGTCGCCGCTGTTGGAGACGTAGATGCCGTGCTCCTCCACGCTCCCGTAGCACTCGTTGCCCTCCAGCAGCAGGTCGTCGGAGAAGTCCGTGAAGATCCCCCACGTGGTGTTGTCGCCGAAGACCCCGTTGCGCACGGTGATCCGCGGGCTCTGGTCCACGCGCACGGCGGCCCGGATGGCGCCAAATGCACGCAGGCCGTCTACCACGACGTCCGAGGAGAACGTGACGAAGATCGTGTCGCGGTTGTCAGGGCGGTCGTTGGTCACGAGCACCATGGCGCCGGAGCCCTGGGCCTGGATCGTGACCGGGGCGCCCGGCGCCCCGTGGACGTCGAAGACGTCGAAGCCCTTGTAGCTGCCGTCGGCGACCAGGATCGTGTCGCCGGCGGTAACGAACGTCAGGGGCTCCCGGATCTCCCGGCACGGTAACGGCTGCGTGCAGGGATTGTTGTCGTTGCCCGCGGGCGAGACGTAGTAGGTGGCCGCTGTCGCGGCCGCGGGCAGCACCGCGACGAGCGCCCCCACCGCGATGCCAAAGACACCCAAGGGATTGGACACCGGCGAGATGATACCCCGCCGGCTGGCGTGGATCCTGCATGAATCCCCCCTGGAGAAGTATTTCCGGGAGGTCCTATATGAATCGCTTGAAGATCCTCTTTGGCGTGGCGGCCGCCTGCGCGTTCGCGGCGGGGGCGGACGCTGGCAACAAGGGCGGCACCAAGACGCTGACCGGCTGCCTGCACAAGGGCACCGAGGCGGGCACCTACATGCTGACCAACGTGACCGGCGGTCCCGCGGCCACGAACAAGGACTGGGAGCTCGTCGGGGCTCCGGCGTCGCTGAAGCTCGATGAGCACGTGGGCCACAAGGTGTCGATCACGGGCACCGTGGTCGGTGTCGGGGCCGCGGAGAAGATCGAGCACAAGACGACGACCACCAGCGCGACCGACAAGGGGAAGACGGAAACGACCAAGACCTCGATGACCGAGGAGAGCATGCACCGGCATCTCAACGTCTCGGGGATGAAGCACGTCGCGGCGACCTGCCCGTAGGGGGGCTCGGGGGGGCGAAGGCCCCCCCGTTTTCGTCCCCCTCCAGCGCGTCGCCGGTCGTTTCCTTCCCGTCCGCCAATCCTTCCGCTTCCATCCCACCGGCCTTTCAAAGTCCGTCTCCCCGCCCTATCCTGTCGTCGTGGCCGTCTCAAAACCTCCCCGTCTCGCCCTGACCATCGGCGATCCCGCCGGCATCGGCCC
>Ga0075418_10006449_pt1 | contig 13230 bp, 11 predicted proteins | sample SoiMetdeltSBSDD2_FD_81776 | JGI IMG/M metagenome (GOLD analysis project Ga0075418, IMG submission 81776) | Bulk soil microbial communities from a Populus tree surrounding site in Tennessee, USA - Soil MetaG P. deltoides SBSDD2 | ecosystem: Environmental > Terrestrial > Soil > Tree plantation...
CGCCTCGAGCGCGGCCAGGACGTCCGCCGCGGGCAGGTCGCGAATCGCGGCGATCCTCATCGTCGCCCCCGAGGAGACGAGGCCGCCGAACAGGCCGGGATGCTCGGAGTCGGTCGTGACGACCTCGTCCCCGGGCCCGATCCCGAGCCCGCCGATGGCGATGTTGCAGCCCTCGGTCGTCGACGTGGTCAGCGCGACGCAGCCCTTGCCGGCGCCGATCAGCCCGGCGAACGACTCGCGGAGCCGTTCCCGGTCGGCGAGGGCGCGCTCGAAGTACGGCCGGTTCGACCTGCCCTCCTCGAGCTCGCGGTGCTGCACCTCGTCCATCGCCTCGACCGTCGCGCGCGGGAGCGGGCCGAACGTGCCGGCGTTCAGGTAGGCCAGGCGCTCGAGCACCGGCAGCCCGGCGCGCACCGCTACGAGGTCGATGCGATCACCGCCTCGACCGGCGGGTGGTCCGAGAGGACGAGCCCGTTCGCGTGCCGCCGCTCCTCGACCCACGCCTCGGGCCCGCGCTCGAGCTCGAAGCCGCGTACGAGCACCTGGTCGACACCGTCGATCGGCTCGCTGAAGCCGGGAACGGCGTGACGCCTGACGTTGAAGTCCCCGCAGAGGACGCACGGCTCGGTGCCCGCGAGGAAGGAGACGGCACGGTCGATCTCCCTGCCGACGAGGAGCGGGTCGGGGTCGTTGGAGGCGTGCAGGTTCGCGGCGAGCAGGCGCCCGCGGCCGCTCTCCAGCTCGAGCGAGTGGCACACGCGGGTGTGCGTGCCCAGCACGCGGTCCCGGCGCGTGAGCTCCGGGTTGAGAACGATCCGGCGGTGGCGCCCGGTCTCGAAGTGCGGGTTCACGAGCAACGCGTTCGCCTGGCCCGTGACGCTGGAGCGAAACCGCTCCGGGTCGGTGTTCGTCACGTGGCGGGCCAGCGGGCCGAGCAGGGCCGGCATGGTCATCGCCCAGGAGGCCTGCATCCCGCTCCAGTGCTCGAGGCGCCGCACGGCCCACAGGGGCACCTCCTGGAGCGCGACGAGGTCCGGCGCGTCGCCGGTGACGAGCCGCACCATCTGCTCCAGGTAGAGCTTGGAGGTCGGCGGGTGCGTCCTCCCGTGGTACACGTTCCAGCTGCGGACGAGGAGGCGCACTCGGGCTCTAGTCTAGAGAGCCATGGCAGGGCGTTTCGTGGAACTGGCGGCGCGGCAGATCGACCTGTTCGCGACCGAGCACGACGATCTCCTGCGCGACTGCCAGGACGCCCTGGACGCCTACAACGGCGCCCCGCGCGAGACCGCCGAGGAGCTCTACGGCGACTACGTCGACCGGGTCGATCTCGCCCGCGACGCGCTCCTCGAGTACCGCGACACCTACGCGCGGACGCTCGACGCCGAGGCGGCGGAGGAGTACGAGGCGGTCTTCAACGACCTCGTCCGCAAGCGCCTGCCGAGCCTCGGGCTCGAGCTCGACTGAGCGTCGGGCGTCGCGCGATTCGTCACGAGCGGATCGGGGGTAGGCTCCTGGCGCCGTTCGTCCCTTCGCCCAGGAGGAAACCATGCGCAGGCTCTTGCTCGTCGCCGCCGTGCTCGGCGTCGCTCTCGCCGTGGCCGGAGGCGCCCAGGCCCGGGTGATCCCGGGCCAGTACATCGTCGTCCTCGAGGCGGACTCGCGCTCGGCCGTCGTGGCCAACGCACATGCGCGCTCCGCAGGCGCGCGCGTCCTGGCCGTCTACGGCGCCGCGCTCAAGGGGTACACCGCACGCCTGACACCGGCCCAGCTAGCCGCCGTCAGTGCCGACCCGCGGGTCGCATTCGTCGAGGCCGACCGCACGGTCTCGATCTCGACGACGCAGACGAACGCGACGTGGGGCATCGACCGGATCGACCAGCGCGCACGGCCCCTCAGCACGACGTACACGTACTTCAACACCGGCGCCGGCGTGCGCGCCTACATCATCGACACCGGCATCCGATTCTCCCACTCCCAGTTCGGCGGCCGCGCGACGAGCGGCTTCGACGCGGTCGACGGCGGAAGCGCCGACGACTGCAACGGGCACGGCACACACGTGGCCGGCACCGTCGGCGGCTCGACCTACGGCGTCGCCAAGGGCGTCAGCCTGATCGGCGTTCGCGTCCTCGGCTGCAACGGCAGCGGGTCGACGTCGGGCGTCATCGCCGGCATCAACTGGGTGACCGGGAACCACCAGGCGGGCCAGCCGGCCGTAGCCAACATGAGCCTCGGCGGGGGTGCGAGCTCCGCGCTCGACACGGCCGTCCGCAACTCGATCGCCGACGGCGTCAGCTACGCGGTCGCCGCGGGGAACGGCAACGCACTGGGCATCGCCCAGAACGCGTGCAATTCCTCGCCCGCCCGCGTCGGCGAGGCGATGACGATCAGCGCGACGGACTCGAGCGACCGGAAGGCGTCGTGGGCCAACTACGGCAACTGCGTCGACTGGTTCGCGCCGGGCGTCTCGATCACGTCTTCCTGGTACACGAGCAACACCGCCACGCGAACGATCAGCGGCACTTCCATGGCGACGCCGCACACCGCCGGCGTGGCCGCGCTCTACCTCCAGAGCAACCGGGGCGCATCGCCTGCGAGCGTGCGCACGGCGCTCTTCAACCTGACGACGAAGGGGATCGTCACGTCGTCCTCGACGACGAGCAACCACCTTCTGTTCACCAACTTCTAGGCCTGTGGCGGCCGGGGCCCGGAGCGCTGGTTCCAGGCCTCGGCAGCCGCCGAAGGGGCTATCATCGCTCACGCGAGGAATGACATCTCGCAGGCGATCAACGGGCCGACCGGGCAGACAGCCTGGCGTTGGTGGCACTGAGGTAAGCCGCCGTCTCCCCGTGCGCCTCGGCGCAGCAGGCTCCTCGATCGCGCGTTCTCTGCGGCAGCATGGATCGGTCGCGAGCCGCACGGCGGCCGGGACCGGGAAGGGAGACGCATGAGAGCGCTCGCCGTCACCTCAATGGTGGCACTGGCGACCGCCGCGATCGCCTCGGCTGCGACGATCATCGGCAACGACAGCGCCAACGTCATCATCGGCTCTACCTCGGCGGACTACATCGAGGCGAGGGGCGGCAACGACGAGATCGACGCCCGCGCCGGCGCCGACCAGATCCGCGCCGGGACCGGCGCCGACCGCGCCTACGGCGGAGCCGGGAACGACGAGATCATCGGAGGCGACGGGAGCGACTGGCTCTACGCAGGGTGCCCCAACGGGAGCTGCAGCGCGGGGTCGAACACCATCTTCGGCGGGAACGGCAACGACGTCATCGGGGCCGACAACGGCAAGTACGACGACGTCAACTGCTCCGCCGGGAGCGGCGACGTCGCCTACGTCGACGCGATGGACGACTGGACCGGCTGCGAGGTCCGCCACATCGACGGCAACTCGCCGTAGCGTCAGCGCTTGACGCGGAAGAACCCCTGGGGAGCCAGGGCCGCAACCCGTCGTGTGAGCGGGTCGACCGAGCGACCGTCGTCCTCGCGCCGCTCCTTGCGCTTCACGGCGCCGCGGACGACGAAGCCGCCCAGGTAGCGCACCGGCTCGGGCGGGAACTGCTGCGCGATCCCCCGGTTCAGCCCGCATCCCGACCACTCGTCGTCGCGGCCGAGGGCGCTCGAGGCGAGGATCTTCCCCGCCGTCAGGCTCGGCGCGACCCCGTTCCCCGAGTACCCGACGCCGTAGACGATCGGGACGGAGCCGGGCAGGCGGCCGAAGACCGGCGCCCCGTCGGCCGTACGGTCGATCGGGCCTCCCCACGCGTGCGTGACCTCGACTCCCTCCGCGTACGGGACGAGGCGCACCAGGTCGCGCCGGAGCACGCTCGCGGCACCGTCGCTCTCGGCGAAGAACTCGTCCTCCACTCGGCCCCCGAACGCGTGACGGTGGCCGCCCTGGCCGAAGGCGATCCGGCCGTCGCTCGTCGTCCGGTAGTAGTGGACCATGAGGCGGCAGTTCGAGATCGCCTCGCCGCTCGTCCATCCCGCCTCCTCGAGGCGCTCCGGCATCGGGGCCGTCGCCACCATGTCGCTCGAGACCGCCACGACCGCCCGCTTGAGCTCCGGGACGGACGCGAGCCAGGCGCCGGTCGCGAGGACGACCGCGCCCGCCTCGACGGAGCCGGAGGGCGTCGTGACGATGCCCCGCTCGCGGTCGAGGTCGACCATCGGCGTCCGCTCGAAGATCCGGATCCCACGCTCGAGAGCGACGCGCCGCAGGCCGCGCGCGAGGAGCGCGGGCTGCACGGTGGCGGCGCCGGCCTCGAAGACTGCGCCCAGGTGCACGGGAGAGCCCGTCCGCCGCTGGACCTCCTCGGCCGAGAGGAGCTCGAACGGCTGCTCGCCGACGCGCGCCGCCGCGGCGACCGCGCCCTCCCACGAACCGACCTGCGCAGGAGACGTCGCGGTCCAGAGCCAACCACCGCGCCGGTAGTGGGCGTCGATGCCCTCCCGCTCACAGAACGCGCCGAGCTCGTCGACGGCCTCGGCCGAGATCCGCACGAGGCGGAACGCCTCCTCCTCGCCTGCACGCTTGATCAACGTCTCGATCTTTGGCCACCACGAGAGAGCGAACCCGCCGTTTCTCCCCGACGGGCCGCCGCCGCAGATGTCGGCCTCGACAAGGACGATCGACGTTGCGGGCTCGAGCTCGCGGAGCCGGAGCGCGGTCCAGAGGCCGGTGTAGCCGCCGCCGACGATGCACACGTCGGCGCGAACGGTCTCGAGGAGCTCCGCGGACTCGATCGAGCCCTCGGCAGCGAGCGCTTCCTGGAGCCAGAGAGAACGGGGGGCCACCCCGCCTAATCTAGATCACCGTCTCGGCCGAGCGGTCGGGGGAACCAACCGTCTCGCCGGTCGGCCCGGCAACGGGAAGCCGCACCCGGAAGGTCGTGCCCTGGCCCTCGTCGCTCGTCACCTCGATGGTGCCCCCGTGCGCGCGGACGATCGCGTGGACGATCGTCAGGCCGAGCCCGGTGCCCTCGATGGCGCGGTCTTGGGCGGTCGACGCGCGGAAGAAGCGGTCGAACAGGCGGCGCTGCTCGGCGACCGGGATCCCGATGCCGTTGTCCGAGACGGCCAGGACGACATCCTCGCTGGTGACGCCGAGCGCGACGACGACGCGGCCGCCGGGCTCGGTGAACTTGACCGCGTTCGAGACGAGGTTGTCGAAAAGCTGTCCGAGGCGCGCGGGATCGCCCCTCAGGCTCGGAATCGGGTCGACATCCAGGTGGAGGTCGATGCCGCGGGCGTCGGCGGCCGGGCGCAGGACCTCGACCGACTGCGTCGCGAGATCGACCAGGTCGACTTCCTCCGGGTCGAGCGCGAGCTTGCCCGACTCGATCTGCGCCACCAGCAGGAGGTCGCTCACGAGACGGAGCAGCCGGTCGGCGTTCCGGTCGACGACGTCGAGGAATCGCCGCTGCTCGTCGGGGAGCTCGGGATCGTCGAGCACGAGCTCCAGGTAGCCGGTGATCGAGGTGAGCGGGGTGCGCAGCTCGTGGGAGACGAGCGCGACGAATTCGTCCTTCAGGCGGTCGAGCTCGCGCAGCCGGTCGTTCTGCTCGAGGAGTAGGCGCTGGGCGGCCTCGGCCTCTGCGAGCGCGGTGCGCTCGCTCTCGTAGAGGCGGCCGCGCTCCTCCCCGGCCCGCTCGAGCTCTCGGACGAGCCCGACCAGCCGCAAGAGGACGAGCACCGGCAGGATCGCCGAGCAGACGAGGACGACCACGATGCCGTCGTTGTCGCCGGAGAGCACCTCGGCCGTCAACACCGCCGGCCCGGTCACCGCCGCGAGCGCAAGCGCGCCGAGGCGCCAGACCGTGAGCTGCTCCGGCCCACCGCCCGGCGCGGGCGGCGCGGCCATGGACGGGTGGAGCGCCGCGGCGCCGACGGAGACGTAGCAGAGGAGCCACACGCAGTCGATCCAGCTGCCCGTGGTCTTGCCGGCGGCCTCGAGGCCGAGGAACGTCACGTCCGCGGCGATGTTGAACGTCATCCCGAGGGCGAGCAGCCAGATCGCCGGGGAGCGGCGGCCGGGCGCGAAGAGGAGCCTGACCAGCAGCGTCAGGAGAAGGACGTCCATGAGCGGGTAGGCGGTCGAGAGCACCCGGTCCAGCACCGGCAGGCTGTCGTCGGCCGCGTACGGGAGCATCAGGAACGTCCACGAGATGGCGAACGCGCCGATGGTGACGATCGCCGCGTCCAGGACGCCGGCCCGCTCCTGTCCGCGGCGGGCGCCCCGGTCGCGGGCGAGCAGGAGCAGCGCGGTGGCGAGGAGCGGGTAGCCCGCGAGGTAGAAGAGATCGGCGATCGACGGGAACGGATCCTCCCCGAGCCCGTACGAGTAGACGTGCCACGTGATCTCGCCCGCGACGAAGAGGCCGAAGCCCGCCGCGAGAAGGAGCCACGGGAGCTTGCGCACGGGCCGATGGATCCAGATGCCTGCGAGGATCGCGAACACCGACGAGGCGGCGATCACGTCGTACATGACCGCGCTCCGCAGGTTGTACGAGCATCAGGTAGACGGCGATCGCCAGCAGTGCCGGCACTGCGTAGAGCAGCGGCAGGCGCGCGTTTTGCGGCACGGATGCCCACACGGTCCTCATCCATTCATTCCATCGGCCTGACAGGCGGATTCTTGACAACTGGGAAAACGTCAGCGGCCGCCGAAATGGTGCGCGGCGGGCATGGCGCCGCGGACCTCGGCGTCGTTGGCCGCACGACGCGCGAGCGGGGCGAGCGAGACGAGCTCCGAGACGAGCACGTTGCGGTTGCGCTCGACGCGCTCGAAGCGCCCGCGGGCGAGCAGGAGCGGCTCGCCCCGGACGAGCGCTCGGTAGCGGTCGTACACGGGCGGCGGGACGATCAGGTTCATCTGCCCGTGCTCGTCCTCGATCAGCATGAAGACGACGCCGCTGGCCGTGGCCGGGCGCTGGCGCGCGACCGCGAGGCCCGCCACCGACACCAGGGCGCCGTGCGGCGCGCCTTCCAGGTCGGCGCTCGAGAGCACCTCCCCGGGCAGGTGCGGCCGGAGAAGCTCGAGCGGGTGGAGACCGACCGAAAGGCTCGTGAGGCGGTAGTCGGCGAGCATCCGCTCCCAGGGCGTCTGCTCCGCGAGGTCGGGGACCTCGCTCGTCGGCTCGAGCGGGAGGGCGAGCTGCCTGCTCTCTCCCCCGTCCCCGGCGCTGACCGAGCGCGGCGCGAGCCCGAGGCGCCACAGGAGCTGCCGGCGCGGCCAGCCGAACGAGTCGCAGCTTCCGCCGGCGACGAGCGCCTCGAGCGCGGGCCGGTCGAGCGGCGCGCGAAGCGCGAGGTCGGACACGCTCGTGAACGGCCCTCTCGTCGCGCGCTCCTCGACGAGCGCCGCCGCCGGCTCGTGGCCGAGCCCCTTCACGTAGCCGATCCCCACGCGCACCGTGCCCTGCTCGAGCCGGCATTTGACCTCGCTCCGGTTCACGTCGGGAGGCAGCACCTCGACGCCGCGCCGCTGCGCGTCCCGGACGAGGCTTGCCGGCGGGTAGAAGCCCATCGGCTGGGCGTTCAAGAGGGAGCAGAGGAACTCACCCGGATAGTGGTGGCGCAGCCACGCCGACTGGTAGGCGAGGAGCGCGAAGGCGGCCGCGTGCGACTTCGGGAAGCCGAACGAGGCGAAGCCGTTGATCTTCGTGAAGACGAGCTCGGCGGTCTCGACGTCGGCGCCGTTCGCGAGCGCGCCCTCCACGAAGCGCCGGTGATAGGCCTCGATCGCGTCCTGGCTCCGCTTGCGGCTCATCGCGCGCCGGAGCCCCTCCGCCTCCCCCACGGAGAAGCCGGCCAGCGCCATGGACACGTCGAGCACCTGCTCCTGGAAGATGATCGCGCCGAGGGTCTCCTTCAACGGCACTGCGAGCGAGGGATGGTCGTAGGGCGGCTCGTAGTCCGGGTCCTCGCGCATCCGCTGCCGGCGCTCGATGTACGGGTGCACCGCCTTGCCCTGGATCGGCCCGGGCCGCACGAGCGCGACCTGGATCGTGAGGTCGTCGAGGTTCTCGGGCCGCGTGCGCAGGAGGCTCTGCATCTGCGCACGGCTCTCGATCTGGAAGAGGCCGACCGTGTCCGCGTCCTGGATCTCCCGGTAGACGTCAGGGTCGTCGAGCGGGATGCGGGAGAGGTCGATCGGGCGGTCGTGGAGCAGCGCGATCTGCTCGACGCACTCCTCGACCGCCGAGAGCATCCCCAGGCCGAGCAGGTCGATCTTGAGGAAGCCCGCGTCCGCGCACGAGTCCTTGTCCCACTGACAGTTCTGGCGCCCCTCCATCGCCGCGGGCTCGACCGGGACGAGCTCGACGAGCGGACGCGACGAGATGACCATGCCGCCCGGGTGCTGGGAGAGGTGGCGCGGCAGCCCGGCGATCTCCCCGCAGAGCTCCCGGAAGGCCCGCCAGCGCGGCGAGGCCAGGCGGGCCTCCGCGCCGGGCACGTGCTCCATCTCCTCCCCCACCTTGCGCGCGTTCCAGCCGTCCGTCACGCGCGCGAGCCGCTCCAGCTCGGCCTGCGGGAGCCCGAGCGCCTTGCCCACGTCGCGGATGGCGCCGCGGGCGCGGTACGTGGCGAAGCTGGCGACGAGCGCCGAGTGCCGGCGCCCGTACCGCTCGGTCACGGCGACGATGAGCTTCTCGCGGATGTCCCGCGGGAAGTCGAGGTCGATGTCGGGGACGGAGGATAGCTCCCGGTTGAGGAAGCGGCCGATGGCGAGACCGGCGTCCACCGGGTCGACGTGCGAGAGGCCCGTCAGGTAGCAGACGATCGACCCGACCGAGCTGCCGCGGCCGCGCCCGGGCGGGAGCAGGTGGCGCGGGGAGCCCGGGCCCCTGACCTGGGCGGCCACGTCGCGGGCGAGCTCCAGCACCTCCCAGTGGAGGAGGAAGAAGCCCGAGAGGCCGAGATCGGCGATGAGGGCGAGCTCCTCGCGCAAGCGCTGGTCGGCCCTGTCGCGCAGCGGCCGCGGCGAGTGGCGGTAGCGCTCGTCGAAGGCGCGCCGGCAGACCTCCGCGAGCTGCACGTCGGCGGGAGTCGGCCCGTCGGAGAAGTCCGGGTAGCGGTAGCCGAGCTCGTGCGTGAGGTCGAAGGTGAGCCGTTCAGCGAGCTCCGCGGCCGTCCTGACCGCCTCGGGGTCGTCCGCGAAGCGGGCGGCGGCCTCGGCCGGCGAAAGGAGGACGCTGTCGTCGTTCCCGCGCCGCTCCTGCTCGCACCCCTCGAGCGAGGTGCGGTTCTTGACGGCGACGAGAACGTCCTGGAGGCGCGTGCGGCGCGGGTGGTGGGCGTGCACGTCCCCGGTGGCCACCGTGCGGACTCCGAGGGTCTCCGCGAGCGCCCGCAGCGCGGCGTTCCGGCGCGTGTCCCCGCGCTCGTAGGGACGCTGGAGCTCGACGTAGAACCGGTCGCGCCCGAGCGCGCGGGCGAGGCGGGCCGCCGTGTTGGGGTCGCGGACGGCCAGGCCATGCCGGGCGCAGCCCGAGAGGCAGACGAGCCCCTCCGCCTGCTCCTCTAGGAGCGCCGGGTCGAGGCGCGGGTTGAGCCGCTCGTGCGCGTGCGCGGCCGTGAGGAGGCGGCAGAGGTTCGCGTACCCCTCCGGCGCCTCCACGAGCAGCGTCACGTGGGAGCCGTCCGCGAGCGTCACCTCCGCGCCGGTGATCGGCCGCAGGCCGAGAGCTTTTGCCGCGTAGGCGAACTCGAGCGAGCCGTAGACGCCGTCGTGGTCGGTGAGCGCGAGCGCCTCGTAGCCGAGCTCGACCGCCTGCGTCGCGAGCTCCTCGGGGAGCGAGGCGCCGTCGAGGAACGAGTACGCCGAGTGGCAGTGAAGCTCGACGTACTTCGTCACGCCCACGCCACGCTTCCGGCACGGTCCGCGCGCCACGCGTGCGATTCCCGGCGGTACGCTCGAAAGCGGGTAGTGGGACGGGGTGCCCCTAGAGTTAACCGCGAGCTGCGATGACAGACACTTCCCAGGCGATCATCTGCGGGCCCGGCGAGGGCGAGCGGCTCGAGAGCGAGGACCGCGTCTACCTCGTCAAGGTCGCGCGGCCCGAGCTCTGCCTGATCGAGTACAACACCGGGCCGACCTACACGGGCGCCTCCCCCCACTTCCACGAGCACCACACGGACGCGTTCTTCCTCCTCGAGGGCGAGCTCGAGTTCACGCTCGGCCGAGTCACGCACCTCGCGGGGCCGGGGACGGCGGTGATCGTCCCGCCCGGGAACGTCCACGCCTTCACGAGCCACGGAAGCGGCCGGGCCCGCTTCCTCAACATCCACGCCCCCGACTCCGGCTTCACGGACTTCCTCCGCGCTCGCACGCGCGGCGAGGACGCCTCCTTTGACAGCATCGACGTCGACGAGCCGCAGGATCCGGGCGAGGGCACCGTCCTCGGGCCGGGTGAGGGCACGACCTTCATCGCCGGAACGTCGACCTCCGTCTTCAAGGCCACCCGGGAGGCGACCGCCGGCTCCTTCTCCCTCGCCGAGGTCACGATCCAGCCGGGAACGGCCGGCCCTCCGCCCCACTTCCACCGCGAGATGCTCGACTCGTTCTTCGTCCTCGAGGGAACACTGTCCGTCCGCCTCGGTGACGACGAGTTGGAGGCACCGGCCGGCTCCTACGCCTGCGCACCGCCGGGCACCGTCCACACCTTCGCCAACCGGAGCGACGGGCCGGTGCGCTTCCTCAACCTGAACACGCCGGGCGGCTGGGAGGACTTCATCCGCGACCTCGCCGCCGTGACGCCTGCCGAGGGCCACCGCGAGCTGTTCGCCCGGCACGACGTGGTGGACGCCGGCTAGGAGGAGGGATTGGCGGAGCGTCGCTCGCTGTCGGGGCGCGCTGGTCGTTCCGAGGCAAGGACGCAGGGAGCGTTCGTACCTGGAAGGTACGGGCGCGATTGAGGACGCGGCATCGGGGCGAGCAGCGCGGCCCGACGGCACCGCCTGCGCTCCGTCAAGCCCTCCTAAGAAGCCTGCCGGAACCACGAGCCGCTCGCCTCGTCCCGGAAGACGACGACGTTCCGCCCCGTTTCGAGCACGACCTCGAAGTAATTCCTGCGCACCGGCTCCTCCGTCCACCAGCGGTCGGCCACGTGCCACTCGTCCCGGTGCGCGATCACGGGCACCCGGTCGACGGCAGCCGGCACACGGCCCTCGCAGACGACCTGAACGGGCCGCGGCTCGTTCAGTCGTCGCGCGGAACGAGAATGGCCCTGCTCTCCGGGATGCGGGACCACGGCGCCACCTCCACGACGGTGCAGACGGCATCCATCCCCACCGCCGCGCGCGCCTGGCGCAACCCTCCGCGCAGGCGCTCCCGCAGGCGGCTCCCGCGGGGACGAACGAGCTCGGTCTGCGTCCCTACAGACTCGGTGAGCTCCCCCAGCTCGAGGCGGAGCTCCGCCGTCGGAGCCGGCAGCTCCGACAGCTTGGGTGCCAACGCGAGCCGAAGGCGGTCGGGCTCCGCCGTCGGCTCGCGCAGCGTGAGCGAGCGCCGCCAGGAGCCTCCCCCGACGAGCTTCGCCGAGACGGCGAGCTGCCTGGGAGCCCGGCCGGCCCGCTCCGGGCGGGCGAGCAGGCGCTCGATGAGCGCCGCGAGTGCCCGCGCGAGCGTGAGCTCGTTCGCAACCGGTTCGGGAAACGTGAGCGTCTCCACCAGCTCGGCCGGCGGACGGCGCGGCGCAACGGAGGTGTCGCCCTCCCCCCGAGCGAGCCGCCATGCTTCCGCGCCGTCGGCACCGAGCCGATCGGCGACCGCGGTCCCGGGGAGGCGTGCCAGCTCCCCCAGGCGCTTGACGCCGAGCTCCGAAAGCTCCTCCCTCCGCTCCGGCGAGAGCGGGAGGACGTCGAGCGGGAGCGGCTCGAGGAAGAGATGCGTCTCCCCGTCGTCGATGACGAGTGCGCGACCGGCCGGCGCCACCGTCGCCGCCGCGAGGGCGGCGAAGCGCTGGGAGGCGGCGCCCACGCGCGCCCCCCACTCCGGCCCCACGGCGTCGAGCGCGCGCCGGAGCGCCTGCCCGAGCCCGCCGGCGAGCCGCTCCATGCCCCGGGTCTGGAAGTAGACACACCCCGGCTCGACCGCCTCGACCGCGAAGCCCGCTCCCTCGAGCCGCCGTAGCACGGCCTCCCACTCCTGCTCCACCCCGGCCGGGTCCTGCTCGACGAGCTCGAGCCCTGGGCACGTGGCCAGCGCCTCCGAGAGGCGCATTCCCGGCCGCACGCCCGCGCGCTCGGCGGCGCCGGTGCACGAGCCGAGGAGGGCTTGCTCTCCCGGCGCCGGCGCGAGTGCCACGGGCCTGCCTGCCAACTCGGGCCGCCGCAGCAGGGGAGCCCTGAGAGCGAAGGCTGGAATCGTGAGACAGGCGACCATGGGAACGTATGTTCTACACGAACAGACGTTCTCCTGTCAAGCGATTGTCAGAAACTCGTACCGCTTGGAGAAACGATCAGTCGTTCTTCGGACTGACGAGGACGATCTGCTCGTAGCGCACGAAGAGCTCTCTGCCGGCCTTCTGGAGCGGAACCCACTCATCCGCGTAGCGCCCCTCGCGCTTGAGGAACAGCTCGAGCTCCCGCTCGACGGAATTCCCCTGCTCGATTGGAATCGAGAAGTTCTGTCCGTTCACCAAGGTCACTTCTAGATACAAGAAAGCTTCCAATGCCTCGGAACGTCCCGCTAGCTCGGACGTTCGTTCTGCCTCGGCCTCAATGCGATTCTTGTGACAGCCGGAGAGGAACCTCGGAGCCTCACCGGCTTCCGCGTCCAGGCGTCCGCGCTGCACTCACCGTAGCAGTCACAGCGGAACACAGATTCTCGCGCGGAGCCCGTAGCAATCGCGGGGAAGGCGCAGTTCGGCCGCACCGCGCAGCGGTCTTGTCCTACCAGGAGACGGAGACCACGCGGGCGACGTAGGTCGTCCGCGGGGCGCGAACGGTGACTTCATCGCCGGCCTTGGAGCCCATGAGCGCCTGCCCGAGGGGCGAGTCGGGCGAGACGGCACCTTCGCCGCTCACGCTCGAGACGCGCACCGTCAGGCGCTCGCCGAGGTCGTCCTCGATCTCGACCTGGGAGCCGATGCCGATCACGTCGCTCGTGGCGGCCTCGACGACGACCGCGTTTCGGACGCGCTCGCGCAGGATCGTGATCTCGCGCTCGTTCAGGCCCTGCTCGTTCTTGGCCGCGTGGTACTCGAAGTTCTCGGAGAGGTC
>Ga0075418_10006452_pt1 | contig 13228 bp, 13 predicted proteins | sample SoiMetdeltSBSDD2_FD_81776 | JGI IMG/M metagenome (GOLD analysis project Ga0075418, IMG submission 81776) | Bulk soil microbial communities from a Populus tree surrounding site in Tennessee, USA - Soil MetaG P. deltoides SBSDD2 | ecosystem: Environmental > Terrestrial > Soil > Tree plantation...
GATGCGAGCGGCGTCGACCGAACGCTCGCGGTGGCGACGAGCGCCGTGCGGGAGGCCGAGAACGGCGAAGCCTTCCTCGGCGAGGTCGAGTGGAGCTACGGCTTCGACACCCGCCTCCTCACCGGCGACGAGGAGGCCCTGATGACCTTCACGGGCGTCTTCGCCGGGCGCGACATCGCCGAGGGGACCCTGGTCGTCGACGTCGGCGGCGGCTCGACCGAGCTCGTGCTCGGCGGCCCGGACGGGGTTCTCTGGCACATCAGCCTCGCGCTCGGGTGCGTGCGGCTCACGGAGCGCTTCCTCCGCTCCGACCCGCCCGCCGCTGACGAGCTCGAGGCCTGCCGGAACCACATCCACGCTCTGCTGGCCGAGCACGTCCCCGACGAGGCGCGCCCGTCGCACGCCGTCGGCGTCGCCGGGACGGTCACGACGCTGGCGACCCTGTCGCTGGAGCTGGACGAGGAGGATCCCGCCCTCGTGCACGGGCACACGATGAGCACGGGCTGGATCGGCGCCGAGGCCGAGCGTCTCGCCGCCCTGCCCGTCGAGGCGATCCGGGAGAACCGCGGCATCCATCCCGACCGCGCGCCGGTCATCGCCGCGGGAACGGTCGTCGTCGCCGAGACCCTGCGGCACTTCGGCCTCTCCGAGCTCGAGGTCAGCGAGCAGGACCTGATGCACGGCGCAGCGCTCGAGGCAGCGACGCTCCCCGAGCGTGCGGAGGGCAACGCTCCTCCCGGGGCCTACACCTGCTGCTAGCCCGCTCGATCCCGGCCAAGCAGTACGTTGCAGCGCCCTTCTAGCTCGCCGAGGGCTGTACGCGTGTTCTGAAGGCGTTGCCAGCGCTTGCTGTCCTTCTCGAGCCCAGAAAGGAGCGCCTCGAGCGGGGCGAGCATGTCCTTCAAGGGTGGCTTGCCCCTTCGCTCGAGGAAGTCGGCATATCCGAGAACACGCGGAAGCTCGCCGTCCCGCACGATGAGGAGCTCGCCGATGGCGCGCTGCTGGAGCACGAAGACCTGCGCGTCCCGACCCTTTCCTCGACCCGCGCATCGGGCCACTTCGAGAGCGCGCCCGAGACCTTCCAGACGGCGTCGAAAAACTCGTCCTTGGTCTCCTCCGACTCGAAGAGCTCGAAGCTCATCTTCTCATGCAGGAGCTGCACCCACGCGAAGTACTCCGCGAACACGAACAGCGTGCTCTCGACCGCGTAGACGCGGTCGATCGCCCAGTCCTCGCTCAGGGACCACTCGGCCTTCCGGTCGAGCGCCACGTAGAGGTCTTGATCCAGGATGTTCTCCAGCCGCGACCTGAGGCTCCTCACCGAGCCCAGGATCGGGTTCGCCCAACGGAGCACCTCGAGACGGAGCCGCTCCTGCCGCTGCTCACGTCGGCGATACATCGCCGACACCCAGCCCGAGATGCCCCCGGCGACGAGCGCGATCGCCGTCGTGATCAGGAGCCAGATCAGCTCGTCGCTCATCGCGGACCGCTCACTCTTTCGCCTCTACGGACCCGATCCAGTCCGAGCGGCCGGTCGCGACGACCTCGATGCCGCCCGAGGGCGGCCGCCGAACGAGGCGACCGCGAATCTGGCGTAGAACGACGCCGTCGCCCTCGTCGCCGGCTTCGAGGCCAAGCCTGATCAGAAGCTGCGCGATCTCGGCCCGGTCGTCGTCGCTGTAGGCAGGCTGCTCGAGGAGCGCGTCGAGCCGGGCGAGTGTCTCGCTCAGCGGCTCGGCTCGACCAGCGTCCATGCTCCGCCCCCTACGCGGCCTCGTCCGGCTCCGGCGGCGGCTCGTCCTCGGCGAGACGCCGAACGACCGGCTCGCGCGGGAGGATCCCGAGCAGGCGCCCGTCCTCCACGACGGGGAGGCGCTCGAGGCCACGCTCCACCATGAGGTGCAACGCGTCGCCGAGCGACGTCTCCGGGCTCACCGTCGGCACGTCACGGTCGGCCACGTCGCCCACGGCCTGCGAGCGGAGGTCGCGCGCATCGGCGACGGCGGCGACGATCGCCTCCTTCGTGATCACCCCGACGAGGCGCTCGCCGTCGGCGACGAGCACGCTCTCGACGTGCGGCTTCACGAGGAGGGCCGCGGCGGTCTGAACCGGTTCGCCGGTCTGGAGGATGGGCGGGTCGGCGACAAGTGCCTCGCGGACGATCATGGGGCCGGGGAGCCTCGCACGAATCTCGCCGGCAGTCCAGCGGTCAGCCCGAGAGGGCTCGCTCGACCACCAGGGTGAGCTCCTCGAGCGCCGTCACGCGGACCTGCTCTCCACGGTCGGCCCCCTCATCGCAGCGGGCACGCCAGATCTCTCCCTGGAGCCGCACCTGGCCGTTCGGCGCGCAGCGGGTCACCACCTCCGCGAGCTCGCCGATCAGCGTCTCCGCTCCGACCTGCACGCGGCGCCGGCGCTGGTACCAGAGCCAGAAGAAGGTCTCTCCGACCTCGAGGATCGCCGCGAGGAGGACCACCGGTATCGCCCATTCGAGCGGTAGGACGAAGACCGCAAGGAGAATCGCGCCGAGCAGGATCACGGCGCGATTCTCCCTGGTCTGTGCGCTACCTGAGGAGCAGGAACCCGATGGCGCGGCGTCCCACGACGACCGCGTCCTGCTGTTTCGTCGTCGTGGCGCGGATCGCTCCGTTGCCGAGCCGGAGGCGCGCGACGACCTCGTCGCCGCGCGGAGCGTTCTGCAGCGACGCGAGGAGCTGGTCGAAGGTCGGCTCCGCCGCGTCCTCGGCGCACTCCTCTTCGAAGATGAAGCACGGGGTGCCCGACGAGGCGGAGGCGCCGCCGAACACCTCGACCCAGCCGCTCCGCCGTGCGTTGGCGGGCACCTTGAGCTGGACGTCGACGTTCTTGAGCCCGGCGGCGTGAGCCGGCTTGAGCACGATGCGGAGCTTCAGCATCTGGCCGGGCCGCCCGCGCAGGTACTCGCGCGTGACGTACCGCGTGCCGTTCCACTGGAGGATGCTCCGCACCTGGTACTGCTCGAAGCTCTTCTCGATCTCGAGCTTGGGCACGTCGATGCTCGTGACCTGGATCTCCTCGCCCTCGAAGAACTGCAGGAGCTCGGCCGTGAAAGCCGGCTCGGCGACCGACTCGAACGAGATGTCGAAGTCCGAGGCGTAGTGGTTGGAGCGCGTGAGCTCCCACGTCCGGCCGCCGTCGCGCGTGCCGCGGATTGTGAACGCGGCCTCGGTGTTCCCGGGCCCGATCCGGTCGATGACCACGTCGACGTTCATGAAGAGGTGCTCGAACGCCAGGAAGGGCAGGAACTCGGGCAGTACGGCGTCGCTTCGGCCGCTGCGGCTCTTGCCGGTGTCGAGGTCGGTGACCGTCGACGTGATGGGCGACCCGGTCGGGCCGGGCCCGAGGTTCGCGACGATGCCCGCGAGACGGTCCTGGGTGAGCGTTCCGATGCTCTCGCCGATGTTCGAGAGCTTGTAGGAGCCGAAGACCGGGTCGCTCACGATCGTGATCGTGTCGCCCGCCCTGGCCGCCATGGTCGTCTCGCCCGTCCAGTTGAACGGATGGCCGAAGGCGACGGCGCGGCCGTTGCAGACGAGGGTCGTCGTGCCCACGCCCGCGACCGTGACGTCACCGGTCGACATCGCCGCGACGAACGTGTCGCCGGCGCGCAACGCCGCCGGCGTGCTGGGCGGCGGGTTGGTCGAGGCCGACGAGCCCATGTAGGCGATGAACGGGAGGCCCTGCCGGTCGATGGTCGCCTGCATCTGCTCGAGGCCACGAGCCGTGAGCCCCGATGCGGACACGGGCGTCTTCAGGCGCGAGAACGAGCTCAGCTCGGCCACCGAGAGCCCGGTCTCGGCGGAGATCCTGTTCGCGAGCCCGGTCGGGATCCTGACCGGCTTGGACGCGAGGCTCGGATCCTCGCCCAGCGTCAAGAGATCGTTCATGTCCTCGGCAGGCGTCAGGCCGGCGAGCGTCGAGCCTCCGCCTGCGAGACCGTAGGCGATCGCGCCGATGAGCTTGTCTTTGCCGGTCGACGGATCGCGGAAGAAGACGGGGGAGCCGGACGCGCCTGCCCAGAGCCCTCCGGCCTGGGTGACCGTCGTCCCGCTCAGGTCGACGATGATGATGTCCCGGCCGGGGCCGACCGCGTCCCGAAGGACGCCGAGGACCTCGGCGCTCATCGTCGAGAGCGTCCGCCCTCGGACGACCGAGACCGCCGTTCCCCTCATGCCCGTGGCCACGTCATCCAGGGGCATGATCGTCGGGCACTGGCCCGTCAATGTCCCCGAGCTCGAAGTCTTGCCTGTCGCGGGCGCCACCCCTACCGCCGTAACTGCGATCGCCAGCGCGAACACGCCCGCGATCGTTCGTGGTGTGCGCCATCCCCTCATCTGAATCTCTCCTCCCAGAAATCGGTCCCGCGCCGCACGGGACTGCTGGCGAATCCAGCATGCGTCATTCGCCACACGATTCCAAGAGTCGTCGGCCATTCCTGGCCGAACGGATGGGATCCGCCGAGCGCGGAACTTCTTCTCCAGTGCCGGGGGTGAGATTCGAACTCACACGCCCTTGCGGGCAGAGGGTTTTAAGCCCCCCGCGTCTACCGTTCCGCCACCCCGGCTTCACGTGCCCGGGCGCGGGAGCCCCGGGCTATCCGCCGCCCTGCTGTAACTGGTCGAGCTCGAACTTCTCGGGGCCGTCGCCCTGCGGCCCGCGGTAGTCGTCGCTGAAGTCGTCGAGCGCGGATTCGTCGAACGTCGTGCAGCGCATCATGTGCGTCCACGAGATGGCCACGATCTTGTCCGAGAGCGCCGGGTCCTCCTCTTCCATGTCCTCGCTCAGCGGCCCGACGATCAGACCGCGCGTGTCCTGCTGGTACCAGTCCGCAAGGGACGCGATGTCGGCGTCGGACACCTCGCTCCCGTACTGGACGACCATGCCGCCGTGCTCCAGGTTGTGGATGTAGTTGATCTGCGGGACGGGCTGGTCGTAGAGGTTCCAGATCGCCGTCTGCGCGTTGTGGAGGCCGCTCGTGGCCGGGATCGAGTTGTACTCGTAGCCGTCCGGCAGCTGCTGCACGTGCGTCGCCTCGAGCGCCGGGAAGGTCTGCAGCTCGCAGGTGCCATTGTCGCCGACCGGGCCTGCGTCGCCGTCACCACCGCCGCTCGACATGATGAAGCCGATCCCGACCGCGGCCGCGGCGAGGATGATGAGCGCCGCGACGATGATGAAGATCAGCCGCGTGCGTCCAGGGTCGTGCTCAGCTTTATAGGCCTTGGGCGCCTGGACGGGACGCTTGGGCGGTGTGGGGACGCGATCTTTCTTGGCCACGAATGAAAAAAGTATCAGGCTGTCGCGCGCTGCCCGACGCCAAGGAACTCCTCCACCGACGCCAGGTCGCCCACGAGCGGCGCGGGCGGGAGCGCCTCGATGAACCTGCGGCCGTACCCCTTCGTGCGCAGGCGCGGGTCGAGGATGGCCACCACGCCCCGGTCCGCGTGGCCGCGTACGAGGCGCCCGAAGCCCTGCCGCAGCTGGAGGATCGCCGTTGGGAGCGCGTAGTCCGCGAACCAGTCTCCTCCCGCGCGCGAGATGCGCTCGCACCGGGCTTCCACCAGGGGATCCCCGGGCGCCGCGAAGGGGAGCTTGTCGATGACGAGGAGCGAGAGCGACTCGCCCTGGACGTCGACGCCCTGCCAGAACGTCTGCGTGGCCATCAGGACCGTGTCGACCTCGTTACGGAAGCGCTCCAGAAGACGCTCGCGCGGTGCATCTCCCTGGATGAGGACCGGGTACGGGATGCGCGGCGCGGCGCGGTCGGCCAGCTCGTCGAGCGCCCGGTAGGAGGTCGTCAGCACGAGCGCGCGGCCCTCGGAGAGGCGGCAAAGGGCGGCGACCTCGTCCGCCAGGCGGGCGTCGTAGCCCTGCGAGCGTGGCTCGGGGAACGCGCGCGGCACGTATAGCAGGGTCTGCTCGCGGTAGTCGAAGGGCGACTCCAGGGAGACCTCGCGCGCCTCGTCGAGCCCGAGCCGGCGGCGCAGGAAGCGCGGCTCGAGCGTCGCCGAGACGAGGATGGAGACGACCGGGCGCTCCCAGAGCGCCTCCCTCAGCACGTCGGAGACGTCCACCGGCGCCCAGGCGAGCGTTCCCTGCTCGGCCCAGGAGACGCTGTCCTCGTCCTCCACGGCCAGGCAGGCGCCGAGGTCGTCGACGGTCGTGAGCGCGCGCCGGGCGAGCTGGTCGAGGTCGTCGCTCCCGCCCTTGAGCGCGTCCGCGAGGTTGACGAGCGCGCCGGCGAGCAGGCGCGCAGGCCCGGCGGCGGCCTCGGCGTCGGCCTCCGTCAGCCGGCGGCGGCCGCGGCCGGGATCGAGCCCGGTGAGGAGCTCCGCGCCGCGCTCGTCGATCTCGGCGAGCGCGCGGGCAGGCGCCGGCTTCTCCCCCTCCCGGCACGCCCGCTCCACGTCTCGGAGCAGCTGGCGGAGGCCCGCCAGTGACACACGCCCGCCGAACCAGGCGACGGCGGCTTCCTCCAGGCGGTGCGCCTCGTCGAAGATGACCGCGTCGTGCTCGGGGAGCACGCCCGCGCCGTCGCCGGTCTTGGCCCGGAGCGCGAGGTCGGCGAAGTAGAGCGCGTGGTTGGCGATCACGAGCTCGGCCTCCTGAGCTCGTGATCGCGCCTGCTCGGAGAAGCAGGTCGCGAGCATCGGGCAGCGCCGCCCCGCGCAGCGATCCGGGCCGACCGCCAGCTCCGCCCAGAGGCTCGCGCCGGGCTCGAAGGAGAGCTCCGCGCGGTCGCCGGTCTCGGTGGTCTCGATCCAGTCCTGGAGGCGCTCGTACTCGGCGGCGTCCTCGGCCGTCCGGAAGAGCGGCATGGCGAGCATGTGGAGGCTCTTGCGGCACAGGTAGTTCTGGCGGCCTTTGAGCACCGCAACGTCGAACGTGCGGCCGAGCGCCTTCGATGCCGCGGGCACGTCCTTCGTGAGGAGCTGCTCCTGGAGCGCCTTCGTCGCCGTGGCCACCACGACCCGCTCGCCCGTTTCCAGGGCCGGGATCAGGTAGGCGAGGCTCTTCCCGACCCCCGTGCCGGCCTCGGCCAGCAGGTGCTCGCCGCGCTCGATGGCGTCGGCGACCTCCTGGGCGAGCGCAGCCTGCTCCGCCCGCGGCTCGAAGCCGGGAAGCGTGCTGGCGAGCCGACCGTCGGGACCGAAGAACGCGCGCATCTAAGGGCCGTTGAGGGTAGAAGGCCCGCCGGTCAGCATAGCGAACATGTGTTCGCGGTGGTAGGCTCGGCCCGATGGAGCAACGGGTCAGCCTCGTCACGCTCGGCGTCGTCGACCTCGAGCGGGCGCGGGCCTTCTACGAGGCGCTCGGGTGGACGACCGGGGCGCAGCCGGGCGACGACGTCGTCTTCTTCCAGGCCGGCGGCATGATCGTCGCGCTCTGGGGGCGCGCCGAGCTGGCCGAGGACAGCGTCGCGCTCGACGAGGGCGGCTGGGGCGGCATCACGCTCGCCCACAACGTGCGCTCGCCCGAGGAGGTGGACGCCGTGCTCCTCGAGGTCGAGCAGGCCGGCGGCACGATCGCGAGGGCGGGCGCGCCGACGTTCTGGGGCGGCTACTCGGGCGTTTTCGTCGACACCGAGGGGCATCCGTGGGAGGTCGCCCACAACCCCGGGTGGACGATCGCCGAGGACGGATCGACGCGCTTGGGCTGACCCCCGGCGCGGGGATACCCTTTCGGCACGATGTTTTCGCTCTTCGGTCGCTCCTCGCGCCGCCAGGCCGAGCTCGAACGGCGCCGAATCTACATCGAGAGCTACTCGTTTCCCTCGGCGCTCCGGGAGAAGCTCGAGGCCCATCCCGACCTCGACCTGAGCGGGAGCCAGATCTCGCTCGTCCTCGACGGCCTCCGCACGTGGTTCGTGGCGTGCCTCTATGCGGACGGAAAGACACTCGGGATGCCCTCGCGGGCAGTGGACATCGCGTGGCACGAGTTCATCCTCATGACCCGCGAGTACCAGTCCTTCTGCGACGAGGCGTTCGGCTACTACCTGCACCACAGCCCCGAGGAGACGATGGACGAGGCGATGCCGGGGCCGCTGCGCCGCACGCTCCTGACCACGGAGCGCGAGCCGATGGTGCCCGGTTACGTGGGGATCCCGTTCCTGTTCGCGCTCGACGGCGAGCTCGGCCTCCAGGACGGCCAGCAGTGGACGCCCGAGGACATCGACACGCTGCGCGATTCAGGCCCCGGCGAGGGCACCGGCGTCGTCGGCGGTGACGGCGGCGGGTGGTTCGGAGGCGACGGGGGTTTCGGCGGTGACGGCGGCGGCTTTGGTGGGGACGGCGGCGGGGGCGGCGGCTGCGGAGGCGGCGGGGTCTAGATCTCGGGCGGAACCTCCCGCCGGGCGCCGAGGCTGGCGCCGGCCGAGGCGACGACCACGCAGAAGATCGCCACCCACTCGATCGCGCCCGGCACCTGCGACAGCGCGACGGCGCCGACGATCGCGGCCACGACGGGCTCCAGGCTCAGCAGGATCCCGAACGTGGCCGTGGACAGCTTGCGCAGGGCCGCGAGCTCGAGCGTGAAGGGGAGCGCGGAGCCGAGCACGGCCACCGCGAGCCCCGTGGCGAGGACGGCCGGTTCGAGGAGGGCGGCGCCGCCGCCCGCGATCCCGAACGGCGCCAGGAGGACGGCCGCCACGCCGAGGGAGACGGCCAGCCCGGTCCCGATCGGCCAGTCCTGGAGCATCCGCTTGGCGAGCAGGATGTACGCCGCCCAGGCAACCGCCGCGCCGAACGCCCACGCGAGCCCCACGGGGTCGAGATCGACGCTGGGGCTGCCCAGGAGCGCGACGCCCGCCCCGGCCAGGCCGACCCAGAGGAAGTCGACCGCGCGACGCGAGCCGATGACGGCGACCGCGAGCGGCCCCAGGAACTCGACCGTCGTCGCGAGGCCAAGCGGGATCCGGTCGATCGCCTGGTAGAAGCAGCCGTTCATCACGGCGATGGCCGCGCCCGACGCGAGCACCCAGGTGAGGGGCAACCGCCCTGTCCGGCGCAGGGCCGCAAAGTTGACGGCTACGAGGATCACGGCGGCAAGCGCGACGCGGATCCAGACGAAACCGAGCGCGCCGACCTGGTCGAACGCGCTCGTGGCCAGGGCGGCGCCGGACTGGACGGAGAGCGCCGCGCCGAGGACGAGCAGCGGCGCGGGCGCCGCCGCGAGCCGCCTGAGTCCGCTCAGAGAATCTCTCCGAGGGCCGCGAGCGCCCGCTCGACGTCGCCGGAGTCGTTGAAGACGTGCAGCGAGAAGCGGACGGCGCCGAGCCGCGGGGAGACGATCACCCCTGCGTCGGCGAGCCGCGCGGCGACATCCGGCCCCTCCCGCCCCGGGAAGCGGGCGATGACGATGCCGGCGCGACGGTCGTCCTCGGCCGGGGTCAGCACCTCGGCGCCCAGTCGCTCGAGGCCGTCGCGCAGCTCGCCGGCAAGCGCGAGGTCGTGCTCGAGCGCGTTCTCGATCCCGAGCTCCAGCAGATAGTCGACCGCGGCGGTAAGCGCCGCGCCGGCCGCATACGACGGCGTCGAGTACTCGAGCCTGCGGGCCGCGTTCGCGAGCGGGATGGTCCCTGCGTCGAACGCGAACATGTCCTCCGTCGATTTCCAGCCGACGAACGGCGGATCCATGCGCTCCCACAGCTCGCGGCGCAGGTAGCAGATCCCCGCACCGGGAGCCGAGCAGAGCCACTTGTAGCCCGACGAGACGACCACGTCGACGCCGAGCGAGGGGGCGTCCAGCGGGACGACGCCCGCCGACTGCGTCGCGTCGAGGACGAGAACGGCGCCCACCGAGCGCGCCAGGTCGACGAGCCCGGCCGGGTCGACTCGGTGGCCCGTCGCGTACTGGACATGGCTGATGCAGATGACCTCGGTGTCCTGGTCGACCGCGGCGGCGACCGTGTCGAGCGAGAACGAGGCGGGGTCGTCGAGGGCGGGCGCGAGGCGCACCTCGACGCCCGTGTCCCGCGCGATCCGCAGCCACGGATAGGTGACGCTCGGGAACTCCAGATCGGCCGACACGACGTTCTTCCCCTCGCCCGGGCGGAGCCACCAGGCGACCTGGCAGAGCGCCTCGGTCGCGTGCGTGACGACGGCGACGTCGTCCGGGTCGGCCCCGAGGAGCCGTGCGGCCGCGGCGCGCGGGATGTCGCCGACGCGCTCCTCGACCTCGTCGTCGAACCCGACCGTCCCGCGCCCGGCGATCTGGCGCCCGAGCTCCTCCCCGGCCCGCTGCACCGGCAGCGACTCGAGCCCGATCGACCCCGTGTTCAGGTAGACGACCTCCTCGAGCACCGGGAAGTCGCTGCGCGGCGCGAGCGCGGGGCGGCCGGCGCTCACTCCTCGGCCGGCGCGTTGACTTCGAGCCTGAGGACGTCGGGGCGGTGGTAGTGGCCGGAGGGGTCGAAGCGCTGGCGCTCCTCGTGGAGGCGCAGCGGGTCGAGCTCCGCGTAGAGGATGCCCTCCTCGTCGTAGAGCGGCCCGGCAAGGTAGGCGCCGTCGGGCCCGAGGATCGCACTACCTCCGCGGCCGACGACCTCGATGCCGTCGAAGGCCTCGCGGAGCGGGAAGTCGTCCGGGTAGGCGTCGGCGCGCTGGTAATGGCACGGAGCGATGACGAACGCGCGCGACTCGCGTGCGATGTGGACGAGGGTCGCCTGCCACTCGTCCGAGTCGTCGGCCGTCGACGCGATGTAGAGCTCGATGCCGGACTCGTAGAGGGCGAAGCGTGCGAGCGGCATGTAGTTCTCCCAGCAGATCAGCCCGCCGAGCCGGCCGAGGTCGGTCTCGATCGCCCGCAGCCCACGGCCGTCGCCCGGGCCCCAGACGAGCCGCTCGTGGTTCGTGGGCACGAGCTTGCGGTGGTGGAGCGCGAGCCGCCCCTCCGAGTCGTGGTAGACGAGTGTGTTGTAGAGCGTCCCGGGCCGCTGCGGGTCGATCTCGGTGATCCCCGTGACCAGCCAAACGCCGTGCTCGCGCGCGACCTCGCCGAGCCGGTCCGCCGCCGGGCCGGGGACCTCCACCGACTCCTGGGCGAGCCGTGCGAACGCCGCCTTCGCCCGCGGATCCGCCCAGCCCGCGAGGTACTTGGCCCAGACGGAGGACGGATAGGCCGGGAGGAACGCCTCGGGGAAGACCACGAGCTCGGCGCCGGCGCCCGCGGCCTCGGCCGTGCGCTCGGCGAGGCGGTCGAGCGTCGCCTCGCGGTCGAGCACGACCGGCTGGACCTGGACGCACGCGACGGTGACGGGACGGCGCATCTGAGGGGTTCTACCGAAAAAACATGCTCTTTGCGAAGACTTCTGCCTCGGGCCGCTTGACGGGCTCCGCGAAGCGGCGATAGGCTCGCGCCTGCCAGATCCGGTAAGCCCTCGGGCTCGCCGGATTTGGCGTTTTAACGGGCCTTACGGGCGCGCCGTCCGAGCCCGCCTCTACTGTTCGTCGGCCCATGACCGGGACCCTTGTCATCCTCATGTTCGTGGCCGGTGCCCTTGCCGCCGGCGCGGTCTGGCTCGTCCGCGTGCTGCGGGCCGAGCTCACGGGCCTGCGCGCCGAGAACGCCGACCAGCTCGCGGGCCGCACCGCCGACATCGACCGACGGCTGGCCGGCATGACCGAGACGATGGACCGTCGCTTCGGCGAGCTCGACACGAAGGTGGACAGGCGCCTCGGCGAGCTCGACCTCCGGGTCGACAGCCGCCTGGCCGGGATGACGGAGACGTCCACGAAGATCCACGAGCGGCTCGGCAAGGTCGACGAAGCGACCGCGCAGATGAGCGAGCGCGCAAAGGACTTCCAGCGCTTCGAGCAGCTCCTGCGCCCGCCCAAGGCACGCGGCGGGGTCGGCGAGCAGATGCTCCAGCGGCTCCTCGCGGACGTGCTTCCGGCGGACAAGTTCTCGCTCCAGCACGGGTTCACGAGCGGCGAGCGGGTGGACGCGGTCATCCGGCTGGACGGGATGCTGATCCCGATCGACGCGAAGTACCCGCAGGACAACTTCCAGCGCTTCGTCGAGGCGGAGGACGACCAGGCGCGGGAGACGCACGCCCGCGCGTTCGCGCGCGACGTGAAAGGGCACATCGACGCGATCGCGTCCAAGTACATCCGCCCCGAGGAGGGAACCTGTGAGTTCGCCTTCATGTACCTGCCCACCGAGGGCGTCTATTACGAGCTGGTCTGCAACCGGATCGGGGGCGACGCGAACCCGATCGACCATGCGCATCGGCGCAAGGTGATCCCGGTCTCGCCGGGCTCCTTCTACGCGTACCTCCTCACCCTCGCGCAGGGCTTCAGGGGCTTGCAGATCGAGGAGCATGCCCGCGAGGTCATGGCGTACGTCGCCGACCTCCAGCGCGACTTCGACAAGTTCAAGACGGACTTCGACCTGCTCGGGAAGCACCTCGGCAACGCGCAGACGAAGTACGGCGACTCCGAGAAGCGGCTCTCCCGTTTCGAGACGAAGCTCGAACGGGCGGCCGAGTCGGAGCTCCCCGAGACACCGCGCGTCGAGCTCGCCGAGCTCCCCCGCGCGGCGGACGCCGCCTAGACCTCGCGGCCCCGCCCGGGGTCTGAATATGGCCGGTCGCTCCTATACTCGGGTGGGGACACGGCGTGGACATCGGCTGGTTTTTCCTGTGGCTCGGCTTGGCCCTGGCTGGGCTCGGGCTTCTCCTGCTCCGCACCTGGTGGCGCGAGCGCCGTTTCGACGGTGCGCCGCTCCTGCTCTCGGCCGGGCTGCTGCTCCTGGGCGCCGGCGTGCAGCAGTTCATCCTCGTCGGCATGGCGGAGACCGGCGGCCGCGCGGTCGACTCGCCGGCATTCATCACGGTCTCGATCGTCTCGGCCGCCTTCGCAACCGCTGTCTGGATCGCGCTTGCGACGAAGCGGGGCCGCGAGAGCCTGCGCAGAGGCGCCGAACGGCCGCGGCGCATCCGCGAGCTCGAGGTCCTGAGCGCGATCGCGCGCCTGGCCTCGCAGCACGGTTCGGTCGAGGAGATCGGCGGGGCGATCCTCGAGGCGGCCGCCCCTGCGGTCGGCGCCGACTCGGCCGTCCTGCTCCTCTACGACCGCGACCGCAGGGTGCTCTCGGCCGAAGCGGCCAGCGGGATCGCCGAGGAGTCGTGGCGCTCGTTCGCCTTCGAGGTCTCCGACGACTTCAACCAGACGCTGCTCTCGAGCGGCAAGCC
>Ga0075418_10006456_pt1 | contig 13222 bp, 13 predicted proteins | sample SoiMetdeltSBSDD2_FD_81776 | JGI IMG/M metagenome (GOLD analysis project Ga0075418, IMG submission 81776) | Bulk soil microbial communities from a Populus tree surrounding site in Tennessee, USA - Soil MetaG P. deltoides SBSDD2 | ecosystem: Environmental > Terrestrial > Soil > Tree plantation...
AAGGCAGAGTATTGATCGGCAACGAAGGCGGAATATGGAGATAAAGATGAAAACCGAAAAGCAAGATAACGTGATAAACGACAAAGACCTTTCGCGAGCCGAAACGCTTGCCGACCTGCCAGTCAGCGATGAGCAGGCCCGAGACGCTAAAGGGGGTGGGGACGATATGCCTACGGAATCAGTTTCTTACTCCTTCGCCCAGATCCGGCCTCAGTACAAACGGCCGGAAAACTGAGAGTATCTAGGGTAGGCTTCAGAGACGTGATCGAAACCTTCTTTGATTGACGCTCCTATTGTTGGGCCTTGCCTTCGATATCCAACACGTCTACAGGCCCAAGAACTCTTAGAACCTTTGTAAGCTTTGTCGCGTCGCCAACCACGACGATTGTGGGATGATCGTTAGCGATATACCGCCGGGAAGCCTCCTTCACCTGCTCGGCGGTCACCGCTTCCACGCGTGTCCGATATGCACTGAGATAGTCGCTTCCCAGATCGAGGATGAAGGTCTGCATTATCCGTTCCGCGACGCCGCCTTGTGTGGAGAGCGAAAGAGAGAATAGCCCGTTTAGATAGTTCTTTGCGTTTTGTAACTCTTGCGCGCCCACCTTTATCGTGGCCAGGCGCTGGAATTCGGCGACCATTTCCTTGATAGCGCGAGTCGTCACTTCAGTGCGAGTCTGGGCGCCGCCAAAAAAGACTCCAGCGTCGCGCAGCGCGCTGACAGAACTGTACACGTCGTAAGCGTAACCCAGTCGCTCGCGAATATTCAGAAATAACCGTGAGCCGGTGCCTGCACCGAGAACAGCGTTGGCAACCAGCAGCGGAAAGTAATCCGGATGCGAGCGTTTTATTGCCAGCGTGCCGATTCTAAAATCCGCCTGCTCCGATCCCGGTCGGTTAACCAGATAGATGCGTCTGTCCGTTTTTCGCCGGAATGCGGCGTCTGGTATATCCGCTCGTTGCTTCTCCAGCTTTTTCCAGCCGCTAAGGATCTCACGCGCTTTTGCTTCCATCCTTCCTGAGTCGAAGTCCCCGACGATGATCGCTACCGACCCATCTGGTCGAAAGCTTGACCGATAAAACTGCAAAAGCTTCTCCCGATCCAGCTTGTCAATCGATGCGGGTGTCGGAGCGGATATCGAGTAAGGATGTGCTCCAAAGACGATCCTATCGAACTGCTCGCCGGCCAGGAACGCCGGATCTTGACGCTCGACAACGAGGTTCTGAATTCGATTCCGTTTGTAAAGATCGACCTCGTCTTCCGGAAACGCCGGGCGCAGCAGCACGTCTCCGAGTAAGTCCATCATTCGCTCCGTATTTTCCGCGGCGACTGACACCGACACTTCGGCGTAGTCGTCGTTCGCCGAAGATGAGATGCGGCCGCCAAGCGTCTCGACCTCCCGCGCAATCTCTTCGCTTGTTCGCGATCCCGCGCCTTCGGTGATGAGCTCGGCCGTCGCTTCGACAACAGCCAACTGACTTGTCATCTCAGCAATGTCTGCGGAGGGGGTGATCGACAATGGAATACCGACCAGAATCGTGACGATCGGCGACCTGTGGTCTTCGATGAACAAAACTTTCAAGCCGTTCTCAAGCCGAATTTCACGCGCGGCCGGGGGACTGAACGGACGTGAAGCATCGGATTTCGGGGGCTGTTTGCGCCACGGCTCGTTTTGCTTTGAGGGTCTCGGCCTTTGGGACAGGCCTTCAACCGATGAAGGGGTAAGGCATCCGGCGAACAGGAATATCAATAGAAGAGTGAACTGTAGGTACTTGGCTCGTATCATTTGGAGTTCATTGAATGCGCGGTTGTTTACCGTACCTTGTTTTGCGGTTCGTCCGAAGCAGCCTTACCGCTCACCGCCCGTATCGTAACCACGGCGGCGTTTGCAGGCACGAAATACCGTCGCGCGACGTCGCGCACGTGGTCCGGGGTGACGGCCAGATAGCGATCGATCTCAGAGTTGATCAGCGACGGGTCTCCATCAAACATCGCGAACTCGGCAAGCGCAAGCGCCCGGCCAAGCGCAGTTTGGAGACTCGAATATTCTCCTTCCGAGCCGCTTAGAAATCGGTCCAGTCTGTACTGATTCTTGACCTTTATCAGCTCGTCAGCGGTTATGCCTTCAGACTTGATCCGCTCGATCTCGGCGTCGACAAGAGCCCGCACGTCGTCAGCTCGTACGTCCGCTTTGTGAATTGTAAACACCGCAACCTGGCCGGGACCTCGGCGCGCCTCCAACGTGCCTTGTACTTCAAGTGAGACGGCTTTTTCCTTGACGAGTTTCTTATAGAGGCGTCCGCTTTGTCCGTCGCAAAGAATCGACTTGAGCAGCGCGATTGCGTAGAAATCCGGCGAGCGCCGAGCGGGAATCTTCCACGCCATCGAAACCGCGGGCATTTGAGCGTGCCTGTCATCAATCGTCGCGGCGCGGGAGGCCACTTCGAACGGCTCGGTGACGTCCACAGCGGGCGGCGATTTGTGACGTGGGATTGAGCTGAAGTACTTTCGCACCAGGACCTCGGTATGACGCGATTCGATGTCGCCGGCTATCACGAGGACCGCATTGTTCGGAGCGTAGTAAGTTGCGAAAAATTTTCCAACGTCCGCAACCGTGGCTGCGTCCAGATCTCTCATCGAGCCTATTGTCGAATGTGCGTTGGCCCAGTTTCGAAAAACCATCTCATCCATCTTCAACAAGGCCGGCCAATACGCCTGGTTATCGTAGCTCAGCCGTTTCTCTTCTTTGACCGCCTCCTTCTGATTCTGGAGATTAGTCGCCGTGATCTTCAGCGAGCGCATGCGATCGCTTTCGAGCCATAGTGCGAGTTCGAGTTGATTCGACGGGAGGAAGTCGTAGTAGTTGGTGAAGTCGGCATGAGTGGCAGCATTCATTACTCCGCCGTTGCTTTCGATGTATTTGAAATGCGCGGCTTTTTGCACATTCTCGGAGCCTTGAAACATCATGTGCTCAAAGAGATGAGCAAATCCTGTGCGGCCCTTTACTTCATTGCGCGAGCCGACATCGTAGTAAACAGTGACTGCAACAACAGGAGCGGAGTGATCTTCGGATAGCACGACTCGCAGGCCGTTTTCGAGTGCGAACTGCGAGAAGGGGATGTTGAATGATTGCCCTCGGGTCGGCGGCGGAATTACGGCGACGATGAGGGCAATGAGTGTTACGGTGATCAATACATTCTTCACGGAGTATCGATAGTCTACGTTGAGGGGATAGCGTTTTCAAATCAAGCGTGACACATTGCATGCCTAATGTGGAGTGCGCCGCCCTTTTACGCATTTGAGCCTATCGCATGCGTGGCGGCGCTTTTGTAGTGTGGTGCGGAGACCTTAGGAAAACTTTTAGTAACGCGGTAGACGAGATGCGTTAGGTTGCCTTTTTGTTTCACTGAGACTACAACTCAGAGATTTTTCCTGGGGTCTTCGCCCCACACTGGAAAGCGCCGCCACGCATGCGAGAGGTGTCGAATGCGTAAAAGGACGGCGCACTCCAAATTAGGTATCGAATGAGTAAAAGGACGGCTTCACCCGATGCGTCAAGCCTTGAGCTTCTTTTTCGCCTCCGGATACGAAAGCGCCCGCTCCAACGTCAGCTGATTGAACTGGGTTATCTCTTTGTAAAGCTTTTGCGCATTCGCCGCGTCGCCGCTCTTATCATAAGCGCGAGCCAACAGAAGCTTGTGAAACGGATCCGTTAGATCGGTCTGCTTTAGCTCTTCCACGGCCTTTGCGTAATCGCCTGCCTCGAGCTTCAAATAACCCGCCAAATAGTGATAGGCCGGCCAGAACTGCTCGCCCTCTTTGCCGCCGTCTTCGATCATCTTCTTGATCGTTTCGGCTTCTTTCCAGGCTTCGTCGCGCTTGCCCATCTTCGCCAGCGTCCGAGCCTTGCCGTGATGAAGTCGCCCAAGCCAAATCTTCTTCTGTGTCTCATCAAGGTTGCTTCCCGGTATGGTCGAGTAGCCCTTCTCATAAGCCTTCATTGCGTCCTCAGCCTTGCCGTACTCGAGATGCAGCCGCGCGATCGAATTCCAGATAAACACCGCCGGAAAGTTCTGCTGTTGCGTCGAGGTCTGGTAGTCAGCCGCATATGCTTCCAACTGCTTGACTGCGGACTTTATGTCGCCCTGATAGATGTGTGCGAACGCGAGCCCGTAATTAGGGCCGAAAGGCGCGCTGCCTTTTACCTGCTTGGCCAGCGATAAGTTGAACAACTCCCGCGCCTTTGCATAGTTGCCCCGCAGTACCTCGTTGTTGCCAAGAAACGTATAGACTCGAGGAGTGCTGCCGTCGAGCTTGATTGCTCTTTCAAACGCCGCATTTGCTTCGTCGATCTTGCCGAGATTGGTGTAGACCTGGCCGAGCAGCATCTGGACCATCCGGTCGTCTGGGTATTCCTTTGCCAAATCGAGAAACTTCGCCAGTGCTTCTTCCGTCTTCTGAGCTCGAGTGAGCAGCACAGCTTCGATGTAACGGCGTTCACCATCCGATGCGGTCTTCGCCAACTCGGTGGCCTTTTCGCCGTACTTCTTTGCGTCATCCGGTGTTGCCGCCGTCGTGCCCAGAAGGTAATAACCAAATGCGAAGTTCGGGTCCGCATCGACCGATTTCTTGGCGAGCGCATTTACGTCCGGTCCGAACTGAAAAGTCTCGATCCGGTTGACGATCTGCGCCACATATTCCTTCGCTTCCTTTGAGTTCGTTGTGAATTCGATTTTCTTGCCGTTGCCGCGCGACGCGCCAAAACAGCCAAGCGCCAGCGTGAGTAGAACGGCGGTAACATACCACCCTCGGAATTTGTAAACGTTGCGTTTCATAGTGCCTCCTCTTAAGTCTCGTTTTGCGGCCACAAGTGAGCGCAGCCGCAGTTCTGGCTAGAATGCACGGCACAGTCTATTAGCGGCTAGCCTCGAAGCGAGCCGATATGTGACGAACCGGTCTGATTTGGGTTTATTAGGGATGTACAGTGTTACGAATGACTAAAGCACGCCTAACCGCTTGCCGACTTTGTTAAACGCATCGAGCGCGCGATCGAGATCTTCCCGGGTGTGGGCCGCCGAAATCTGCGACCGCAGCCGAGCCTCACCCTTTGGAACGACCGGGTACCACAGCCCCTTAATGTAGACGCCTTCTTTCAATAGTTCCTGGCTCATGTCCTGAGCGATCGCAGCTTCGCCCAGCATAACCGGAACTATAGGATGGCGGCCTTCGAGGATCTTGAACCCAAGCTCGACGATCCGGCGCCGGAAGTAAGCTGTATTTTCACGAAGCCGGTGTACGATTGACGGGTCCTCTTCGATCATCGTTATCGCTTCGATCGAGGCGACGACGACCGACGGCGGCATTGTGTTCGAGAAAGTGTAGGGTCGCGACTTCTGCCGCAGGAATTCAATCAACGGCGTTTGTCCGGCGACGAAGCCACCCGACGCTCCGCCCAACGCTTTGCCAAACGTCCCGGTGACTACGTCAACCTTTCCGAAAACCCCCAGCTCCTCAATGGTGCCTCGTCCGGTCTGACCCAGGGCGCCGGTCGCGTGAGATTCGTCGACAAACAGCAGCGCGTTGTGTTCAGTTGCCAGGCTTCTGAGTTCGGCAAGCGGCGCGAGCAAACCTTCCATTGAGAACACGCCATCGGTTGCAATGATCTTGATGCGATAGTTTTTTTCGCGGTCTTCTTCCAGCATCTCGCGCAGGTGATTTACATCGCCGTTCCGATACAGACGCGAGACCGTCTGCTTGGCCACCGCGCGGCAAAGACGAACTCCGTCGATGATGCTCGCGTGATTGAGCTGATCGCTGTAGATGACATCCTGATAACCCGACTGACCGAAATCATTCGCCAGCAGCGCTGTGAAGAACGCTTCGTTGGCGGCGAAGCATGACGAATGGAGGATGGCAGCTTCGCAACCGACAAAACTTGCGATTCGCTGCTCCAGCTCGAGGTGGATCGGTTCGGTTCCGCAAAGAAAACGAACCGACGCCATCCCGTAGCCCCACTCATCGAGCCCGCGATGCGCTGCCGCTTTTATCCGCGGATGATTCGAGAGACCGAGATAGTTGTTTGAAGCGAGCATCACCACTTCACGGCCATCGACGATCACGTCTCCGTTCTGCTCGCTTTCGAGCGGGACTTCATATTTGAAAGTCTTTGCTTCTTTGATGTTCTCAAGCTCGCGATTCAGCGTTGAGTAGAGTTCACTCGGATTCATTCAGCACACCTTTCAGGTTCTGTTCCGCGCTAAATTAGTTGATCGAGCAGGAGCCCGGGCCACGCGGGTCTCCACAACTGCCACAGGGTCCGGGCGCCGCCCGCCGCTGGTCGAAGCTGGGTTGAGCACCGCCGAGGTTAAAGACCGACAACTGTTTCTCCAAGGTCGTGCCGTTGCACGAAGGGCATTCAAGCGTTGTGGACGCCTGCACGAACTTCTCAAATCCGTGATTGCAGTCTTTGCATACGTACTTAAATATTGGCATATGAGCTCCTCATGAAATCTAGACACGTAGTAGCGTCAATACACGTAGTACTGCGTTGTGTCGCGCTATGGCGCGAGCAGTAGCTTGACTGCTTCGTGATTACGGACCAGCTCAAAACCGCGCTCGAAATCTGATAACGGAACCATCTCCTGGGCGATGATCTTCTCCAGCCGCGACTTCAATTCGGACTTGTCGGCCGCGAGTAGATCGAGCATCGCGTACCAGGTCTCGAACAGCCGTCGCCCAAAGATGCCCCTTATGGTCACGCCCTTCCAAACCGCGTACTTCCCGAAATCAAACGAGCGCAAAGGCCAGGAAGGTATCCCGAGCAGCAGGATTTGCCCGCCGTTTTTCACTATTGTACCCGCGTCGTTGTAAGCTGCCTCGGCGCCCGACATCTCGAGCACCACATCAACGCCGCCGCCGTGTTCATCGCGAGCTCGCTCGAGCAGCTCGGTTTGCTGACCCGGCGCGGCTTCTTCATTAGTATCAAAGCAATAGTCCGCGCCGAGCTCCCGGGCAGTCTCGAAGCGTTTGAGGAGGTGGCTTGAATCGAATCCCCGAGGATTCGAGAAGTCGGTGATGTAAATCCGCGCGGCGCCCAGTGTCCTTGCAACAGCGGTTGACATCAATCCCTGCGCTCCACACCCAAGTATCGCGACCGTTTTCCCTTCGACGTTTCCTTCCATGACTGTGTGAACGGCATTACCGAGGGCGTCCAGAAAAGCTCCAAAACGCGGTGGTATTACCGCCCGTCCGCCAAAGCGCTCGAGGTTTACAAGATTGGTGGCTGGAACAACAACGTATTCGGCAAAGGCGCCATCCAGGTGTACGCCTTTGACCCGGATATTTTTGCAGATATGCCGTTGCCCGTTCGCGCACTGCTGGCAATGACCGCAGAAGATGTGCATCTCGGCGGTGGCGTAATCGCCGACGCGAGCTACGCCGGGGTGGACGTCTTCGCCAATTTCGACGACTTGGCCACAGAACTCGTGACCGACAATAATCGGCTGATATTTGGAAACGTCGCCGCCGTTGTATGTAAGCATCTCATCTCGCATGCCTTGCCGGGAGGTGATCTGATAGATGCCCTGATCGGTACCGCAAATCGACGCCGCTTCGACGCGGATCTTCACTTCCGAATGGCCCACGCCTGGCTCCGGTTCGTCGCTCACGAGCTGCAAGCCGTCTTTGAGGAGGCTTTGCTTTTTTAGTGCCTTCATTCACTCTCCTGGTCCGACAAAACTGAAGTTTGTCGGACGAAAGCGCTATCGATTCGCCTTTCGACGCTTTCCGGGCGCCGCTGGCTTCTCCGCTGTCCCGCCAAGCTCCGCCTGCGCCTTTTTCGTCAACTTCGAAAAAACCATATCATACGAGTTCTTGATAAGATCTTTGATCTCTGAATCTTTCAACGCATCCAGGCGTTCCAGCAACACCCACTTGTTGCGAGCCATGTAAGGCGCCGGAATGATCCCGTCACGTTCAATCAGTTCGTCGAACTTCTCCGGCGTGCACTTGAAGCAGAGTGAATGAGGCGGTTCGAGATTCATCGCGGCGAAGATCTTGCCTGAGAGTTTGAAGAGCAGATCGTTGCCCCACTGAATGCCTTCGGTTGCATGCGGAAGAGAGAGGCAATAGTTGCGTATGGAGTCGAGATTCATGGTTGATATTTCTATTTGAACATCTGAGGAACCGCTGCCTGCACTAGTTCGTGCACTCTTGCCATCGTGATTCCGTCTCTCTGTTCTGTCGAAAACAAATGAGCTGCAGGTTTAAGACGCACCGACGGGCGCTGTGTTGGTTCCCCAAGTTGGATTTCAACTGGGAGCAAGAACGTGCTTGGATATCCGGGTACCTCCGATGACAGTCTACCTTCCAGCGGAGGCTCTTCCGAGCCATCTCCCTCAAAGGTCGCGTATTTCTGAAAGCCTGGCTCATCCAACTGCACCCAGACTCCGTGTCGGAACTCCCGGCCGCCTTCGACCGGAACCGGCAGGAAGGCTCGGACCAGGAAGACCGTTCCGTCAATAACGCAAACGTCGGCGTTGGTTTCATCATTGAACATGGCGCGTTGGTCGCGCTCTGCTGCGGGGATTTCAAAGTAATGCTGAGGACGCGCGTACGCTATGTCCATCGGGAGCTCGTCGTGTTCTTCCTGGCAGATACCGCAGTTCCACTTCGCCATTGTCTATCCTATCGCGTCATCAGTAGCACGGATCAAAGCTTTGAAGCGGCACGCCGAAGGCGATCCATCACGGCTTCGCCTTTGCCTGCGTCGCTTATACCTTCAACAACGATCACTCGAGGTTCATTCTTATCGGCTTCACGCAAAGCAGCATAGATCGAGTGAGCATACTCTCCGGCATCCCACCCGAGTCGAATCGAATGGAACGACGGATCGTCGATCTCCAGCTGAGAGTGACCGATAAACCAGATCGAGCCGTTTTTCAGCTGTTCTCGGCAAACCCGCTCCAGCGATTCCGGCGAACCTTGTTCAACCAGTAACACCCGAGCGCGAGGGTTGTAATGCGGATGACGAATACCCGGCGAACTCCTAAGGTTCTTATCTGAGACCGCACTGCCTAACGGCCCTATTGCTTCAGTCAGTCTCTCGTGGGTTATCCATCCGGGCCGCAAGATGGTCGGCGGGTCAGTAGTAAGATCCAGCACCGTTGATTCGATCCCGATGTTCGTAACGCCTCCGTCGAGAATTAAATCGATTCGCCCGTCCAGATCGTCTCGTACGTGAGCTGCGCTCGTCGGGCTCGGTCTCCCGGATGCATTAGCGCTCGGCGCGGCAACGGGAGTTTTCGCTGAGCCGATCAGCTCGAGTGCGATCCTGCTGGCAGGCATTCGTGCGGCCACTGTCGACAAACCCGCCGATACGGAGGGCGCGACTTCCGGACTGCGCTCGAGCACCAGCGTGAGCGGGCCCGGCCAGAACTCCTGAATCAGACGGTCCGCGATGGGAGACACTCTGCAGGCGACGCGATCGAGCATTGCGCGGCTATCAACGTGGACGATGCAAGGGTTGTCAGCTGGTCTGCCCTTGGCAACATAAATCTTGCGCACCGCGTCCTCGTTCATCGCATCCGCGCCCAATCCGTAAACGGTTTCGGTTGGAAAGGCAACCAGCCCGCCTCCGACGATGATCGATGCAGCAAGTTCTAAGGCGTCCTTTTGTGGATGCTCAGGATCTAGCTCGAGGACCCGGGTCATTGTTTTTAATAGTCAAAGCTCGCCTCGGCCTTTATCCTGGCGATGAACTCGTCAAGCGGCGTCGCGCCTTCGTCGCCCTTTTCCCGCGACCGAACGGCCACCGCGCCAGACTCGGCTTCCTTGGCGCCAGTCACCAGCATATACGGAACTTTCTCGAGCTGCGCGTCCCGAATCTTTGCTCCGATCTTGTCGTCGCGTGCATCCAGTTCGACCCGAATCCCTGCGGCGAGCAATCGCTCGTAAACCGTTTGCGCATAGTCGGCCGTCTTTTCGGAGATCGACAGAACCTTAGCCTGTACCGGCGCGAGCCAGACCGGAAACGCGCCGGCGTAATGCTCGATCAGAATACCGACAAAGCGTTCGAGCGAACCATAGATTGCGCGATGGATCACCACCGGCACCGATTCGGCGTTATGCTCGTTGACGTAGGACAGCCCGAAATTGCGGGGCTGCTGAAAGTCCAGCTGAATTGTGCCGAGCTGGTGCTCGCGTTTCAGGGAGTCCTGAACCATCTGGTCGATTTTCGGGCCGTAGAAGTTTGCCTCACCTCTTTCAACCGTGTATTCGAGATGATTTTCTTCGAGCGCTTCGGCGAGCAGTTTCTCGGCGCCGTCCCAAACCGCCGGGTCACCCATGTACTTGGAGGTGTCATCGCCGCGCACACTCAGCACAAAGCGATAACCCATGCCGAACGCCTTATAGACTCTGGCTACCAGGGCGAGCAGCCGGTTCACTTCTTCGCCGATCTGATCTTCGGTGATAAACAGATGAGCATCGTCCTGCTGAAACTGCCGCACGCGGGTGAGTCCCGCCAGCGCGCCGGTTCGTTCGTTGCGATGAAGCACGCTCTGCTCCGAAAGTCTCAACGGAAGCTCGCGATAACTGCGTCGCTTCGAGCCGAAGATCAACATGTGTCCCGGGCAGTTCATCGGCTTCAACGCGTAGTCCTGCTCTTCCTCGTTGACGATGAACATGTTTTCTTTGTAATGCGCCCAGTGTCCTGATGTCTTGAACAGGTTTTCGCTGAACAACAGGGGCGCCTTTACCTCGACGTAACCGTTCTGTGCGAGCAGCCGCCGGATCGTTTCCTGAAGCGTGTGATAGATCACCGTGCCCTTTGGCAGCCAGAACGGCACGCCCGGCGCCCACTCGTGGGTCATAAAGAGTTCGAGTTCGCGCCCGACCTTTCTATGATCTCGCCGCTTTGCTTCCTCGATGTTATGCAGATACTCGTCGAGCTCGTCTTTGGTCGGCCACACCGTGCCGTAGATGCGCTGAAGCATCGGGTTTTTTTCGCTGCCGCGCCAGTATGCCCCGGCGATCGACGTGAGCTTGAAGTGCTTGCACTCGCTGGTGCGTCTTACGTGAGGGCCCGCGCATAGATCGGTAAAGTCACCGATCGCGTAGGTTGATACGGTGTCGCCGGGAATGCCGTTGATCAATTCGATCTTGAAGTTTTGATCGTGAGAGCCGAAGAACTCGAGCGCCTTCGGCTTTTCCCAGTTCTCGCGATTGAACTGAAGTCCCGATTTAACTATCTCGCGCATCCGGCGTTGGATCTCCTCGAGGTCTTCTTGCGTCAAGGAGCGAGGCAACATCATGTCATAGTAGAAACCGTTTTTGATCGGCGGGCCAATGCCGAACTTCACATCCGGGAAGAGCTGTTGAACCGCCGCCGCCATAATGTGCGAAGTCGAATGGCGAAGACAGTGCAGTTTGTAATCCCGTTCGGACGGGAAGTCCTCTGCCCCGAGCGCAAAATCCTGATCGCTTTGAAAATCCTCACCCATCCTCTGGTTCTCCTCGAAAGCTCTTTAAAATCTGTGGCTCATGCCCGTTCTATCGGAAACAGTTATGGTACATCACCGAGGGCAGAAAACGCATGCCTTACCGAAATATGCCTTGACAGTTATAGCCGGGCAAGCTCAAACTGATTTTCGAAAATTTATAAAAATTAATGATAGATTTTCGATACCGAATATAGGACAAATAGGACATATAGGACCTATTGAAACTCACACTCTCAAAAACTGAGTTGGCGCAGCGTTTTGGCTCTGCCTTCAAGCTGCGCGAAAAACCGGTGGCTGAAGTGATGTCCACCGGCATTGTCGCGGTCGATCGCATTGCTGGGGGTCTTCCGCGAGGCGCCATCACTGAGATTCTCGGCCCTGCATCGTCAGGCCGCACCAGTCTCCTTCACTCCGCACTTGCGGCGTCGACAGCTAATCAGGAAGTATGCGCTCTTGTGGATGCCAGCGACTCGTTTGATGCAACGTCGGCCGCGTATGCCGGTATGGACTTTGATCAACTGCTCTGGATACGCTGTGGCTCAAACGTAAATCATGCGATCAAAGCGACTGATCTGTTGCTGCAAGGCGGTGGTTTTGGTCTTGTAGCCCTGGATCTGGGGGACGTTCCTTCTCAGCAGTCTCGACGAGTTCAGCTGAGTTGGTGGTTTCGTTTCAAACGAGCGATTGAGAATACGCCGACGGCTTTGATTGTGATCAGCCGTAACCCTAACGCGCGATCTTGCGCATCGCTGGTGCTGGGTTTGAAAAGGGAAAGCGCCGAGTGGTCACGTCCGGCCAGAGCAATCGATTTGGAAGAACAGGCGCTTCCGACTTGTTCAAATCTTCTGGAAGGCTTCAGGCTTCACGTCGAGCGATTCAAGCCGGTGTGTCTGGATGAACGAGAAGCTCGATTTGAAGCGCGTAGCTGGTATTACTAAATTAATTCTAAAACTGTCTTCTGTTTTCTTTGCGTATTTGCGGTCCTTGGCGTCTTTGCGCGAACAGCCCCTTCGAATGACTGGTTTCGCGCAAAGACGCCAAGGACCGCAAATACGCAAAAGAACAAGCTAGGTATTCCTGGTTCGTAGTTTTTCCACCGCCGCCTCGTTGATGTGCTTATGAAGGATCGCCACAAGCTGGGAAGCTTCGACAACTGAAAGAGAAAATGTCACTGTGTTATCTCCGGCGTCGATGGTCAGGTTGATAGCTCCGCTGCGATGATCGATTTCAAAAGAACTGCTCTTGGCATCAAAAGTATCCATTTATCGGTCTCCGATTAGTCGCTCCCCATCTCGAACAACTTTTTCTCAGTTATTGTCGGCACACCAAGTTTCTGCGCCCTGGCCAGCTTCGAGCCCGGATCCTCACCCAAAACCAGATAGTCCAGCTTCTTTGAAACCGACGGAAGCACCGTGCCTCCGCGCTCTTCGATCCATTTCTCCGCCGCGCTCCGGGGCATCGTCTCGAGCTTGCCGGTGATGATAAAGCTCTTACCCAACAGCGGTCCGCGCTTCACGGCGCGTTCTTCCCGTTCCATTTTAAGACCCGCGTCACGAAGTCTCTCAACCAGTGCGCGATTTCGCGAATCGTTTAAATACTCGTAAACGCTGTGGGCAATTCGAGGCCCGATTCCCATTATGCCGGAGACGTCCTCTTCTGAAGCATTCAGCAAACCATCGATATCGTGAAACGTATTGGTGAGCAAAGCAGCGACGCCTTC
>Ga0075418_10006459_pt1 | contig 13219 bp, 14 predicted proteins | sample SoiMetdeltSBSDD2_FD_81776 | JGI IMG/M metagenome (GOLD analysis project Ga0075418, IMG submission 81776) | Bulk soil microbial communities from a Populus tree surrounding site in Tennessee, USA - Soil MetaG P. deltoides SBSDD2 | ecosystem: Environmental > Terrestrial > Soil > Tree plantation...
CTACGTCGACACCTATCAGGTGCAGGACAACGTCACGGTATTTCGCGGCAACCACGTGATGAAGGCCGGCTTCGATCTTCGGCGCGAGAACATCGAGAGCTTCTTCTTCCCGACCATCCGCGGCCTGCTCCGGTATCCCACGCTCAATTCGTTCATCAACGACACGGCCGAGGCCGCCAACATCAACAAGCCGCTCCCCGGCGGGACTGAAATCAACTTCTACAAGTGGTGGGATCAGTACTACTTCGCCCAGGACGACTGGCGAATGGGCAGTCTCACGCTCAATCTCGGCGTTCGTTACGAGCTGCCCGGCAACAACATTCAGAGCCTGATCGACCTGAACGAGCAGGTCATGCAGGCCAACAACAACAACGAGGTGTTCCGGCTGAATCCGGTGCCGAAATCCGATCGCAACAACATCCAGCCGCGCCTCGGCTTCAACTGGCAGCCGGTGACCGACAGCGGCGGCCTGATCGGCAGGATCACGGGGGGCGATCGTTTCGTGATCCGCGGCGGCTACGCCCGGACTCACGACTACGCCTTCCTGAATATCGCGCTGAATATTGCCAGCTCGTTCCCGTATGTCGCGGCGATCAATCGCAGCAACCTGGCGAGCGCCTTCACCGTGCTGCAGTCGACACCGGCGGGCGTGCCAGCCGGGACCGATCCCAACCAGCTCACGCGCACGGTCGTCGCCGAGGATTTCCGCGCGCCCGTCTACGATCAGTTCAGCCTCGGCGCGGAGCGCCAGCTGTCTGAAAACGTCGCCGTTCGCGTCGGCTATGTCGCGACGATGGGCAACGATCTCTTCCAGACGCTCGACGGCAACCCGCGCCAGCCGTTCGCCGGTCCGACCGGGCCGCGCGTCGATCCCAGCCGGGGCGTCGTCCGCCTGCGCGCCAACACTGCGGAATCCTGGTATCACTCGATTCAGACCCAGCTCGACAAGCGCTTCAGCAACGCCCTGAGCGCCGGCCTGCACTACACCTGGAGCCGGTTCGAGGATACCGCGTCGGAGGTGTTCAATCCGTCAAGCGGCGAAGTCGCCGTTGCGCAGGACTCGTTCAACATCGAGGGGGACCGGGGACGGTCCACTTATGACCGGCCGCATCGCATGACGGGCAACTTCGTGTGGGAACTGCCGTGGATGCGCAACCAACAGGGTCTGGCTGCCAAAGTCATCGGCGGCTGGCAGTTCAGCTCGTTCTTCACGCTCCAGAGCGGGGCGCCGTTCACGGTGTTGAACGGAACCGATCCGACCGGTGCACTGGCTGGCATCGACGGCCTCGTCGGCAATGCGATCCGGCCGAATCTCAACACTGACCTTGATCTCGCCAGTATGACGGTCGAAGAAGTCCGCGAAGCGGGCGGAGCGACGTTGTTCCGCGCGCTCTGCGGCATGCCGAGCGCGACATGCCCCGGCGAGCGCGTCGGCAACGTGCCGCGCAACCTCCTGCGCGCGGACGGCATCGGCAACATCGACGTCGGGATCATGAAGAACACGCGCTTTGCCAGCGGCCAGAACATGCAGATCCGGATCGAGCTGTTCAACGCCACCAATACGCGGAACTTCGGCATTCCGGACGGCCGCATCAGCTCGACGAACTTCCTGAATCAATGGGCCACCGACGGCGGCAATCGGCGCGTGTGGGTCGCGCTGAGGTATCAGTTCTAAAGGTCCTGGGTGTCGATCTGCGCGCGCTGCAGCCGTCCACTGAAGTCCACGTAGATCGACTTCCATTCCGAGAAGACGTCCAGCGCCGCAGTCCCCGCCTCGCGGTGGCCGTTGCCGGTCGCCTTGGTGCCGCCGAACGGCAGGTGAACCTCTGCGCCGATGGTCGGCGCGTTGACGTAGAAGATCCCGGTATACATGTCACGCATCGCGGCAAACGCCTTGTTGACGTCGCGTGTGTAGATCGACGCCGACAGTCCGTAGGCGACGCCGTTGCCGATGGCAATTGCCTCGTCAAGGTCGTGACAGCGCATCACCGAGACGACCGGACCGAAAATCTCTTCCTGCGCAACGCGCATTTTCGGATCGACGTCGCCGAACACCGTTGGCTCATGAAAGAATCCTTTCGCGTGGGCTCCGCCCGTCAGCGAGTGGCCGCCGGTCAGCAGCCGCGCGCCTTCCTGCTGGCCGATCTCGACGTACCGCATCACGGTGGCCCGCTGCGCCTCGCTGACCGAAGGGCCCATCTGAACCCCCTCGTCGAGCCCATTGCCCACGCGGAGCGTCTTCACGCGCGTCACGAACTGCTCGACGAAGGCGTCGTACACGCTGTGGTGCACGACGACGCGGCTCGCGGCGGTGCACCGCTGTCCGGTGGTCCCGAACCCGCCCCAGAGGCAGCCCTCCACGGCCAGCTCGAGCTGCGCGTCGTCCATGATCATGACGACGTTCTTGCCGCCCATCTCGAGATGGACCTTCTTGAAGCCGGCCGCGGCGTTCTGGTTTACGACTCGGCCGACTGCGGTTGAGCCGGTGAACGAGACGACCGCAACGCGGTCGTCCCGCGAAAGCAGCGTTCCGACGTCCGGCCCACCGGTCACGATGTTGACCACGCCCGCCGGCAGACCGGCCTCCTGCAGGACCTCCACGAAGTTGATGGCCGAAAGCGGCGTCAGCGAAGCGGGCTTGAACACGACAGTATTGCCGCAGATGAGCGCGGGCGCGATCTTCCACGACGGGATCGCCATCGGAAAGTTCCACGGCGTGATGATCGAACAGACGCCAATCGGCTGCCGGACCGACATCGCGAACTTGTCGCGCAGCTCCGAGGGGACGGTCTGGCCGTACAGCCGGCGCCCCTCGCCCGCCATGAAGTTCGTCATGTCGATGGCTTCCTGGACGTCGCCGCGCGTTTCCTCGAGCACCTTGCCCATTTCGCGCGTCATGTCGCGGGCGAATTGCTCCTTGCGGCTGGCGATGATCTGCGCTGCCCTGAGCAGAATTTCGGCGCGGCGCGGCGCCGGAACATGGCGCCACGTCGAACAGGCGCGATGCGCGGCGGCCAGCGCATCGGCGGCGTCTTCGGGCGTCGATTCCTGGAAGAGGCCGATCAAATCGTCCTGGTCGGCGGGGTTCCGGCTCTCGAACTGGCGGCCCGATCGCGACGGCACCCATTCGCCGTCGATGAAGTTGTTCCAGGTGCGGACGGCTGCGGATCTGTCCACCGGCATATGCTGCACAGAGTGACGCAAGTATCTGCGGGGCCGCAAGCCGGGGTCGCCGCCGCGCATTTTGTGCGCGGTGGGGTAGAACATGCGGCCGGGCTGACCGCGAGCATGGCGAAAATGCCTACATTCCTCCATCTGTCGTCGACTGGCGCCCAGCCACGGGCATCTGCGGCAAACACACGGGTTAGAGTGCGTCCCCGGCCGAGCTGGCGGGGAGGACACGTGTAATTTCCTGCGCCCGCACAATCCCCGGATGGTCTAAATACTGGCGTTTCCGCGTGGCACGGATCCTGAATTGAGTAGCGGCCAGAGAGAGAGGCGGACTAGCCGATGACCAACATGACCCGAATCGCCGCCACGCCAATCCAGAAAGTTGTCGTCGTCAACGGCAGCACCGAGGTGCTCGGCATGCTGGAGACGGTGCTGGATGCGGGTCGGTACGATATGGTGTTCGTCGAATCGAGCGATCACGCCTACTCGCAGATCAAGAAAGTTCTGCCGAACCTCGTCATCCTCTGCGCGCGCATCGAGAACCTGGAAGGCATCCACCTGCTCACGATGCTGAAGCTCGACGCCGACACGCGCGACATTCCGGTCCTGACCTACACCACCGAGTACGAGGGACAGGATTTCGACACGGCTATTTCTCAGCTGGCCGAAGAGGACGACGATCTGCTTCCGAGCCGCCCCGCGCTGCGCATGAACTAGCCTGGCTCGCCGAAGCCGCGTGCGGCAAAGGCGGCATGCTATATTCCGGCCGGCATGGCCGACGCGAACAGGCGCGGCGCCGAGCGCGTCCCGATTCTCGGCGACCTGCAGGGCGAAATCATGGTGTTCCAGCCGATGCTGATTCGCGATATCAGCAAGACCGGTGTAACTGTCGAAACCCGGTTTCCGCTCCATCTCGACTCGCTCCACGAGGTCCGCTTGAGCCTGGTGAAGAAGTCAGTGGTGGTGAAGGCGCGGGTCGCCGGCTCGCAAATCACCGACGTTGACCAGGACATCGTCACCTACCGCTCAGGGCTGGAGTTCGTGGCAGTGTCCGGGCGGGTGCTGGACGCGATTCGAGAATTCCTGGTCGACGTGAAGGCCGACCGCGGCGGAATCGGAGAGTGACGGCCGCCCTGGCCTATCTGACTTTCAGATGTTCGAGGTAATCGCCTGAATGGATCCGTTCGGCGCGGCCGAGCGGCGCGTTGTAGAAATAGGCCCAGGCGTCGACGACCTGGCCGTTCTCCAGAGTGACGGGGGTGAGGTCGCGGTTGTAGAGACTGCTTTCTGGCTCCTCCGCCCGGCATCCTTCCAGTTCATCGAGCGCCTGCAGGACGATGGTCGGGTGGTTCATCCGGTAGACCTCGCCCCAGACGCGCGCATCTGACGCGCGCACGGCAGCCGGATAGATCCCCAAATCAAACAAGGCGCCCGCGATGGTCCCGCGCCCTGTGTAAACCAGGTGCTGATCGACGCGCAACCGCCCGGCCCGGTTGAAGGGCGTCATCAGCGTGCCGTAAAAAAACACCAGGTCCGTCATTCCGCTATTTACGAAGGACTTACGCCCGGCGGGCAGGGGCCGTTTACCGCGCCGGCTCGCCTCGGCGTCTCCGCTACTGTTCGAGGACGTACTCCCGGTGTTCAACAGCCCGTGTGGCAAGGAGGAGACACCCCGACGTGATGGCGACCAGCCAGAACAGGCTGCTGGTGCCGTCGGCAGTCTGGCGGAAGACCGCTTCGAGGTGGTACGCCAGGGTGAACCGCCGCAGGTAGCCCGGGACGAGCAGCGCCACCTGTTCCCACCCGAACGCGAAGACGAGGCCGATGACCAGCGGCCGCTTCAGGGAAGCCCCCATAAAGGCGAAGAGAGCGCCGTAGGCGGCGAGGCCGAGCGCCATGACGCCCAGGTACCGGGCGAGGTCGCTCTCAGGCAGCGACGACCGCGCCACAAAGGCGGCATAGATGAGCGCCGCTGCCGCCAGCATGACGACCGACGTGCAGGCGAGGTAGGCGAAGTACTTGCCGAGGAGAACGGCGCCGCGGCGGATGGGCCTGACGAAAAGATACGTGATCGTCTTCTCTTCCACTTCGTCCGCGATGAGCGACGTGCCGTACCAGACGCCGAGAACAGGCACAGCAAAGCGGAGGAAGAGCAGCCAGAGAATCGTGTCGAACAGGTCGGCGCCTCCCAGGCGGCCGCCGTTGACGGTCACGTTCACACTCGCGGTCCCGGCCATCCGCCCCGCGACCGCCAGCAGCACGGGACCGCCGACGATTAGGACAACGAACAGCGTCCGGCGCGAGCTCAGCATCTGCCCCAGCGCGAGCGGGAACACGCGCCCGGTACCCGTCCAGAATCCAGCCTGCCTCGCCGAAGCTGGGCGAAGGCGGGTCACGACTTCACCAGGTATTTGAACACCGCCTGCAGGTTGTCGTCGGGCGACGTGATTGCGTCGATGGCGCCGGCATCACCCGACGCCGCAAGCGCTGTGAGACGCGTGTAGAAAACGTCCGGCTTTGCCGTCTGGATCACGACGGCGCCTTCCTCGAAGGTCACGCTGAGCACGTCATCCTGCGACAGGAGGTGTTGCGCGAGCCGTCTCGGATCGACGGCGCGCACGAACACGGTGTGCGGGTGCTCGTCGATGAGCTCTCTGATCTGATGAACGTTGCCTTCCGCAAGGATCCGGCCGTTGTTGACGAGCAGAATATTCGACGTCATTGCCTGCACTTCGTGGAGGATGTGGCTCGAGACTAGAACGCTCTTGCCCGCGCGCGCCCAGTCCTTGATTAACCTGATCGTCCGGCGCCGCATCAGGGGATCCATCCCGCTCAACGGCTCATCGAGGATGAGCAGCTCGGGGTCGTGCACGATTGCCTGCGCCAGCTTGACGCGCTGTCGCATGCCCTTGCTGTAGCTGCCGATTCTCCGGTCGGCGGCGTCGATCAGATCGACGACCTCGAGAGCACGGGTGGCAGCGGCGTCCGCATCCGCCCGCGGCAGCCCGTTCAGGCGGACCAGAGCCTCGAGCCACCGGCGGCCGGTCATCCGCTCGTAGAACGCGTCCTGGTCTGGGCAGAACCCGATGCGCGCATAGAGCGCCGGATTGCCCCAGATCGGCTCTCCCAGCACGCGGACCGTGCCCGTGCTCGGAGCCAGCTGTCCGGTGACCAGCTTCATGAACGTGGATTTGCCGGCGCCGTTGGGACCGAGAAGGCCGGTCACTCCGCGCGGGATCGCCACACTGAGGTCGTTCACGCCCGACACCTCGCCGTACCACTTCGAGAGATGCTCGGCGACGAGCACAGCTTCGGTCGAATCTGTCCCGTTCACGTGACCGCGTCCAGGGCGCGCACCCGGCGGTCGAGGATGAAGATCGACGTTGCGGCAATGAGCACAACGACCGTGATCGCCGCCGTCGCCGAGAGCGGCGGATTCGCCGGCGCGCGGAAGATGGCGATCGCCAGCGCGTCGAATACATTCTCCGGCGAGACCCACGCCCACGCGGTGGTTCCTGTGATTCCGCGCAAGACCTGGTATACCGCCGCCGCGAATATCACCGCGCCCGCGTAGATGACGGCAACAAACCGCCGGCTCGTCGAAAGGGACGACAACGCCAGCATCGCCAGCGACGTCGCCAGCACCTCGACAGCGCAGAACAGCGTGATGGCGGGGACGAGCGACGGATTGTCGCGAATGAAATCGGGGCTGCCGGCGAAGATCACCTGCAGCGCGAGCAGCGCCATCGCCGGCAGCCAGCTCGCGGCCAGAAGGAACGCGGCAAGCGCCAGCAGCTTTCCGAGCACGTACTGAACACGTGTCAACGGCTTCGACAGGTAGACTTGCAGCGCGTTGGCGCGGCGATCGCTCGCAATCAGGCCGGAACCGGCATAGATGGTGATGAAAAACAGGAACGGGCTCTGCTGGTCGAGAAATTCGCGGAAGGTATCGGGGCCCGGCGCAAGGAACGCCAGCTGGGCGATGCTCGTGGAGGCGTAGATCTGCAGCGAGCGGACGATGAAGGGGCTCCAGGCCAGAAGCATCAGGGCCAGAAACCGGCGCTCGCGTACGCGCTCGATCACCCCGGCGCGCGCGATCACCCACCAGCCGCGGCCCGGTGGAATCCGCCGGCCCGTGTAGCGGCGATAGCCCTGGTCGTGGATCGGCACTATTGCGTTCCCACTGCGTCGACGAAGACATCCTCCAGCGTCGGCACGCTGGCGCGCAGGTGCCTGACCTGAACACCCTGCTGCGCGGCGACCTCGAACAATTCACGCGACCCGCGCCCCTCAGGCATGAGCACGCGCATGACGTCCTCGTCCGTGTCGTGACAGTCCAGCCCGACCTGCTGCAGCGCAGCCGCAAAGCGGCCGGTGTCGCCTTTGACGCGCACCTCGAACACGCGCTGGCCGTGGCCCTTCAATCCCGCGATCGGCCCTTGGGTGGCGACACGGCCGCGCGACAGCACCAGCACGTGATCGCATGTCTCGTCGATGTCGGGCAGCAAGTGCGATGAGACGATGAGGTTCAGCCCGCGCTCGTGCGCGATGTCGCGGATGAGCGCCACCATCTCGTCGCGTCCCTTTGGATCCATGCCATTGGTCGGCTCGTCGAGCAGCAGCAGGTCGGGATCGTGGACGAGCGCCTGGGCGAGCTTGATTCGCTGCTTCATGCCGGTGGAATAGGTCTCGACCTTGCGGTAGCGCGCCTCGCCAAGGCCGACGTAATACAGCACCTCATGGGCGCGCTGCATGGCGTCTGCCCGAGGCAGACCGGCGAGCTCGCCGCAATAGGCGACAAACGCCACCGCGGTCATGCCGGGAATGTGGGCATCCGTCTCGGGCATATAGCCGACCCGGCGCCGGATCTCCAGCGGCGCGTGGCGGACGTCGAGCCCAAGCATGCGCAGCTCGCCTCGCTCCAGCGCAATGAACCCGAGCAGCGCCTTGATCAGCGTGCTCTTGCCTGCCCCGTTGGGACCGAGCAGGCCAACCGCGCCCGGCGGCAGCGCGGCGCTGACGTCTTCCAGCGCCAACCGCGGGCCGTACCTGACGCTGACGTTCGTGATCGTGACGACCGAGCCTGCCTCGCCCAAGGCCGTGGCGAAGGCGGGGCCTGTCACAACGCTCCGCGGAGGCCGAGGGCGTCGGCCTGCTCGCGCATGAACGCGATGACATTCGCGGCATGCTCCTCGAGCGGCAGGCCGAGGCCGGCTGCGCCGTTGCGCAGGTCGTCGCGCGACACGGCGCGGGCGAACGCCTTGTCTTTCATCCGCTTGATGACCGACGAGGCCTCGAGGTCGAGGATGCTCTTGCTCGGACGGACGAGGGCCGCCGCCGTCACAAAGCCGGCCATTTCATCACAGGCAAACAGCGTCTTCTCCAGCAGGCTGTCGCGGGGCACGCCGCTGTAATCGGCATGAGACAGGATGGCACGCGTCATCCACTCCGGATAGCCGCGCCGCTGCAGTTCTTCGCAGCCGCGAAACGGATGATCGGCCGGTGTCGGGTAGCGCTCGTAGTCGAAATCGTGGAGCAGGGCGACGACGCTCCAGCCCTGCTCGTCCTCGCCGAACTTGCGCGCGTAGCCGCGCACGGCGGCCTCGACCGCGAGGGCATGCTTCCGCAGGCTCTCGCTCTGCGTCCATTCGGTGAGCAGCCCCCAGGCCGCATCGCGAGACCAAACTGTAAGGGGGTCGGGAGTCATTTTTCGAGGACACTCACGATCGCAGTCAACACCACAAACAAGTGTCCTCGAAAAATGACTCCCGACCCCATTACGTTTATCGAACCGGACGTGGCGCTTCGCGATCAAGCTCGAGCGCACGTGCAATGACCGCCCGCGCCTTCACCGTCAGGTCGTAGGCGTCGAGCTCCTCCGGATCCACCAGCACCGCGGCGTCCACATCGGAGCCGGCCTCGAGATCGCCGCCGATCGGCCAGCACAGATAATCGACGAGGACGAAGTGGTAACGCACACGGCGCTCGGCGTCGAACATGATGCGGTCGAACACTTCGATCACCGGCCCTACCGCGATCTGGAGGCCCGTTTCCTCCCGCATCTCTCTGGCCACGCCGTCTTCGAGCGTCTCCCCGAGTTCGAGCGTGCCGCCGGGAATGCTCCATTTTCCCGCCAGCGGCTCGTAGCGGCGTTTCACCAGCAGCACTTTCCCGGCCTCGACGATCACGGCACCGACGCCGACGATCGGTCGCTCGGGGTACTCGCGGCTGTCGACACGCGGCTCGTCGCTCATTCGCCCATCACTTTGACGACCACACGCTTCCGCCGCTGGCCGTCGAACTCGGCATAGAACACCTGTTCCCACGGTCCGAGATCGAGTTTGCCTTTCGTGATTGGCAGCATTACCTGATGGCCCATCAGCGTCCGCTTGAGGTGGGCGTCAGCGTTGTCTTCGCCCGTCTGATGATGACGGTAATCGCGGCCCGACGGCGCCAGCTTCTCGAGCCACACCTGAAAATCGTGGATGAGTCCGTCCTCCCAGTCGTTGACGTAGACGGCGGCGGTGATGTGCATGGCCGACACGAGGACCATCCCCTCCGCGACGCCGCTCTTCTCCACGAGCTCCGACACCCGGTCGGTGATGCGGATGAACTCCTGGCGCTTCTTTGTTTCGAACCAGAGATAGTCGGTCAGAGTTTTCATATTTCAACCACGAAGGTACGAAGGCGACGAAGAGCACGAAAAAATCAATGGTACTTCGTGTCCTTCGTATCATTCGTGCCGTCGTGGTTCCTAAACCAGCGCCAGCGATGCGTCCGCATTCACGTCGAGCGCTCCGGCGACGCCAGCGCGATACCGCCGAAGCCCGGCGGCGGCAATCATCGCTGCATTGTCGGTTGAAAGCGCGAGGCCGGGAATGAACACGGGGATGCCGCGTGCCGTTCCGCGGGCGAGCACGTCCTCCCGCAGGCGGCTGTTCGCGGAGACTCCGCCGGCGATCCCGACGCTCTGCGCGCCGTACCAGCGCGCTGCGTCGAACAGCCGATCGACCAGCGTTTCCACGACGACGCGCTGAAAGCTGGCGGCGATGTCCGCCACGTGCTGCGCCGGCAGCGGCGCATCCGGGGCGAGCCCGAGCTCTTCGCGGCGGCGGCTCACCTGCCGCAATACCGACGTCTTGACGCCGCTGAAGCTGAAGTCGCGGCGGCCGGGCAGATGCGGCGCGTTGCGATCGGCGTGCGTCATCCGGGTCTTCGGCAGCGCCACCGCGCGATCGTTGCCGTGCGGCGATATCCGGTCGATGAGGGGCCCTCCCGGATATCCGAGGCCGAGCAGCTTCGCCACCTTGTCGAACGCCTCTCCCGCCGCATCGTCTCGCGTCCGGCCAAGCAGCTCGTACGCGCCCGGCCGTTCGATGCGATACAGGCTCGTGTGTCCGCCCGAGACGACCAGGACCACGGCGGGCAGCGGCAACTCGCCTCCCTCGAGCACGAGCGATTCGATATGACCGGCCAGGTGATGCACCGGAATAAGCGGCACCGATCGGGCCCAAGCGAGCGCCTTGGCGAACGACAGGCCGACGAGGAGCGAGCCGACGAGGCCCGGCCCCTGCGTCGCGGCAATCACGTCGAACCTGTCGACGCCCGCTTCGCCGAGCGCCCGTTCGACAACACCGCAGATGTCGCGGATATGCTGCCGCGCCGACAGCTCCGGGACGACGCCGCCCCACTCGCGGTGAACGTCGGTCTGGGACGCGACGATGTTCGATCGGATGCGCCACGGACGCTGCGGGTCGCCGGTCTCTTCGACCACGGCGGCAGCGGTCTCGTCACACGACGTTTCGATGCCGAGAACGATCATGAACGTTCGACAAGGGCACGGAGCGAATCGGAGTACGGGGCGGAGGCAATCCCGCGTTCGGTGACAATGGCGGTCACGTACTTTGCCGGAGTGACGTCGAACGCCGGGTTCCGGATCCGCGCCCCCCCTGGCGTGAGCCGCGAGGCGCCGACATGAGTCACTTCCCTCTCGTTGCGCTCTTCGATCGGGATATGCGCCCCGTCAGGAGTGTCGAGATCGACGGTCGAGATCGGCGCGGCGACGTAGAACGGGATCCCGTGTTCTTTCGCCAGCACCGCGACGCCGTAGGTGCCCACCTTGTTGGCGACGTCGCCGTTCGCCGCAATCCGATCAGCGCCGACGACCACCAGGTCAACGTGTCCGAGGCGCATCATCGACGCAGCCATGTTGTCGGTGATCACCGTCGTGTCGATGCCGTCCTTCACCAGCTCCCAGGCGGTCAGGCGCGCGCCCTGCAGGAAAGGCCGGGTCTCATCGGCCAGCACCGCCACCTTCTTGCCCTGCTCGACCGCGGCGCGGATGACTCCCAGCGCCGTGCCATAGCCAGCGGTCGCCAGCGCCCCGGCGTTACAGTGCGTGAGAATGTTGGCGGTCTGCGGCACGAGGGTGGCACCGTGAGCGCCCATCGAGCGGCAGCTGGCGATGTCCTCGTCGTGAATCGCCCGCGCCTCGTGATCGAGGCGCTGCCGGATCTCGTCGACAGAACAGCCCGCCTGAGCCGCGCCCGCAAAGGCGCGCTTCATGCGATCGATCGCCCAGAACAGATTCACCGCCGTCGGCCGCGTCGCGGCAAGCAGATCGCACGTCTTCTGGAACTCCGTCGCGAACTGTTTCGTGCCGGTGGCCTTGCTCTTCCGCATCCCGAGGGCGATGCCCATTGCCGCCGCCACGCCGATCGCCGGTGCGCCGCGAATCACCATCGTCTTGATCGCCTTGGCGACTTCCGAGGCGGTCTTGCACGTGACGTAGACCTCGGCGGAGGGCAGCTTCCGCTGGTCGATCATCACGATGCCCTCTTCCTTCCACTCGATCGTCGGCAGCATGTGAAGCCGATGATATCAACAGGTCCGGCTGAGGCCGGACACTACGTACACTTCACCCCAGCGTAGGGAGTGTCCGCCTTCAGGCGGACTTCACTTCAGCAGTCGATTGTCGAAGGGCAGGGGCAGGAGATCGCGCAGCTGGTGGCGGCCCGATTCGCGCGTCAGGTTCGCGAGGATCACTTCGAGGTCGCCGCCGAACTCCCACAGGATCTGACGGCAGGCACCGCACGGGGGTGTCGGCGTCTCGGTATCGGCCACGATCGCCACGCGTCGGAACTGACGATGTCCTTCGGACAACGCCTTGAACATCGCCACGCGCTCGGCGCAGATCGTCAGACCGTAGGTGGCGTTCTCGATATTGCAGCCGGTGATGACGGTACCGTCTGCGGCTTCGAGCGCAGCGCCGACCTTGAACTGCGAGTAGCCGGCGTGGGCGAACTCGCGGGCGTTGCGCGCGGCGGCGATCAGATCAGAGTCGCTCAATGATTCCCTCGAGCAGAGCGATGAAGGTACCTCTCACCTGCCGCGTGGTCTCCAGCACTTCTTCGTGATTCAGCGGCTCGGGCAGCACTCCGGCCGCCATGTTCGTGATGCACGACAGCCCCAGCACTTCGAGCCCCATGTGCCGCGCGGCGATCGCCTCCGGAACGGTGGACATGCCAACGGCGTCGGCGCCGATCGTGCGCAGGTAGCGAATCTCGGCCGGCGTCTCGTAACTGGGGCCACCGAGCGCCGCGTAGACGCCGTGCGTCACCGACAGGCTTTTCGCCGCGGCAGCTTCATCGGCGATGCGGCGCAGGCGCCTGGAATACACCTCGGTCATGTCCGGGAAGCGCGTGCCGAAGCGGTCGTCGTTCTCGCCCATCAACGGGTTGGCTCCCAGCAGGTTGATGTGATCGTCGATCACCATCAGTGCGCCGCGGCCGAATCCAGTGTTCACCCCGCCGGCGGCATTGGTCAGCACCAGCTCCCGGACTCCCAGGCGTCCCATGACGCGGGTGGCAAAGACGACGGCGCTCAGCGGATGGCCTTCGTATGCATGGACGCGTCCGGCCAGCGCGGCGACGCGCCGTCCTGCGACCGTACCGACGACGAGTTTGCCCGAATGCCCCACCACTGTGGACGCCGGCCAGTTCGGCAGGTCGGTGTACGGCAGAGCTACCGCGTCGGCGAGCGTATCGGC
>Ga0075418_10006461_pt1 | contig 13217 bp, 13 predicted proteins | sample SoiMetdeltSBSDD2_FD_81776 | JGI IMG/M metagenome (GOLD analysis project Ga0075418, IMG submission 81776) | Bulk soil microbial communities from a Populus tree surrounding site in Tennessee, USA - Soil MetaG P. deltoides SBSDD2 | ecosystem: Environmental > Terrestrial > Soil > Tree plantation...
CCCGACTCTTCGAGATGGGCTCCGAGTTCGTCGAGGCCATCAACTCGATCGCGGGGGAGCGGTGCAGCCCGCACCCGCACGTGTTCTCGGACCGGCTGATCCGGCCGGGCGACCAGGCGTACTTCGACATCATCCACGTGAACAACGGCTACCGGACCTGCTACTACCGGACGTTCGTGGTCGGCCGCGCCACGCAGCCGCAGCGCGACGCGTTCAAGCGGTCGCGCGAGTGGATGGACGCGGCGATCGACCTCGTGAAGCCGGGCGCGTCTACCGATCAGCTCGCGGCGGTGTGGCCCAAGGCCGAGGAGTTCGGGTTCGTCGACGAGATGGACGCGTTCGGGCTCCAGTTCGGGCACGGGGTCGGGGTGGGGCTGCACGAGCGGCCGATCATCAGCCGGCTGAACTCCTTCGACGATCCGATCGAGCTGCAGGAAGGCATGCTGTTCGCGCTCGAGACCTACTGCCCGGCCACCGACGGCCGATCGGCGGCGCGGATCGAGGAGGAGGTCGTCGTCACGGCCGAGGGACCGAAGGTGATCACGCTCTTCCCCTGCGAGGAGCTGATGGTCGCCAACGAGTACTAGAGGATCGCCGGTGGCCGACGCGACGACGACGAAGTCGGACCAGGCGGTCCGCCTGGACATCTACCGGATGATGCAGGAGGCGCGGCTGTTCGAGCGCCGCGCGCAGGACCTGTTCCTCGAAGGGCTCGTGAAGGGGACCTCGCATCTCGCGCTCGGCCAGGAGGCGATCGCGGCGGGGTTCGCGTCCGTGCTCGGGACGAAGGACATGGTGTTCTGCACGTACCGCGGGCACGTCCACACGCTCCTCCGCGGCGCGCCGATGGGGCCGTTGATGGCCGAGCTGCTCGGGCGCGGCAACGGGATCTGCGGCGGCAAGGGCGGCTCGATGCACCTCACCGACGTTTCCAGCGGCGCGATGGGCTCCTACGCGATCGTCGGCGCTCACATGCCGATCGCGGCCGGCGCCGCCTGGGCGGCCAAGGAGCGCGGCACCGGGCAGGTGGCCGTCTGCTTCTTCGGCGACGGGACGACCAACATCGGGACGTTCCACGAGGCGCTGAACATGGCCGTCGTGTGGGAGCTCCCGGTCGTGTTCGTCTGCGAGAACAACCTCTACATGGAGTACACGCCGATCGGGCAGGTCACCGCCGTCGAGCACCCGGCGGCCGACCGCGCCGCCGCCTACGGCCTGGAGTCGATCGTCGCGGACGGGAACGACGCCGACGAGATGCGCGCCGTCGCGCTTCGCGCCGTGGAGCAGGCGCGGAGCGGCGGCGGCCCGTCCCTCGTCGAGGCGAAGACGTACCGGCACGGCGGCCACTCGCGCGCCGACCCCGCCAAGTACCGACCCGCCGACGAGGTCGAGGCGTGGCTCGCGCGGGATCCGATCCCGGCGTACCGGGAGCGGCTGATCGCGGACGGGGTCGACGCAGGCGAGCTGGGCCGGATCGAGGCCGAGGCGCTCGCGGCGGTCGACCGCGCGACCGAGGAGGCGAAGGCCGGGCCGCCGCCGGACCCGGCGAGCCTCGAGACGCAGCTCTGGTCCGACGGAGGGTCGGCGTGGCGGAACTGACGTACCGCGAGGCCGTCGGCCGCGCGATCGCGCAGGAGATGGCGCGCGACGAGACGGTGTACTTCATCGGCGAGGACGTCGCGGCCGCCGGCGGCGTGTTCAAGACGACCGAGGGGCTGCTCGATCGGTTCGGGCCCAAGCGCGTCCGCGACACGCCGATCTCCGAGCAGGCGATCATCGGCGCCGTGATGGGCGCGGCGATGAACGGGATGCGCCCGGTGGCCGAGCTGATGTTCAGCGACTTCTTCGCGGTGTGCTGGGACCTCGTGGCCAACCAGATCGCGAAGACGCGCTACATGACGAACGGCCAGGTCTCGCTGCCGCTCGTGATCCGGACCGCGAACGGCGGCGGCGTCCGGTTCGGCGCGCAGCACTCGCAGAGCATCGAGAGCTGGGCGATGGCGATCCCGGGGCTGAAGGTGGTCGTCCCGTCGACGCCCACCGACATGATCGGGCTGTTCGCCGCCGCCGTTCGCGACGACGACCCCGTGATCGTGGTCGAGCCGAAGGTCCTCTACGCCTCGAAGGGCGACGTGCCCGACGGCGAGCTCGTGGACAAGCTGGGCACGGCCAAGGTCGTCACCGAGGGCGAGCACGTCACGCTCTGCGCGCTGGGCGCGATGGTGCCGAAGGCCGTCGAGGCGGCGACGAAGCTCGCGGCCGACGGGATCTCCGCCGAGGTGATCGACGTCCGCTCGCTCGTGCCGCTGGACACCGCCACGATCCTGGAGTCGGTCGGCAAGACGAGCCGGCTGGTCACGGTCGAGGAGAACCCGCGCCTGTGCGGCTGGGGGGCAGAGGTGGCCTCGATCGTCGCGGACGAGCGGTTCTTCGACCTGGACGGACCGGTCGTGCGCGTCACGACCCCGCACATCCCGCTGCCGGCGGCCGACGCGCTCGAGGACCTGGCGATCCCGTCGGTCGACCGCGTGGTCGAGGGCGTCCGGCGGGCCACCGGCTGAGGGAACGGGGCGCCGGCATCGTGACGTCTCGGCACGTGGTGCGGCGGGGCGGTGAGCTTCAGCTCACCGCCCCGCCGGGCGCGTTCGCGAGGGGCCTCACGCGGTGGTCGGTGGTCGACGAGGACGTCCCGAGCGCCGTCCACACGGGGTTCGCGATCGTGGAGCTGGAGCCCGGCGGCGCGATCCCGTGGCACGTCCACAGCTACGAGGACAGCCTCTACGTGCTGGAAGGCGAGGTCGTCGTCGACACGGGCGACGGGGCGAACCTGCTTCGGCCCGGCGACTACGGCATCACGGCGGTCGGCGCGCCGCACCAGCTCCGGAACGTGTCGGACGTCCCGGTGCGGTGGGCGGGGATGTGGGCACCGCAGCCGCGGTCCCGCGTCCAAGGCGACACGTACGCGGTCCCCGGGCTCCCCGAGGGCGAGCCCCGGCGGGTCGACCCGCGCGACCCGCGGAACCGCTGGTTCGGGCACATCGATCCGGCCAACATGGAGGTTGACAAGCAAACGCAGGACATGCTCGCGGTCTCGGCCAGCATGCGAACGGCGCTCCTCGTCTACAGCGGGATCACCGTGAAGATGATGATCGACTCCGACCTGGGCGCGCAGCTCCTCACGATGTTCATGGTGCAGTACGAGCCGCACGGGCTGGCCGGCCGCCACGACCATCCGTACGAGGAGACGTACCTGATCCTCGACGGCGTCGTCGACGGGGAGTTCGACGGCGAGCGGTACCACCTCGAGCCCGGCGACATCGCGTGGGCCGGGGTGGGCTGCGTCCACGCGTTCGACAACCCGGGTCCCGGGATCGTGCGGTGGCTCGAGACGCAGGCGCCCCAGCCGCCGCACCGCCACTCGTACCGGTTCGCCCGCGACTGGGAGTACCTGACCGACCGACTCTCGAAGGGGGACACGAACGACGATGACTGAGCACTCCGTGGTGATCGTGGGAGGGACGCACGGGCTCGGGCGCGACCTGGGGGAACACTACGCCCGCGCGGGACGCCGCGTCGTCGTGACCGGCCGGGACGCCGAGCGCGCGGAGAAGGCCGCCGCCGAGATCGGCGGCGACACGAGCGGGCTCGCGTTCGACCTGTCGGACCCGACCTCGATCGCCCCCGGGCTCGCCGACGTCGGCTCGGTCGACCGACTCGTGCTCGCCGCGCTCGACCGCGACCTGAACACCGTGAAGGACTACGACGTCGCGGCGGCGATCCACCTCGTCACCCTGAAGCTCGTGGGGTACACCGAGGTGATCCATGCCCTGCTCGACCGATCGTCCCCGGACGCGTCGATCCTCCTGTACGGCGGTCTCGCGAAGCTCCGCCCGTACCCCGGCTCCACCACGATCACGACGATCAACCATGGGGTCGACGGTCTCGTCCGAACGATGGCGGTGGAGCTCGCGCCGATCCGTGTGAACGCGATCCATCCGGGGATCGTCGCCGACAGCCCGTTCTGGGCGCCCAAGACCGAGGCCCTCGAGGCGACGAAGGCGAAGACGCCGACCGGCCGGCTCGTGCAGATGGCCGACGTGACGAACGCGGCCGTGTTCCTCCTGGAGAACCCGTCGATGCACGGCACCGAGCTCCGGATCGACGGGGGCTGGTCGCTCACGTGAGCGACCAGCGACCCACCGTCGCGTTCTTCGGCCTCGGCAGGATGGGCAGCCGGATCGCGAAGAACGTCGCGGACGCGGGGTTCCCGATCGTGCTCTACAACCGGACACCCTCGGCGGCGAGCGAGCTCGCCGCCGAGGTCGGGGGGACCGCGGCGGCCACCGCCGCCGAGGCGGCGGCGGCCGCCGCGGTCACCCTCTCGAGCCTGGCGGACGACGCCGCCGTACGGGCCGTCTACGAAGGCCCGGACGGCCTGATCGCCGGGCTGCAGGCCGGCTCGGTGGCCGTCGACATGAGCACGATCGACCCGACCACGGTCGCGGACATCGACACGCAGATCCAGGCGAAGGGCGCGTCGTTCGTCGACGCGCCCGTCTCCGGCAGCACCGCCTCCGTCGAGACGAAGGCGCTGCTGATCATGGCCGGCGGGTCGGAGGCCGACGTCGAGCGGGTCCGTCCGATCCTCGAGGCGACGTCGTCGTCGCTCGTTCGCGTCGGCGACGTCGGCGCAGGGTCGTCGATCAAGCTCGCCGTGAACGCGATCATCTTCGGCCTCGACATCTCGGTCGCCGAGGCCCTCGTGCTCGCGGAGCGGGCCGGGATCGACCGATCGATCGCGTACAACGTGATCGCCGGCAGCGCCGTCGGTGCCCCGATGGTCCAGTACCGGCGGGCGCAGTTCGAGCAACCGGGCGAGCTCCCGGCGTCGTTCACGATCGACCTCGCGATCAAGGACCTCAAGCTGATCCTGGAGCTGGCCCGACGCTCCGGGGCGCCGATGCCGCAGACGGAGCGCAACCTCGAGGTGATGTCGAACGCGGTCGCCCACGGCCGCGGCGACGAGGACATCGCGGCCGTGGCCGAGCACTTCCGGAAGGACTGAGGGGAGTCACGACCCTCGCCCGTCGGTAGGCTCGGTTCCGTGGCCGGTGTTCCCGCGATCACGCTCGCGAACGGCGTCGAGCTGCCGGCGCTCGGCCTCGGCACGTCGCCCCTCGACGAACAGCGGACCGAGGCGATCGTCGAGGCGGGGATCGAGGCCGGCTACCGGCTGATCGACACCGCCGAGAACTACCGCAACGAGGGCGGTGTGGGTCGCGCGATCCGAGCGAGCGGCGTGGACCGCGACGAGCTGTTCGTCACGACGAAGTTCAACAAACGATGGCATGGCGTCGAGGAGTCGCAGCAGGCGTTCGCCAACAGCGCGGAGCGGCTGGGCCTTGCGACGATCGACCTCCTCCTGATCCACTGGCCCAACCCGCAGCAAGATCGCTACGTGGACGCCTGGCGTGGCATGACGAAGCTCCTCGATGACGGTCGCGTCCGGGCGATCGGGGTGTCGAACTTCAAACCCTCGCACCTCGAACGGCTCCGCGACGAGACCGGCGTCGTTCCTCACGTGAACCAGATCCAGCTCGATCCGCGCGTGCCGCGCCGAGAGGAGCGGGCCTACCACGCCGAGCACGGGATCGTGACCGAGAGTTGGTCGCCGCTCGGTGCCGGCGGGGGCCTCCTCCGTGATCCGGTGATCGCGGAGCTCGCCCAAGCCCACGGGAAGACGCCCGCTCAGATCGTGCTGCGGTGGCACGAGCAACTCGGCTGCATCGCGATCCCACGCACCTCCAAGCCCGAACGGCTCCCCGAGAACCTCGACGTCTTCGACTTCGAGCTCACGGCCGATGACCTCGAACTGATCGAGGGGCTGGACCGGCACGGCGAGGACGCCGCGGACTCCGACCGCTTCGGTCACTGAGATGCCTCGTTCCGTCTGGAGAGGCACGCTCTCGTTCGGGCTCGTTGCGATACCGGTCGCGCTCGTTCCGGCGACCGAGGCGAAGGACGTGCGCTTCCATCTCTTCGATCGCGAGGGCCGCCGGGTCCGGTACCGGCGGGTCGTCGATGTCGGGCCGGAGCTCGACATGGCCAGCGAGGAGGATGCCGCGCCTGAGGAAGGGGAACCGGCCGAGCCGCTCGACGTCGCCGACGTGCGCGATCCGCGACCCGAGGAGACCAGCACCGAGCGAGAGGTCGTCTACGAGGATCTCGTGCGCGGCTACGAGGTGGAGCCGGAGGCGTTCGTCTTCCTGGAGCGCGAGGAGATCGAACGCGCGCGTCCGGAGCCGAGTCGCACGATCGATCTCGAGGTGTTCGTCGAGCTCGAGGACATCGACCCGGTGTACTTCGAGAAGTCGTACTACGTCGTCCCGTCGCCGGGTTCGGAGAAGCCGTACGAGCTGCTCCGCAGAACCCTCGCCGAGACCGGCCGGATCGGTATCGGCCGCTTCGTGCTCCGGACGAAGCCGCACCTCGTGGCCCTGCGCTCGCTCGACCGGGTCCTCGCGCTCGAGACGCTGTTCTTCGGCGACGAGGTGCGGGACGTCGGCTCGCTGGTCGGGCGGGTGAGCGACGCCTCGATCGACGAACGCGAGCTGGAGGTGTCCAAGCTGCTCGTGGACGCGCTCGCGGCCGACTGGGACCCGGCGATGTTCTCCGACGAGTACCGCGAGGAGCTGCTCCGCCTGATCTCCGAGCGGACGCCGACGCACGTCGAGGACGATGAGGAGCCGGAGGGGCATGGGTCCCGGATCGGCGAGCTCCTGGACGCCTTGCGCCGGAGCGTGGACGAGGCGAAGGCCCGAGGCAAACCCGGGAGCGGCCGTCAAGTAGGTTGACGACCGGGGCTGAGACGATCCGTCCCGTTCCCCGAACCCTCGGTCCTACTCGCCCGTAGACCTTCGGTCCGCGAGGCGAGGGAGCTGGCGATGACGGGACGGTTCAAGGTGCTCGCGCTGGTGGCCGTACTGGCGCTGCTGATGGCGGCCTGCGGCGACGACGACACGGGGTCGACGGGTTCCTCCTCCCCGACGGAGACGGCGGAGTCGCCGGAGCCGAGCGAGTCGGCGGGGGACGAGAGCGAAGGCGAGGAGGAGTACACCGTCGAAGCCGCGAGCTCCGATCTCGGCGAGATCGTGACCGACGACAGCGGTCGGACGCTGTACGTCTTCATGGCGGATACCAGCACGGAGAGCACGTGCTACGACGACTGCGCGGCGACGTGGCCGGCGCTCACCGTCGACGGAGAGCCGTCCGCCGAGGGGATCGACGCGTCGCTGCTGGGGACGAGCGCGCGCAACGACGGCTCGACGCAGGTGACGCTGAACGGCCACCCGCTCTATTACTTCGCGTCCGACACCTCGCCGGGGGACACGAACGGGCAAGGAGTGGGCGGCGTCTGGTTCGTGGTGTCGCCGGCCGGCGAGCCGATCCAGAGCTAGCGGTCCGGTCAGCCCTTCGTGCCGGTGAGCGTCACCCCTTCGATGAACGCGCGCTGCGCCAGGAAGAACAGCACGATCACGGGGAGCACGAACAGCATCGAGGCCGCCATGATCATGTTCCACTCGACGTGGAACTGCCCCTTGAACTCCGAGAGCGCGATCGAGAGCGTCCATGCCTTCGGGTTCTGGATCAGGTACAGCAGCGGCGAGAAGAAGTCGTTCCACGAGTAGAGGAACTGGAACAGCGCCACCGCGGCGATCGCCGGCTTGGCGAGCGGCACGATCACCCGGGTCATGATCTGGAACTCGCTGGCTCCGTCGACGCGGGCCGCGTCGGACAGCTCCGTGGGGATCGTGAGGAAGAACTGGCGGAGCAGGAAGATCGTGAACGCGTCGCCGAAGAACAGCGGGATGATCAGCGGGCGCATCGTCCCGATCCATCCGAACCGCACGAACAGGATGTAGAGCGGTACGATCGTCACCTGCACCGGCAGCATCAGCGTCGACAGCACGACGACGAACGTCGCGTCGCGGCCCTTCCACTTCATCCGCGACAGGGCGTAGGCGACCGGGACGCAGGAGAGCACGATCCCGAGGGTCGCCAGCGTGGCGATCGTGGCGGTGTTGAACGTGTAGCGCAGGAACGGGATCCGGTCGAACACGTCGGCGAAGTTGCTCCACTGGAACGGGCTCGGCACCACCGTGGCCGTCCTGGCTTGCTGGTCGGTCATCAGGGCCGTCAGCGTGATGAACACGACGGGGACGAGGAACATCACGCTGACCGCGATCAGGATCGCGTGGTTCGCGACCTCGGACAGGAACCGTCGACGGCGGACCCGCGGCGGCGTCGGCCGACGAGGCCGGGCGGCGACGGCCGCGGGGGCCGGGCGAGCGGTCGTGGTGGCGGCTATCGGAAGCCTCCCTGGTAGTGGACCCAGCGCCGCGACGACCGGATCAGCAGGATCGTGCAGGCCATGATGATCAGGAACAGGATCCAGGCCATCGCCGAGGCGTAGCCCATCTGGAAGTGCGCGAAGCCCTTGATGTACAGGTGGAGCGAGTAGAAGAGCGTGGACTCCTCGGGTCCGCCGATGTTGGACGAGGCGCTGCCGGTGGGCATGCCCGAGACCGCGAAGCTCGCGACGTAGGCCTGGGTGAAGTACTGGAACCCGGCGATCACCCCGATCACGACCGAGAAGAAGATCACCGGCGAGATCATCGGCAGCGTCACGTGGCGGAAGCGCTGCCACGCCCCCGCGCCTTCGATCTCGGCGGCCTCGTAGAGCTGCTGCGGGACGTCGAGCAGGCCGGCGAGGAAGATCATCATCGTCTGGCCGACCCCCCAGAGCCCGAGGAACACCAGGCCCCACTTCGACCAGTACGGGCTGTAGAACCACAGCGGCGGGTCGTGCACCCCCATCGCCTTCAGCCCCTGGTTGATCGGGCCGGTCGACGGGTTGAACAGGAACACGAAGCCGAGGGCGGCCGCGACGGGCGGGACCATCGTCGGGAGGAACAGCGCCGTCCGGTAGAACCGCGAGCCGCGCTTGGGGCGGGTGAGGAGCCAGCCGAGCGTGAGCGCCGTGAGGATCTGCAACGGCACGCCGACCGCGATGATCCACAGCGTGTTGCGCATCGCGATCCAGAACTGCGGGTCCTTCGTGAACATGAACCGGTAGTTCTGCCACCCGACCCACGTCGGGTCCTCCAGCAGGTCGTAGTTCGTGAAGGAGTAGTACAGGCTCGCGATCATCGGGTAGAGGATGAAGACGCTGAATCCGATGATCCACGGCGACAGGAACAGCGCCACCGTGCCGTAACGGCGCGCGCGGCGGCGCGCCGGCCGTCTCTTCGAGACGGGCCGGCGCGCCCCCGCCGTCAGGGTCTGGGCGATCGTTCCTCCCTCGTGATCAACCGCCCGCCTGTTCGAGCTGGTCGTCGATCTGTTGCGCCACCTGCGCCAGGCCGGCCTCGAGGTCCGTGATCCGTCCCGACTGCCACTTGGCCGCGAAGCTCGTCAGGATGTCCTGGTCCGCCGACCCCAGGATCGACATGTCCTTGTAGTGGGAGCCCGGGTTCTCGAACACGTCGAGGAACGTGGCGAACTGATCCGGCAGCGAGAGATCCGACGACTCGAGCGAGTCGAACGTGGTCGGCACGTTGCCGATCGCGTTCGCGGCCGCCACCAGGCTGTCGGTGTTGGTGGCCATGAACTTCACCAGCAGCCACGCCTCGGCCTCGTGCGCGGAGCCGCGCGGGATCCCGATGATCGTCCCGCCGACGCGGCCGATCCCGTACGTGTCGGCCTGGTCGTCCGGCACCGGCGCGGGGGCCGTGTCGTAGTTCAGGTCCGGGGTGCCGTTCTCGATGAACGCGGTCCGCCATTCGCCGTCCAGCGCCATCGCCAGCCGGCCGAGCTGGAAGTCCTGGCTCGCCTCGCCCCACTCGTCCCCCTGGCCCGCGATGAATTGCTTCAGCTTGTCGACGCCGTACCAGTCGACCAGGTCCTTCTGCCACCGGAACATCGCCGCCCAGTCCGGGTCGGTGGCCATCGCCGCGGTGCCGTCGTCGTTGTACCAGTCGGCGTCCCACGCGATCGAGTGGTTCAGCGGATCACCGTTCACGTAGTAGTTCCCGAACCAGGGGATGAAGCCCGCGACCTTGATCGAGCCGTCGGGGTTGAACTCGGTGAGGGCCTTGGCCATCTCGGTGAGCTCGGAGTACGTCTTCGGCGGCTCCGTGAAGCCCTTCGCCTCGAGCAGATCCTTGTTGTAGTACAAGCCCACCGCGTCGGTGAGGAACGGGAACGCGCACTGCTTCCCGCCGAACCCCGTGTACCGCTCGACCGACGGCGGGAAGAAGTCCGAGACCACCATGCCATCCTGCTGGATGAACGGGCTGAGGTCCTGCCACGCACCGGTGTCGCAGAACGCGGCCAGGTCGTCCAGCGCCCACGACATCACGGCGTCCGGCGGTTCCCCGGCCCGGATCGCGGCCAGGGTCTTCGCGTCGTCCTCGACCCCCGTCGTGATGTTCATCGTGATCCACGGGTACTCGGCCTCGAACGCGTCGAACGTGGCCTGGACCCCGGCGACCTCGTGCTCGGCACTGAACGGGATCCACATCTCGAGCGTGACCGGGTCGTGCTCGGCGTTGGGATCGACGGTCTCGGGCGCATCGTTCCCGCCGCCCCCCGCCGTGCAGGCCGCGGCCATCAGCGCGAACGCTGCCGCCACCGTCAACGCGAACCGTTTCCTCATGCGCACTTCCCTCCTTGCTCGAGCCCTCGGCCCTCGGGGGCGACGGCATCCGACCGGTTCCTCGTCTTCATCTCCTCGCTCCGTGCTCGTTGCCCCGCGCGAAGAGCAGGGCCTGTGCCGACTGCAGCGCGGTGGCCACCGCGCCGTGGAGGCTCGCCTCGTCGCCGAGGACCGAGACCTCGATCCGGGGCCGGAACGGGGAGATGTGGGTGAGCTCCCGCTCGACCGGCTCGAGCAGCAGATCTCCGTTGCTCCCGATCCCGCCGCCGAGCACCACGAGCTCGGGGTCGACGACCGGCACGATCGCGGCGATCGCGAGCGCGATCCGCTCGGCCTCCAGGCGGACGACCTCCGCGGCCGTCGCGTCCCCTCGCCGCGCCGCGGCGAAGATCCGCTTGGCCGACAGCGGTCCCTGCATCCCCAGAGAACGCGCCGTCGCCACGACGCCTCGCGCGCCCGCCGCCGCGTCCAGCGCGCCGAGGCGGCGCGACGTCGGCTGGCGAGGGTCTTCGCTGCCGAGGGGCAGGTACCCGACCTCGCCGGCCGCGCCCGCGTGGCCACGGAACAGCTCGCCGTTCAGGATCAATCCGGCCCCGACGCCCGTGCCCACGTGCACGTACGCGAAGTTCGGGACGTTCTTGCCCAGGCCGTGCCACTGTTCGCCGAGCGCGGCCAGGTTGACGTCGTTCTCGAACGCGATCTTCGTGCCCAGCTCCTCCTGCACCGACTCCACGAGGCCGGTCCGGCCCCATCCGGGGAGGGCGTAGGCGAGCTCGACCGTGCCGGTCGCGGGGTGGAAGACCCCGGGGCTGCCCACGGTGGCGAACGTGACCTGGCGCCATCGGAGCCCGGCCTCGGCGGCGAGCGCGTGCGCGATCTGGCCGATCTGTGAGATCAGGGCGCGCTGGCTCTTGACCATCGTGCGCTCGTCGCGCCTGGCGACGATGTCGCCGGAGAGGTTGGCGATCGCGGCTCGCACCCACGCCCGGCCGACGTCGATCCCGACGACCCAGCCCGCGCGCGGGTTCAGCTCGTAGAGGACCGCGGCGGGGCCGCGCTTGCCGCTCGCGCGGCCGGCCTCCCGGACGAGGCCGGCCTCCAGGAGCGAGGCCAGCGCCTGCGACACCGTCGGCTTGGACAGGTCGCTGTCCCGAGCGATCTGCGCGCGGGAGACGGGTCCCATCCGGCGGACGAACTCCAGGACGGACCGCTCGTTGATCGCCCGCAGGAGGCTGGGCGTCCCGCCGGGGAACGTCTCGTCGATCCTCGTCGCCTCCCCTCGCACCCGGGGCCACGGCCAGTACTCTCAGGAAACTTTCCTAACTATTGGGGCGGATGCTACGCTCGCGCTCCCGCGCTCGTCAAGGGAGTACGTGGGATCGAGGGGAAGGAGGCGGAGGTGGCCGGCTGGGATCCCTCGGCGCGGCTGCTCGCGATCGTTCGGTACCGGGGCGGAGGAGACGTCGATCCCGCGATCGAAGCGGTGGTCGGCGCCGGCGTCCCACTCGTCGAGATCACGCTGGACACCCCCGGCGCGCTCCGTGCGGTGACCCGCTGGCGCGAGGCCGGACGCATCGTCGGCGTGGGTACGGTCGTCTCGCCGGAGCAGGTGGACGCCGCCGTGGACGCCGGCGCGTCCTTCGTCGTCTCGCCCGGTGTCCTCGATCCCGTGATCGAACGAGCCCTCGAGCTCGGCCTCGACGTGGTGCCCGGCGCGTTCACGCCGACCGAGGTGCTCCGGGCCCGCGAGCTGGGAGCCGTCGCCGTGAAGCTGTTCCCCGCCTCGACCGGCGGCCCCGGCCACGTCCGCGCCCTCCGAGGCCCGCTGCCCGACGTGCCGCTGGTGCCCACGGGCGGCATCGGTGTCGAGGACGTGACCTCCTATCTCGAGGCCGGCGCCTCGTGCGTCGGCCTCGGCGGCGCGCTCGTGGGCGCGGCAGCGCCCACGAGCGCGGCGGAGGTGGAGGCGATCGCGGCGAGGGCGGCCGCCGCGGTCGCGGCGGCCGCCCTCGCGTCTCCGCCGTGACCGAGCCCTTCGACCTGATCGCCTTCGGCGAGACGATGCTCTCGCTGATCGCGGTCGACGGTTCCCTGGATCTGGCGACCACGTTCCGCGCCACGCACGGCGGCGCGGAGAGCAACGCGTGCGTGGCGATCGGCCGCCTGGGCGGTCGGGCCGCGTGGGTGGGCCGGGTCGGCCGCGATCCGTCCGGCGAGCGGATCGTCGCGGCGCTGGCGGCGGAGGGGGTGGACGTCGCCGGGGTGGCGACGGATCCGGATCGATCGACCGGGCTGATCCTGCGCGACGCGTCGGGCGTCGTTCGCTACCAGCGCGCCGGATCCGCGGCGAGCGTCGCGGGACCCTCCGAGCTGGACGATGTCCCCGTGGAGGATGCGCGCGCGGTCCTCACGACGGGGATCACGGCGATGCTCGGTCCCGAACCGGCCGAGGCCGCGAACGCGCTGTTCCGCCGGGCTCGCGGCGTCCGCGCGTTGGACG
>Ga0075418_10006467_pt1 | contig 13211 bp, 8 predicted proteins | sample SoiMetdeltSBSDD2_FD_81776 | JGI IMG/M metagenome (GOLD analysis project Ga0075418, IMG submission 81776) | Bulk soil microbial communities from a Populus tree surrounding site in Tennessee, USA - Soil MetaG P. deltoides SBSDD2 | ecosystem: Environmental > Terrestrial > Soil > Tree plantation...
AGTGTCGAGTAGACTACTGCCCCGGCTGAATTCAGCTTCAACACGAACGCGTTGAATTCCCCAAGCTTTGTCTTCTGAAGGGCGTCCTTGACTGGAAAGTTGGTCGAGTTAGTGAAGCCTGTGATGTAGGCGTTGCCAGCGCCGTCAACAGCTATCGCCGTCGCATTGTCCTGTCCGTTACCCCCGACAAACGTGGCATAGATCAATCGATTCCCGGATGGATCGAGTTTCGCAATAAAGGCATCCAGCGGACCGCCGCCGAAGTTCGGCTGAGAGGGATTGACGAGCGGAAAGTTCGCCGAATCGGTGAACCCCACAACGTACACATTACCCGCCGAGTCTACGGCGATGCTGTTGCCTTCTTCATTGCGTGCACCGCCTAAGTAGGTCGAGTAGGAGAGACCAGGACCTGCGGCCAGTTGAATTCGGTTGGTGGTCAGTGGCCGCGTGTTGAACTTCGATTCAAAAGCCTCCGGTCCTGGCACTCTGTGGGTGTACCACCTCGCGGAGGCCGACGATCGAGGGGTACATATAGTTGCCGGTGAGATAGATAAGATGACTGTTAAGACCACTATGGAGCACAAGCGGACCATTATCGTTTTCATTCTCGCCTCCTGATAAGTTCTTTCCATCAGCGGTGGAGGAACAATGACAATATGACCACTGGCTCCTGACTGGGTCCGCGCCTTGCCACCGAAATCCGCGTTCATTGCAATTTCTTATTGCGGCGAAGTCTTATTCGATACAAAGAGAACAGGAGCAGTCCGATCGGCGCAATCATAATGCTGGTCTGCACGACCGTCTGAACGGGGCCCTGGGCGCGTGCCTGGCGCTTTGGTCCATCGGTGATGGTGATATTGAACTCCGTGAGTACACGTGGGTCGCGCAAGTCTTCGGAGAGCGACTTCAAAGTCTCACGCAATTCCGTGCTGCCTCTCGATGCGAAGGCATCGAGGAAGCTGTCGATGTCCTCGACGTCGCCCTGCGTGAGAGTAACAGGTTCGCCATTCGCCATTTTGTCGATGACCGGTTTGTATCGTTCAAGGATGTCGCGCGAGCGGAGGACGAGCGACGGTGAGAGAATCATTAACCCCACGGCCTCTGTCGAGAACTTATAGTAGAGTTGCGTGTAGCGTTGGCCTCTTACGGAGCGGGCCAGCCTGTTATCGCGGAAGCGGCGGGACGTGACCAGCGTGCCGCTGCCACATGCGATGGGGAAGAGGCCGCAAACGAATGCCTGAGGGCAAGCCGTATCGTTCTGATAGACTGTGAAGAGTTTTCCCCCGACTGAAATAAGCCCGCCCCGCCACGATCCTGGATTGTCTAGAACTGTAAAGAACACTCTTCCGCTTCCGCTTCCGCTTCCCTGGCCCGATGGCAGTGTTATCCACGGCTCCCTGGTATTCGCTGTCCAACTGCACCCGGGTGGCGCGGTGACCTGAAAAGACAAAAGGCCCCCATCCGAATCGCCCTCAACGACAACATTACTAGGGTGAATTGAGTAAGCCGAGGCAGGGCAGGCGAACGCTTCCCGTGTAACGACGAACCTCTGCACCACGTTAAACAAAGGAAAGGCGCGAATCTCGATCGTAGCTGAGCGAGTGGCGGTGTCGTCCTCTGTCACCGGCGTTACCGAATAACTTACGATCCCGCTGCCCGACCGCCGATCGTTCGATGCAAGTTGGACGAGGGGCAAATTTCTAGTATCGGAATCAGCGACAAGTGCGCCCCAATCGCAACCCGACGGTGCCAGGACGTCCACCGCTCCGGTTCCACCGTTGGCGGTGAAAGTCTGGCTTGTCGGCGAGATCGAATACCTGCAACCCGGGGGCGGTGGAGGGAACCCAATCGTGATTCTCAGCCGCTGCGACTGACCGACCGTATTCCCCATGGTCGTGTGGCTCTGTAGATTTCCATCCACCGCATTTGGAACTGAGCCCGGGGCAAAATTATCGCCAAGCCCAACAAAGCTCGTGACCACGTTGCCGAACACCGTCGGATCCCCAGGTGCGAAGTTGAGTTGCACCTCCGCTATGTTCAAGCCGCCTCCGTTCGGCAGCGCTAAATTCCAGATAGCCTCAATCGTCACATACGCTCCGTCCCGGTTTGCACTCCCATCGGCGCCAGAATAGAAAACGTCATAAAACTCTAATGACGCCCCTGTGAAGTCGCGGCTGGCAAAATCAAGCGTGCTTAGTCGGGCTTCTAATTGGGGGCTGTTTACCGAAAACGTGTTATCGACTGGCGACGATCCCGTCCGCTCCCAGAATGTGAGAGATACCAGTCCCGGGATAAGGCGGATTGGTCCGGGAGGTTGACTTTGTGGGAGGGCCGCCGGAGTGAAAGCCCGCTCCGATGCCGAGGACCTCACCACGTTTGACGGCATCCACCCGATGAGCGTTGATGCCAACGCCATCATTAGTGCAGCGAGAATCACAGTTCTTTTCATCGGTTGCCCCTCCTCTAAGTGCGGCATGAAGTCACTGCCTGAACCTGAACCCTCCCTGGAAACCCAACTGGCATTCATCGCCCGGGACGCCTCCGTGGGTTTGGCCGTCCAGATGGAGCGGCAGCCATAGCAACACTTCAAACTCCTCCGACAAACATTCGGAGCTGCCGAACATCGAGAAGTCGCCAGCAGGATGGAAGACCGAAAGCTGAGCCGTGCCTTGTGAAGACGCAAGGATGACGTTCTCGCTCCCATCCGGCGCACCCAGCGAACCGAGTCCGATCAGGTTTGCGAAATCCGGAGTCAATCCAGGGGCCTGGAACGTTCCGACCCACACTGTATAGACCCCGTTAGGAATCAGCCCGCTCACCTGGAGCACCACATGTGTACCCCTCTTACCGCACTTGATCAGAGCGTTGCCCTTGGCTTTCGTCCATTCCCTGAGGGTGATGTGATGTTCATCCGGGGCGATCAGCGGGAACAAATGATCGCAGAGGCCCGACGCGTTTGCATAAAGCGGGGTGTCATCCGCGACTGCTGGAATGCCAGCACTGTCATACACCGGGTCGGAGGCCGGGACCGTGATGTCGAAACTCGCGCGCACGGTCTTTTGGGTTGGCTGATCCGCTTTAACCGTGAAGACGCCTAAGGTTGTGAATGCAACCACTGCGCATAAAAGTGAACTTCTCGCTGTCATTTTCATTGGGGGTTCTCCTTGTGCCGGCATAACCGGCAGGTTGTAGTGAGGGCTGACCCTTTCGTCGCTATTGCCAAGGGATCAGGCTGCTCTATCATTAAGGCCGATTCGAGCATCCGAATGTTACGCAGGCTCGCGATAATTCGAGTTAGGCAGTAACATGTGCCCCGCTAATCGGCCTTGGTTTATAGAGGCATTCATGGGCTCCAACGATCAAGCAGATCCTGAGCGGCTTCTCGAGGCCGCCCGTCAGTCAAAAGAGGAGCATCTCGGTAGACTACTGGAGCTCTATCGCAACTACTTGAATCTCATGGCACGCACGCAGATTGATCTCCACTTGCAGGCCCAGGTGAATCCATCTGACTTGGTGCAAGAGGCTTTCATGGAAGCGTATCGGGACTTCGGTCAGTTTCAAGGCGCGACAGAACGTGAGTTTCTGGCCTGGCTCCGCCGAATTCTCGTCCACAATTTGGGCAACCTGGTAGAGAAACAGGTGCGCGCCCAAAAACGGGACGTACGCCGTCAGGTTTCGCTTGACCACCGAGTCGCCGCAATGGAGCACTCGGCGGCAAGGATCGAATCGACCCTTGTCAGTCCCTGGAGCTCACCAAGCGTACAGGCGCAGCGCCGCGAGATGGCGACACTGCTGGCCGATCAGCTTGCTCGATTACCGGCCAACTACCGTGAGGCGATTGTCTTGCGAAACCTGGAGGGATTGTCCTTCGAAGAAGTCGCTCAGCGTATGAAGCGCACCTCGGCAGCGACCCGAGTGCTTTGGTTACGCGCTATCGAAAAGCTGCGCCAGCTGCTGAAAGAGGAGGGCCTGCTATGAGTCAGCAGAGGCGACTGCCCGTCGAGAAAATTGCGAATGCCGAGCTCGAACCAAACCCCACAGTGCTGGGCATCCTCGAAGACTATCTTGCGCAACTCGAACAGGGAGTTCCTCCTCATCCCGAAGCGCTTTTGAGCCGACATCCGGAAGTCGCCGATTTGCTTCAGGAGTATCTGGCGAGCCTGGAGTTCCTGCACGACGCCGCGCTCAAGCTTCGCAATAACTCTGAATCCGAGGTGGCGGTGAAGAGCTCGCGACGCGATGAAACGTGGCAACTCGGAGATTACCTCATCATCCGAGAGATTGGCCGAGGCGGCATGGGCGTGGTTTACGAGGCGGAACAGATCTCCTTGAGCAGACGAGTCGCCTTAAAGGTGCTTCCGTTCGCGGCAGCGCTCGAGGGCAGCTTTCTCGAACGGTTCAAGAATGAGGCGCGCGCTGCGGCAGTCTTGCATCATCAGCATATTGTGCCGGTCTATAGCGTTGGCTGCGAGCGCGGCGTTCACTACTACGCGATGCAGTACATCGAAGGCCGCTCCCTGGCGGCGGTGATCCGGGAATTGCGGGAACTGTCAGGCTTGGAAAACGGGAGGAAAGACGATTCTGTCGCCGATCTGCAAGTAACATCACATACGCCGGGTCCCAACACTGAAGCCCGTCTTGACGATCCTGAGACCAGACCGCAGGCCGGTTCGGATTTTTCTACGCAGCGCTCAACCAGATGTCAGGCCTTGTTCGGAACGGTGGCTCGCCTCGGCGTCCAGGCGGCAGGAGCGCTGGACTACGCTCACAGGTTCGGAGTCGTCCATCGCGACATCAAACCAGCGAACCTGTTGCTCGATGGACACGGCGATCTGTGGATTACCGATTTCGGACTGGCGCAGATCCAAAGCGACCCACGGCTAACAATGACCGGCGACATCATCGGCACGCTTCGCTATATGAGTCCGGAACAGTCTCTGGGCAAGCGAGTCGTCGATCACCGCGCTGACATGTACTCGCTGGGGGTGACGCTGTATGAGCTGCTCACACTGGAGCCGGTCTTCGCGGGTCAAGACAGGGTTGAGCTGCTTCGACAGATTGCGTTCGATGAACCGAAGCCGCCGCGACGTATCGATCCCAGAATTCCACCCGAGCTGGAAACAATCGTGCTGAAGGCGATGGCGAAGAACATTGATGAACGTTACGCCACCGCATCGGACCTGGGCGACGATCTTGAGCGTTTCCTCAATGACCAGCCGATTCGCGCGCGCCGGCCGACCGCGTTGCAACGCGCAACAAAATGGGCGCGGCGTCATCGCCCGATCGTGGCAACCGCTGGAGTAGCGCTGGTTGTCTTTTTTGTGCTGGCTCTGGTCGGTTCATTAGCCAGCAATGCTCTGATAAAGCGCCAGCGCGATCAGGCCCGAGACGAGCGACGTCGAGCGGAACAAGCGGCGCAGCTCGCAAAGACCCGTTTGTTTGAGGCTAAGCTGGCTGAGGCCCGTAGCGGTCGGTGGGGCCGACAGATTGGACAGCGGTTTGGAAGTTTACAAGCGCTCACCGAAGCCGGGCGCCTTGCTGGAGAAATGGTGCTGGGAGAAGGCCAGCTGATGGAGCTGCGAAATGAGGCGATTGCTTGTCTCGCGCTGGCCGATATTCGGATCGTCAAAGAATGGGAAGCTTTGCCGGCTGGTTCCTACGGTCTTGCATTCGACGACGACCTGACACGATATGCCTACAGCGATCCCAGAGGCAACATTACCATTCGCCGCGTTGACGACGGGGGGGAATTGGCAGTGTTACCTGCAGCGTACGACGGCCAGAACAACGCTGCGACATTTCTTCGGTTCAGTCCCGATGGCGCCTTGCTAGTCGCACGCAACCAACGACGGCTCAGCTTGTGGGACTGGCGCGTTGGGAAGCTCTTCTTACAGGCGTCGCTCCCATCAGACTGGGCCTGCTTTGACTTCAGCCCCGATGGCCGGTATTTCACGCTCGCCCAGCCAGGTGGAATTGTGGCGATCTGTGATTCCGGCACAGGGAATGAAGTCAGACGCATCAAGATAGGTGCTCCAGTCACTCTGGTCTCCTGGCATCCGGATGGCGCCAAACTGGCATTTGTCTGTTCCAACGGCAGTGAAGTCCAGGTGCGGGATGTGGCTACGGGCGATCTCGTTCGGAGCTGGGCTCTGCCGGCTTTTGTCTGGGCATTGGCCTGGCATCCACAGGGCCTGCTGCTGTCGACCGCTTGTGAGGACGGTCACGTCTACGTATGGGAATCGGCCACCGGGCAGCCGCACGCTGTCTTGCGAGGTCATACCGCCGCTGCGGCGTTCGTCGAGTTCGCGCCCGGCGGGGATGCTTTGCTCAGCTCGGGTTGGGACGCGAGCTGCCGACTTTGGGACCCCTGGACGGGACGAGAGTTGGTTCGCTTCGGCGGCGATGCGAACTGTTTCAGTCGAGATGGACGGCGAATGGTCAGCCGGGCTGGGACGCATATCACGATCTGGGAAGTAGCATCGAGCCGCGAGTATCGCGCACTACCCTGGAGTCCGGTTATGGACCGCGAACAAGTCGCGGACGGCGGAGGCCTGAGTTCTGATGGCCGCTGGCTTGCCATTGGGGCCGGCGAGGCTTTTAGGATATGGGACTTGAAGTCGGGACAGCATCTGGCGACTCTGCCAACTACTCACGCGGTGGCGGCTGCGTTTCATCCTTCTGGTACGGAGGTTTTTACGAGCAGTCACTCCGGACTTTATCGATGGCCATGGAACACTGAAGCCGGGATCCTGCGCATCGGCCCGGCGCTCAAGCTTGAGGTAGACGGCTTGCTGGAGGGTATTAGTCTGGACCGAGACGGCCGGACATTGTCGGTTGCTCGGCTTGGTTCATCTGGCGGGGCCTCCATCATAGAACTGGAAAACCCTGCTACCACGATTCGGCACGTAACCCACCCATTCGCGGCCGTATCAACGTCACTGAGCCCCGATGGCAAGTGGTTCACCACCGCTGTTCACAAGGGAATGGGTGTGAGAGTCTGGGAGGCGAGCACCGGCCAACTAGTCCGCGAGCTCATCCCGAACGAGCATAATACCCGAGCCTCGTTCAGTCCTGACGGCCGGTGGCTTCTGACCAGAACGGCCAACGAGTTTTGCTTCTGGGATGTGGGGTCCTGGGAACGGGTCCACGTGCTGCGCCCCGAGCGAGGAGTCGATGGCCCAGGTTCCGCCGCCTTCACTTCTGACGGCCAATTGGTGGCAGTCACACTCTCGCCCTCCACTGTACAACTGATCGACATTCCCAACTGGCGGCCACTCGCCCGGCTGCAAGGACCAGATCTGGATCCAATCGTGGTGCAGGGATTTACGCCGGACGGCAGTCTGCTGGTAGTCGCGCGAGCAGCAGGAGGCGCTCACGTTTGGGATCTGCGGCGGATCCGTAAGCAGTTGAAGGCGCTCGGCTTAGACTGGGATCTTGCTGCGCTTCCCCCCGATACATCTTCTGCCGACGTAACGCCGCTCCGAGTTGAAGTCCAGGTTGGTTCTTTTGCCCAATCACAAAAGAATCGGCGACGCGTCAAACCCTGATACGATCTCAAGCCTGGGTCAACGCGCCGCCGACAAGTTGGGAATCCTCTATCGTCACCACCTCACGCGAACGCGATACGCCAGAGTAGCTGAGCCGTCTGCGGCAACTGGCACCGTAAACCGTGATGCAAACGCGGCTGTCTTCTCCCACTTGTGACTCGATGTCAGCATCTCCCAGTCGCCGCCGATTGGTTCGTTCACCGTGATGGTCACCGCTTCCTTTTTGTGATTGCGAAGCACGATTTGATAGGCGTACTCGTACACCCTCGGGCTGATCGCGCGGTAGTCCATCATCTTTCGCTCACCAACAATGTCAAAAGCATCTCCGACTTTCACCTTGACGTTCTCGTCTTTAGGGGTGTGATCGATCCGGTCTTCGCCGATGAACTGTTGTCCGCCTGCCGAGTCCGCTTTGTAGAGCCGAATGATCCCCGCGGGTAGAGGCTGCCCCAAACCGTTCTTCTGCGAGTTTTCGAACTCGATGTATACGCCAATCTTCTCCTTGATCGGCTCACCAGGGTTGTTGTAGCCGCGATAGTAGTAAGGCTGCCCGTAGATCACGAATTGCTTGTGCGTGCCGATCCCGGTGGCGTCAAGCAGACTCACCTGCTTTGTCTGCGCGTTCTTGATCGTCGTGCGACGCTGCAGCGTGTACAGGTGATACTCGAAGAAGGATTCCTCTCGGAACTGCTCCTGCTTCGCGGCCTGTGCGGCGACCTGATCGCGCATCTTGCCTTCGTATGCATCGCGGTCCGCGGCACGATGAACGTCACCGGCCACAAGCTTCAACTCGGCGTTTCGATACTCGGCGCCGCTCTTGTTGTCGATGGTCACCCAACCGGTCACGTCAGCCCGAGTCTCGTCGGCGTTGACTAGAACGACGTAATCGGCTCGCCAGTTGATTCCGCCGGTTAAGTAAGAAGCTTCGACTGATTGAGTCGCAGCCCTGTCGCTTGAAAGCCGCCACACAAGCGTCGGATGCGCGATCAAGCTTTCGGGCAGCTGCGGAAAGCGAATCTCGGAAATGTTGGATGGGTTGATCACTATCTGATCGCCGATTTGCCAGACCGCTCCGTTGTTGTTTGCAAGCAGAGTCGCTTCTGTAGGCTTGAGCACCTCGGTCTGGTTCTCGTACGACCGCAACACCAGCGTGAGTTTCTTTCCAACGTATTTGTCCAGCAGCTTCGCTGGCGAGAGCAAATCATACTCATAGTTCTGCTCGACGACCGACAACGCGTCCGGTGATGTTAATGATTTGATGTGAACCGTGGCCGGGTTAATCTGTTGGGCGACGCCCCCGAACTTGAGCGACGCCTCGCCTCGCGGGAGCGCGATTTCGCGCCGATCGCGAACCAGTCCGAGGTTTACGTTGTAGATGGTGATTGCTACCGACTTCTGTTCCTCGGGCGTGCTGGTCAGATCATTGCTGCTCGTGACGCCGAACGACGGCACGACGGGCACCAGCAAAAGCGAAGTGAGCAGCACGCCTACGGTTTTCTTTAGTGATCTATTTCTTGTCTCTCTCATTTCTGTTCTCTCCATAAAAATGCGCGCCCGATCCATCTCAATGATGGCGGCGCGCCGGATAATGTCCTTCGATGGCTTGAACGGAAAGCGGTGTGAAATCTTGCAGGAAGAAGTATAGGACCTATATGAACTATAGGGCCTATATCGTATTGTCGGTCATTTTGGTCGTTTTTTAGCTCTTAGATAAACTCGCACTTCATCGTTGCGAGGGTTTACAACATAGATTGACACGCGCCCGTCCGGAAGCGTCTGTATCGTCGACGGCGACGACAAGGCAGTCAGATACCATCCAGGCGGCAACACGATCGTGTTTCGCAAACGCCCGAACGTCCGATCCCAGACCAGCTCTTCCCCATCCAGGTAAAGGCTCTTTGCATCGGAGTAAGTTTCCTTGAGCCGAATCCGATTGGTTGTGCCCGCGGCTAGAGGACGTGCGAGATATGTCACCACGATTTCGGTGTCGTCTTTGACCTCCCCTACGGCAAGCTTTTGCTCGCGCGCCTTTTTGCCGTCAATGGTCTCCCACTTCAGAGCTTCGCCGCTGTCCAGATCGATGCTTTCAGGATTCGAAACATGACTCCCGGCACGAACGACATTGAAGTAATATTTTTCACCCACGTTGCGGACCGTGTAATCGTGGGTGATGCGAAAGGCGTGAGTCTCAGGCGCCTGCAGTTCGTAGAGTATCTCCCGGTCCTGGTATGCCCGTTCGGTGAACCCCGGACTTTGCCCGATGGCGAACTCGCCAGGCAACAACACCAGAAGCGCTCCGCAGATAAAACACGCCGTCGCACGCGCGATGTTGCTCAGAATGAAGTTCATCGCGGCGCCTCCGATTTCTTTTCGGCGCCGGGGAGCCTCCGGGCTGTGATGTTAACCTCCAGCTGCCCCCCGCTGCCCGGGTTGACGAACGCGAGTTTCAGCCGCCCGTCCTTTTCACTCAAGACCTGGGTAGCCACTGACGATGAAACTATCTCGTAACCCGCCGGAAGAACGACGCTGTCACGCGGAATCCCAAGCGGCCGTTTGAAGACGATCGCGTCGCCTTCGATGTAGTAACTTTTCTCATCTTTGTATGTCTTGATGATCGCCAACCGGTACTCGCCGCGAGCGGGCACCGGGTGAGCGAGGTGAACCTGTATGTACATACCGGTCTGGTTGAACCGTTCAGACTGAGGATTAGATTTATCCGCAGACGCCTGGGCGGCCTGCGCTCCGGTCACCACTTCGAACTTCAACGGCTTGCCGGTGGAAAGATCGATCACTGATTCATCCGACGCCGCTGCCCCCTCGCGGATTGCGTTGAAATGATACTTGGCTCCCGGCCTTGTTTCAGTGACCTCGTAGTAGATCTTGAATTGATGTGTTTCGGGAGCGAGCAGTTCGTACCGAGTGTAGGTGTCTGAGGAGATGTACTGAATTGCCGGGCCGTCAACCGGAATCAAAATCACTATGAAGAGTAACGCGAGCGTTTGTGCTCTCAATAATGTTGGTTGGTGCATTGGGTGCTCCTTTGACTGCGTCGATTCAGCCGCTCCCAGGGCGCACTCCCAAGGCGCGCAGTCTATCACCGGAGTAACCTGGAATGCCATTTCGCTACCGGTCGTTGTGCAGGTTTGGGCGGTTTGGTAAGATGCCGCCCAAATTGGAGGTAAGTTTATGCGAAGCAAAACTGGATTGAGCCGGCGTGGGTTTATGGCAAACGCCGCGGTTGGCGCTGCCTCGATTGGGCTTGTGTCGTCCGCGAACATCGCGCTTGCCCGTTATCCGGAAACTGACGCAGCCTCGGGCGGCAACCCGCTACGGCTGAATCGAAACGAGAGTCCTTACGGCCTGGCGCCTGCAGCGGCGGAAGCTCTCAAACGCGCAGTTGATCCCAAAGCTTCGCGTTATCCAATCGAGGAGCCGAAAGCTCTGATCGAGGCCATAGCCAAACGATTCGGCGTCGCAAACGAAAACGTGATTCTCGGTTACGGCTCGACCGAAATACTAAAGATGTCGACGGAGTCCTTTTGCAACTCGTCGCGTGGCGCCCTGGTTGCCGAACCGACCTTCGAAGCCGTGGTGGGTTACTGTCCGTTTATTCACGCCCGAGCTCAGAAGATCAAGCTGAACGCCGAGCACAAGCACGACCTGCCGCGCATGCTTCAAGCGAGCCGCGCTGCGGGGATGATCTTCTTTTGCAATCCGTCGAACCCTGCGGGGACTTATATCGGAAAAGAGCAGGCCGAACGATTTGTGCGCAGCCTGCCTCGCGGTCCGGTGCTGCTGTCAGACGAAGCCTATGCTGAATATGTAACCGCGCCCGATTATGAGAGCTGCGTGCGATTTGTGAAGGAAGGTCTTCCTGTAGTCGTCTCGCGCACGTTCTCGAAGATTTACGGAATGGCGGGTCTGAGAGTCGGCTATGCGATCGGACGAAAAGACCTGATCGCGAGGATGGCGAAGCGCCAATTGGTAAACAACCCGAACCAGCTCGCGATAGCCGCGGCGCTCGCTGCGCTAAAAAGCGACGGCGAGTTTGTCGATCGGAACCGCAAGCTGAACGCCGAGGTTCGTGACTACGTCTGTCAGGAAGCAAAAGCGATGGGTCTGACTTTTATTCCTTCGCAAACAAACTTTGTGATGATCGGTGTTAACCGGCCGGCCCAGCCGCTGATCGAGGAACTAAAGAAGCGCAAGATGCTCGTGGGCCGTCTATTCCCGTCACTGCCGAACCACTTGCGAGTAAGCTTTGGAACGATGTCTGAAATGAAGGAATTCATGAAAGAGTTTAAGGAAGTGGTAAGCGTTCAGGCATCGCGGCGAGTTTGATTCCCTTGGCGTCTTTGCGGTCCTTCGCGACTTTGCGTTGAACCGCCTTTCAGCTTTCGTAGCATTGGAAGTCAGCGTTCAGCGCAAAGACGCCAAGGACCGCAAAGACGCCAAAGATCACTCCGTGCCTGGCGGTCCCTCATTGCTTCACCGTCGGATACTGAATCCCAAGTTGCTCCAGATAGGTCTTGTACTTACTCGAATCGTAGTAATACTTCTTCAACTCAGGTCGAAACTTCTCCATCTTCTCTTTGTTAAGCTCTATTGCCGGTTGGTCACTCGGGTTGATCAGCGGCGTGTACTTGATTTCCTTTGTTTGAACATCGTTGAAGTAGGCCCACGCTTGCTTGATTAGCTCCGGCGATAACAGATAGTCGAGCGCCGTCATAGCCTGAACCTTCGCGCCCGCGGTCGAACCCTTGTGAGCGATCGGCGTGGCCATCGCAATCGCGTTTGGCCAGGCGTGTCCCGGAAGGTTCGGGATGTTCGCAGGGAAACGTAAATAAACCATCGGTACATTCCACGATATGTCGCCAACATCATCTGAACCTCCGCCAGTCGGCTCCTTTGGCGGCTCGAGTTGTTTGACTTTCGTCCTCATTCCCTCAACCTTTGCGCCGATCTCCTTTTGGAGAGCCTTGGCCAGCGTCTGATCCGCCTCGCTCCATTCGGGCATTCCGACCATTTCGATGTTCTTATTCTGAACCTCGGCCATCGGTTTGTTGAAGTGACAGGGCCACGCCGAACCTACCACCCGCTGGGTTACGGTTGTATCGGTCATCATTGTGGCGGCTTGGGCCATCTTGTTCCCCAGTTCGTACAACTCCTTGATGCGCGGGTACTCCAATTCGCGAAAGTAATACCAAACACTGGCTTCGGAAGGCACGACGTTCGGCTGATCGCCGCCGTCGATGATCACATAGTGTGAGCGTTGCTGTATGCGCAGGTGCTCGCGCCGGAAATTCCACGCGGTGTTCATCAGCTCGACCGCATCCAGGGCGCTTCGCCCGGACCAGGGCGAGCCTGCCGCATGAGCGGCTTTGCCGTGAAAGAAATACTGCACCGACACCAGCCCGCTGTTGTTGGCGGTTTGACCATAGTTTGTCGCAAAATCGCTGTCGACATGGCTGCCGAGGACGATATCGACGTCCTTAAACAAACCGGCTCGGACAAAGAAGGCCTTCGCGGCAACAAGCTCTTCGGCAACGCCCGGTAAGAGCTTGATCGTGCCGGCGATCTTGTATTTCTCCATCAGCTTCTTCAGGACGATCGCCGCGGTCACGTTGACTCCCTGACCGGAGTTGTGACCTTCGCCGTGCCCGG
>Ga0075418_10006468_pt1 | contig 13211 bp, 11 predicted proteins | sample SoiMetdeltSBSDD2_FD_81776 | JGI IMG/M metagenome (GOLD analysis project Ga0075418, IMG submission 81776) | Bulk soil microbial communities from a Populus tree surrounding site in Tennessee, USA - Soil MetaG P. deltoides SBSDD2 | ecosystem: Environmental > Terrestrial > Soil > Tree plantation...
GGACGACATCGCCGGTTCGACGCGCCGAGTACGGCTGCGCCCAGGCTGTCCCGCACGATACGAGGCCGAGAACCGCGAGAGCCGCTCTGAACAACGTCATTCGTGCCGAGATCGCGGAGCCCCTGAGATAGCGAGTCATCACCGTGCATCCGGAAGCGCAAAGGCGTGGACGGCGTTGCCAGCCGTGGTCGCGACGAACTGCCGACCGTTGATCGCGTATCTCATTGGGCGAGGCAGCCATGTTGCCGCCGGTCTGTACGTGCCAGAGATGCTTGCCCGTCTTGCCATCCAGCGCGACGAGATTGCCGTCTCGCACGGCAGCAAAAACGACGTCCCCGGCCGTGGCGAGGACGCCGTCGGTCAACGAACCCTGGAAAATCTTGAAGCTCCACATCGTCTTGCCGGTCTCCGGATCGAGCGCCTCGATGCCTGCCGACGCTGCCGGCTCTCCAGGTTTCGGTGCGGCCGGAGTATTGGACGTGTTCGTTCGTCCGATGTACTGGCGACCGGCTTCATACGTAACATCGGTGCTGATGTACTGCTGTCCGTTCTCGGAGTACGCGAGGTACATCCAGCCGGTGGCGGGGCTGTAGGCCGGCGCCTGAAAGTTGGTGGCGCCGCCGACCGTCGGATAGACGAAGAAGCTGCCGCTGCGGCTCGAGTTCGATCCCGGAACATGGCTCGGGCATCCCTTGGCATCGAACCCGGCATTCCAGTTCGTGTAGACGAACGGCGCGCCCGACAGGAACTTCCAGTTCGTGCGATCCGAGCAGGTAGAAGTGCCCGTTGCGGTCAGCATGGAGCAGCAGCTGGTTTCATGGCTATGATCCTTTTGTTCTAAGGCTCCTCCTCACCCTGCCCTCTCCCCAAAAGGGGAGAGGGATTCGATTACGGCTCCATGCCGGCTTTTTTGATGATCGGAGCGGCGGCGGGCGCGCTGAGATATTTGATGAGCGCTTTCGCAGCATCCGGATTCTGCGCGCGGGTGTGCAGAGCGGCCGCGAACGCAGTGATCTCGTCGATATCGGACGGCAATTGTCCGAGATAATCGATGCCGGGCGCGTGGAGAAGCTCACTCACTTGCTGAAAGCCGATGTCGGCGTCGCCCTTGGCAAGCACTTCGGCGACCTGCGTGTTCGGCGGGGTAACGACGATCTTCGATTTCAGCTGATCGCTGAGTCCCCATTGCTTGATCACGGCTGCCATGTGGACGCCGCTCGGCCCGGTCGAGTAGGCGATCCTGTTCCCGGCGAGCAGCGCCTTCTTGATGCTGTCGCTCGAGCGGATGTCGATCTTCGGCGTGCCCGCGCGCACCGCGACGCCGACCCCCGATTTCGCGACCACAACTGTGTTAGCGCGGTCAAGCTTTCCTTGGCGAATGAGATCATCGATCTGCTTGACGGGCAGGAGCACGATATCGGCGGTCTCGCCGGCCGCGACCTTGTTGGCGACTTCATTCACGCCTCCCCAGGTCGTGGTGACCTTGTGCGCGGTCGCTTTCTCGAAGCTCGGCACGAGTTCGGTATAGGGCTGCCTAAGTCCGGGCGAGCCGATGACTTTGATATCGGCGGCGCTTAGGGGCGCGGCGAACACGAGGGCGGCGAGCAGTGTCAGCACAAATCGCATTTGAACCTCGCTAGTTAGGCGGCAAATATCTTGTCGCGCAATCGTACGGCACGGCCCTATTTCCCACACTCTGTAACGCCTGGCAAATCGAGTGGCCGGAGTTCACGCCGTTCCGACGCCGCCATAGGGTATCGACGGATCTTGTGCGAAGGCCTCAGGCAATACCTTGATCGCAACATCGCGTCCGAGGTTGGTATCGGTGGCGCGGTAAACCACGCCCATGCCGCCAGCGCCAATCAGGACGGTGACTTCATACAGGCCGATACGGCTGCCCGGGCCGATGGCCATCTGCGGGGCATTCTACGGCAACAACCGACACACAAGCGCAACGAGTATCATGGGTTGAGACGCGACACAACGGTAGCGAGGCGTGGGTAGCGAGGCGTGGGTAGCGAGGCGTGGGTTCGTCTCGCCTCGATTGCTGCTCGCGTAACTAGGAATGGCGGGCTTGCCCTACTTCGTCGGCACCAGCCGCTTCAACTCTTGATCGAAGTGCTGGACGAAGATGATCTCTGGTGGCGGCGGGGCGTTCGCGTCGTTAGCCGCTTTGGTTAAAAGGAATCGCTGCCCGTCTGGTGAGATGTCGTAGGTCCATCCGCCGAATCCTGGGGAACCGTTCTGCACAGATCCATTTGGCAGTATCAGTGACGGAGTCGTGGTCACCCACGATGGACCGCGCTCGATTCCGACGCGCATAACCGCTCCTGCCGGCGACACGTAGAACAACTCCTGCCCGTTCCGTGACCAGCGCGGTTGTGTTCCACCGCCGGTCGACACCTGCCAGTGACCGCTGTTGACACTTGGATATGGACGCACATGGATCTCGAACTGCCCGGAGTTGTTCGCCTCGTATGCCAGCCATCGTCCATCCGGTGAAACGATGCCGTTCGTTTCCGTGAACGCTGACTGAACGAGCGGTATGACTTTATGGGTGCCGCTCAGCTCCACCTGCATCACGTCCTCGCGGCTTCCAGGCATCGATTCTGTGAAGATTACCTGGCTGCCATCAGGTGTCACATCGGTTGAGATTTGGAAGTCCGGGCTGCGGGTCAGACGCTCCGCCGCACCCGTGCCGTCCGCTGCTTGAGTAAAGAGGTTTCGCTGCCCGTCGCGCTCCGACGCGAAGATCAGACGTTGCCCGTCAGGAGTCCATACCGGAAAGTTATCTATGTTCACCGTGAACGTCAGGCGCGTAAGCGTGCGAGGCGTCAGGCCCCAGATCCAAATGTCACTGTCTTGATCGTTCGCCCACATTGCCAGTCTGCCACCATCAGGACTGAGCCGAGGATGGGAGTAGATGCGTACAGGCGCTCCAAGGGTGGTTTCACGTCCTTGTCGATCGACCCAAGCGAGGGTTCGGGGGCTGAAACGGAATTCATCAACTCCGCGCAGATACACGAGTGTTCCGTCGGACGACACTGCGGCAGCCGCACCGCCCTGCGCTGGAACAGTCGTCATGGACACGTCTGGCACAACAGGAACCGACGTGCCGCGTGCTTCGACTTTGGCCGGGTCGAACCCAACTGCACGAAGCGCATTTCCAGCGGCATAAAGCAAATGACCGCTAGTCACGTAATGGCCGTTACTACCGCCGCGCATGACAACTTTCTGGATGCGCGTCTTCAGGTCCAGCACCGCGATCTGCGCCTCCTCGACCCGGCCACTGATGGGTAATATCGTAAACAGCACTGCTTGACCGTCCGGCAGCAATTCCGGCCAGAGGTGATCGGCATTGCCGCGCTCGCGGTCCGGACGCGTTAGAACGGTGACGGCCCCACCATCAGCGGCTACTTGCTGCAATCCGGTCGTCGCAGCGGCCGTCGCGAACACAATGGTGTCGCCGGGGAGCCAAGTCGCGCCACGAGAGTTGCCATCGAGGTTGGCGATACTCACGGCTGGACCGCCGGTAATCGCGACTCTCTTCAAAATAGTAGTCGCATCAAAGAACCCAACCCACTCGCCATCAGGCGAGATGAATGGCCCGCGCGGGTTGCCCTTGAAGAGGCTTACGGGCTCAAGTGCATCGAGAGGTCGGACGAACAGTTCGCTGCCTCTGTTGCCGACATAAACGATGCGTGAGCCGTCAGGAGTGATCGCGACGTTGCTTGCGCCGCCATCGATGGTGAGTGCCGCTGAACCCGTTTGGCTGATTGTCAGCCGCGACACGCGAGGAGGGACTGAGCGGGTCAGCAACCAAACGGAGCCACCGACGGCCAGACCGGCGACAACCGCCGTAAGGGCGATTGCAAGTAACCGCTGCCACACGGGAACGGCCGGCGGCGGGACGGTAAGAGGGAAACCTGACCCTGACAGCCCCGCAGCGCGTTCACTCATCAGGAATCGAGGTGTGCTGATGTCGCCGAACCGATCGCGGCGATCCTTTTCAAGGCAGCCTTGGAGTAGCGTGCGGATTGTTGGTGGCGTTATTACAGGTAAGGCGTTCCAGGCGGGTTCCGTTTTCAAGATGTTTGCGAGCGTGTCGCTGATGTCCTCACCTTCGAATGCGCGTTTACCGGTGAGCAATTCGTAAAACACACATCCGAATCCCCAGATGTCGCTTCGCTTGTCCGCCGGGCGTCCTTTCGCTTGCTCCGGCGACATGTAAGCGGCTGTCCCGAGCAACACACCAACGCCGGTCATCATCGCGGGCGACGTGATCGTCGGCGACATCGTCAGGTCGGGAACGCGGGCTCCGCTGGCGACCGCTTCGGCGAGTTTCGCGAGCCCGAAGTCCAGCACCTTCACAGTCCCGTCCGGCCGCACCTTGATGTTTGCTGGCTTCAGGTCTCTATGGATGATCCCTTGCTCATGTGCGGCTTCGAGCGCCTCCGCGATCTGCTTGGCAATCGGTAATGCCTCATCAAGTGGAATCGGGCCGCGACTGATTCGCTGCGACAGATCCTCGCCCTCCACCAGCTCCATCACCAGCGCATAGGTGCCCTGCGACTTCTCGAGACCGTGAATGATCGCGATGTTGGGATGATTCAACGAGGTGAGCGTCTTGGCTTCGCGCTCGAATCTGGCGATGCGCTCAGCATCCTGTGCGAAGGCATCGGGCAACACCTTGATGGCGACATCGCGTCCGAGGTTGGTATCGGTTGCCCGGTAGACCTCACCCATGCCCCCAGCGCCAAGCGGGGACTGGATCTCGTACGGTCCGAGGCGAGTTCCGAGAGTGAGAGTCACTTCTTCAGCGCGGTGGCCCAGTTGAGCACCACCGTAATCGGTGAAGTCGCTGCATCATCCGCAGCGACGTTCATCAGGAATCGTCCGTCTGACGCAACTGCGTACTGCGCTCGAGCCTGAAATCCGTTAAGCGGAATATTTCCGCCGGAGGCGAGTCGAGTCGAAAAGAGCCCGACAGGCGCGCTTGTCTGCGGCGCGCGTGCGTCTCGGGCCACTCGGATCGGAACAGCCATCAGTCGGGAATCCGATGCGACGTAAAAGAGCTCGCGGCCATCGCGCCCCCAGCGTGGCTGGGCACCTCCAGCCACCGAAACTTGCCACTTCCCGCCCGGTTCCGGAAACGTTTGGATGTAAACCTCATACCGCCCAGACTCGTTCGACGCGTAGGCGAGCCACGTGCCGTCGGGCGACAACTGCCCTTCGATTTCGTCAAAGCTGGTTTGCAAGACCGGTGATGGCTTCTGCTGCCCGGTGAGCGGCACGACCCAGAGGTCGGATGCGGTGTTCGAGCCCTGCGCGCTGTACAGCAGTAACCGACCGTCCCGCGACCAGTTCAGAGGTGACTTTCCTTGCGACGTGACGAGGATCGGTTGCACGTCGGTGGTACCGCCTACAGGTTTTTCGAACAGGTCGTACGTACCTTTGCGCGTCGATCGAAAGACAACTCGGTTACCGTCGGGTGACCAGAGTGCGGCACTATCGATGGAAGGGTCGAAGGTGAAACGACCCGACAGGCCCAGGCCGACGTCGATAAGCCACACGTCGATGTTTCCCTGACCCGTACGGTTCACGGCCACGCGCTGATCGTCCGGCGCGAGCTCAGGGTTGGATATGGCATTCTCGTCTGGCGAACCGATGAAGCCTGTCGTCTTGCCCGTGCGATCGAACCAGACAAGCTGCCGTCTCGACCCGCCACCTGCGCGGTGAGCCAGGATGCCCGCCTGCGACACCGAAAAGGCACTGTGAAATGTGCCGTCGTCATACCCTACGGTCGGCGCCACGGTTACAGGCTCGCCAGCCACAGCGGCGCGTGCCGCATCAAATGGGTACGCTGAGAGGACGCCTTGGGAAACGACAAGGAGATAGCCGGGTGCCGCGTACGCCCCAGCGACTTCAGAAGGCAACACGCGCGCGGGCTCTCCGCCATCGAGGGACCCCACGTAGACACCGTGCGTTTCTGGCTGGCCTTGTCCTACGAAGAACAGAAATCGACGACCATCCGGCAAAAATTGTGGCCAGCGATGACTACCCTGTCCAGCGGTCAGCTTGGTAACGGGTCGAGCGGTGCCGCCGTTGGCCCCGACACGCATCAATGGGTTAATGACCGACGCGGCGAACACGATTACGCCATCGGCATTCCACGTCCCCCCGCGCGGCTGCGGTGCGTCGGCTAGCACCTGCACTGTGCCACCAGTCAGGTCGATTCGCTTTAGCTTGCCGTCCGCAAAGAACCCGATGGCACGACCGTCTGGCGCCCAGAACGGGTAGCTGGCGCCTTCGGTGCCGATCAGTGGCTGCGCCTTGACCTGATCGAGCGGCCGGAGCCAAAGCTGTAAGCCTCTTTCTCCAGTCGCTACAAAAGCCAGCTGCCTGCCGTCAAAAGAAAGCGCAAACGAAAACGCGTCGGTGGTGGGTGGAGTTACGACATCAAGGCGTGCGATGAGCGGCTCGGGAGCTGCGCGACGAAGTGTCACCGCGCCCAGTGCCCCAGCGCAACGAGAGCGGCCGCCGCAGCCCCTCTTACCCACAAAGTGCGCGAGCGCGATCTGGCTGGGACGATCGCGGTCGCGGTGCCGGCGTCCCCACTTTCTGCCGCCCACTTCAACTCGTCGTGGAGATCCTTGGCACTCTGCCATCGCTCGTCGGGATCTTTCGCGAGGCACTTCTTCACGATGTGGTCGACCATGGGCAGGGTCAGCGGCTGAAGCGTCGACATCGCTGGCGGCTCCCGCTCCAGGATTGCGGCAATCAGGCTGGCGTGGCTTTTTCCGTCAAACGCCTTCCGGCCAGTCACCACTTCGTACAGCACCGCGCCAAACGCGAAGATGTCCGTCCGCATGTCGGCCTCGTGCCCTTCCAACTGCTCCGGCGCCATGTACTGGAAGGTGCCGAGAATCGTCCCCTGCACTGTCCGGCCCGGTGGGGTCGTTGGCAGCATCGACAGGCCAGCGCTCGCGACAACGGGCGTCGAAGTCTTCGCCAGACCGAAGTCGAGCAGCTTGGCACCCGACTTCGTCAAACATGATGTTGCCTGGTTTGAGATCGCGATGGACGATGCCGGCGCGATGCGCTTTGTCGAGTGCGTCGGCGATTTGAATCGCAATCGCCAGCGCCTGATCCAGCGGCAGCGCGCCCTTCGTCAGCCGATCCGTCAGCGTCTGCCCTTCGAGGTGCTCCAAGACCAGAAAATCAGTCCCGTTCTGGTGGCCGACGTCGTGCAGCGTGCAGATGTGCGGATGGTTCAGCGCCGCGATCGTGCGTGCCTCGCGCTCAAAGCGTTCGCGCAGCGCAGGGTCATCGCTGACGTGTGCCGGTAGGACTTTGATCGCGACGATTCGATCGAGGCGGGTGTCTTTCGCTCGGTAGACCTCGCCCATCCCGCCGGCGCCGATGGCAGAGAGGATCTCGTAGGGACCGAGACGAGTGCCGGCTCCAATATGCATTCAGGTGTGGGTGGAAGTTAGCGCGGATTCTACTCGACGAGAAGGACGGCTTGAACTAAATCGCCTTCAGGCGCTAAACCAACGCGAGTTGTCGGTGGATCCAGTGGTGGGTGTTGTAACTCGACGCGTCCGTGCGTGCCTCAAACAGGTCACGCCGGCCGGTCCACTGTGAGTATCCAGGGTTGCGAATCTTCAGCCGAACCGTGTCGCTCCTTTTGGGAGTGCGCTTCTGAAGGCGTGCAGGTCGCTAGCGTGATTATCTAACCGCGCTCGCGCGGCGTATGTCCGCCAACCCTCGTTCACGACCTATCTCACTGCGACCACGTTGGCCCCCTCCGATCGGGCACGTTGAGTGCCGTGAAGATGCCGAGAGGCTCGACCGATTCGACCAACATCGTCCGGTGCTGTTCCAGCGACGCAATCGCGTCTGAGCGATACGCTCGGTACTGCTCGTGTACGAGCATTTCGCTCCAGTATTCGATAACGATGTACCGGGACGAGCGGTTCTGGTCACGAAGGAAGGAACTGCCAAGGTAGGATCGCGTCTGGCGATTCATCCTGGCCCATTCTCCATCGCCGCTGTGCAACTGCTCGAATTCGATCTCTCGTCCCTTCTTGACCTCGAATTGCCACATGATCGCAATCATGGATATTCCTTGCGCGCGAGTTGATCGATTTCCGCATGCCCTGGACGATGCCAGCCAAGCGGCGCCACGCGCTGGGGGTTATGCTCTAGCGAGCGGCGACCGACAACTCGCACGTCTCGGGACGACGGTACTAGATATTTTGACCTAGCAGCCGGACATCTCTAGGAACTCTCACTGGGCGGAACGGCGGAAGGCGCAGGCGAAGGTGAAGTAAGAACGAGCCTATTTGGTCGGTACGAGCCGCCGAAATTTCACCTCGGTCTCTGGCTAGACGCGGTTGAGAATCCGCTTCCACCAAGGCGTCCGCTGCATCATGTGAGCCTCCCACCGTTGTTCTTCGCAGCGACACCCAGAGCCACGAGTGCCTTGAAGGCGGAGCTGTCGCAATACGACACGCGTGCGAGGTTCAGCACGATGTCGTTGTGTCCTTGGGCGAGCAGGGCGTTGACTCGATCTGTCAACCTCTCAGTCGTATCACGTTGTACAAGCTTGCCCCCGATGTCGAGGATCGTCTGTGATCCGATGGTGCGTTCGCGGATCGTCACTTCCTCGGCACGAGACGTTTCAGCTCCTCGTCGAAGTGCTGCACGACGACGAGCTGCGGCGGCGGGGCGGTCTGGTCCGTGCCGTCGGCCTCCTTAATCATCAGGAACCGTTGCCCGTCGGGGGCGATGTCGTACGTGCGGCCGAGAGAGAAAATCGGCCGCATCAAGTAGCGTGCCTTGACCAGCAGCGTGGGCGTTGTCGCCGCCCACGACGGGCCGCGCTCCACGCCTACCCGCATGAGCGCACCCGTCGGTGAGACATAGAACAACTCCTGCCCGCTCCGCGCCCAGAGCGGCCGAGTGCCGCCGGTCGTGGACACCAGCCAGTGCCCGCTCTTGACCTCGGGAAATGGGCGCACATGGATCTCGAACCGGCCCGAATCATTCGCCTCGTAGGCGAGCCAGCGTCCGTCGGGCGAGATGACCCCGTTTCGCTCGGCGAATGGGGACTGGACGAGCGGCGTCACGCGATGCGTCCCATCCAACTCGACCTGCGTCACGTCCTCGGCCGTCTTCGGGCCGACATCGGTCAAGATCAGCCGGCGGCCGTCCGACGACACGGACACCGGGACCTGCTGGTTGGGACTCTCGCTCAGGCGCTCTACCGCGCCGGTGCCGTCCGCCGCCTGCCAGAAGACATTCCGGGCGCCCGCCCGATCCGAACTGAAGATTAACCGGCGGCCGTCGGGCGTCCACACTGGGAAGATAGCAACACTAGGATCGAACACCGCGGGGGTGAGCGTCGTCCGGCGCAGATCCCAGAGCAGGATGTTCATCTGATCTTGTACGTACACCGCGATGCGCGTGCCATCGGGTGACAGCCGAGGAAAGACATACGGACGCGGCGGCGCCGGGATCGGCGTCTCGTGGCCCTGACGGTCCACCCACACGAGCGTGCGCGGCGCCCCAAAAGCCGCCACACCCCCAGACGCGTACACCAGCGTGCTGTCGCCCGCCACCGCGGCGTCCACGCCGCCGGCGACTGTCGTCACCACGTCAGGGACGACCGGCACCGGCGTGCCGCGTGTCTCCAAGGTGGCCAAGTTAAACGCCACCGCTCGCAACGTGCCCGCCGCCGCGTAGACGAGATGGCCGCTCGGCACGTAATGGGCGTGACTGCCGCCGCGCACGAGGACCTTACGCGTCCCGGCCTGCAGGTCCAGAACCGCCACTTGTGCGGCATCCAGGCCGCCGGTTACCGCCGTGATCGTGAACAGCACGGCCCGGCCGCCCGGTAGCAGTTCGGGCCAGTGATGACCGCTTTCCCCCTGCGCGCGGTCGGGCCGCGTGAGCACCGTCACCGGACCACCCGCCGCCGCGACCCGCCGCAGGCCGGTGGCCGAAAGGAACGTCCCGAAGATGATCGTGTCGTCCGGTCCCCACGTCGCGCCGAGGACGTTGCCATCGAGCGTCGCCAGCGTGACCGCCGGCCCGCCGGTCACCGCCACTTTCTTCAATGTGCTGTTGTTGTCCACGAACCCGATCCAGCGACCATCGGGGGAGACGAACGGTCCGCGCGGAGCCCCTTTGAACACGGCCGCCGGCTCCAAGGCATCGAGAGCCCGGACAAAAAGCTGCGTGCCGTTATTGCCGACATAGATCACGCGTGAGCCGTCAGGTGTAATCGCCAGGTCGCGGTCGAAGCCGCTGACAGTCAGCGTGGCGGCACCCGATGAAGCGAGCGACAGGCGCGAGACGCGCGGCGGCACCGGTTCAGCCGGGCGCATCGCGATCCACGTGAGCATCGTCGCGACGGCGGCAACCACCAACACCACGCCCGTCCGTGCCGCGATGCGCTGCCACAGCAGCCTCCGTGACAACGGCGCCGCCGACGCCACGACCGATCCACTCAGACTCGCCTGCTCGTCGATCACGAAGAGCGCGACTGAGACATCGGCCACCCGCTTCCGGCGATCCTTCTCAACGCAGCGTCGGAGCAACGCACGAATTGATGCGGGCACGCTCGCCGACAACGCCCTCCAGTCCGGCTCGCGCTTCAGCACATTGGCCAATGTGTCGCTCACATCGTCGCCGGCAAACGGCCCCTTCCCCGTGAGCATCTCGAACAGCACGCATCCGAACGCCCAAATGTCGCTCCGCTTGTGTGCGGCTCTCCCCTTGGCCTGCTCCGGTGACATGTACGCCGCGGTGCCGAGCAACACGCCAACACCCGTCATCGCAGGAGAAGTGATAGTCGGCGAAAGTGAGAAATCTGATGTACGCGAACCGGAAGACACCTCGGCGAGTTTCGCCAATCCGAAGTCGAGCACTTTCACGGTGCCGTCATCTCGCACCTTGATATTCGCTGGCTTCATATCCCGATGGATGATTCCTTGTTCGTGCGCGGCTTCGAGAGCGTCTGCGATCTGCTTCGCGATGGGCAGCGCCTCGTCGATGGGAATTGGCCCGCGTGCGATTCGCTGCGAGAGATCCTCGCCCTCGACCAGTTCCATGACGAGGGCACGGACGCCGTTGGATTCTTCGAGACCGTAGATCGCCGCGATGGACGGATGGTTCAGGGAGGCGAGCGTCTGCGCCTCGCGGGTGAATCGGGCGAGCCGGTCAGAGTCGTTGGCGAACTCGTCAGCCAGGACCTTGAGCGCGACATCACGATTGAGCTTCGTGTCGTGGGCCCGATAGACCTGCCCCATCCCGCCTTCGCCAATCTGCGCGACGATGTCGTACGGGCCAAGGCGCTCGCCGAGGGTAAGGGCCAATCTGTTGTCGTGGAGTATACGGGCCGGCAGCTTCGAAAGGTGGATTACTCGCGGCTGCGCGCTATGGGCCGTTCTTGACTGCGATCAACGAGTGGACGGTCGCAGACAATGCCGTTTTCCAGACTCGATCCGCTTTGCCCACCAATGCAATGACGTCACGACCCACAAGTCGCAGACATGCCTTGAAGCGCCTGCCACTCCGTTTGCGTCGCCGTCAACGCCCACGTCTGTTTTACGTGGATCCACGCCGTGGCGTACTGGCACCAGAATGCGGTGTTCGGAGGACGCCACGATTCAGGGCCTTGGTCACCCTTGGAGCGGTTGGCAGAAGCAGTCACGGCGATGAGATGCATCGGGTACGACAGATCATTCGCGTAGCGTTCCTTCTGAGCTGCCGTCCATTGCCAGCCCCCTGAGCGGTACGCCTTAGCAAGCGGCACCAGGTGGTCGATGTCGAGATCTCCGGCCACCGTGATGGTTTGGCCCGTGTAGGGATCGACCCAACGGCCCGTGTCCACGACGCACTGGCGGGTATCGCGGAAGAGAACAGCAATCAGGCTTTCTTCGATCAGCACTTCCGCTCGTGTGTCCTGACAATCGCCGTCGGCGTCGTCCCACGTCTTCCAGTCGTCACGGTTGTAAGGGGCTAGTCCGGTAGGCGCAGATGCGATGATGAGCGGAAGCCCGGAGAGAGACGGTGTGGAGATCGCGGTGGGTCCGGTTGGCGTCGAACTGGAGCCGCACGCCACCACAAACGGCAAAAGCAGAAGGGCGAAATACCCGATAGGACCGGTCTTCGTTGAAACCGCCATTTTGGAAGATGGATAACGAGCGGGTCGGATCCTATCGCAACGTCAATCTCTGGCGTGTAGACAACAGAAGGATCATCTGTGTGACGTCAGTCAGCGCCGTGGAACACCGTCGTCTACACCGTCGGCGTGCCGCCAATGATTAGCCGGATATCGTCGCAGCCGCCAGGCTCCCCATCGTTGTGCGGCCCAATCTTCGTGGGATTCGTCTTGCACGCATGTACCCGACAAGCTGCTCTACGAGCCTCGCGAACCGCGCTCCACTGGAAATCACTGGGGCTGATGGGACGCTTGGGACACAAACGGCAGCAGTTCATCGAGGGACCGAATTGTTTCACACGCCGCTGTGGGTCGAGGCCAATCATCGCACTCACGCCAAAACGACCGGAGACCCGCCGCAGCCGCCCCCGCTACGTCAACCTCGGGGTTATCGCCCACGAACCAAGCATCGCTCGCGACCACGCCGAGGCTGTCAAGCGCACGGTTGAAAATTTCCGCCTCAGGCTTCCGCATACCTTCGCGCTCGGAGATCACAACCACATCCAACAGTTCACGCAACCCAAGCGCATTGATCTTCGCATCTTGGATGTGCACGGTGCCGTTGGTGATGATCCCGAGCTTCACGCCCGCTTTGCGGAGCTGTCTTAACGTTGCGAGAACTTCCGGGAATGGCTGAAAGCATTGACCCATGCGCCTCCAGAAATCTGAATGGAGACTGTCGATCAACGACTCTGACAGACCGTGCTGATGTCCGAATGCCACGTAGACGGAAAACTTATCGGCGCTTCCGTTTGCTTCCAGGGCCATGATCTGGCTCGCGTATTCGCGAGATGGAATCACAGGCCCGAGGAATGCCTGAAAGTGTTCGTGCTGATCAGCGAGGAGGGCTCGAACTGCGGCAGTCCGATCCCACAGCGTTCCATCGAGATCGAACAGAATCGCCTTCGGCATCAATACAGCATAACGGTTACGCTGGCTTGCGCTGTCGCCGTGGCAATGTCACTCGCCGGGCGGCTCA